>ULOT01049274.1_pt1 | contig 12042 bp, 10 predicted proteins | sample 1952811 | NCBI WGS metagenome assembly ULOT01 (sample SAMEA4835609, study PRJEB28245) | human gut metagenome | biome: gut microbiome; material: fecal sample | place: Denmark | collected 2008
TGAAATTCACTGATACAATAATAATTTCTTATCGTATTCAATGCTTCTAATGCCAAGGCAGCATTATTGATCTGATGTCTTCCAAGAAGCGGGATTTCTATCTTTTCATACCATCTTCCATCAGATGAGCGATAAGAAAAGCTCTCCCCATTTAAAGATTCACTTAACACACGAATCCCTTCCGAATTTACAAAAGTAACCTTGCAGTGCATCTCTTTTGCTTTTTCCTTAATCACTTCGTTTACGGATTCTTGATTGTTATATGAAATAACTGGACATCCTTCTTTTATGATCCCTGCTTTTTCTGCTGCGATCTTTTCTATCGTGTCTCCAAGGAACTGCATATGGTCCATTCCGATCGATGCAATGATCACCGCGATCGGTTTCTTAACTACGTTCGTTGCATCAAGTCTGCCACCCATTCCTGTTTCCAATAACACAACATCCACTTTTTTATCGAGAAAATAAAGAAAACTGAGTGCCGTTTCAATCTCAAACATTGTCGGATGTGACATCCCGTCTCTCACCATCTCTTCTGAAATTTTCTTTATTTTTTCCATATAAAAGCACAGATCTTCTTTCGAAATGTTCTCTTCATTGATGCGAAATCTCTCTTCGTAGCAAAAAGATGCCGGGGAGACATACCTCCCCGCACGATATCCATTTTCTCTGAAGATTCCTGCAAGAAATGCAAGTGTTGATCCTTTTCCATTGGTTCCGGCAATATGAACCACTTTAAGCTGATCCTGTGGATTTCCAAGTCTTTCTAATAATTCTTTGATATTATCAAGTCCTAAAACACTTCCAAATTTACTCGTATTTTGTATAAAATTCATTGCTTCTTCGTAATTCATCACTGCCTCCAGTTTCTATTTCCTTCAATCTAATGTACAAATGCTTCTTTGATCACCTGTGTCATAGTTTTTACATAGACGATCTCAAGTCCTTCGACAACTTCCTCTTCAAACTCTTTGACATCTTTTTCATTTGATTTTGGAACAAGTACTTTTGTAATTCCAAGCCGTTTTGCTGCGAGAAGCTTTTCTTTTAATCCACCGATCATAAGAACATCTCCGCGGATCGTAACTTCCCCTGTCATTGCCAGATTTCCACAGACTTTATTACCTGTGATCGCTGACAAAACGGCTGTTGTCATCGTAATTCCAGCAGATGGTCCGTCTTTTGGCACGGCTCCTTCTGGAATATGAATATGTATATCATGTTTTTCAAAGAAATCTTGTTTGATCTTATATTTTCTACTCTGGCTTCTGATATAACTGATCGCCGCCTGTGCAGACTCTTTCATGACATTTCCAAGGGATCCTGTCACCTGAACCGCTCCTTTTCCCGGCATAACATTTACTTCAATCTTTAATGTCACCCCACCAACAGCTGTCCAAGCCAGTCCATGAACAATTCCGACATGATCTCTTAGTGTATCTTTTTCCCATTCATAAACAGGTCTTCCAAGATAATCTTTGATCACTTTCTTTGTGATCGTTACTTTTCTGTGTTTCTTCTGGTAGATGTCTCTTGTCACCTTTCTCGAAACTTGTCCAATTCTTCTCTCTAAGTTTCTGACCCCTGCTTCTCTTGTGTAATCTGTGATCAGAAATCTCAGGGCATCTTCCTTCCAGTGAATCTGTGTATCATTTAATCCATTTGCTTCCATCTGTTTCTTTACCAGATAGTCATTCGCAATGTGATACTTCTCATTCTCTGTATAACTTGATACCTCGATGATCTCCATACGGTCAAGCAGTGGCCTTGGAATCGTAGAAAGGTCATTGGCCGTTGCAACAAATAAGACATCACTTAAATTCAATGCAACTTCCAGATAATGATCTGTAAAATGTTCATTCTGTTCCGGGTCTAATACTTCAAGCAGTGCAGACGCGGTATCTCCTCTCTGGTCTTTCCCTGTCTTATCGATCTCATCCAATAACATTAACGGATTTCTAACTTTTACCTTCTTTAATGCTTCAACAATACGTCCTGGCATCGCTCCAACATAAGTTTTCCTATGTCCACGGATCTCTGATTCATCCCTGACGCCGCCAAGAGATAAACGAATATATTTTTTGTTCGTTGCTTTCGCAATTGATCTGGCAATAGATGTCTTTCCTGTTCCTGGAGGTCCTACAAGACAAAGGATCGCTGCATCTTTCTTTCCACTCATAGCACGTGCTGCTAAATATTCCAAAACACGTTCCTTGACTTTTTCCATTCCATAATGATCTCGATCGAGTACCTGTTGTGCATGATCTAAGTCTGTGGAATCTTCGCTCATCTCTTCCCATGGAACTTCAAACATTGTCTCGATATAAGTTCTTAACACAGAGCTTTCTGGTGTCTGATTTCCCATTGTTTGAAAACGCGATATCTCTTTTTTAAGCTTCTCTTTAACTTCATCGGATGCTTTTAGATTCTTAAGTTTCTCCATAAATTCATCCGCTTCATCTTCTACATTCGTCTCTCCAAGTTCCTCACGGATCACTTTGATCTGCTCTCGCAGCACATATTCTTTCTGATTTTTGTCAATATTCACTTTAACTTTCTGTTGGATCTTCTGCTTCAATTTCAGAACATCTAGTTCTTCCTGCAGCATGACAAGCATTAATTCACAGCGCTCTTTTAGATCCATTTCTTCCAAAAGTTTCTGTTTCTCTGGATAAGAAAATGGAATATGTGTTGCAAGTTCGTCCACCAGAATCTCCACATCTGTCAATAATAAAATATAATTTACTATATTCTGATCCAAATGTGGCCAGGCTTTCGCATAACCTTCAAATGCTTCTTTGATCATTCGAAGAAATGCTTCTCTTTCAAATTCCTCAAATGACTGTTGTTCTACATGATCATATAAAACCTCTACTTTATAGAATGGTTCGTACTCAACAGTTTCAGAAAGCTCTGCACGAAATAATCCTTCTGCAAAAACTCTCAAAATATTCTTTGGAAGCTTTACAACCTGTTTGATCCTTGCCAGTGTTCCTACACGATATAAATCTTCAATTCCTGGATCTTCTGCCGTCGGATCGATCTGATTATTTAAAAAGATCATCTGATCATGTTCCATAGCTTCTTCAATTGCTTTTACAGAACGGCTTCGTGATACATCAAAATGAATGACTGTATTCGGAAATATATACTTGCCTCTCAGTGGAAGCATTGGTAGTGTTTTTTTCATTCAAGTCTTCCTTTCATTTCTGAATTATTTGTCTGTAAATTTCATCAGACATGAAGAAAAACTGCTTTGACACAAGAATCTCTTGCATGAAAGCAGTTTTTATTTCGGCTAATCTATCTATGCAATCTCACCATGATTGCTTGTCTTTACCCGTTTCTTTGGCACTGCGGCTTTCACCTTCACTCCAGAATGTTCGATCATTGGTTTTTCTTTACCTTCTACGACATCTTTTGTGATCAGGCACTCTGATACATCTGTCTGTGATGGGATTTCGTACATTAAATCCATGATCACACCTTCCATGATCGCACGAAGTCCTCTGGCACCTGTCTTACGTTCTAATGCTTTCTTGGCAATTGCAATTAATGCATCATCATCAAACGTAAGTTTCACACCATCCATCTCGAACAATCTCTGGTACTGTTTCACAAGAGCACTCTTTGGTTCTTTCAAAATGCGCACTAAGGCTTCTTCATCCAATGGATTTAAAGATACATTCACTGGAACTCGTCCAATGAACTCTGGAATCAGACCAAACTTCACAAAATCTTCTGGCAATACCTGTCTTAACAGCTCACCGAGATCTGTTTCCTTCTGCCCAAATACATCTGCTCCAAATCCAATAGATTTCTTGCCAATTCTTGATTCGATGATCTTCTCTAATCCGTCAAAGGCTCCTCCACAGATAAACAGGATATTGGATGTATCAATCTGAATAAATTCCTGATGAGGATGTTTTCTTCCTCCCTGTGGCGGCACAGACGCTACAGTACCTTCAATGATCTTTAATAATGCCTGCTGCACACCCTCTCCAGAGACATCTCTTGTGATCGATGTATTCTCAGACTTTCTTGTGATCTTATCAATCTCATCAATATAGATGATTCCACACTGTGCACGGTCAATATCATAATCTGCTGCCTGAATGATCTTAAGAAGAATATTCTCAACATCTTCACCAACATATCCTGCTTCTGTAAGAGCAGTCGCATCTGCGATCGCAAATGGTACATTTAACATCTTTGCTAATGTCTGGGCTAATAATGTTTTTCCTGAACCTGTTGGTCCAAGCATTAAAATATTACTCTTCTGCAATTCCACATCAGAGTCTCCACCCATTAAAATTCTTTTGTAATGATTATATACAGCTACGGAAAGTACTTTCTTTGCTTCATCCTGTCCAATAACATACTGGTCTAGAAATTCTTTGATCTCTTTTGGCTTACGTAAATTGATCTCTCCGTCATTCTCTGCATACTGTTCAAATTCTTCTTCAATAATCTCAGAACAAATGTCAATACATTCATCACAAATATAAACATTCTTACCCTTTGGTCCCGCGATCAGTTTGCGGACTTGGTCCTGTGTCTTATTGCAAAAAGAACATCTTAATACTTTTTTTTCGTCATTATAACCTGCCACCAGATCACCCCACTATTCTATCACTATCTATTTTCCATAACCTTATCGATCAGGCCGTATTCCAGTGCTTCCTGTGCAGTGAGCCAGTTATCACGTTCTGTATCCTTGACGATTGTCTCGTATGGCTGTCCTGTATTCTCGCTTAAGATCGTGTTTAATTTCTTCTTTGTTCTAAGAATATGTTCTGCTGCGATCTCAATCTCTGTTGCCTGTCCCTGTGCTCCTCCAGATGGCTGATGGATCATGATCTCAGCATTCGGTAAAGCCAGACGTTTTCCTTTTGTTCCACCAGATAACAGGAACGCTCCCATGCTGGCAGCCATTCCCATACACATTGTGGATACGTCACACTTCACATACTGCATCGTATCATAGATCGCCATTCCGGCGGTTACAGAACCGCCAGGGCTATTGATATATAAATTGATGTCTTTATCTGGATCTTCTGATTCTAAGAATAATAACTGAGAAACCACAAGCCCTGCTGTGACATCATTCACTTCTTCTCCTAAGAAAATGATTCTTTCTTTCAGCAGTCTGGAGTAAATATCATAAGATCTTTCTCCTCTGCTTGTTTGTTCAATGACATAAGGTACTAAACTCATCCTTGCATCCTCCTAATGATAGTTAAGGCAGTTTATTTATGTCTGTCAAATAGAACATAAAGTTATAAAATGCCTTGCTTATTTTGCTTCACCTACAAGGAAATCTACAGCTTTCTGTACTGCGATGTCATCCATCATCTGGTCTTTCTGAGCTCCCTGAATGATCTTTTCAAGCTGCTCTGTTTCCATCTGATACATTCCTGCCATCTTTTCCAGTTCTGCTTTGAAGTCTTCCTCGCTTGCTGTGATATCTTCTGCTTTCGCGATTGCTTCTAATACCAGACGTGTTTCGATTCTCTTAACTGCCTGTGGTTTTAAGTCATCTGCGAATTTCTGTGCATCCATTCCAGAGAACATTAAATACTGTTCCATAGAAAGTCCCTGATAGCTTAATCTCTGAGCAAATTCATCTGTCATCTGCTGAACCTGTTCTTCGATCATAGCTTCTGGAATATCCATTGTAGCTGCTTCTACAGCTGCATCTACGATCTTGTTTTCTCTTTCAGTATTAGCTGCTTCTTTCTTTCTATCGCGAATCTTTTCTTTAATATCTGCTTTGTAATCTTCTAATGTTTCAAATTCAGATACTTCTGCTGCGAATTCGTCATCTAATTCTGGAAGTTCTTTTTCTTTGATCGCTTTTACTGTTACTGTAAATACAGCATCTTTTCCTGCAAGATCAGGTGCATGATATTCTTCTGGGAATGTCACGTTGATATCTGCTGTTTCGTTTAAATTCTTTCCTACTAACTGTTCTTCAAATCCTGGGATGAATGCTCCAGATCCGATAACTAATGTCTGATCTTCAGCTGTTCCACCTTCGAATTTCACTCCGTCAACAGATCCAGAGTAATCAATTGTTAAGATATCGCCGTCTTTTACTGCACGATCTTCAATTGTGATCTCTCTTGCGTTCTGTTCCTGAACTTTCTTTAATTCTTCTTCGATTTCGTCTTTTTTCACTGTAACTCTTGTTTTAGGTACTTCAATTCCTTTGTATTCTCCTAAAGTTACTTCTGGTTTTAACGCAAATGTTGCTGTGAAGATAAAGTCTTTACCTTTCTCTAACTGAGTAACATCGATTTCTGGTCTTGAAACGATCTCTAAATCTGTATCTTTCATAGCTTCTGCATAAGCGTCTGGAATTAAGATGTTTGCTGCATCTTCATAGAAGATTTCAACTCCGTATTCTTTTGCGATCAACTGGAAAGGTACTTTTCCTTTACGGAATCCAGGTACATTAAACTGTCCTTTTTTCTTGTTGAAAGCCTGTTTGATAGCGTCATCTAATTTCGCTGCTTCAACTTCAATTGTTACCTTTGCCATATTATGTTCTAAGTTTTCCACTTGCAAACTCATCTGTATAGATCCTCCTAAAAATTATTATCTTTTTTGTAATTTCACAAACATTCACCTATTATAGCATAAGATTTGCGCGTTATACAAGCATCTTTGCGTTATTTTTCACTTTTTTCTTGATAAACATACTCATTTGAACTGCTTAGTACCCTTAGAGCCTTGCTGACGATACTCACTTTAAACGTATCCCCGTCTTTGAGATCTTTCTTCGATACCTCCAAAAGATGTTCATTATGGTAGGTTGTATTGATCTTTACATCGCCATTAAATACCTGACAGAAATTCGTAAAATTGTTTCCTACGATAAAGATGCTGTCCTTTGTCTCATATACCTTCGTCACCGTAAGCGGCCGGATTCCAAATTGAAGATCCGTTGCCTTAAATGGATTCTCCTGATTCCATACATACTGTTTTCCGTACAACATATCATACTGAAGCTCTTTCATGTCTTTCTGATAATTTTTTGTACCTTTTCTTGTCTGGTGAAAACTGTTCATTAGTCCTGTATGAATATTACACTTATTCAGAACTTCTGATCCAAGATCATACGCCTCGATCGTTCCGTCCTTCTTCTTCAATCCAATATTATCCCACATAAAATAACTTGTCTGATATTTATTTCCATATGTCAGATCTTCATCTTCAATCTCCAAACTTGGAAGATGATCTCCATACATACAAAGAATCGTTGGTTCTCCACGCTGTTCTAATGCTTTGACCAGTTCCCCGACAAATTGATCCATCTGATAAACCTGATTGACATAATAAGTATATTTATTCTTCAGTGCTTCATCCTCAATTCCTTCAACCGTGATCTCCGGATTCTCGATGATCTGTGTTGTTGGATAATCTCCATGTCCCTGTACAGAAATACAATAAACATAATCCTGTCCCTTCGTAGAATCCAGACTATCCATAATACACCCGGTCAGGATCTGATCTTTTGCCCATCCATTTTCTGTCCATTTCTTGATGTTCATACTTTCTTTTGTTGTAAATGTATCAAAACCAAGCTGTGAAAATACCAGATCTCGATCATAAAATGCCGCACTGTTATCATGGATCGCGTGTGCCTTATATCCGTAATTCTTCAATACCGTCGCCATGCTCTCTGTCGTTGTATTCTGAAGCACTGTTTTATATGGATATTCTGCTGCTCCAAAATGGTCCAGATTCATTCCTGTGATCAGTTCAAACTCAGAGTTTGCTGTTCCTGCCCCATAAGACGGCATAGAAAGCTGTCCAGAGGAATATCCTTTCATATATTTATGGAAATTTGGTAATGGATCTTTGTTAAACTTAACTCCTTTGACCTGCGTAATATCAAAATGTGATTCCAACTGTACAAAGATGATATTTGGTTTCTTTATCTTTTCTTTCTTCATCTTTGCAACCTTCTTCTGTGTTCGTTTCTCAATCTTTTTGATCTTCTTTTCTGAATAATCTGATGGTTTATCAATTCCATTCTTCAAGGCTGTAATACTGAAACAATACGGTGTTCCATAATCACTGAATGCAATTCGGATATTATGGATCTGATCTACCAGCATTCCACTCTTAAATCCATAAGAAGTAACTCCCGAAAATACTGCTATGATCACTATAACTTTTATAAATCCGCTCTTGCGGTTTAAGTGTTCTTCTATTGGAAGATACATGTAAGCCACTACTAACAATACCAATGCGATCAGTAACAATGCTCCCATTGCTCCAATCTCAAGTGGCGAGAAGTAATTATTCATAACTGGCAATACAGACTTCATCAACGTAATATCTACATACGTAAATGGAGTATTTCTTGAACTGAGCATCATAAAATTTACGATTCCAACGATACTCCATAGCAGTGTTACTATTATATAGGAAAATAGTCGTCTCTTAGTAATCAGTGTCACAGAGTATGTTACGAAAATAATAAAGATGCTATATAAAAACATCTTACTTCTCTGATCCACAAATCCCACAGCACTAAGATCAAATGTCTGACGTCCCAAAACTTCCAATACAAACGCCAGCACAACTGACAATACAAAATTACATATCAATGGATGTTTTCGAAGCTTCTTTACGATCGTATTTCCGATATTCTTAAAAAAAGTTTTCATGCTTTTCTCCTTTGCTCTTTTTCGCTATCATAGTATTATATCATTCAAAACAGAAAGTATCTAGTTATAACTTCTTAAATCTTTATTAAATCTTTTCCTGTCTATCTTTGATTATCAACGCCTATTTACGCCATTTCTTCTATATTATATTACCGTCTTTGATTATCATGTTTTATAGAAAGTGGTACAAAAAGTGGTACACTAAACCCGTTACAAAGTAAAAAAAGAACCGCTGAATAATCAACGGTTAAAATAGGTTGGCTATCTTCTGTAGCTCTTTTGCTTTGGTATCTGGCAGTACATGGGCGTATAAATCCATTGTCATTGATAACGTACTGTGTCCTAAAATTCCTTTTAATACCTGCGGTGGTATTCCATTCTCTATACATCTTGTAGCAAATGTATGACGAAATGTGTGGGGCGTGATCCATTCAAACACATGACCATCCTTAATGATCGCACGTTGTATTTTATCTACTTTGGTTTTTAACGAACTTTGGTACATTGGTAGTCCTGATTCTTCCAGAAACACAAGATTTTCAAAGCCTTTGACTGGCTGCCACTTATCCCCCATATACAGCTTTTTTCCATCTGCTGCCGCCTTACTCTCTTTAGCAGGCGTTCCACATTGCCCAACATCGGTATATCTCTCTTTGATGTTCTGGTCTTTGGTTCATCTTTACGCCATCCAGTTTCCCCACTGTGGCATAATGTACCCGTTACATGGATCACTTTATTCTTGAAATCTATATCAGTTTCCCAGTCTAAGCCTCTTAATTCTCCACTTCTAAGCCCTGTGGATAGGAATAATTCGCATATATCCGCTATTTCACTATCTTTTGCATATTCCATAAATAACTTCTGTTCTTCCAACGTCATAACTCTTGACTCCTTTTTGTTCTTCATTTTTGGTATCGTTGCCATTGATACGGGATTTTTCTGTATCATCTCATTCTTGTACGCCTGTTGAAACATACTGTGTAATATCGTTCCTGTCGTCTGAATCGTTGACCTTGATAGATCATGCTTTTTCATTGAATTGTATAACCTCTGAATCATTTCAGGGCGTATCTCTTTTATCTTCCTGCTGCCTAAAGGCTTTTTGATATGCTTTTTATAAATAATCTCATATGTATCAATCGTGTTTTCCTTAACGGTTGGCTTCTTGTATTCGTCTATCCATGTACGAAACCAACTGTTGACCGTTACAACGGACTCTTTGCAGTAGATCCCGTTCTTGATCTCGTATTTCATCTTTTCCAGTTTATCAGCACACTTCTTCATGTCCTGATCAGTAACGTTGTACCTGATTCCCTGATATTGAAAACGACCTACATACAAGCCATCTTTTCGCTGTGTTACTCCATTGGGTAGCTTTGCCATACTAATTCCCCCTTGTACAAAAAAGGCAGCAGGTTTTTATGTCTGCCGCCTGTTGCTTTTAGGCTGAATTGTGGTATAATCTAATCAGCCTATTCTTTGTTAATAGGTTCTTGTGTTAGCCCTGTAGCTCATTTGCCTGTGAGTGCAGGGCCTTTATTTTTGTCGAGGATAGAAAGTTTCGTTTCGATCTAACTATTGAGTTATATCATACGTCCAGTTCGATAGGTTTCTAAGATTGCGGACCGCTGATTTACAGCAGTCCTTTTTTATTTATCGTTAAGACACTAAGGCCTTGCGATCTATACTAGCATATAGCTTTGACAGCTCTTCCAGTTTTGATAATTGTTCTCTGATCATTACGATTGCGTTGTAGTTTCTTGTTGCTGCCTGATCGTGCATAGCTGTTATGTATGCCTCTTTGCAATCCCCGTCAACATCAAAATAAGCATTTTCTTGATCTTGCAGGATCACATCTATTACTTTTGCCTTGAGTTCAACTTCTGTGATCATTGAATCAATCTTGATAAGTTTGTCCATTTCTTTGTTCATAATTTAGCCTTTCTTAGGTTCTTGTGTTAGTCCTATGCATTCATTCCCGTAACGGAAAATCTCATTGCTTCCTGTTTCTTCTGGTAGCTTTTATAAAGGTCCTCATGATCTGCTCTGAATCTCTTAGAATCAAAACGATTAGATATGATCTTCTTGCATCTTACAATAAAGTTGCCTGCCTTTACCTGATCAATGCCTTTCTTCTGCATATCTTTCTTGATTTCTTCCTTTAACTTCTCCCTCTCGGCTTCAATTTCTGCCTGCTGCCTGTCCAGTTCCTGAAGCCTGCGGATTCTGTTTTGTATTGCTCTTTCTCCCATAGCTTGCACTTCCTTTCTTTGTGGTTCTTGTATTAGATCGGCAACCCCTGAATCATCTTCTTGACTATTGCGAATCCTCTTAGTAGCTCACAAGGATATGGTTTCAGGTATCGAGTGCTTTCGGCTTTCCTCGGTTGCCTTTCCTTTACTGTAATTACATTGTACACTTTTTCGTGTCTTTTGTCAACACTTTTATGTTATCTTTTGTAAATATTTTAATTGCTTTGTACACTTATTTGTGTTATTCTATGAATAGAAAGGTGGTGTATTTATGCCTCTAACATTTGCTGAAAAAGTAAAAATTATATGTAACCGAAAGAACATAACTATTAAGGATCTGGCTGAATCTCTTGGAACAACTCGCCAAAATCTTACCAACAAACTAAGCCGTGACAACTTTCCTGAAAAGGAAATGGTCAAAATTTGTAAGGCTCTGGATTGCTCATACAATAGCATTATCACAATGAATGATACAGACGAGCAAATATAACCCCGTTACAATCAAATGATCAGGGATGCACCTTATACTTTTGTGTGCGTCCTTTTTTGGTGCATATAGATTCATTCTTAACGTTTCTTAACATTTTCCCGTGTTCCCTCGGAGTTCAACGCCTCGTGCGTGTATCGTGTTACAAAACTCTCCTGCGTGCGTATCGTGTTCATTAATTCCCTACAATACTGATCTTGACCTGAACATTTCTCAACATCCTGCCTTAACGTTAGCATTTTTAAATGTAAGGTTTTGACAGGTTGACGGAACAATTTTACTCTGCCAATTTGCTTGTATCTGTCCAAAACTGAGATTGTATGAAGTTCTTATTTCTTGAACTCTAGTTTTCCCTAGTACGACCGTACTTGATGTACACTCGTTAAAAGTCAAGTTTAGTCAAGTTAACCACCGTACCTAAAGGTACACTTGTTACTTTCACTCATTTTTGAGTAAAACGTAACTTATTACGGTTTCTTATGATCCTGTATACGTTTTCAACGTTAGCATTTGTTATCATTTTAGAAATACTTTCTTCCACTTCTGGAAAAAACTTTTAGACATTTTTGTCCAAAACGTAACTTATTACGGTTTCATAAAATACGTATACGGTTCGCTGCGT
>ULOT01011108.1_pt1 | contig 11755 bp, 9 predicted proteins | sample 1952811 | NCBI WGS metagenome assembly ULOT01 (sample SAMEA4835609, study PRJEB28245) | human gut metagenome | biome: gut microbiome; material: fecal sample | place: Denmark | collected 2008
ACTTTTACATCATCCATGCCCATTGCATTCATCACATCGTAAATGAACTTTTCACATGTCTCGATCGTCTGTGGTTCAACTTTTGCAAGTTCTACTTCTTTCTTTGGCTCAGATTTTACTTCCGGTTTTTCTTCTCTTACATTTTTCTTTGTATGAGAATGCTCTTTTGCCGGCTTCTTCTCTGTCTTCTTCTCTGGTTTTACTTCTTCTTTTACCGGTGTTTCAACTTTACTTTCTTCCACTGTCTCTTCAACCGGTTTTTCTTCTCGTTTTCTGCGGGCTTTGATTACTGCCTGCTTTCTTCCGATTCCAAGGAAACCTTCGCTTCCTTTTTCAACAACAATATAATCTAAGCGATCACTTGTTACACCTAACTGAACTAACGCTTCGGTGATCGCATCGTCCAATGTCTTTGCCGATACAGTAATGTAATCCTCCATGACAGCGCCCCCTAATCATTTTCGTTAAATTTCTTCACCATGTTTGCTTTTGATGCGAGACTTCCTTTCTTCGCATTTTCAGCTTTCTTGTGTGCGTTTTCTACCTTGGCTTCTCTTTCTTTTTCACTCAGGTTCGATGTACTCTGTCTCTTCTTCTGGTTCTGATTGTTCATATTCTTGGTATTCATCTGAGCCATTGCTGCGATACGTTCATTCTTCTCGCCACGTTTTACACGTTTTTCCTCAGCCTTTTCCTTATTCTGCTCCAGAATCTCTTCTACAGAAATCTTGCTTAAGTGCTTATTGATAAATACCTGCTGAACACAACGTACTACCGCACTGACGATCCAGTACAGACCGATACCTGTCGGAAGTGAGAATACCATAAATACCGAAAACAGTGGCATTGTGATATTCATCGTGTTCATTGTAGACGCCATCGGGTTATCTTTGTCCAGCTGCTGGCCTGAAATAGCCTGTGAAAGCTTGATACTTCCATACTGTGTCAAACCTGATAATACCGGAAGTAAAATCGCAGTAATAATGATCATGATTGCCGGGAAACCATAGCTTCCGCTGTTCTTGATCATCTGCATAGGTGAGATAGTCAGATCCGGAAGTGTCAGGAATACATTTACAGCCTTTGGAGCTGTCTTGATCTCCGGAACATATTTCTGGATATTATAGATAACCGGGTACAAAGCAAATAACAGCGGCATCTGAATCAGTAACGGAAGGCATCCTGCTGACATCGATGTACCATATTTATCGTACACCTGCTGAATCTCTTCCTGCTGTTTCATCATGGACGCCTGGTCTTTCTTATTTTTATACTTCTTCTGTATAGCCTGAATCTCCGGATTCATAACAGAAGACATCTTGGATGTTCTCTGCTGCTTAATCGTAAGTGGAAGTAATAATGTATACACAAAAATCGTATACAGAATAATCGACAGACCTACCAGCCCGCTATCGCTTGGCAGACATTTGTCCAGGAAATTATAGATAAAGTTCATTACCTTACCCAGAATCCAGCAAAGCTGTCCGACAATCGGCCAGTTAGCGGCAGTCAGTAAACTTGGTACCATAATTTTTTCCTCCATATGTAGTTGTAATCTTTTTAAGGAACAGGGTCGTAACCTCCTCTGGTAAACGGATTACAACGCAGAATTCTCCACACCGCCAGTCGTCCTCCTTTTAATGCACCGTATTTCTCAATTGCCTCTTTCGCATACTGAGAACAAGTCGGATAAAATTTACAGGTGGAACCGCCCTTTATCGGAGACAGATATCTCTGATAAAATCTGATACCAGTGAGCAGAATCTTCTTCATAATACGTTACCCCTCATCTATAATCTTATGAAGATGACCCAGATGGAGCATTGCGCCGACAATATCTTTATAATCTTTTCCTTTGGCGCCTATTCTTGCTATAACAATTATATCTAATCCACATCTGAATCGTTCTTCTTGCAGTCTATAGCTTTCTCGGATTAATCTTGTTAATCTGTGCCGTACTATACTGTTTCCTACTTTTTTGCTTACAGATATTCCTAATCGATTCTGACTTGTCCCATTTTCCAGTACATACATGACCAGATATTTGTTGGCGTAAGATTTCCCTTTTCTATATATATATTGGAAATCTTTGTTCTTTTTCAGTGATTCGGAATACTTCATTGTCTTATTCTCCTAATTTTTCTGAGTAGAAGAAAAGGCCACATATATGCGGCCTACGCTGATAATTTCTTTCTTCCTTTTGCTCTTCTTGCAGCAAGTACTTTTCTTCCACCTGCTGTGCTCATTCTAGATCTGAAGCCATGTACTTTAGCTCTCTGTCTCTTCTTTGGCTGGAATGTCATCTTCATGGATATCCACCTCCTTATTTTATTCCAAGGGGCTTGCCCCCTAATTTTCATAAGACATCAGCCTTGATTATATAAAAAAAACCGCTCTACGTCAAGCTATTCCTCAAATTTTAAAAATATATTTATCCACATTTTGTGGAAAACTTTGTGGATTTTTGTGGATAACGTGTGGAAATCATATATTTTTTTAGATTTTTTCCCCATTTCATGCGCATTTTACAAGTGTTGATAATTGGGATTGAGTTTTCCACATATTTCAAATCTACATCAAGAGAAACTGCCAGTTGCCAAAGCATAGCGATAAAAGATTGCCTAAAGCAACTTTTTGATGTACAATGTAGAAGAGTGGGTTTATAGGTGAAAATCCGCGAATCAGACAGATTAGGAGTAAATATGATGAATACAGTAAAGGAAAAATGGCCTGAAATTATCGAACATCTCAGGGTCGAACATGAGTTGTCCAATGTATCGTTCAATACGTGGATCCAACCATTGAAAGTTTACGATGTCGTAGACAATACCGTATTTATATTAGTAAATATGAATGCGAGTGTAGAATATATTGAAAAAAAATATCAGCTTCCATTAAAAGTATGTATTGCGGAGATTACTGGAACTGAATATGAAGTTGTCTTCATTTCCGAGGATGATGACAGACTGAACGAGATTCAGAATATGGCCATTGAAGCAAATCAGAAGAAAAAAAGCAAAAGTGCTGCGGAAAAAGCCGGGCTTAATCCGAAGTATACTTTTGATACCTTCGTTGTCGGCGGTAACAATAATTTCGCCCATGCAGCTTCCCTTGCTGTAGCCGAATCTCCGGGAGAAGTATACAATCCCCTCTTCTTATATGGAGGTGTTGGACTTGGAAAGACTCATTTGATGCACTCAATTGCACATTTTATTCTGGACAAGAATCCAAAGAAAAAAGTCCTCTATGTAACCAGCGAGACATTTACCAATGAGCTGATCGAAGCTCTCAAAAACGGAAAAACCGCCGGAAACGAGTCCGCAATGTCGAAATTCCGCGATAAATACCGTAATAATGACGTACTTTTGATCGATGATATCCAATTCATTATCGGAAAAGAAAGTACACAGGAAGAATTCTTCCACACATTTAACCATCTGCATACATCCGGAAAGCAGATCATCATATCGTCTGATAAGCCGCCGAAAGATATTGAAACTTTGGAGGCCAGACTTCGTACGCGCTTTGAGTGGGGTCTGATTGCTGATATTTCATCACCTAATTATGAAACCCGTATGGCGATTTTACAGAAGAAGATTGAGCTGGATCATCTGGAAAAATACAATATTCCGAATGATGTACTCGAATATATCGCAACGAACGTTAAGACAAATATCCGAGAACTTGAAGGGTCTCTTAATAAACTGATTGCTCTTTATAAACTGAACAACACCGGTTCTATCGATATTGCCCTTGCAGCAGAGGCCTTAAAAGATATCATTTCTTCGGATAATCGCAGAGAAGTTACGCCTGAACTGATTTTGGACATCGTTTCCGAACATTTTGGTGTATCTATTCCTGATCTGAAAGGGAATAAACGTAACGCCGAGATCGTATTTCCGCGCCAGATTGCCATGTATCTGATCCGAAATATGACAGAAACTTCATTAAAAGCAGTCGGTGTCATTCTTGGGGGCAAGGATCACTCTACCATCAAGCATGGGATTGAGAAAATCGAGAACGAATTAAAGGCGGACGAGACTCTTTCTAACACTATTAATATTATAAAGAAGAAAATCAATCCGGCTTAGCCTTATTTTGCCATTTTGGCCTGTGAATAACTATGTGGAAAATCTGCGTCTGACATGTGGATAACTATGGGACAGCCTTGGGAAAAACCCAGGAATTTTACACCTGTCTTTAGAAACGAAAAAGTTTTCAACAGTCGTTCCACATAAAATCCAGTCGAATTCCACAAAGTTTTCAAAGCCAAAATTCCTTGCAAACACTGGGCTAGAGGCACTTTTCCTCTTTTCCCCATCCCCTAATACGGCTGAGACGGAAACTATTTTATTTATTTATCTATCACACACGTGCGAAAGGAGTTATACACATATGAAAATTACCTGCAGTAAATCCAATCTGGTCAAAGGTGTCAGTATTGTTTCCAAAGCAGTTCCTTCTAAAACAACAATGCCAATCCTTGAATGTATTCTTATTGATGCAACAACAGATATCATCAAATTAACAGCGAATGATATGGAACTTGGTATCCAGACAGAAATTTCCGGAGACATTATTGCTCGCGGAATGATCGCTATCGATGCAAAGATTTTTTCAGAGATCGTTAGAAAACTTCCGGATAATGAAGTAACGATCGAAACTTTAGATAATCTTCAGACAGTCATCACATGTGAAAAAGCAAAATTTGATATTGCCGGTAAACCTGGCGATGAATTTGCTTACTTACCAATTATTGAGAAAGAAGATTCTATAGAAGTCTCTCAATTCACATTGAAAGAAGTCATCCGTCAGACAATTTTCTCTATTTCTGACAGTGAAAGTAATAAACTTATGACTGGAGAATTGTTCGACATCAGTGATAATATTCTGAAAGTTATTTCGCTGGACGGACACAGAATTTCCATTCGAAAAGTGCCATTGAAAAAAAGCGTAGCTGACAGAAAGCTTGTTGTACCTGGAAAGACACTGATCGAGATTAGTAAGATCCTTTCGGGTGAGGCTGAAAATGTGGTATCGATTTCATATACAAAGAATCATATCGTGTTCGAATTTGATAACACGATCGTTGTATCACGTCTAATCGAAGGTGAATATTTCAGAATCGATCAGATGTTGTCAAATGATTATGAGACAAAAGTCAGAATTAATAAAAAAGAGCTGCTCAACTGTATCGACCGAGCAACACTTCTGGTAAAAGAAGGAGACAAGAAACCAATCATCATCAATATCGGTGACGAACTTATGGAATTAAAGATCAAATCCCAGATCGGATCCATGAATGAAGAGATTATGATCACAAAAGAGGGAAAAGATCTGCTGATCGGATTCAATCCGAAATTCCTGATCGATGCACTTCGTGTTATCGACGACGAAAAAGTAACAATTTATCTGATGAATGCGAAAGCACCTTGCTTCATCAAAGATGATGAAGAAAGCTATATCTACCTGATCCTTCCTGTTAACTTTAATGCTGCAGCATAAACGGAAATGGAATATCTGGAAGAAGATTAAAAGATAAAACAAAAAACGCAGGAATACTTGCAAAAAGATTTAGCAATAAGTATAATAAAAAACAACTGAAAAACAGAAAAAATGTGCATAAAAATACAACAAAATGCATACAACAGAACGCTTTTTGATAGATGGATCAGATATAGCCTGGCTGATCTGATAAAATTTATCTATAAGTTATGCTTATAAGATATGGGAGAATCCCGGGAGAGGAATGCGAGACATATGGAGACAATTAGATTACGAGATGAATATATCAAGCTTGGACAGGCTTTGAAAGCTACAGGAATGGTGGAATCCGGAGTAGAAGCCAAAGAAGTGATCCAGGAAGGTCTTGTCATGGTAAATGGCGAGACAGATACACGCCGCGGACGTAAGTTATACGGCGGAGATGTTGTATTATTTGACGGAGAAGAGATCAGAATTGAAGGTTAATTCCCTGAAATTAAAGAATTTTAGAAATTATGATCTTCTGAATGTGGAGTTTGATGGTTCTACGAATATTTTTTACGGGAACAATGCCCAGGGGAAGACGAATATTCTGGAGGCTGTGTATCTGTCCGGAACGACCAAGTCCCACCGCGGGTCGAAGGACAGGGATATGATCCGTTTCGGCGAGGATGAATCACACATCGAAACCGTGGTGGAAAAGAACGGAATCAGTTATCAGATCGATATGCACCTGAAGAAGAACAGTCCGAAAGGGATTGCCATCAATAAGATGCCGATCCGGAAAGCAAGCGAACTTTTCGGAATTGTGAATCTTGTATTTTTCTCGCCGGAAGATCTGAACATTATCAAGAACGGGCCGGCAGAGAGAAGAAGATTCATAGATCTGGAGCTTTCGCAGCTTGATAAGGTGTATCTGAATAATCTGTCGAATTACAACCGGATCGTGAATCAGCGAAACCATCTGCTGAAAGAGCTCAGTTTCGGCGGAAAGAAAGATCTTTCGGATACACTGGAAATGTGGGAGCTGCAGATGGTACAATATGGGGAAAGGCTGATTGCCAGAAGAAAAGAATTTGTCGAACAGATCAATGGGATCATTGCAAAGATTCACCAGAGACTGACCGGCGGTAAAGAAAGCCTGAAGATCATATACGAGCCAAGTACGGGAGATCTGCCATTTGAACAGGCACTGAACCGGTACCGGGAGAGAGATCTGCGGATGAAGAGTACAACGGTGGGGCCGCACAGGGACGACATCGGCTTTCTGATCGGTGATATGGACATCCGCAAATATGGTTCCCAGGGACAGCAGAGAACGGTTGCCCTGTCTTTGAAACTGTCGGAGATCGAGCTGGTCAAACTGGCAACACATGACACCCCGATACTTTTACTTGACGATGTATTGTCTGAACTTGATAAACACAGGCAAAACTATTTGTTAGACAGCATACATGATATACAGACTTTGATTACCTGTACGGGTGTTGAGGATTTTGTAAATCACCGCTTTTCAATAAACAAAGTGTTCCATGTCCAGAACGGGCAGGTAACGAAAGAAAACTAGGAGGACTGAGAATGGGTACAGAAAAAGTACAGCATGAATACGGCGCAGATGAAATTCAGATATTGGAAGGTCTTGAGGCAGTCCGCAAACGTCCTGGTATGTACATTGGAAGTACATCAGCCAGAGGCTTGCATCATCTTGTATACGAGATTGTCGATAATGCCGTAGACGAAGCTTTGGCGGGCTTCTGTGATACGATTTATGTAACAATCAATAAAGACAATTCGGTGACCGTTATCGATAATGGACGTGGAATTCCGGTTGGTATCAACCACAAAGCAGGACTTCCTGCGGTAGAAGTTGTATTTACCGTGCTGCATGCAGGAGGTAAATTTGGTGGTGGAGGATACAAGGTATCCGGTGGACTTCACGGTGTTGGAGCGTCTGTTGTAAATGCGCTTTCCAACTGGCTGGAAGTTGAGATCTACCACGAGGGTAAAGTATACCAGCAGCGTTACGAGCGCGGAAAAGTTATGGAGAAACTGACCGTGATCGGTGACTGTGAAGAAGAAAAGACCGGTACAAAAGTAACATTCCTGCCGGATGATACCATTTTTGAGACAACGATCTTTGATTTTAATGTTCTGAAACAGAGATTCCGCGAGATGGCATTCCTGACAAAAGGACTGAAAATCGTATTGAAGGACGACCGTGAGGAAGAGCCGAAAGAAAGAACATTCCACTACGAAGGCGGAATCAAAGAATTCGTTACTTACCTGAACCGCAGTGCGACACCGCTTTATGAGCAGATCATTTACTGTGAAGGTATGGTAAATAATGTGTCTGTCGAAGTGGCTATGCAGCACAACGATTCTTACAGTGACAATACGTATGGATTTGTCAATAACATTACGACTCCGGAAGGTGGAACACACGTTGTCGGATTCCGTAATGCGATCACAAAGACATTTAATGATTATGCAAGAAAGAACAAGCTTCTGCGTGACAATGAGCCGAACTTAAGCGGTGAAGATATCCGTGAGGGCCTGACCGCGATCATCAGCGTCAAGATCGAGGATCCACAGTTTGAAGGCCAGACCAAGCAGAAACTTGGTAACAGCGAGGCAAGAGGTGCGGTTGACAATGTAGTCAGCAAGCAGCTTGAGATCTTCCTTGAGCAGAATCCGGCCGTTGGTAAGATCATCGTAGAGAAATCTGTGATGTCCCAGCGCGCGAGAGAGGCTGCAAGAAAGGCAAGAGACCTGACACGTAGAAAATCAGCACTGGATAATATGGCACTTCCTGGAAAGCTTGCAGACTGTTCGGATAAGAATCCGGAGAACTGCGAGATCTACATCGTAGAGGGAGATTCTGCCGGCGGTTCTGCGAAGACAGCACGTGACCGTGCGACGCAGGCAATCCTTCCACTGCGTGGTAAGATCCTGAACGTAGAGAAGGCAAGACTGGATAAGATCTACGGCAATGCCGAGATCAAGGCGATGATCACTGCATTTGGTACAGGAATCCATGAAGATTTCGATATTTCCAAACTGCGTTATCACAAGATCATCATCATGACCGATGCCGACGTGGACGGTGCACATATCAGTACACTGCTTCTGACGTTCATTTACCGGTTCATGCCGGAGCTTATCAAGCAGGGTTATGTATATCTGGCACAGCCGCCGCTTTATAAGCTTGAGAAGAACAAGAAGGTATGGTATGCATACAGTGACGAAGAACTGAGTAATATCATCAATGAAGTCGGCCGTGACGGTAATAATAAGATCCAGCGTTACAAAGGTCTTGGAGAGATGGATGCAGAACAGCTCTGGGAGACAACCATGGATCCGGAACACCGTATCCTGTTACGTGTAACGATGGATGATGAGACAACGAGCGAACTGGACCTGACATTTACGACACTGATGGGTGACAAAGTAGAGCCAAGACGTGAGTTCATCGTTGAGAATGCAAAATACGTTAAGAATCTGGATGTATAATATAAGCGTGTAGAAGAAAGGAGGAACAGGGATAATTAAATCTCTGAGAGATTGATGGAAGACAATATATTTGACAAAGTCCACGAAGTGGATCTGAAACAGACAATGGAAACCTCTTATATCGACTACGCGATGAGTGTTATTGCGTCCCGTGCCCTGCCGGATGTAAGAGATGGTTTGAAACCGGTACAGAGAAGAATCATGTACTCTATGATCGAGCTGAACAACGGTCCTGACAAGCCGCACAGAAAGTGTGCGCGTATCGTCGGTGATACGATGGGTAAATATCACCCGCACGGTGACAGCTCTATCTATGGTGCATTGGTTAATATGGCACAGGAATGGTCTACCAGATACCCGCTGGTAGACGGACATGGTAACTTTGGTTCTGTGGACGGTGACGGTGCTGCCGCCATGCGATACACAGAGGCAAGACTGAGTAAGATTTCCATGGAATTAACAGCGGATATTAATAAAAATACCGTTGATTTCATTCCGAACTTTGACGAGACGGAGAAAGAACCTACCGTTCTGCCGTCAAGATTTCCGAACCTTCTGGTCAACGGTACTTCCGGTATCGCTGTAGGTATGGCGACGAATATCCCGCCGCACAACCTGCGTGAAGTGATCAATGCAGTCGTACAGATCATTGATGACCAGATCGAGGATAAAGAAGAGACAACGATCGAAGAGATCTTAAAGATCATCAAAGGACCAGACTTCCCGACAGGTGGTATGATTCTCGGAACAAGAGGAATTGAAGAGGCATACAGAACCGGACGCGGCAAGATCCGTGTGCGTGCGGTCACAGATATCGAGACGATGCCGAATGGCAAGAGCCGTATCATCGTAAGTGAGCTGCCTTACATGGTTAACAAAGCAAGACTGATCGAGAAGATTGCAGAGCTGGTACGTGATAAGAAGATTGACGGAATCACAGATTTAAGTGACCAGTCAAGCCGTGAAGGAATGCGTGTAGTCATTGAGCTTCGAAGAGATGCCAATGCCAATGTTATTCTGAACCAGTTATACAAACATACACAGCTTCAGGACACATTCGGTGTGATCATGCTGGCTCTGGTCGGCAATGAGCCGAAGGTCATGAACCTGATGGAGATGCTGAACTACTACCTGAAACATCAGGAAGAAGTAGTGACACGCCGTACACAGTATGAGTTAAATAAAGCCGAAGAGCGTGCACATATTTTAAAGGGATTACTGATCGCATTAGATAACATTGATGAAGTGATCAAGATCATCAGAGGTTCCCAGACGGTCCAGATCGCAAAATCAGAATTGATGGAGCGTTTCGGACTGACAGACGTACAGTCACAGGCAATCGTAGATATGAGACTGCGTGCTCTGACAGGTCTGGAAAGAGAGAAACTCGAGGCAGAATATAAAGCACTGATGGAGCAGATCGAACATTTACGTGCGATCCTTGCTGACAGAAAGTTATTACTTGGCGTGATCAAAGAAGAGATTCTTGTGATCCGTGATAAATACGGTGATGAGAGAAGAACATCCATCGGATTTGATGAATTTGATATTTCCATGGAAGATCTGATCCCGAGAGAAGATGTGGTCATTACGATGACTAAGCTTGGATATATCAAGCGAATGTCTCATGATACATTCAAGGCCCAGAACCGTGGCGGTAAGGGAATCAAGGGAATGCAGAAGCTGGATGAGGATTACGTAGAAGAGCTCTTCATGACCAATACACATCATTACCTGATGTTCTTTACGAACACCGGACGTGTATACCGTATGAAAGCATACGAGATTCCGGAAGCAAGCAGAACATCCAGAGGAACTGCGATCGTGAACCTGCTGCAGTTAATGCCGGGCGAGAAGATCAGTGCGGTCATTCCGATTGAGAAATATAACGATGATGAGTATCTGCTGATGGCAACCAAGAAAGGTCTCATCAAGAAGACTCCGATTAAAGAATATGCAAATGTCAGAAAGACAGGACTTGCAGCAATTACTCTGCGTGAGGAAGATGAGCTGATCGAGGTAAAATACACAGACAGCGATCATGATGTGTTCATGGTTACAAAGTATGGACAGTGTATCCGTTTTAACGAAAGTGATGTACGTCCGACCGGAAGAACATCCATGGGTGTCCGTGGTATGAATCTGGTAGACCGCGACGAAGTGATCGGAATGCAGATCGACTCACAGGGAACAGAACTGCTGATCGTGTCCGAATATGGTATGGGTAAACGTACTTCCATCGATGAATTTACAGCCCAGAACCGTGGCGGTAAAGGCGTGAAGTGTTATAAGATCACAGAGAAGACCGGTAACGTTGTAGGTGTGAAAGCAGTAGATGAGGACAATGAGATCATGATCATCAACACGGAGGGAATCATCATCCGTATGAAGTGTGACGGAATCTCAGAACTCGGAAGAGTGACATCCGGAGTGAAGCTTATCAACCTGCCGGAAGGCGATAAAGTAGCTTGTATCGCAAAAGTACGTAGAGGCGATGAATCAGAAGATGATCTGGTAGAGCCGGAAGAAAGTACAGAAGATGCAGAGAACGTAGAGACAGAAGAATAAAGATATAAAACGAGGCGGAAGATTAAAAAATTTCCGCCTCGTTTTTTGAAAAAATATTTTTATTTTTCCGCCTCATCTGCAGCAAGTTCACGAAGAATGATCTCCGCAGTCTTCTTCACAGTAGCAGCTACAAAGTCTGTACACTGTGCTTTACGTTCCGGAGAATTCTTCTCTTTGCCTTTTGTCAGAACAC
>ULOT01056198.1_pt1 | contig 11735 bp, 7 predicted proteins | sample 1952811 | NCBI WGS metagenome assembly ULOT01 (sample SAMEA4835609, study PRJEB28245) | human gut metagenome | biome: gut microbiome; material: fecal sample | place: Denmark | collected 2008
AACAAAAGATTTCATAGAAACATCCCTCCATTAAATTCCGATTTACCTTATTATACCACACCCCGCCGCTGCGTGTCTATTTCCCGCCGCGCCTGCATACCTTGTACCAGACCAAAACAGAGGAGGGGCTTGCCATGCGGCGGGATGCAGACAGAGAGGAACGAAACGCAAGATTGCTGGCGGGCGTGGTGCTGGCGGCTATGCTGGTGCTGCTGTCCGGCATCATCCATCTGCTGTACCACCGGGAGTACGCCGAGACCGACACCCCCAACGACTGCTTTGCGGTGTCGGCGGCGACGGGGGAGACGGCGCTGCCCAAAATCGTCTGCCTGACCTTTGACGACGGCCCCAGCAAAAACACCCGGCCAATTCTGGAAATTCTCGATAAGGAGCAGGTCCCGGCCACCTTCTTTGTCTGCGCGCAGGACGCCAACGAAAAATATCTGCCCCTTGTGGCGGACATCGCGGCGGCGGGGCATCAGATCGCGCTGCACAGCGCGACGCATCAATACTCCAAAATTTATGCGAGCACCGACGCATTCTGGCAGGACATCAGAACGCTGCGCCAGGCGTTGGAGCCGTATGTGGATGTGGCGGCCATCGACTGGCTGCGTTTCCCCGGCGGCAGCACAAACACAGTCAGCCACCGCTACGGCGGAAACGGTATCATGAAGGCCCTGAAGGCCCAGGCCGAGGACAAGGGCTACCACTGGATCGACTGGAACGTCTGCGCCGAGGATGCCACCGCCAGCCACCCGGATGCCGCGCAGATTTTACGCAACATTCGCCGCGATGCTGATGGTCAGGACACCTGTGTCGTCCTGCTGCATGATACAAAAGCAACAGGTCAGACCGTCAAGGCTCTGCCCGATATGATCGCCTATTTCCGGGAGCAGGGGTACAATTTTTGTACGGTTGCACAGATGGATGCCTTGCAATGTGAAACAAAATAGGGTATAATGTACAAGAATCGAAAAAGGTGGGAGGCGGAACGATGCGCAAAACGGAAAGCCAGAAGATAGCCCTCTGCGGTATGCTGGGGGCGCTTTCGGTGGTGCTTTTGCTGCTGGGCAGTGCACTGCAGATCGGCACCTATGCCGCGCCGATGCTGGCGGCGTTCCTGCTCATCCCGGTGCTGGAGGAATACGGCACGCGCTACGCGCTGACCCTCTACGTCTGCGTGGCAATTCTGGCCGTGCTCTTTGTGCCGGAGACCGAACTGGCGCTGTTTTACGTGCTGGTCATGGGCTATTACCCCGTGTTGCGCGTCAAGCTGAACGGCGTAAAAAGCACGCTCCTGCGCTGGATGCTGAAATTCGCGGTGTTCAACGCGGGCACGGTGCTGGTGTATCTTTTGCTGTTTGCGCTGCTCGGGCCTGCCGTGCTGGACGAGCTGCTGGCCGACGGCGTCGGGATGCTGGCAGCACTGCTGGCCGCGGGCAACCTGTCGTTCTGGCTGTGTGACCGCGCACTGGCGGCACTGACGCGGTATTACCACGTCATACTCAAGCCAAAACTGAAAAAGAAGTTTTAATTCGGGGAGGAAAACAACATGTGGTACGATGAGGCTGTAGTTTATCAGATCTACCCGCTGGGGCTTTGCGGCGCACCGCTGCAAAACGACGGTGACCAGGCGCAGGCGGGTGAGCACCGCATTCTGCGGGTGCTGGACTGGGTGGAGCACATCAAGCGCCTGGGCGCGACCTGCGTGCTGTTCAACCCGCTGTTCGAGAGCGACGCCCACGGCTATGACACCCGCGACTACAATAAGGTGGACTGCCGCCTGGGCACAAACGACGACCTCAGGCAGGTCTGCGCGGCGCTGCACGCGGCGGGCATAAAAATCCTGTTTGACGGCGTGTTCAACCATGTGGGCCGTGGCTTCTGGGCGTTCAAGGACGTGCAGGAGAAGCGCTGGGACAGCCCGTACAAGGACTGGTTCCACATCAGCTTTGACGGCAACACCAACTACAACGACGGCTTCTGGTATGAAGCGTGGGAGGGCTGCAACGAGCTGGTCAAGCTGAATCTGCAGAACCCGGCGGTGAAAAACTACCTGTTTGACGTTGTGCGCGGCTGGGTGCGGGACTACGACATCGACGGCCTGCGTTTGGATGTTGCCTACTGCCTCGACCTCGGCTTTCTGGCCGAGCTGCGCGGGCTGGCCGACAGCATCAAGCCGGAGTTCGCACTGGTGGGTGAGACGCTGCACGGCGACTACAACCGCTGGATGAACGACCACGCCTGCCACAGCGTAACGAACTACGAGTGCTACAAGGGCCTGTATTCGAGCTTCAACACGGGCAACATGCACGAGATCAGCTACAGCCTGAACCGCCAGTTCGGCTCCGAGCAGTGGTGCCTGTACACGGGCAAGCACCTGCTGAGTTTTGTGGATAACCACGATGTAACGCGCATTGCGACGATTTTGACGGACAAGGGCTGCCTACGCCCCATCTACGGTCTGTTGTTCGGTATGCCCGGTGTGCCGTCGGTCTACTACGGCAGTGAATGGGGTATGGAGGGCGACAAGCGCAACGGCGACCCGACGCTGCGCCCGGCGGTGGAGAAGCCCGAAGAAAACGACCTGACCGCCTGGATCGCGGCGCTGGCCCACGCCCACACGGGCAGCAAGGCGCTGTGCTGGGGCAGCTACCGCAATGTGCTGGTCCAGCCCAAGCAGCTGATTTTTGAGCGCTATGCCGACGGTGAGCGGGTGCTGGTCGCCATCAACGCGGACGGTAATCCGTATGATGCGCATTTTGACGCGGGCTGCGGCCGCGCGGTGGACCTCATCACAGGCGCCGACCACGACTTTGGCGGCGGCAGCACGCTGGAGCCGTACAGCTGTCATTTCTGGAAATGTGAGCGATAATACGATATAAAAAGGCACCTGTCCGTGTGGGCAGGTGCCTTTTTGTGTTATGCTGTATGTTGTAAGGGGGCAGCGCCCTCGACGCCCCGCAGGGCAGTATGTAGGGCGGCCTGCCCTCAGGCCGCCGCAGCGCGGTGAGGGTGCCCCGCCCTACAATGTATGGGTTAAAGGGGCAGCCCCTGTAAACCCTGCGGGCCGGGCATGCCCGGCCCCTACGGGGCGGCCCATGTATGGGTTAAGGTTTTAAAGTTTCTTTGCCTACTTTCTTTTCAAAGAAAGTAGGTCACAGGTTCGTATACCCCATCAGCTTTTCATCCACGACGGCGGCGGTGTCGCGGCCCTCGCGCAGCGCCCAGACGACAAGGCTCTGGCCGCGGCGCATATCGCCGCAGGCGAACACCTTCGGGTCGGCAGTGGCGTACTTCACATCGGCCACGGTGCCGCGCTTCGTGCGCTCGACGCCGAACGCATCGGCCACATAGGGCTCGCAGCCCGTAAAGCCTGCCGCGATCAGCACAAGGTCGCAGTCCACGGTGAACTCCTCGCCGGTGGGCACCATCTGGCGGCGTCCGTCCACGACCTCGCTTTTCAGCTTGGAGATCAGCGCGCCGCAGACCTGCCCGGCCTCGTTCTTGTAGAACTCCTTGACCGTCGTCTGGTAGACGCGGGGGTCAAAGCCGAATTTGGCAATGGCCTCCTGCTGGCCGTAGTCGGTCTTCAGCACGCGGGGCCACTCCGGCCAATCGTTGCCGGGGGCACGGGCCGCGGGCGGGCAGGGCATCATTTCCAGCTGCATGACGCTCTCGCAGCCCTGGCGGATGGCCGTGCCAACGCAGTCGTTGCCGGTGTCGCCGCCGCCGATGACCAGCACGCGCTTGCCCGCAGCGGAAACCGCCTTGCCGTCCGCAAAGTTGGAATCCAGCAGACTGCGGGTCACGCTGGTCAGGTAATCCACCGCAAAGAAGATACCCTGCGCGTCGCGGCCCGGGGCCTGGATGTCGCGGGCCTGCTTCGCGCCGCAGCACAGCACCACGGCGTCATAGCGGGCCTTCAGCTCCTCGGCGCTGACCATATTGCCGACGTCGGCGTTAAAAACAAACTCAATGCCCTCGTCCTGCAAAATTTTCACGCGGCGGTCAATGACCCACTTTTCCAGCTTCATGTTGGGGATGCCGTACATCAGCAGGCCGCCCGCGCGATCCTCGCGCTCATAGATGGTCACGCGATGGCCGCGCTTGTTGAGCAGGTCGGCCACGGACAGGCCCGCGGGACCTGCGCCGATGACCGCCACGGTCTTGCCCGTGCGGGCCGGGGGCGGCACGGCATGAATGGCACCGCTCTCGTAACCGTATTCCACGATGGCACGCTCGTTTTCCTTGACCGTGACCGGGTCACCCGTGACGTTGCCGCAGGTGCAGGCCGCCTCGCACAGGGCGGGGCAGACCCGGCTCGTGAACTCCGGGTATCGGTTCGTGGCGATCAGCCGGTGCACGGCCAGATCCCACTTGCCCTGATAGACCAGGTCGTTCCACTCGGGGATCAGGTTGTTCAGCGGGCAGCCGCTGAACATGCCGCCCAGCTGAACGCCGCTCTGGCAGAAGGGGACGCCGCAGTCCATGCAGCGTGCGCCCTGGGCCTGCTGCTCGTCGGTGTGCAGCGGGACGTGAAACTCGTTAAAATTCCGGATGCGCTCCTCGGGCGGCAGCTCTAAACTGGTCTGCCGCGTAATTTCCATAAATCCTGTCGGTTTACCCATGGTACTCTGCCTCCCTTACTTTGCGCTTTTCATGGCGTAGAACGCCTCGATCTGGGCCTGCTCGCTGTCCTCGCCCTTTTCCTCCATCTGGGCGATCAGGCGCAGCATCTTGTCGTAGTCGTGGGGCAGGACCTTCTTGAACTTGGGCAGATACTCGCCGAAGTTGTCAAGGATTTCCCTGCCGCGCGGCGACCCGGTCAGCTCCACATGCTCACGGATCAGGTCTTTCAACAGCGATACATCGTACTTGTGCTCCACAGGCTCCAGACTGACCATGTCCTTGTTGACGCGCTGGTAGAAGTCCCAGTCCTCGTCCAGCACATAGGCGATGCCGCCGCTCATGCCGGCTGCAAAGTTCTTGCCGGTCTTGCCAAGCACGACCACCGTGCCGCCGGTCATGTACTCGCAGCCATGGTCGCCCACGCCCTCCACAACGGCAGTTGCGCCGGAGTTGCGCACGCAGAAGCGCTCACCGGCCACGCCGTTGATGAATGCCGTGCCGCCCGTAGCACCGTACAGTGCCACGTTGCCGATGACGATGTTCTCGCTGCGGTCAAAGGCGGCGTCCTTCGGCGGGTAGACGACGAGCTTGCCGCCGGACAGACCTTTGCCGATGTAGTCATTCGCGTCGCCGACCAGCTCGAGCGTCAGGCCCTTGGGGATGAACGCGCCGAAGCTCTGGCCGCCGTAGCCGTGGCAGACGACATGGAACGTGTCGTCGGGCAGCGTGTTGCCGAACCTGGCGGTGATCTCGCTGCCAATGATCGTGCCGAACGCGCGGTCCGTGTTGCCGACGTCCAGCGTGACGGTGCTGGGCTTCGGCTCGGCGGAGTCGAAGCTCTTTTTGAACTTCTTCATCAGGATGCGCATGTCGGGGGTCTTTTCCAGCTGGAAGTTGTAGACATCCTTCGCGTTGAAGTGTACGTTGGAGTTCTCGACCAGCGGGTTCTGCAAAAGCGCGGTCAGGTCCATCTCACTGGCGCGGGAGCCTGCGGGCGCGGCTTTGACCTTGAGCAGGTCGGTGCGGCCCACCAGTTCATCGACGGTGCGCACGCCGAGCTTTGCCATGTACTCGCGCAGGTCCTCGGCCATGAAGCGCATAAAGTTCATGATGTACTCGGGCTTGCCCTTGAACCGCTTGCGCAGCTCGGGGTTCTGGGTGCAGATGCCCATGGGGCAGGTGTCAAGGTTGCAGACGCGCATCATGACGCAGCCCATGGCCACCAGCGGGCCGGTGCCGAAGCCGAATTCCTCGGCACCCAGCAGGGCGGCAATGGCAACGTCGCGGCCACTCATCAGCTTGCTGTCCGCCTCGATGCGGACGCGGCTGCGCAGACCGTTCATGATCAGGCACTGGTGTGCCTCGGCAATGCCCAGCTCCCACGGCAGACCTGCGTTGTGGATGGAGTTGCGGGGGGCTGCGCCCGTGCCGCCGTCAAAGCCGGAAATCAGGATGACCTCCGCACCGGCCTTGGCAACGCCCGCGGCAATCGTGCCGACACCGGCCTCGCTGACGAGCTTGACGTTGATGGCTGCCTTGCGGTTGGAGCACTTCAAATCGTAGATCAGCTGCGCCAGATCCTCGATCGAGTAAATATCGTGGTGGGGCGGGGGAGAGATCAGGCCGACGCCGGTGGTCGAGTTGCGGGTCTTGGCGACCCACGGGTAGACCTTGCCGCCGGGCAGCTGGCCGCCCTCGCCGGGCTTCGCGCCCTGCGCCATCTTGATCTGGATCTCACTGGCGGAGACGAGGTACTTGCTTGTCACGCCGAAGCGGGCAGACGCCACCTGCTTGATGGCGGAGTTGCGCTCGGTGCCGAAGCGGTCTTCGGCCTCGCCGCCCTCGCCGGTGTTGGACTTGCCGCCCAGACGGTTCATGGCGATAGCCATGCACTCGTGGGCCTCCTCGGACAGCGCGCCGTAGCTCATGGCCGCTGTCTTGAAGCGCTTGACGATGGAGTCAACGCTCTCGACCTCGTCGAGGGGCACGCCCTGCTCGGGATAGTTGAAGTCCAGCAGGCTGCGCAGGTGCATCGCGTCGCCGTTCTCATTGGCAGCGGCGGCGGTGTACTGTTTGAAGGTATCGTAATTGCCGGTCCAGCAGGCCTGCTGCAAAAGGTGGATGGTCTGCGGGTTGTAGAGGTGCTGCTCGGCAGCGGGGCCGCCGCGGAATTTGTGCGCACCCAGGCTCGGCAGCTCGCGGTTGATGTCCAGACCCAGCGGGTCGAATGCTTCCTGATGGCGGGCTTCCAGATCATTCTGGATGTCCTGGATCGTGATGCCGCCCACGCGGGAGACGGTGTTCGTAAAGTATTTGTCGATGACCTCTTTCGAGATGCCCAGCGCCTCAAAGATCTGGCTGCCCGCGTAGGACTGGATCGTGGAAATGCCCATCTTGGACGCGATTTTGACAATGCCCGCCAGCACGGCCTTGTTGTAGTCGCTGACAGCGGCGTAGTAGTCCTTGTCGAGAAGGCCGTCGGAAATCAGCTCACCGATAGTCTCCTGCGCCAGATACGGGTTGATAGCAGCTGCGCCGTAGCCCAGCAGCGTGGCGAAGTCGTGTACCAGGCGCGGCTCGCCGCTTTCCAGAATCAGCGCCATGGCGGTGCGCTTGCGGGTGCGGACCAGATACTTGCTGACCGCGCCCACAGCCAGCAGGCTGGGAATGGCGACGTGGTACTCGTCAATGTCACGGTCCGACAAAATCAGGATGTTCGCGCCGTCGCGGTAGGCGCGGTCCACATCGACAAACAGGCGCTCAATGGCCTTTTCCAGGTCGGTGTTCTTGTAGTAGCAGATGGACAGCGTCACGACCTTGAAGCCGGGCACGTCCATGGCCTTGATCTTGAGCAGATCGGTCTCGGTCAGGATCGGGTTCTCGATTTTCAGGACCTTGCAGTTGTCGGCGTCCTCCTCCAGAAGATTGCCCTGCGCACCGACGTAGACGGTGGTCGAGGTGACGATCTTCTCGCGCAGCGCGTCGATGGGCGGGTTCGTGACCTGCGCAAACATCTGCTTGAAATACTCGCTCAGATTAGGGCGGGTGTGGCTCAAAACGGCCAGCGGAGTATCGTTGCCCATGGCCCCGGCGGGCTCGCCGCCGTTCTTGGCCATCGGCAGAATGATCGTGGAGACGTCCTCATACCGGTAGCCGAACGCCTTCTGCAGCTGGACAAGCTGATCCTTCGTGTAGCTGGGCACCTTCTTGTTGGGCACCTTCAGGCTGGACAGCGGGACGAGGTTGCGGTCCAGCCACTCGCCGTAGGGCTGGCGGCTGGCGTAGTCGGCCTTCAGCTTTTCGTCGTCGACCAGCTCGCCCCTGACGGTGTCGACCAGCAGCATCTTGCCGGGGCGCAGACGGTCCTTGCGCACGACCTCGTCAGCGGGAATGTCGAGCACGCCGACCTCGCTGGAAAGGATCAGGCGGCCATCCTTCGTGATGTAGTAGCGGCTCGGGCGCAGACCGTTGCGGTCCAGCACTGCGCCCATCACGTCGCCGTCGCTGAACAGGATGCTGGCGGGGCCGTCCCACGGCTCCAGCATCGTGGCATAGTACTGGTAGAAGTCGCGCTTCTTCGGGTCCATCGACTTGTTGTTGTCCCACGGCTCGGGGATCGTGACCATGACGGCCAGCGGCAGATCCATGCCGTTCATGACCATGAATTCCAGCGTGTTATCCAGCTGGGCAGAGTCGGAGCCGCCCTGGTTGACGATGGGCAGGACCTTCGTCATATCGTCCTTTAAATACTTGGAACCGATGGTTTCCTCGCGGGCAAGCATCGTGTCCACGTTGCCGCGGATCGTGTTGATCTCGCCGTTGTGCAGGATGAAGCGGTTGGGGTGGGCGCGCATCCAGCTGGGGTTGGTGTTGGTAGAGAAGCGGCTGTGCACCATGCCGATGGCGGATTCATAGTCGGCGTCCTGCAGATCGGGATAGAACAGGCGCAGCTCCTTGACGAGGAACATACCTTTATAGACAATGGTGCGGCTGGACAGACTGCAAACGTAGGTGTCGGGGCTGGACTGCTCAAACACGCGGCGCGCCACATAGAGGCGGCGGTCAAAGGCAATACCGGTCTCGACGCGCTGCGGCTTGCCCACAAAGCCCTGCCAGATGCTGGGCATGCAGGCAATGGCCTTGTGGCCGAGCACCTCGGGGCAGGTGGGAACCTCGCGCCAGCCTAAGAAGGGCAGACCCTCCTTTTTGCAGACGATCTCAAACAGCTTCTTGGCCTGGTTGCGCTTGAGCTCATCCTGCGGGAAAAAGAACATGCCAATGCCATATTCCCGCTCTGCGCCCAGGGTCAGCCCCTGCTCGGCGGCGGCCTTCTGGAAGAATTTGTCGCTGATCTGCGTCAGAATGCCGACGCCGTCGCCGGTCTTGCCCTCGGCGTCCTTGCCCGCGCGGTGCTCCAGATGCTCCACGATCTGCAGCGCGTCGTCAATGGTTTTGTGGCTCTTGCGCCCCTTAATGTCCACCACAGCGCCGATGCCGCAGTTGTCATGCTCAAACTGGGGGCTGTACAGCCCGGCGGGGGTCTTGCGCTCGGTAAAGTTTTCCATACCTCGTTTGCTCCTTTCCCAATCCCGTTAAACCGCGCAGCGTCGCACATTTGCCGCGCGGGCGGGATAAACAAAAAAGACGCTCCCAACAGGGCACACAGGCCCCTTGTGGGAACGTCTTTGTTCTTGTCTGCATCATACCATAGATGCCGCCGCTTTACAATCCCGAAGCAGAAGATTTTACGGAAATTAAGCGAAAAACGTTTAGAAATTTGGTTTAGCAAGCGTAAACTTAATAAAATTAAGCCGCGTGGACTTTCTGCCGCTTTGTAGGGGCGGCATATATGCCGCCCGCGGCCTAACGGCATCTCTCTTTTCCGGTTTGTAGTGTAGGGAGAGGTCTTGACCCCTCCGCGGCGGCCAGAGGGCTGGCCGCCCTACTACAAGGTGCGCCGCGCTGTAGGGGCCGGGCATGCCCGGCCCGCGGCCCCCCGGAACCGCCCGTTTACGGTTGACCCGCAGGGGAGGGATTCATCCCTCCCGCGCCGTATGCCTCCGCCGCCCAAACAAAAACCGCGCAAGGCTTTTCGCCCTGCGCGGTCATAAAAAACGTTACGCCGTTTTCTCGCCGTTCTGTTTTTTCAGCTCGACCAGAATCTCGGCCAGCAGCTCTTCCTGCGTGGGGGCGGCGGGGGCGGCAGGCTCCTCCGCGGCGGGCTCCTCATGCTTGCCCATCTCCATCAGCTTGTTCATAGCCTTGACGATGCAGAACAGCACGAACGCCATGATCAGGAAGTTGATGACGGCGGTGATGAACGCGCCGTACTTAAAGACCAGCTTGCCGTCGCCAAAGACATCCCACATCATGGCGTCAAAGTTGACCTTGCCCAGAATACCCAAAATCGGGCTGATGAGGTTGTCTGTCAGGGAGGTGACCAGCGTGGAGAACGCACCGCCGATGATAACACCGATGGCCATGTCCATCATGTTGCCCTTCAGGGCGAAAGCTTTGAATTCCTCAAAGAACTTTTTCATAAGTAACCTCCTCAAAACTTAAAATGCCGATGCAGCGTTTTACTTTTTCAGCAGCTTTGCCACGGTCTGGGCCGCATTGTCCAGATAGTCGCCCGCGAACATCTCGATCATGCCCGCATCGGCCTCCTTGGCCAGTTCGGGGTCGATGGGCATCTTCGCCAGCACCGGCAGCTTGTATTTGTCGGCGATCTCGTCCACATGGCTGTCGCCAAAGACGTTGATGTGCTTGCCGCAGTCGGGGCAGACGGCGTAGCTCATGTTCTCGACCAGGCCGAGGATGGGCACATGCATCATCTGGGCCATCTGGACAGCCTTGCCGACGATCATGCCGACCAGCTCCTGCGGGCTGGACACGATGACGATGCCGTCCACCGGCAGCGTCTGGAACACGGTCAGCGGCACGTCGCCGGTGCCCGGGGGCATGTCAACGAACAGGAAATCAACGTCCCACACGACCTCCTGCCAGAACTGCTTGACCGCGCCCGCAATGACGGGGCCGCGCCAGACAACGGGGGCCTCGGGGTCGTCGAGCAGCAGGTTGATGCTCATGATTTCCACGCCGGTACGGCTGGAAACCGGGTTGATGCTCTCGCCGTCACCAGTGGCCGGGCCCTTCACGCCGAACAGGCGGGGGATGGACGGGCCGGTGATGTCGGCGTCCAGCACGCCGGCCTTAAAGCCAAGGCGGCGCATCGAGACAGCCAGCATGGCGCTGGTCATGCTTTTGCCGACGCCGCCCTTGCCGGAAACGACGCCGATGACTTTTTGGATACGGCTTCTTGCGTGCGGCGGCTCATGCTGCGGCGCGCGGTGATCGCAGTTGGACTTGCAGCTGCTGCAATCGTGGGTACAGGCTTCGCTCATGGTATATTTGCTCCTTTAAAAATTGCTCTTTCTTCAGTTTACCAAAAATCGCGCCGGAATGCAAGACACTGGTCAATTTAAAAGCGCCCCAGCGGTGTCTCTATTTTACCGTGTGCATCCCTCTCCCGCAAGTCATACCGCGCCGCCCGCCCGCATACCCATCAGCAGGGGAAGGGGGCGGCGTATGAGCAAACGCAGAACGTACCTACACAATGCGGCGCTGCTCACCGGGTCGGGGCTGGTGCTGCGGGCGCTGGGCATGGGGTTTCGAATCGTGCTGGCGGCGTATCTGGGCAGTGAGGGCATGGGTCTTTACCAGCTGATTCTGGCGCTGTACATGGTGTTTGTCTCGTTCGCCACGGCGGGCATCAATGTGGCGTCGGCGCGGCTGGCGGCGCAGAGCCTGGCCCGCGGCAGCGGCATGGCCGAGACCCTGCGCGGGCTGTGCATCACGGCGCTGGGCTTCGGCACGGCGGCCATGCTGGCCCAAAGCGTATTGGCCGGGCCGTGTGCGCGGTATCTGCTGCACGACGTCCGGGCCGAGACCGCGCTGCTGATTTTGGCCCCCAGTCTGCCGTTTATGGCGGTGTCCGGGGCGGTGCGGGGGTGCTTTTTGGCTGCGCGGCGGGTGCAGCCGAACATCACGGCGCAGCTCATCGAACAGCTGGTGCGGATGGCCGTCGCCGCGGCGGGTCTGCG
>ULOT01068836.1_pt1 | contig 11346 bp, 7 predicted proteins | sample 1952811 | NCBI WGS metagenome assembly ULOT01 (sample SAMEA4835609, study PRJEB28245) | human gut metagenome | biome: gut microbiome; material: fecal sample | place: Denmark | collected 2008
ACTGTCTTTATTACCGTAATAGGTAATCTTTGTGGTATAAATGGCCTTGTTATCACCTGCTGCGCCATAGGCTTTACCACCCTGGCCCAGTTTATCAGGATTGATAGCATCCAAAGGAATTTCCTTCGGGCTACGGCCATTATTCGGGTTGGAAGCCGGGGTTGTCCATGCAAGGTTGCCGTTGCTGGAATCGTAGTTATTCAGCAGCAGAGACTGAGCCTTCAATGGCGTCATCTCAATAGGCGGAGCATAGATGATAAGGTGACCGGTACGAGCCTGTGCAATATCGTTTGCCGTGGTAGTATCGGTGCTCATGGTATGCCCGATAGACTTATAGGTGAAGACACAGCGGAAATCCGTGCCATCCCAATCCATCGCTGCGTTGGAGAGTTCCAGCGTGACGGTGGTGTGCTTATTGAATGTAGATTTACCTGCATTCATCTTCGCATCGCTGCCAGTGAAGGAATCAGGAACCCAGAAATCGGACGGATACCAGACACCGCCGCCCAAAGCATCATTATCATCAGTCTTGGTTACATAACTGATTTTGTACTTAGAGGACGGGAACAGAGTAGAATCACTGCCAACGGCAACCCAGTTACCGCTTGCATCACGGTACTGGACCTCGTAGGTCAGGCCATCCTCAACACCCTTCCAGTAGAACGCATCGAAGGAGAAGGAAGTGCTGCCACCAACGGAGATGCGGCGGTCAAAAGCCTGCTCGATGTACATCGGGCGGATTTCAACGTCAACATAACCGTTGCGGCCATCCTCAGCCTTATCCATACTGGAATATACAGTACCACTCACGTTGTATTCGCACTTGAACTGAATACGGTTCGTGGTGTAATCCAACTTGGAGTAACTTACAGAGCTTGTCGTGTACGGCAAATCCGCATCGGTTGCGGCAGTGAACGTCAGGCTGTTAATCTTGCCGCTCACAGTGCCGTCAGAGGTATCGAAGGAAGTGCCAGGATTACCGATTTTCACCCAATCGCCAACCTGGTTATCAACGGAAATCGTGCGGTAATACCACACAACGTCAGAGGCTTTCAGCTGTTCATTGTAATACAGCTTACTGTCAACCGTCTTGTTGACCGGACCTTCCCAGTCCTTATAGTCATCAATCGGGTCAGCGGTTGGGGTCATCAGCTGCAGAGGATGGGTCTCAGTGTCGTTCCAGAAATGGTTCGGTACGTCAACTGTAATCATGCCAAACTGAGTGACCTTGTTGCCGCTCTTGTCAATGACATCGGCACGCATCATGCCGGTGGTCGGCAGGTTCGAGATAACGTACTTGCTATCGCTGTTCACAACACAGTTATAGTCAACGCCATCAGAGCCATGAACAACAACCTTGTAACCGGTATAATCGGTCACGCCGTAAGAGGTCGGGAACAATGCATTCAGGTCACCAACAACACGGGCAACACCGGTGATGCGAACATCCGGCTGATTGTCCAGCTTCAGAATCGGCAGCGTACCTTTGGTCATATCAGAACCAAGGTTCCAGCCGTTGTTCTTGCCGCTGGTATACATACCGTTTGCAGTCACGCTTGTGTTATCAAACACAGGCTGATTGTTGCTTGCGAGCTTGACCTTATAAACGTCTGCGTTCCAGTGACCGGAGAAGTTCTTGATGGGCTTCCAGCCTTCCGGCAGAGTCAGGTCATCAGTCAGCTGATAGCAGCCATTCAGCGGATACCAGAAAGTACCGCCATTCTGCAAAGCGGACAGAACCTGCTGTGCGTTGACAGAGGAAACACGAATCACGAAATGAACATCTTCCTGGCCATTCTGCTGTGCTGCACAAATTTCGCACTGTTTGCGCTGAGAGATGTACATGACAGTGTTGGCGAACAGAGAAGCTTCGGCCTTGGTCGCTTTGTTGTCCGGCAAGTGACCAATCTGGTTCATCAGGAAGTTGCCAGTACCAGACAAGTAAAAGTTGCTTGTGCCGAACCAGGACTGACCAGTCTCTTCATCGGTAATTGTCTTGGTTGTCGGGTCCGGATTGTAACCGAACTCAGCACCAGTCACGTTACCGCCAGCGTATTCAACCCAGATAGGGCCGAAAGCAACCTGCGAGTTGGAGTGAGTCTTGGAAGCTTCGAGTGTGGTTCCAGTCGGCACATCATATGGGAAGTTGGTAGGATTACGATACTTGACGGTGCTCTGAGCCTGAGAATTGGAGTAAGGCTTCAGTTTCACACTCAGCTGGTCAGAACCGTACATAATACCAGCCTTACCGTAGGAGCTGTGAGAACCACCGGTAGACAGAATCATCGAAATAGCATCGGTCGGAAGGACTGTACCAGAATCGATGTTGCCGCCGTTAGCACCCATCAGAGCATTCATGTTCCAGTGGCCGTTATCAATGTTGGGAACACTGTTCAGAACATAATAACGGGTAGAGGTATCGTTCTTGTCAGGGCCATACCGACCGCCTTCGTAGTAATCACGAGAGCCAGGGTCCGTATAGCCAGCTTCATGGGCATCATACCAGGAACCAGCATAGGCATACATTGTATCGTGGCCGATACACATACCGTAGCCCTGGCTCAGGAATGCCTTGATAGCATAATAGGCTTTACCGGAAAGGTCAGGTTCCTGATTAACGCAGACGCCCCAGCCAATAGAGTCGATACGGTAGTTACCCTCAGCATCCATCATATACCGGTCAGGGTCCTGGTTGAATTGCTCAGCTTTAACTGAAAGAACTGTAATATGTTGACTCGAATGGCCACTTCCACTTGTGTTAAGCAGCCAACCGTTATCTGATACAAAATTGATGAAATTTGCATACATACATCCTGCATCAGAAACCCAGGGATTCAAGAAAACAACAGCATCCTTGTACTTTGTGCCGGATGCACCTGTGCCGTAGCTGCCATTGTTGCGGAGGGCAGCTGTGTAAGCGGGAACACTAACCGCAGTGCCAGTCAGATTCCAGTCATTACTGTCATTATGGGGGCGGAAATAGACGGTCTGACCATACCACTCGGAATTGACTTCAAGCTTGTCGCCATCAGTTAGAGGAAAACCGGTATACATCCGTGTACTGCCTGTAGGAAATTTGTTGTCGTCCAAGGCGTTGGCTTCAAATGCTGTAGCCCAGGACCCACCAATCTGCGTCCAGTAACGGTCAGCAGTGGCTTTGTCAATCTTACCAGCCTTGAACCATTCAGTCACCTGGTCGTACATGTTCTTGGTGATGTACTCGTAGTTGCCGTTAAGACCCGTAATCCACTGGTTATCCGAGGAAATGGCAATGCTGTTAGCGGAGCGAGAAGAGAACGTGTCTGCCAGCATAACAACCGTATCAGGCATGTTCTGAGTAGCAACGTCACTGCTGTTCTCGTCTTCCGGCAGGCTGACGCTGAACTGAACCGTCTGGAGAATGATATCTCCGGCCTTGTCCTCGTCAGTCAGCTCATTGCCCAAATCTTCGAGAGCCTTGAAGTTTTCCTCGCGGTATGCTTCATCGGTCACAACAATGCGGCAGCGATAGTTGGCGGACAGGTCATCTTCCGTCACTTCAAAAGTGTAGGTAGATTCCGTTGCACCCTCAATATCCTGCCATTCGGTTTTCAGGTTTGCAGTGCTTTCATCGGAAAATTCCCACTTGCCGTCATCGTTGAGATGTGCGGTGTAAGTGCTCTCTCCGTTAGAAGCATAGACTTCAACGGTGCCGTCTTTGGTATTGGCAGCGGTGATGGTGTAGCCATCCAGAACGAAGTTGGGAGTGTGGTATGCAATCTGGACATCGCTGGAATCAGCACCGATTTCATCGAGTGCATCGACTACAGCGTAGTACATCTCGCAGCCCTGCCAGACATAGTTGGGACGCTCTTCGAGGACGGTGTGCTCTGTGGTATCTTCGATAACGAAGTTGTACCAGGTAGGCTCGTCCTCTTCGTAGTTGTAGAGAGCCAACGCCGTATCAACAGCAAAGTTCTGCTTGCGCTGCCACTGATACGTAACTGCTACATCGTCACGATTCAGCAAAGCATCCAGAGTGACAGAATCGCCGACATCCGCAGTCAGTTTATCGCCGTATTCCGGCGTTACTGTCTGCAAACCGACGAAAGTGGGTTCTGCAGTTTCAGGAGTAGAGACTTCTGTTTCGTTGGCATCCGATTCAGAAGTCTCTTCCCCATCCACCACATCAGACGTTGCATCCTGAGTAGTTTCATCGTTAGAGTTGGCATCCTCATACGATTCATGCGTCAGGTCCACAACATCCGTGATAGTCGGCGCGGAAGTGGCATCAGAGGAGTCGGCATCATTTGAACTACCGGAATCCACCGCATCTGCCTCTTCCGCAGCCGGGGCATCCGTAACATCGGTCGAAACAGAGGTGCTGTCTCCGGTTTCGTCTGCGAACGCAAGTGCGGTCGTAGACATCATCGAAAACAGCATGCTGGCGGCCAATGCTACGGAGGTCACTTTTTGCATAATTTTCTGCATAATGCGAGTTCCTTTCTGTACAGCGGCGTTTTTGCAGGCACTTTGGCTGAGCGCCACGCTTCAACGCCCCTGCACGCATTGCTTTTTGCTTCCGTACATTTTCTATCATATGCGATTCGCAAGCCTTGGCAATAAGCCAGAAAAACAAATTTCGCGGAAAGTGAAAAGTTACTTTTCAACGACACGAATAGAAAAAGAAGCCGTACCTTTATGGGACGGCTTCTTCTTTGCATATGGGTCTTTGTGCAATTATGACAACGTGGGGAGGAAAGCTTGTGAAAATTAGCAGTCAAATATATGGTATATTATTTGCAAGAAGTTTTTGAAAGGCTTAGGCATTAGCTTTTCTTTTGAAACGGGCTTTTTGGGGCGGAAGAATATAAAATATCATTTTTCCATCTTTCGCCTCCCACGCCCGAACTTGCTTTCGTGCATAAGGCAGGAATTTATTGTAGTCATCAACATCATCAATCGCGTATGTTCTATCGTGGACGCGGTCAACAAGCACTTCACCTGTTTTAATGTTGACAATGGCATAGTCGGTGTACGGGTCCGTACAGCAGAAATTGTCCAGCAAATCATGCAAAGTTATCATAATAGTCACCTCAAATTACAAAGGAGTTGTTAATCTATGGCAAAGTACACAGAGGCGTTCTGCGTCACCACGGGCAGCATGATTTCTATCATGCAGATGCGTAGCGAGTACAATCACGACCCCGCCATTTATGAAAAGGTCTACAAGGGGCACTTGTTCTGCCCTGGCTGCCAGGCTGTCCCACTAACAGTAGTTCATACGAACGGGCAACTCTATTATCGTGGGCACCCACATGAGGAGCACGCCGATGGCTGTTGGTACGCATTGGATGAGAGAGTTGTGAAGAGCGTTACTGAAATTAACGGCGATAGTGAGGAGCAAGCTCTTTCTCAGCTTGACTCGCTCTTACGTGCCACATTTAATGGCAATCAGCAAGCTGCCAATGCAAGGGCGGCAAACCGCAATGCAAACAGAAGCAATGCTCCTGTTGTGCATCAGCAGCAAGAGGCCCGCAGGCGTCTCCCTCAGTGCCGTATTGAAGACTTGCCAGTGCGGTTAGCAACAAATGATAGACCCCAAGAAATTAGCATTTATTATGGCAAAGTGCTTTGCAAGATTGTTAACGCCAAGAATCCTTACAACGGGGTTGACATCAAGGTACTAATCGTAAAGGATGCAGTAACGAAGAAAACTATTATGGGGCTTACAATGTCTTTGACTGTTTGGAGCCATTTTGCAACCGAAACGCAAACATTACTACAAGCAACACAACGACCTGTCCATATTGCATTTCTTGGTGTATTTACATCATCGCAAGGCAGGGACTTGGGATTACCCTATACGTGCTATCTCAAGACTTCTACATACTTGCAGGTTTTGAGAGACTAAATCACTAACGCGATGAAGCGTGTACTATCTGTTTCCACACGCCAATCCGACAAGATGCGTTCTGCAAGCGCTTTATCTACATCTTTCACTAAACCTTCAAACAGTGGGACAACATATAACGTATAGTTCTCCGCAATGGCAATTTGCTGCGTAGCAGGGTCTTTAGCCGTTGCAATAAGTTCTTTTAGTTTTATGGGTTTCATCGATTCACCTTCTTCGCCTTTAATTTTAATGGTATCGCACATTTTGGCAAAGGTGTTATAATACACAGATGTTATTCTTTAAAAAAGAAAACTCGTAGCAAGAAGACTTGTTGCTTCTATACTACGAGTTTCTATATTACCAATTACAGAATTTTGGTACTATTAGCACCAACCAACTGCGTGTTCTTCCGGAGGGCAGCCATTGTCGGTGGGAGTGGAAATTACAGGGCCAGTCGCGACACTCTCATCGGAAGAAGTCCATTCGACCGTCAGTTTACTTGCTGCTTTAGCGAGCTTTTCGTCAGTTTCAGCGCTTTCACCGGTTGCAGCAGTCTCGGGGGTCACGGCCGGAGCATCGTCGGTGCCGTACACAACAGGCAGGGCAATACTTTCACCCTTCTCCACCGTCGCAGACTCCGGAACTGCGATGTTCGTGATTTTCACACCGCACCCTACCAGGGTGAGCGCCATCGCAGCGGCTGCTACCACTGCTAAAATGATAGTCTTACGTTTCATATCTTACACTCCAAAAATAGCGGTAGGTCGCCCTACCGCTATTTGCATTAGTAAAATTTACAGCAACGAAGAGATGTCAGCACAATGCAGCTGCTCTTTCTTCGTCAGTACAACCGTTATCAGTCGGCGCAGAAAGAACAGGACCATGCCACCAGTCATCCTCACTATTACCGCCAGAGTTATCAGTGCCCCCGCTGGGTTGAGAGTCTTGCGCGGGCTGTTCCGGCTGAGGGTCAGGCTGTGCCGGTGCCGGGTCAGGCTGTGCGGGAGCTGGGGCAACAGGTGCCGGGTTGGAAGGCGTCACAGCAGCAGAACTGTTGCTGGAACTGCTGCTTTTATAAGTCTTGTTGCTGTTCGTGACCTTCTTCGGCTGTTCAACCGTCACTTCGTAGTTGGCGCTCTCCTCACCGGCAGTTGCGGTGATGGTTGCATTCCCGGAGGAAACGGCAGTTACCTTCCCATTGGAATCGACGGTAGCGACCTTCTCGTTGCTGGACGACCACTCGATAGTAGTTTCGGCGGCAACCTCTTCGGGAGCGACCGTTGCCTTAATGGTGTGAGAGTTACCGACCGTCAACTTGCCTTCGTTGGAATCGAGCGTGATGCTTTCAACCTCATAGAATGCTTTCACATGAGTCGTCTTCTCGGTGACCTTTTCGCCATCCTGCATGAGGGTCGTGGTGATGTCGCATTCACCAGGCTGCAAGACCTGAACCCTGCCGTTTTTATCGACGGTGGCCACCGCCTCATCAGTAGAAGCGTAACTCACCTTCACATCGGTGGCATCAGCCGGGCTTACAGTTGCCTCGACAGTGGTTTCGTTTCCATCGTTGAGCTTGACGTCAAGGTTGTCGGGAACGGTGATGTCTTTCGCGGCCACTTTAACCGTAACCTTGCAGACAGCACTCATCTCAGAATCCGTGACGCTTGCAGTGATGTCAGCTTCACCTGCAGAGACAGCAACCACCATGCCAGTCGCATCAACCGTTGCAACACTCTCATCGGAGGAGGTCCACTCAATGGTGAGCTTTTCGGCAGCCTTGGCTACCTTCTCATCCGTTGCAGCGCTTTCACCGGTTGCTGCGGTCTCAGGAGTTACGGCCGGAGCATCGTCGGTGCCGTACACAACAGGCAGGGTAATACTTTCACCCTTCTCCACCATCGCAGACTCCGGAACCGCGATGTTCGTGATTTTCACGCCGCACCCTACCAGGCTGAGCGCCATCGCAGCGGCTGCTACCACTGCTAAAATGATAGTCTTACGTTTCATATTCAATTCTCCTTTACATCCCGGCGTCTAGCGCCGGGGCCACATTCAACTAATAGGTTCGACGTCAGCCCTACGCAGCTTTGGATTTCGTCATCGACGATGCCGTGGACTCTATGCCGCCTATCCTTCTGTACAATTGCATAATACCATCTATGTGGTAATCACACAATACGAACCCCGAAAAGTTCACAGATTGTTAATGCGGTCTATCGAATACCTTTATTTTACCGACAGTGTTTTGAATTGTCAATTTCATGATTAACAAAAAGCAACAAATACTTTTATTGATTATGACGAAATAAAACAACGTCCGATATAATACCAAATAAATCCATAGAGGTTCATAGAGGGACGGTTCTTCATGCAAAAAAGAAAGCGTACAGACCGGTATAGCCTATACGCTGTTACGATATTTGAGATATAACTTTCTTGGATTGCTTTACACGTTCTGAGCTTACGAGGCGTGAACATCAGTCAAAGCCCGTTTTACTCACTCTCATCCTTTTGGATAGTATCATAGCCCGGGATTGGAAACGGAGAAATCCCGGCACTTTTGGACAATTCTTCAACAAATCGCTGCATATCTTCATATGCCAATGGGATAGCAGTGTTTTTGACATCTTGCATAGCATCTTCGCGATTTTTCCATTTTTCGCCAGACTCATTTTGGAATGTGCTTTCTCTGCACACTTCAAAAGCAACATTCCCAGAGTCTGTAGAGACAGAAATTTTAATTCTAACTTTTACGGTTGACGGTTCCACAACACAACGCAGTTTGAGCTTTGTAAACAGCTTGAAGGCTATCCGCATATTTTTCGAGTCGATTTGGATGAGACGTTAAATATATATCGTCTGGCAATCTGTCATATTTCGTCAACTCAGATACTGTCTTTTTTTCGAACTTTTCACTCTCGTTTTCCCAATCAATGGTAAAGACATATACAGTTGCAGACGAATCAAAAGCATTGCCCAAAGTGACTTCATTTTTTACCATCTTCAAAAGTTGAAGAGTATTTACTGGATATATAGCCCATTTCTCATATGTGCGAAATTCGGTACAATTACAAAAGTAGCGGTTTCCCTCTTCATCTAGGCACGCACACAGCAGCGGAATCTCGTCATATTCCAGGAAAGTACGTTCAATTGTCAAGTCTTGCTTAAAATAAGACTTAAAATTCGTCCCCTCGAACAGCAGCTCTCCTTTGTAACTCATTCTTTCTCGCCTTCTTTCTCAAAAGAAATGATAGAAAAATTAGTGAGAACCTCGGCGTTAACATCAATGTCAGAATAAATCCACCAATCAACATGTGAGCTATCTATTTCTGGCTCTCTATTCAGCTGGATTAACATTTGATTTTCGCGCGTCCGTATGGTAAAATAACACTGAAAATAAATTCAGTGAAATTTGCTTCAGTGTTATTGGAGGTGTGCTATGTTTATTGGCCGCGAGAAAGAGCTGGCTCTTTTGCAGGAAGATTATATCGGAAAGGCCATTATGGTTTACGGCAAGCGCCGCGTTGGAAAGACTACTCTCATTCGAAAAGCACTTGAGAGCTGCCAGTATCAGAAGGTGTACTTTGAGTGCTTGAAGAGCATAATGCAGGACAATATCAATGGCTTTGTGCAGGAGCTTGTCCGTGCCAAGGTTCTGCCTGTGCCTCTGAGCTTTAGCACGCTGCAGGATGTATTCACTTATCTCAATGCGCTGCCCCAAAAGATTGTTGTCGTCATCGATGAGTACCCCTATCTCAAATCCATGACGGACTCCGCTGCGGTTGATTCCATCTTCCAGAGCATTATCGACAACCGACTTTCTAACATCGAACTTATCCTTTCTGGTTCTCACATCGGTATTATGAAGGATGCGTTGCAGGAAAAGAACGCTCTATATGGTCGGTTTGCTGTCACAATCAAGTTAAATGAGTTGAGTTATCTGGATGCTGCCAAGTTCTATCCTGACAAAACACCCTACGACAAAGTTGGCCATTATGCCGTTTTTGGCGGTTCCCCATTTGTTAATCAAGCACTAAACCCTGAAGCCACTCTCCGAGAAAATATTATCAACACCGTTCTCAATCCTACGAGCGCAGTGTATCTGTATGCCAGCCAGCTGCTGCTTTCGGACTACTCGGTAAGCATCAATGCAGAACGTATCTTTTCTGTCATTGGAAATGGGAAGAAGCGCTATACCGAAATCGAAGATAAACTGGATGCGAGGAAGACCGGCAACCTCGCAAAGCAAATCAAGCCCCTGCTTGACTTAGAGATTCTTTCCCGAAATAATCCCATTAACAGGCTGAACGACAATAAAAAGTCTGCTTTTGAAATCAACGACAATCTTCTGAGATTCTACTTCACCTTTGTATATAAGAACAGTAGCGCACTCCAAGTGCTAGGAGCCAAGGCATTCTATGACGAGTACATCAGTCCCGTTCTGACAGACTTTATCTCCCGACGTTTTGAAGGCATCTGCCGTGACTATTTCAGCTTGCAGGTCCGTTCTGGAAAGTTGAAAGGTGTACGCAACATTGGCAGCTACTATTACGATGACCCAGTCCACCGCACGAACGGTGAATTCGATGTTGCTTTAGAGTTTGCTGATGGCTATGAGATTTTCGAAGCAAAGTACTATGCCCAGCCCATGACTCTGGATGAGATTCATCACGAGGCCCAGCAAGTAGAGGCTATCAAAGAACTCAAAGTTAAGCAACTCGGTTTCGTTGCCATCAACGGATTCAACGAGCATGAAAAGCCTTTCATTTATCTCGATGGGAACGACATTTTCGGAGCCCGGGAAAGCCATGAGAAGTAATCTGACATTTTTAGGCTTTCTTCGCCAGTATGTGAAAGAGCTTTCGGGAGAAAGCACCCATATCCTGCAAAAAAAGCTGTCTATTTGTGGGCTCTCTCTGAAGAAAATGCAGAAAAGCCCATTCCAAAACCATTTTAGGCAAACGGAATCGTCGCAAAGCCCGGACGAATCGTCACACTCATTAGACTGACCTTGGATTTCTTCAGCTTGCGAGCCATTATTCAACCTCCTCAATTTCGACATTGGGAGCCGCGCCATATTTTCCGAGGAGATAGCCCTTGCGAACATTTTCGGTCGTGCGAGTGGAAAAATCGCTGATGCTGTAGAGTTCTGAAGCACCATCTTCTTTATCCTTGTCCACAAAATACAACTGGTCCTTACGAAGTAATTCCATGCTCAACAGGTCAGTGTTGTGTGTCGTAAAGACAATTTGTGCCCCATTCGGGTTTGTCTTTTTGCTCTGGAATTTGGCAACTATAAACTCAACCAAAGCAGGATGCAGTTCTTTTTCGATTTCATCTACCAGCAAAAGGCCGCCCTTTGACAGCACGGACTCAATTGCAGGAGCAATGGCCATCAGTTTTCTTGTGCCATCAGACTCGTCTGCCAGCTCCATAAATTTTGTGCGCAGGGTACACCGTCTATAGTCGCT
>ULOT01065950.1_pt1 | contig 11322 bp, 9 predicted proteins | sample 1952811 | NCBI WGS metagenome assembly ULOT01 (sample SAMEA4835609, study PRJEB28245) | human gut metagenome | biome: gut microbiome; material: fecal sample | place: Denmark | collected 2008
GTGTACAACGAATGTGCTAAGAATGAATCCTTTTCATTCTTAGCATTTTTTATTTTAGATAAACTTTATACTTTTTCCCTTTTAACCTGCTTCTTTCTATGTTATCCTATCATTATCGCGTTAGTAAAGCGCACAGAATTACGGAGGTTTTTCCTATGGAAAAGAAAACAGCATTCAAAGACCTTTCCCGCAAAGCAAAGGTGCAATATATCTGGGACTATTACCGCTGGCACATCATTGCTGCCATCTGCCTTGTGGCGTTTGTCATTTCTATGATCGTACATTATGCTGCCTATAGGGAAAGTGTTTTAGATATAGTGATGGTAAATACCCTAAATCCTTATGAAGAAAGCGTTTCTTCCACAGATGAATTTTTTGAACAGGAAGGCTTTACAAAGAAAGAAGAAGTTACCGTAGATACCTCCATCACTTTTTCTGATGACGATAATTACTCCACAAACTACTATAGTAACCAGAAACTGACTTTAAAACTTTCTGTCGGTGATGCCGACGTTCTTTTTGCACCGGAATTTGTGTTCCAGCAATACGCTGATGCCGGAAGTCTTATGCCTCTTACGGATTATTTAACAGCGGATGAATTAGAACAGTACAAAGATATGATCGTCTATGCAACAGATTCCGAAACCGGTGAGACACTCCCTTGCGGTCTGGAACTGAACGACAACCAATGGCTTTCTGACTACGGTTACTACACCGGAACGGTCTGCTTCGGCATTGCATACGCAACTGATAACAAAGGGAATGCTGTTGATTTCTTTCATTATGTTATGAACTGAACACCTATTGATAAAAAAATCGTGCAAACATGATACGTTTCTGTTCGCACGATTTTTTATTTCAATTATGATTTACAATCTCCGTTACTCCAGCTTAAACCGTTTCACCTCAGTATCAAGCAGATCTGCGATCTCATTGTTATGATCAGCCGCTTTCTGGATATCTCCCACACTTCCTGTAAGATCTGTGGACATTTCTGCCACATTTACAATGCCCTTTGCGCTCTCTTCGACAGCAGCACTGACTGCTGTAGTCGATTCTTTGATCTCATCCATGGCTTTCTGCAATTCGCCGGCAGCACTTGTGAAATCTTCCATAATGGCATTCATATCACCTGCATCTTTGCTGTAAAACTCACTCATTTCCACTAACTGCTGATAACCATCCATAGCAGTTATTCCCGCAAATTCGACCATATTTTCTGCCTCTTGTGCCAGACCATTCACAGCCTCAACTACCGCTGCGCTCACTTTTTGTATCTGTTCTGCAGCTTCTGCCGAATTGGCAGCAAGTTTTCCGATTTCATCTGCCACGACTGCAAATCCTTTTCCTGCCTCTCCTGCCCTTGCCGCCTCAATGCTCGCATTTAATGCCAACAGATTGGTCTGATCGGTGATCTCGATAATATTTGCCGTAAGCTGTGCTATCTCCTGCACCGCTTGGGACTGCTCGATCTTCTCATTCAATTTCTGTGCCATGTCGGCCACCTGCGTTGCAACCTCCTGCTGTTTGCTTGAGGCTTCTGTGCGGACACTGTCTGCCCGTCCGTTCATTTCACCGGAAGACTCTTTTCCATGCTCTGCACGTGCTGCCATGTTTTCAATGGATGCATAAACCTGTCCCACTGAGGTGCTGATCTGCTCCAGTGAAGCGTTTGTCTCCTCCATTGCCGCACTCATTTCCTCCATAGTTGCGGAAACGTCTGTGATATTCACCTCTGCTGCTGCAAGGTTTTGTGCAATCTTTTGTGACGAACCATTTAAATGTTCTGAATTGTCGGAGATCTTCAACATGATTCCCCGTATGTATTCCAATAAAGCATTGACATTCCCTGCAATGAGTTCCATCTCATCTCCACTGTGGATGTCCAGCTTCTGCGTCAGATCTCCCTCATTATGCACGATCTCATAAATCTTGTCGTCCACTTTCTGAAGACCTCTCGTGATCGTTGAAATAATGATGCTGAGAGCCGCTACTGCCAGGACAATGCAGACCGCACCAATCTTGACCACTCCCACAAGTGATGCCTCAAGCCGGGCAGTAATATCAGATGCATCATAATCACACCCCAGAACTGCCACCACTTTTCCTGCGCTGTTTGTGATTGGCTTGTAGACTGTGATCAGGTCTCCATCCTCCGTCTCATCAATATAATCCTGCACATATTCCTGTCCTTCAAATACAGATTTTAACTCCTCATAAGAGTCAGCAAAAGGATCCCCGAGATAACTTACATCTTCGGTTGCTTCCACATCTACTCCGTAATAAACATTTGTCCCATCGGTATATAAAGTATACAGATATGCAATCCCACAGCTGTCCTTCATATTTTTTAAGGCTGCCAGAACTCCTTTATATGCATCGCTTTCTTCTGCCCCCGGAACGATCTGCTCCACCTCGTCGCCATCTAACATACGAAGTGTCAGATCTGCCGCCATGTCTGCCTCCTGAACGCCCATCTCAACCATGCCGTCTTGGATATGTTTGTAAGAATTTACTCCCATAACCACACAGACAACGAGTACACATACACATACCGGGATCAGTATTTTAAATTTGATTCCCAGCTTTCTTGTTCTGACTTTCCGCTTCATCTATTGTTCCTCCAGATTTTCTCTTAAGCACACGCATTTCCATAACGCCTACGTTCACTGCCATTGATATTACTATTATATACTAAAAACGCACAGATTCAAGTAAAAATCCCCAATAGATTGTCTCATACTGGGGATTTCTGTTATCCAGAAAAATATTCTGTTTTACTCTAAGATCACGACCGAATACGCAGGTATGGTAAGCTGTTCTTCATCCAGAACGGCAGCTTCCGTTCCTGTCAGAAGCTCCCCTGCGATCTGCAATGGATATTTCCTGTCTTCCGTTGCTCCGAGAGCTGATTTCCTGAAATCGACCGTCTGTGCCTTCTCTGAAGTATTGAACACCAGCGTCAATTGTCCCTCATCACAGGTTTTCCGGATCACGCATACCGTATCATCCGAAATCCCCTCATCAAATGCGACCTTTCCTCTGGCGATCACCGGATACTCATTCCGCAATGCGATCGTCTGTTTCACAAAGTTATAAATGGAATTTCCGTCGTTTTCCTGCTCCTTGAGACTTCCATATTTCATTTTGACCTCGTCCATATCCTTTGGTCCGTCACACATACCCGTGGCATCGGCATCCGTCGACCAGTACATCGGAGCACGCTTATTTTCATCTTTTCCGGAGCCTTTCATTCCAAGCTCCTCCCCATAATACAAAAATGCACTTCCCGACATCAGAAGATTCATTGCATTTCCAAGCTTTGTCTGCGCTTCACTGTAATCGCCGGAATAATAACCTGCGCTCCGCGCCATATCATGATTGGTGTAAAACGGTGCGTCAATGTAAGTATTACTGTAGCTGCCGTAAAGCTCCTGCGTATTGACAAGACTCTTTCCGTAAGCAGAAGCGCCATTTATTCCCTTTACTGTGTCTGCGATGATACCGTCCTTATCCGCAAAAGTAAAATCAAAGAAACTGTCCATGCCACTCTGATAATATTTCGCATAGACACTGTAATCATTCCACGCCTCTCCGACCAGATATGCATCCTCTTTTTTGGATTTCACCATATCATTAAACCAGGTCAGGACTGCAATATTTTTATCATCTGCGCCCGAATAGAATTCCTTTACTGCATCCAGGCGGAAACCGTCCACTCCGAGATCCAGCCAGAATTGCACGATCTGTTCAAACTCTGTCTTTAACATTTCATTATCCCAGTTCAGATCCGGCATCTCGCTCCAGAACTGTCCTTCATAATACCAGTCGGTTCCTTCCACCGGATAATAACCGCCCAGTTTTTCTTTGGAAAAATTATAATAATCTACATAAGGACACTCTGACGCATCCGGTTCTGCTCCCTCCGGAAGGCTCTGGATATACTTGTACGCAGTCTGAAACCACTCATGCTGTGAAGATGTGTGGTTCATGACAAAATCAATGATCACGTTGATTCCGCGCTTGTGGCATTCATCTACAAGTGTCGTAAAATCGTCCATCGTCCCGTACTCCGGATCGATTGCTTCATAATCCGTCACATCATACTTGTGATACGTCGTGGACGGCATGATCGGCATCAGCCAGATACCATTGCATCCCAGATCCGTGTCCGTCTCAGGATCACCGTCATTGATATAATCGAGATTTTCCGTCAGTCCTTTCAGATCACCGATTCCATCCCCGTCACTGTCATAAAAACTGTAAACAAACACTTCATAATAAGTTCGGTAATTGTCATCAATCACATTCTCTTCTGCTGTATTGACCTGCTGCATCAGAGATAATGCAGTAACTTCATCCCCTTCTTTTTCTGTATCTGCCTCTGTTCCACTCTCCGACATTGTCTCTGTATTATCCACAGTACCTACGGTTCCACTGATGCTATTTCCACAAGCGGTTGTCTGTACCAACATCATTCCTGCTAACAGGGCTGCGATCAAACGTTTTTTCATTCCTATAACCATGCCTTTCTCATATCCTGTAACACTTTTATATTTACATAAAAAGGGACTGCTGTATCAAGATTTTCACTCTCATACAACAGTCCCACACACAGCCAAAGCTTATCCGCTGCCCGGGTTAACCCTTTACAGCTCCACTCATTCCATCTACATAGAATTTCTGTGTCAGTAAGAACAGAATTGCAATCGGAATGGATACCACAACTGCGCCTGCGGCAAAACAGGTATACCAGCTGTCAATGTATTCTTTTTCAAGCATCTTCCAAAGACCGATAGATACGGTGTAGTACTGTGCATCAGCACGGCAGATAACCTTTGCAAAAATGAAGTCTACCCACGGTCCCATGAAGGATGTCAAAATGGTATAAACAATAATTGGTTTACTGAGTGGCGCGGTAATTTTGGTAAATACCTGCCATCTTGTTGCCCCATCGATGATCGCAGCCTCGTCCAGTGCTTTTGGGATCGTGTCAAAGAAACCTTTTGCAACATAGAATCCAACACCGGATCCTGCTGAGAATACGATGATCAAAGCGATACGGATCATAGATCCCTCTGCCAGTCCAAGAGCCTTTAAAATATAGTAAACAGCGATCATGGACATAAAGGATGGGAACAATCCGAGGATCATTGCCACATTCATAAATGGTTTTCTCATGTTAAAACGCATTCTTGACATTGTATAAGATACTGAAAGTACAAAAATGGTTGAAATGATACATGTAAAAATCGCAATGATAAAAGTATTCATAAACATTTTCGGGAAGTTCAAAATACTTGTATCTGTGAATAATTTCACATAGTTGTTGATCGTATAAGTCTTCGGGAAGAAAGTGGTTACGTAAGAACCTTTCTCACCGCGGAAACTTGTCAGGACTACCCAGAAAATCGGCAGCACCCAGATGAATGACAGGATTGCCAGAAAAATATGGATAATAATATTCACAATTGTTTTCTTTGCTTTTGTGCCAGATGTCACTTGTTTTTTACTCATTACATGAATCCCTCCTCATCTTTGTAGGATGCGGTATTACGATATGTTACCAGCGCAACGATCGCAAGGACAATGAACGTCATAATACCAATTACTGCACCTAAGTTGTAGTAGTTCTTATCAACGGTCAGTTTGTACAGCCATGTAACAAGCAGATCTGTCTTACCGGCTGTTGCATCGACCGGTGTCGGATTACCGCCGGACAGCAGGTAGATAACGTTGAAGTTATTGATATTTCCGGTAAACTGTGTAATGAGGTATGGTGTCATGACAAATAACATATATGGCAATGTGATCTTGAAGAATATCTGGATTGCATTAGCTCCATCAATCTTCGCTGCCTCATATAATTCACCCGGAATGTTCTGTAAAATACCTGTTACCTGAAGTAACGTATATGGGATACCTACCCACAGGTTGATAACGATAACTGTCACTCTGGCCCATGTCGCACTTGAGAAAAATGGAAGTGCCGTATCGATCAGACCATATTTTAATAATAAAGTGTTCACGATACCGGTTGGCTGTAACATACTTCTCATGATCAGCAGGGAAACAAACTGAGGTACTGCGATGGATAATACAAAGCAGAATCTCCAGAATCCCTTAAAATGTGTCTCTTTACGGTTGATCACGATTGCAAGGATCATACCGAAAATATAGTTTAATGCTGTTGCAAAAATCGCCCAGGTGATCGTCCATGTCAGTACGGAATAGAACTGCTTACCGATACTGTCGTTCAAATTTAAGATTTTTGCAAAGTTTGCAAGCCCAACCCAGTCAAATAATACCAGATGATCATTTACCTTGCTGTAATTGGTAAATGCCATGGAAATATTATAGATCAGTGGAAGGATCGTAAAGATCAATACTCCCATGATCGGCGCTGCAAGTAATAATTTATGTAAATTTTGATCAAACAAACTCTTGAAGTCTTCTTTAAAGGTGTTCAGGTGCTTTCCTGATTTTGCAAGCACTTCTGATTTATAAGAGCTTTTTACTGCCTCTCTCCACACAACGATAAACATCAATGTAATATAAATCGTTGCAACTCCATACAACAGGATCAGGGATGACTGATCACCGGCAGTGTACTCATAGATACTTTTCTTTTCATTCCAGACTTTTTCCTGCTCTCTCCATCCCAATGATGGAAACATGGATAAATTATAAATTCCGGATTGGATCATAAACCATATATATCCAATCTCAACAACCAGAAACATCAGTCCCTTTGCGATCTGTCTGTGTGCGATATTACCCAAGCCCATAATAAGTAGGGAAAGCTTTGTAATGATATTTCCTTTTGTAACCGCACCGGTCACGGTATATGGATCCGCAAACTCTTTTTTTCTTTTTCCAGCCTGTATCACGTTATGGGCCTCCTTAAAATAAAAATGGATTCCTTAGTATCAAACAATCCTCAGAGCGCTCATGCGCCCCGAGGTTTGTATTTTGCATGTAAGAATCTTCTGTATCCTTTTTACTGTGCTGCGTCTGTGTTCATTGCTGTGTTCATATCTGCTGTCTTTTCTGCAGCGTTATCATGTGTAATCTCGCCAGCGACAAGTGCTTTACCCATATTCTCAGCTGGTGACCAGTAGTTACCCATCTCAGGTACTAATGGCTGCATGATAGATGTGTTGATCATTACGTCTGCAACTGCTGCTGCGATCTCATCATCAACTGCAACGTTTGTGTTTGTAGGAAGGATGTTTCTCATATCGTAGTGATCTTTCTGAGCGTCCTCACCTGCAAGGTAAGCTGCCAATGCCATAGCAACCTGCATGTTCTCAGCATTTGGGTTTACACCGATTGCTTTAGATCCGATGAAAGATTTCATCTGGCAGTCTGTTCCGTTTAAGTTAAATGATGGAAGTGCTGCAACACCCATGTTGTCACCAAGTGCTTCTTTTACAGCTTCTGCATTCCATGTACCGGAGAATACAGCGTTTACGCTTCCGTCACGTAAACCTGCAAGACCAGCTCCGTCTGCATCATTGATAAAGTTAGGATTTGCAACTACATCAACTAAGTAATCTGTAACAGCTGCTGCCTTTTCTCCATCGAAGTCGATACCTGCTGCTGCGTCTGTACCATCTCCGAATAATGAACAGCCATTTCCAACATAGAATGCCTGAATGTACCAGGAATCAGATAATGGGAAGGCAACTTTTCCTTTCTCCAACATTGTGTCAAAGCTCTTGATATCCTCATCAGAGAATACACTCTTATCATAGTACATGAACCATGTATTAGATGTAAATGGGAATGCTACTACTGCATCATTGTATGTAACAGATGCTGTAATGGAATCGGAGTTTGTGCTTGTTACATAATCAAGATAAGATCCGCCGAGCTCAGCAAGTGCGTTTGCTGCTACTAAATCAGGGATGTTATCGTTTGCCAGCATATAGACATCTGCAGATCCCTCAACGTCTGTTGTGACAGTAGCTTTTGCATCACCCTCTGCACATACACCATACTCAAATGTGACATCCCAGTTTGGATGAGCCGCATTGAATGCGTCACATTCTTTCTGTAACCAGCCTGTATCCTGATCTTCCTGTGGGCTCCATACAGTCAATGTACCGCTCCATGCTTCCTCTTCTTCTGTTGCTGCATCATCAGATGCTGCTGCTTCTGTAGAAGGTGCCGCATCGTTTCCTGCAGTTGTGTTGTCTGCTGCTTCCTGTTTGTCGCCGCAGCCTGCTGTCATTGTAGCTGTCATAGCTGCAACAAGTAATAATGAGATTGCTTTCTTTTTCATTTGATTCCTCTCCTTTTTTAGAATAAGACTTCTATATAAAATGCTTATGCATCTTATAGCGTATTTGTTATCTGCGATATACGGTTGCCAGAGTCCGTATCCATGCTCTCCGTTCTTCGCTCAAAGTATCTTTTCCGATACGCCAGCGCCAGTTGCGTCCCACCGTGGAAGGTGCGTTCATTCTGGCTTCATTTCCAAGCTTCATCAGATCCTGCATCTGGATAATGGCCACATCTGCGATACTTGCGTAGGCTGCCCGGATCAGTGCATCCGGTATTTCTTCTTTATAATGAATGTTCAGATACTCATACAGATATGCCAGCTCGTAATCTGACTTATCCCGGAAATAACCAACGATCGTTTCGTTGTCGTGAGTTCCTGCATATACGACCATGTTCGTGTCCTGATAGTTATGTGGAAGATGCTCATTCGCGGTGTCATCATCAAAGGCAAACATTAAAATCTTAATGCCCGGCCATCCGGTTTTTGTCTTTAACTTTTTCACTCCCGGAAGCCCGCCCTTTGGTCCGATGTCTTCCACGATCACCCGCATATCACCCAGAACCTCTGTCATGGCATCTGTCAGTTTCCTGCCCGGTCCTTTGCTCCACTTGCCATTTCTTCCGTCTTCTGCATCTGCAGAAACGGTGTAATAACGCACCAGACCGGAAAAATGGTCTAACCGGATCACATCAAATAATTCCATGTTCTCAAGCATTCTTGCCTTCCACCATGCAAAGCCATCCTCTTCCATGACGTTCCAGTCATATACCGGACTGCCCCATACCTGACCGCTCTCGGAAAATGCATCGGGTGCTGCCCCTGCGACCACATTCGGTCTTCCATCCGGTTCAAGTAAAAACATCTCACGGTGCGCCCATACATCCACGCTGTCTGACGCCACATACAATGGCATATCACCGATGATCTGGACTCCACGGCTATTTGCGTACTGCTTCAGCTGCATCCACTGCTTAAAAAACTCGTACTGGCAAAATTTGCAAAACATGATGTCATTATGTAATATTTCCTGATACTCTTTCACTGCCTCTGGATCTCTGTCCCTGAGCGGCACGTCCCAGCTCTGCCATTCTATATCTCCAAAATGCCGTTTCAATGCGGTATAAAGAGAATAATCAGACAGCCATCTGTCGCTTTTTTCTGTAAAAACAAGGAAGTCCTCACTCTTCGCAGAAAATCTCGAAAAAGCCATTCGCAAAATCTTGTAACGGTTCTCATAGATGGTTGCATAATCAATATCTGCATCATCCGTTCCCCAGTTAAAACTGCGGATCTCCGTCTCCTGTAACAATCCATCCTTCACCAGATCATCCAGATCAATGAGATATGGGTTTCCGGCAAATGCGGAGTAGGACTGATACGGACTGTTTCCAAAACTGGTAGGACCGATCGGAAGCACCTGCCAGTACCTCTGCTTGAGATCGACAAGTAAATCAACAAATTGGAATGCAGCTTCCCCTAATGTTCCTATTCCATATGAAGATGGTAAGCTTGTGATTGCCAGCAGGACTCCTGCTCCTCTGGTCAATTCTTTTGATCCCAATTCATTTCCTCCCGTTCTGTTGGAATGATCCCGCATTCAAAACCTATACAAATTGTTTCGTGAATTTTCGTATCTGAGGTAATTTTAGTTTATTGAAACGTTTTTGTCAACGAATTTGCAAATATTAATATCGATTTTGCTATTTTTCACGTTTTTATATTTGTTTTTTTGTGTAAAATGACAAGTTTTTCTCGTTTTGTTTCGAAACTTTTTTGAAATCTCTGAGCAGACTGCTTGAAAACAGAAATTCGATTCTATATAATAAGGGAAGTATCGAATAATTATAACAAAGAGGATAAAGACTTGGCTACGATCAAAGATATAGCAAATCGTCTGGGTGTATCCGTCAGCACTGTCTCCAAAGGTTTGAACGGAGCAAGCGATATCAGTGATGAATTAAGACAGATGGTCTTAGATACCGCAGTGGAAATGGGATATGCGACCAAACGATCAAAAAAAGTAGAAAACCGCAAGCTTGCGATTTTCATTGAAAATATGGACTATGAAGCTGCCACACAGTTTGGTTATGAAATTGTCCTGGGATTCAAGCAGAATGCGTTCCGCCACAACTGGGATGTGACAGTCATTCCGGTCACACCGGCATTCCAGCTCGCAGAAAAATATGACACCTATATGTTAAAGAATGGTTTCTGTGGAGCCTTTCTCGTCGGCTTCGCCCTTCACGACGAATGGATGAAACAGTTAGAACAAACCACCATGCCGACTGTTCTCTTCGACAATTATATTAAGAAGAATCCGAATGTTGCTTACATTGGAACGGACAACTATGAGGGAATCGATGCGGCAGTTGACCATCTCTACACACTCGGTCACAAAAAAATTGCCTTTTTAAATGGTTCCCTGCACTCCATGGTATCCGAGCAGCGTCAGGAAGCCTACTATAACAGCATGAAAGCACATGGTCTTGAGATCAATGAAGACCTGACCGTTTACGGCTATTATGTGGCAGACAGTGCAAAGTATCACGTTCCTACTTTTTTGGGTGCGGGTGCTACTGCGATCATCTGCGGCAATGACCTGATCGCATCCGGTGTTATCACGGAATGCAAGCTCCGCGGTTTCCGCGTGCCGGAAGATATCAGCGTGGTCGGATTCGATGACATTCCGATCTCCTCCATGCTAGAGCCACCGCTTACCACTATCCGGCAGGAACGCAGTGAACTCGGAAAATGTGCTTATGTCATTTTAAACTCCCTGGTACATCACATTCCAATCTGCCGTACACAGCTCCGCGCTACACTGATCGAGCGTGAATCAACCGCAAGATATCAGGCTCCGGTCAAAAAACAATAAGATCGCAGAAAAAAATCCGCCGTCCACAGCATCTGTGGGCTGGCGGATTTTTCTTATCTCAACACAAAAATAAAAAGCCCCAGATGCTGAACGAACTTCAACACTTGAGACCTCTTAATGCCGGCGACCGGAATCGAACCGGTACTGTATCGCTACA
>ULOT01003505.1_pt1 | contig 11214 bp, 8 predicted proteins | sample 1952811 | NCBI WGS metagenome assembly ULOT01 (sample SAMEA4835609, study PRJEB28245) | human gut metagenome | biome: gut microbiome; material: fecal sample | place: Denmark | collected 2008
TTGTGGAGGATCTCGTCCACGGTCAGCTCCGTCAGCTCTTCGCCTGCGGCCAGACGCTCTTCCAGCTCCTTCTGGAACCGCACCATGGCCACGGCATCGCGCAGATGGGCCTCACGGTTGTGGTTCAGCTCGGTCTCGTTCTTGACGCCCTTCATCGGCAGCAGGGGGTCGGCCTCGTCCTTGACGGTCAGGGCCGGGTTGTTGCACAGGGTCTCATAGACCGCATAGTTGACGGAAGCCGGGTCGGCCAGAACGGTCTGGGCCTCGGTCTCTGCGGCCAGGAAGGTGAGGATGTCGTCATATTCGGCGATCTCGACGCCGTTTTCCTTCAGCTCGGCAGCGGCCTCCGCGCCCAGACGACGGGTGTTGATGAAGAGGACGGCACGGTCCCCGGTCACATAGCAGTAGGCCATGGCATAGGGGGTGCACTGGATGTCCATCGCGCGGAGGTTCAGCAGCCAGGCCAGGTTGTCCAGCTTGCCCACCAGCTGGGCCGTGCAGCCAAGCTCCTTGAGCTTGGCCCGCAGCTGCTCCAGCTTCTCGGCGGGGGCAAAGCCCGCATACTCCTTGCTCAGGAGCCAGGCCGGGGTCTCCGGCAGGGCAGGGCGGCCCTCGGTCCACAGCTCATCTTCCAGATTCAGGGTCTTGATGGTGCCGTGCTTGGCGTCCAGCGCTTTCTGTACGCTGCGCACCAGCTGGCAGGAAGCGGTCAGGCCGCACAGGCCCAGCACACCGCCTTCCGGCAGGGCATCGGCGCAATACTGCTCCACGGTCGGCACACCCGGCTCGCCCATCCGTTCCAGCTCGATCTCGGTGCCCGCGATCTCCTTTTCGGCCTGCACAAAATAGCGGCCGTCGGCCCACAGGGCGCTTTTGTCTCTGGTCACGACGAAGTTCGAGTTCTCGCCGTGGAAGCCGGAGAAATAGGTCAGGGAGGTGTAGTGGTCGGGCAGATACTCGCTGGAGTGCGGGTCGCCCACCGGGATGAGGTAGAGGTCCACGCCATTGGCGTCCATGGCGGCGCGCAGCGCAGCCAGACGCTCAGGGACTGTATTCATGCTCATGATAAAAGCCTTCTTTCTTACACTTGCACTTGCCGGAAAAACGTCCGGCGGCGGTTCTCGCTGGCTCCTATTGTATCATTCCGGCGCACGGATTGCAATTGCCCCGGCCGTTTTACTCCAACGGGGTGAAACGGCGCTTATTCGTCCTCCGTCTTTGATTTCAGATCCAGCTCCGGCATCAGCTCCTCGCTGATGATGGTGAGCATCTGCTCCATTTTGTCCACGTCCTCGGCGGGGAAGCGCTCCCGCACACGCTCGACCACGGTGTGCAGGTAGGAATAGCTGATGTTGTAATACTCGAAATACTTCTGGGTGGGGCGCAGGTGGTACTCGCGACGGTCCTTGGCGGACTGGATCTTTTCCACGTAGCCCTTGCGCATCAGGCTGCCGATCTTATACGCCGCGTTGGGGGTAGAGATCTTCATCATCCGCGAGAACTCCGCAATGGTGGGCTCGCCCATGGCCATGATGCCCTCCATGCAGAAGGACTCCACCGTGGTCAGGGTCGCCTCGCGGGTGGCAAAGCGCTGAAACACGTTCTGATAGAAGTGCAGCTTGAATTTTGTGTAAACGTCGTTGAATGCTTTTTCCAGCATGGTACGGCTCCTTCCGATCGCTCAATTTCCTTTAGTATACCATGTTTTTTCCCAGAAGCAACGGAATTTTTCCGTTTTGAAACAAAGGGCCCCCCAGCCCATGCAGGCCGGGAGGTCCTTTGCGTTAAGGGGGACGCTCACTGCGTCGGGGATGTTCAGGTGGTGCCGAGGAGCTTTTTGAGCCGGAGCCATGCGCCGAAGACGTCCATCTTGGTGACATAATGGTCCGGGTCAAAGAAGGACGCATCCTTCTTGTCGGCCGCGTCCATCAGGCCGTTCTGGACCGCCCAGCGGGTGGCCTTTTGCAGCTCGATCTCTTCGGTGGGGATATCGCCGTAAAGGGTGGGCAGAGCCACCTCCGGTTTGCCTGCGGTCTCCCACAGGAGCAGCGCCAGCGCACGGCGGTCGGTCGGCACCGGCACACCCTGGGGCAGCGCATTGGCGAGGTAGAGGTCTACGCCCAGGCTCACGCCCTGCCACACCACGATGCCTGCGGCTGCGCCGCCCACCGCGATGGCCGCCGCCGTTGCCAGCGGAGAGGGCGCTGCGTCCTCGATGATCTCCGCCGAGCGGTACTGCGCCCGGATGGTCACATCCTCGGCAGGCATCTGGAAGGTCATGGCCTCGGCCCGGTAATCGACGTTGATATCGCCGCTGAGCTTGTCCGACGAAATGCTCCACAGGTCAAACGTCATGCCGTCCGGAATGTCGCTCTGGTCCAGCACCACGGTCAGGGTGTCGTTCTCCTTGGCGGAAACAGACGTCTTGCCGTCGATCGTGCCGCCGATGACGGTCACGGTGTAGGTGGTGGGTTCCGGTTCAGGTTCCGGTTGAGGCTCCGGTTTGGGTTCCGGCGTCGGTTCAGGTTCCGGCGTCGGTTCGGGCTCCGGTTTCGGTTCGGGTTCGGGTTTCGGTTCCGGTTTCGGTTCGGGTTTCGGCTCCGGCTCCGGTTCCGGCTTGGTGATGGGCTCGCCGTTCAGCGTACCGCTGCCGGTGATGCTCCCGCTGATCGTGCCGTTGTCGGTCACAGCACCGTTGAAGGTGCCGCCGTTGATGGTACTGTTATTCTCGACTTTGCCGTGGAAGGTGCCGTCGTTGATGGTGCCGTTGTTCTTGACTTCGTCGTGGAACGCACCGTTTTCGATGATGCCCTTGTTCTCGACAGCATCGTTGAACGTACCATTCTCGATGCGGCCCATGGTCGTATTGTCGACCGAGCCGTTGAAGGTGCCGCCGTTGATGACACTGTTATTCTCGACTTTGCCGTGGAAGGTGCCGTCGTTGATGGTGCCGTTGTTCTTGACTTCGTCGTGGAACGCACCGTTTTCGATCATGCCCTTGTTCTCGACCGAGTTCTTGAACGTGCCATTCATGATGCGGCCCGGTCCCATATTGTCGACCTCGCCGTGGAAGGTGCCGCCCAGAATGCCGCTGTTGTTGAACACTTTGCCGTTGAACTCGCCGCCCGTGATGGCCGTCGGCTTGCCCACAAAGACGTTGCACTCCACCGCCGAACCATCTCCGATGGTGCTGAAATCGAACAGCCCGCCGGTCTGGTTGCTGCCCGTCAGAAGCAGCATGTCGCCATTGGTCGGGTCATTTTTAATGTACTCCCAGCCGTCGCCCTTGCAGGGGTTTTTGCCGCCGTTGGAATCCTTCGGCCAGCCGTTCTCCATGACGAGGTCGGTGCTGGTGATCGCTTTGTTCAGCACCACGTCCTTGTCGTCCGGCATGGTAAAGGTCACGGTCGTCTTGTCGTTTTTATTGGGGTAGTTGCTTTCGTCGATGGGCTGGCCGTTCAGGCTGAAAATTTCGGTGCTGGCAATGATGGTCATGGTGGTGTCTTTGTAAGAGTAGAGGTCCCATGCCGTGTCGGTCGTCACGGCTCCCGTCGTTTCATCCACCTTCAGCGGGTCTTCGCCGTTCACCTTGAGCACACTGCCATCCGTTACGGTGACGTGGTGGGCATTGGTCAGCCCCGTCTTGCCGTTGAACACGCCGCCGGTCACGTTGCCGTTGGTCGTGCCGGGCATCTCAAACAGGCCCGCCGCGAAGGTGCCGCCGGTGATGGTGCCGCCGACCTCATTGAGCACTATGTTCCGGAACACGCCGTTCTCGATGGTGCCGCCTTCGTTCAGGACTCCGCAGGTCACGGCTTCGAGGGTGCCGGTCTTTTCCGTTGGGGCCGTATACTGGAAGTCGTAGGTCCACTTCTCCAGAATCAGGGTTCCTCTGTTGAAGACATTCCATCCGTCACCCTTGCAGGTTTCGTTTCCATCGTAGGTCTCGTGGTTCACATGCTCCAGATTCACCGTGCCGTCTGCATTCATCAGCAGGCTGGTACGGAAAGGCTGATAGTCTGCCGTCAGGGTCAGCTTGCCGCCGGAGACATCGGGCATGAAAGAGAACGTCTGTTCGCTGGTCAGGTCCACTGCGCTACCGTCATCGTGCCGAAGTTCGATGCCTTCCGGCGCGATGGTCCAGCCCACAAAGTCTTGGGTCTTATCCTTCGTGGTCACTTCCACCTTGCCGCCGATGAGCACACGACCGCTGCCTTTGGCCGTTTCGCCGCTTTCGATTTCGCCGTCCGCAACTTCCAGTTCAGCCGTGCGGTTCAGCACCACGTCCTCGTCCGGCATGGTGAAGGTCACGATATTATTGCCGCTGCCGTAGCTGCTCTTGCAGTTGCCATCGCCGATGGACTTGCCGTTCAGGCTGAAGATTTCGGTGTCGGCGGTGATGATTACTTCCGGCAGCGCATCTCCGTCGATTACAACGTAGGGCTTCCAATCCGCAGACACATCGTTGACTTTCGTGATCTTGGCATTGGGGTAGGCCGTATCCCAGGTGATGGAGTGGAGACCTCTTACCCCGGTTATGGTTGCGTTCCCGTTGAACACGCCGCCAGCCACGTTGCCGTCGTTCCTAGACAGGCCCGCCGCGAAGATTCCGCCAAAGATCTCTCCTATGCCGCCGTTTTCTACCTTGATCGTGAAGATGCCGTCCTTGATGATGCCGGTGTTTGTCACACTGCACGTGCTCTGGAAGGTTCCACCAGTGATGTCTCCCGTGGCGTTGTTTACCACGGTTCCCTCAAAGGTGCCTTTGCCATTGATGGTGCCGTAGTTTGTCACACGGCACCCGTTCTGGAAGGTGCCACCACTGATGGTCTTGTTGTTTGTCACACTGCACCCGTTCTGGAAGGTGCCACCACTGATGGTCTTGTTGTTTGTCACGCTGCCCGCAAAGGTGCCGTCCTTTATGGTGCCGCTGTTTGTCACGGTTCCCGTGAATTTGCCGTTCTCGATGGTGCCCTTGTTTTCCACTTTTTTATCAGAGGCGAAGGCGCCGTTCTTTATGGTGCCGTTGTTTGTCACGGTTCCATTGAAGTTGCCGTTATAGATTGTTCCGTTGGTGTTGTTTTCCACACTGCCACTGCCTGCGAAGGTTCCGTCAGCGATTTCTCCTCCGGCGTTGTTTATCACTGTTCCATTGAAGGTGCCGCCGCCGATCGCTGCGCCGTTGCCGTTTGTCACACTGCCCGTGTTTTGGAAGGTACCACCGCTGATGGTGCTGTTGTTTGTCACTTTTCCCTCAAAGGTGCCTTTCTCGATGGTGTCGTTGTTTGTCACACTGCCCGCGAAGGTGCCGCCGCTAATTGTCGCACCCGATTCAATCGCACATTTCACAGCCGGAGCGGGCTGCGTTCCGGTCTTGTTTTGGGGATGGGTGGAGCTGAAATCAAACGCTCCATAATTCAGAGTCAGTGTATCGGTGCTGCTATCGTAATCCCAGCCGTTGCCACTGGTGCCGTTCGAACAGTCCGGCAGACCGTCCTTCATGACGAGCTCTGGGGGGTCTGCTGCAAAGGCCCCCAGGGGGAGCACGGAGAGCACCATGCTCAGTGCCAGGATCAGGCTGAGAATGCGTTTTTTCATTGGGGTCGTCCTCCTCTTCTGCCAAAGGCCGCACGGTCGTTCGTTTCTGGGTCCATCATACCATAAAAACAACCGGAAGGAAAGCAAAGCCGCGTGAAACGCCCTGAAAACTGCGCGAATGACGATTTTTGCCCCCTTGACAGGGCCAAAAACGCCGGTTGGGTCAGTCTGCTTTGGCCGTTCGCAGCCGGATGACGTTCAGCACCACCAGCTCCAGCACGATGGCCACGGCCAGCAGCACCAGCGAGGTGAGCAGGCTGGCGCTGGCGCCCAGGAACATCTGGCTCAGGCCGGTGACGACATAGCACACCGCCGAGATGGCCGCCGCCGTGATGGCATAGGGCAGCTGGGTAGACACATGGTTCACATGGCTGCAATGAGCACCGGCGGACGCCATGATGGAGGTGTCCGAGATGGGGGAGCAGTGGTCGCCGCACACTGCGCCGGACAGGCAGGCCGCAATGGAGATGACCAGCATCTCCCCCTGCGGGAACGCATGGCAGACGATGGGGATGAGGATGGAGAAGGTGCCCCAGGACGTGCCGGTGGCAAAGGCCAGGAACACCGCCACCAGAAAGATGATGGTCGGCAGCAGATATTGCAGCGCAGCCGCCGAGCCGTTGAGCAGGTTGGCCACGTAATACTTGGCACCCAGCAGGTTGGTCATGCCGGAAAGGGTCCACGCCAGCGTCAGGATGAGCATGGGGCTGACCATGGCCTTGAAGCCCTCCGGGATGCAGGCCGCGAAGTCCTGAAAGGTCATCACGCCACGCACCCGGTAGAACACGAAGGTGAACAGCAGCGCGATGCTGCTGCCCAGCACCAGGCCCGCCGAGGCATTGCAGTCGGAGAAGGCGGTGATGAAGTCCACGCCTTCAAAGAAGCCGCCGGTGTAGATGAGGCCGAAGATGCAGGCCGCAATGAGCACCAGCACCGGCAAAATCAGGTCGATGACATGGCCGCAGGCTGTGGTGCCGTCGTCCACATCGTCGCCGTAGGGGCGGTCTTCGGTGGTGAAGAGGTCGCCCTTCAGCGCGTTGTCCTCGTTGAGCTTCATGGGGCCGTAGTCGGTGCCCGTGAAGATGAGGAAGAGGATCATGATGAGGGTCAGCAGGGCGTAGTAGTTATACGGAATGGTGCGCAGGAACATGGTAAAGCCGTTGATGCCCGAACCTTCCGGCACCGAGGAGGTGACGGCCGCCGCCCAGCTGGACACCGGCGCGATGATGCAGACCGGGGCCGCCGTGGCGTCGATGAGGTAGGCCAGCTTTGCGCGGGAGACCTTCTGCCGGTCGGTCACAGGCCGCATGACGGAGCCTACGGTCAGGCAGTTGAAGTAGTCGTCCACAAAGATGAGCACACCCAGAACAAGGGTCATGAACTGCGCCCCCGCGCGGGTGTGGATGTGGGTGGACGCCCAGCGGCCAAAGGCCGCGCTGCCGCCCGCCTTGTTCATCAGGGCCACCAGGATGCCCAGCATGACCAGAAAGACCAGAATGCCCACATTGCTGGAGTCGGACAGCTTGGCGACCATGCCGCCGTCTTCGTTAAAGAACAGGGTGTTCAGGGCCAGCTCCAGGTTGCCGTTGGCAAAGAGCAGCGCACCCGTCGCGATGCCCACCAGCAGCGAGGTGTAGACCTCCTTGGTGTTCAGTGCCAGCACGATGGCCACCACCGGCGGCAGCAGGGAGAGCGCCGTGCTGTACACGGCGCAGGTGTAGGTAGACGGGTCGGCAATGGTGCCGGGTGTTGCCGCCGTGCACCACAGCAGCAGAGCGAACACCAGCACGGCACCCGCCCACGAAAGATTGACTTTTTTCATAAGATCTGATTCCTCTTTTGATTTTTTGCCTCAGCGCGGGGCAGACTATCCCCAACCAGACAGGGAAGGGGGTGTTTGCCGCGCCGGATTATAAAGCGCTGTACTTTGAACTGTTCCGCGCCAGCGAACAGGCCGCCCGCCTCCTCCACGAGGCCCAGCAGCGGGCCGAAGAACAGGTGATGGCGGAGGATGAACCGCCGCTGCGGTTGGAAGAACCGCTCCGTCCCCACTCAAGGGAGGGCAAGGCCTCTCCTACCAGGAGAGGTGTCACCGAAGGTGACTGAGAGGGTTCACCCCTTCTTGCTCTCCGCCTTCGCCGCGAACTTCGCGTCATTGACGACGAAGCGCTCATGCACACCGCCGCCCACGGGGCCTTTTTCGTCGTGCAGCGAGACCTTGAACACCAGCTTCCGGCCTTCCACGGCGGTCAGCTCGCTCTCACAGGTCACGGTCATGCCCACGGGGGTGGGGGCGGTGTGCTCCAGCTCCAGCTTCGTGCCCACCGAGCCGCAGCCCTCGTCCAGCTCGGACGCGACGCTCATCCAGCAGGTCTTTTCGGCCAGTGCCACCAGTGCGGGCGTTGCGAACACGTCCAGTGTGCCGCTGCCCATGGTCTTTGCGGTGTTTTCGTTCGTCACGAGCTGGCTCTGCTCGCCGTGGATACCAATAGTCAACATAAAAAAACTTCCTTTCCAGAATCGCCTTGCGGCAGTAAATTTCCGACCTCCTGATAGGATACCACATTTTCCGCGTCGATGCACCTGTTTTGGGTGGATTTCTGCATTTTCCTCTTTCCTGTCAGCCCAAAACGCGTTATGATAGGGCAAAATGGGGGAGGGTACGCCTATGAACGACTTCTGGAAATCCTACGATATCACCGCGCTGGAGTACGGAGTGAATTATCAGTGTTACCCACTGTATGGAAGAATCCATCTCACCGAACTGGCGCTTTCACTGATCTTCATCCTGAGTGCTGCGCTCTGGTACAGGCACAGCGGGCCAAAACAGCGGCGGCGCATCCTGGTGGGGGTCACAGTGCTTCTGCTTCTTGACGAAGCGGCCCTTCTGCTCGGCATGGCCCTGACTGGCCAGTGGAATTGGAGCTATCTCCCGCTCCACCTATGCAGCATCAACGTTTTCGTCTGCCTGTACAACACTCTGTTCGACCAGAACTGGTGCAAAGAGGAACTTTACGCCCTCTGCATCCCCGGCGCGGCGCTGGCCCTGCTCTGCCCAAGCTGGTTGGATGTGCCTTCATGGTGGACGCTCATCAACTTGCACTCGGTCTCCATCCACGCCCTGCTGGTGCTTTACCCGGTCCTTCTCGTTGTGGGCGGCTACCGCCCCAGCCCCCGCCGGGTGCCGCAGGTACTGGCTTTCCTGTTCGGCACCGCCTTGCCCATCTATTTTCTCAACAAGTCTCTGTACACGAACTTCTATTTCCTGAACAACCCAACCGCCAACGTCATCACCTGTGCCTTCACGAGATTTCTGGGTGAACAGTATTATATACTCGGCTTCCTGCCCGCCATCGCTGCGGCACTGGCGGTGATGTATCTGCCATGGGCAGCAAAAAACTTCACCGAAAATCGACGAAAACATTGACACTTTTCCGCTTACTTTTTCCGCGCTCAAAACGCACCCTTTTTGCAGATTGAAATCGCAGTTTTCTTGCGTATTGGGGTATTTTTTTACAATTTTGAGGTTCTGCTCAAAATCTTTGCAAAAAGCCTTGACAGGGCCTCTTCCGCGTGATACTATGAACACATGAACAATCGTTCACATGAATGTGCCGCGAAAGGAGAAACTGCCATGAACAACCCCAAAGACGCTCTGCCCGCCGCGCAGCCGGGGCCTCTCGTGATGCCGGACGACGAAGTGCTGTATGAGCTGGCCGACCTGTTCCGGGTGTTCGGCGACTCCTCCCGCATCAAGATCCTGTATGCGCTCCACGACAGCGAGCTGTGTGTGCAGGACCTTGCGAATGCGGTGCAGCTGAGCCAGTCTGCGGTGAGCCACCAGCTCCGGGTGCTGAAGGACTCGAAGCTCGTGCGGTTCCGCCGGGACGGAAAGACCGTTTACTACGCACTGGACGATGACCATGTGCGCAGCATCCTCTCCATGGGGATGGACCATATCGAGGAATAACCGAAAGGCAGGTACTTATTATGAAAAAGAGCTACAAGATCGAAGTCGATTGCGCAAACTGCGCCCAGAAGATGGAAGACGCCGCCAACACCGTGGCCGGTGTGGCAAATGCGACCGTCAGCTTCATGACCCAGAAGATGAAGGTGGAGTTCGCAGAGGGCGCAGACCCCCACGACACCATGGTGAACGTTCTGGCCGCCTGCAAAAAGGTCGAGGACGACTGCGAGATCTTTGATATCTGAGCAACGCATCCGATGAGAACGGCTCCTCCTGCGGGGGAGCCGTTTCCTTCCCCGGCGATTTCCTGTTGAAAGAAAAGCCAGTTTTCAACACTTTCCACCGGGTTTTCAACAGCTTTTGCGGAAAAGTTTGAAAACAAACGCGAAAAAGTCAGATTTCTTCGGGAAAACCTCGTGGAAAACATGGGGGAAAACGTGGAAAAGTTTCCTTTCCGGGGAAAACCTGTTGAAACCGCCCCCAGCCATCCGTCAAAAGGAGAGTTTCGTATGACCAAAAAGCAGAAAAAGGTGCTGTATCAGATCATCGCAGCGGTCATCCTGATCGTGATCCTGAAGCTCCTGCCCGCATTCCCCACCCCGGTGGAGCTGGTGCTCTACCTCATCCCGTACCTCGTGGTGGGCTGGGATGTCCTGCGCAAGGCGCTCAAGGGCATCAAGAACCGCCAGCCGTTCGACGAGTGCTTCCTGATGGCCGTTGCCACCGTGGGCGCGTTCGCGCTGGGCGACTATGTCGAGGGCTGCGCCGTCATCCTCTTTTACCAGATCGGCGAGCTGTTCCAGAGCGTGGCCGTCGGCAAGAGCCGCCAGAGCATCTCCAGCCTGATGAACATCCGCCCCGACTACGCCAACATCGAGGATGCAGACGGCAGGCTGGAACAGGTGGACCCCGATGATGTCGAAGTCGGCACCGTGATCGTGGTCCAGCCCGGCGAGCGTGTGCCCATCGACGGCGTGATCGTGGAGGGCACTTCGGCCCTGAACACCGCAGCCCTGACCGGCGAGAGCCTGCCCCGCGATGTGCAGACCGGCGACGAGGTCATCAGCGGCTGTGTGAACATGACCGGCCTGCTCAAGGTGCGCACCACCAAGGAATTTGGTGAGTCCACGGTCTCCAAGATCCTCGACCTGGTGGAAAATTCCAGCATGAAGAAGGCCCGCACCGAGAACTTCATCACCCGTTTTGCCCGCGTGTACACCCCCGCCGTCTGCTACAGCGCACTGGCTCTGGCGTTCATCCCGCCGGTGATCCTGCTGCTGATGGGCCAGCCCGCCCGCTTCGGCGACTGGATCTACCGCGCCCTGACCTTCCTTGTCATCTCCTGCCCCTGCGCTCTGGTCATCTCCATCCCGCTGAGCTTCTTCGGCGGCATCGGCGGTGCCAGCGCCTGCGGCATCCTCGTCAAAGGCTCCACCTATCTGGAAGAGCTGGCCCGCACCGGGATCGTGGTCTTTGATAAGACCGGCACCCTGACCCAGGGCACCTTCAAGGTCGTGGGCGTCCACCCCGAACACGGTGTCACCGAAGACGCCCTCGTGGAGGCCGCCGCCCTGGCCGAGAGCTGGTCCAAACACCCCATCTCCCTGAGCATCAAGGCCGCTTACGGCAGGGACATCGACGCCAGCCGC
>ULOT01005850.1_pt1 | contig 11115 bp, 8 predicted proteins | sample 1952811 | NCBI WGS metagenome assembly ULOT01 (sample SAMEA4835609, study PRJEB28245) | human gut metagenome | biome: gut microbiome; material: fecal sample | place: Denmark | collected 2008
CGGCACGCTCGCGACACGCGCGCGACACGCCAAGTTGCTAAAGTCATTACATTGATGTAATTTATTCGAGTTGCCGAAAACAAGACAACGATGCGCGAGTAGCCCAGCGGATTAGAGCAGCTGACTACGGATCAGCAGGTCGCAGGTTCGAATCCTGTCTCGCGCACATGAACCTCCTTCGCGAATGCGGAGGAGGCTTTCTTTATTTTCCGTGGATTTTTGTGAAGCCTGCAATTGATTGCGCGCACAGCGGAGCGCAATATGCGGCAGGGATGAACGCCAAGACCCTCCGATACACTTGATACTACGTTTACGGATACTGCGGTCGAACGGGGACCGCAAGACAAGGAGCATGATGGCCACATCGAAGAGGGGAACCTGGGCAACAATCCGACGCATAGCTGCGTCCGACCGCATATCCGGTCTGATTATGCTCGGTTTCGCTCTTGCCGGCCTATTGCTCGCCAATCTGCCGTTCACCGCGCATGCGTTCGAACAGCTTGAGAACTTCCGTATAGCCATTCCACACACCAATATCGACATGGGATTGGGCCATTGGGTGCAGGATGGCCTGCTGACGGTGTTCTTCCTGACCGTAGGCCTGGAATTGAAGCAGGAACTCACCACGGGATCACTGTCCAATCCCAAAGCCGCGGCCGTGCCGATGCTGTGCGCGGTTGGCGGTATGCTTGCGCCGCCGGTACTGTTCATCGGCGTGATCTCATTGTTCGCGGCGGCAGGATCAGGGCAACTCGTCATCGCTTCAGGAACGTCGTTCTCCTTCGCACAGATGTCCAATGGCTGGGCGGTGCCCACAGCCACGGATATCGCGTTCTCATTGGCCGTATTGGCCCTGTTCGCCAAAGCGTTGCCGGGATCCATCCGCGCTTTTCTGATGACATTGGCCACAGTGGACGACCTGCTGGCCATCATCCTGATCGCGGTGTTCTTCTCATCGGTGAACGCATGGTACTGGTTCCTTGGCATAGCCGTATGCGCGGTCGTCTGGTACTTTCTGGTCCGCATGCGCAAGGTACCGTGGTTGGCCGTGGCCATCGTGGGCGTGCTGGCATGGGTCATGATGTTCGAAGCCGGCGTGCACCCCACTTTGGCCGGCGTGCTCGTGGGACTGCTCACGCCGGCCCATGAGCGTTTCGGTGAGAAGACGCCGCGTGCGGAACGTTACGCCGACAAGCTGCAGCCGTTCTCCGCACTGCTGGCGTTGCCGATCTTCGCACTGTTCGCCACTGGTGTGCACTTCGAGTCGTTGACCTTGGCGCTGTTCGTCTCGCCGGTGGTCGTTGCCGTGATGGTGGCGCTCGTGGTCGGCAAACCTCTGGGCATCATGACCACCGCATGGCTGTCCACGCACGTGGGCGGTCTGAAGATGGCCAAAGGGCTGCGCGTGCGCGACATGTTCCCCGCCGCCTGCGCCTGCGGCATTGGTTTCACGGTGTCGTTTCTCATCGCGTCGCTGGCATATCAGGATGCCGAACTATCGGCTGAAGCCCGTTTCGGCGTCCTGGTGGGGTCCATGGTCGCAGCCGTGATCTCAGGTATTCTGCTGAGCCGTCAATCCAAACGATTCGAACTGGAGGACGGTACGAAGCATAAGCATCATACCGGCGACGAAGACGCCATGAACGAAGTTGAGACGGTGCTGGAAGACGGTACCGTGGTGGTCAGCCAGATAATCGGCACCCACCAGGAACAGTAAAAGGGATTTCCATATGTTGAAAGGGCCACGCATTCCCATGCGTGGCCCTTTCAACATATGCGTGCCATTGCGGCACGGCTGATTAATCTGATTGGTCTATTTCTTGACGGCAACCAGCAGACCAGTGCCGGTCGGCGTCAACGCAGTGACGAACCGTTCATCCGACTCCACCGTTTCCAGCAATTCGCGCATCGCGATGGATTTGGCATCACGATTGGCGGGATTCAGCACGCCGCCGGCCGATGTGGCCGAATCAAAGGCAAGTACATCGGTGAAGACAATCGCGGCATGCGGTTTCAGCAGGCGTGGAGCCTGCGCGAAAGCCGCCGCATAATTCTCCGGATCGCCGGCCACGACGATCAAATCGTAATTCTCGGCGTTCAGACGGGGCAGAAACACACCTGCGGACGCGTTCACGGCACGCAATGTGGTTTCGGTGTCATCGGACAGACGATTGAACAGTTTGCGAATCAGCGCGATGCCCTGCGTGGACGAATCGACGGCCGTAAGCTGGCCTGCATTGTCAAGACCGTTGATCAGCTGCATCGTCTCCACCACGGAACCGGTGCCGATGGCGATTACCGACGAGGCGTCCAACATTCGCACCAGCATGCGCAGCAATTCGGCCTGCGCCGCGGATCCTTGGGGAATGCCGGCTTCCTCGGCCGCGGTCCTGATCGCATTGAGTTCGGCAGACTGGCGTGAGAACGCATGATCCTCGACGTACTCCCACGATTTCGCGAGATTGGTATATGACGTCCTATCCATTTCAGCGCTCCTTGATTTGGGCGATCAGCTGCCAGATCTCCTCACCGACATCGATGCCACGCGGGCATTCACGCGTGCAGGCGCGCACCGACTGGCACGCGGCGATGCCATCGGCGGAATCGATGGCATCCATACGTGCATCCGTCTGGCCGTCGCGTGAATCATTGATGAAACGGGAGGCGGCGATAAGAGCCGCAGGGCCGATGAACGCCTCGCCGCCTGCATATACCGGACAGCTTCCCTCACAGGTGCCGCAGGCTATGCAGTTGCTCAGCAGCTCATACTTGGCGAGCTGCTGGGGATTCTGCAGATATTCGAATGCGTTGATCTTGCCGTCCGCGGTGGTGGCGAGTTCGCCACTGGCCTGCAGATACGGCTTGAGTTTCCTGATTTGGTCAAGCATCTGGTCGATATCGGCGATCAGATCACGCTGCACGGGGAAACCGGGCAGCGGTGCGAGCTCGATGACACCCAAATCGTCGGCATCCTGCGTTTGCGCGGGTTGAACGTCTTCGCCCGTATGACGGAAGCCGTCCTCATCCACCTGTGCGTCGGACGGCTGCTTTGCCCAAGCCTTCACCGTGGCGGTGCACAGAAGCGTAGGCGTGCCGTTGATGGACGCGGCATCGGAACCGCACATGCCATGACCGCACGAATAACGGAAGGCAAGCGTCGGATCGATGGTGCGCTTGACTTTGAGCAGGCAGTCAAGCACGGTGTCCTCCGGACGCGCCGGCACCACGTAATCCTGCACCCACTGCTTGCCTCGCGGACGCCTGCGCGCGGATCCGGAATCGCCGAAGGGAGAGCTCTTCCTAGCGAACGGCGAGCCGCCTCGTTCACGGCCGCGTTCGGGACGCGGCGTGAACCTGTTCACCCGCAACGTCACCGTTTCCATGCCGTTCTCCATGCCGCTCATATACCTGCCTTTCGATAAAAAACCGTCAACCAGTCTGCCATACGCCGTGCCCAGGGTGTCAGTATTCACGGGCCTTTGGCGGCATGTCCACGATGTGCACCGGCTGCCAGGAGACCTGGCAGGAAACATCCGTCATGGAATGGGCCAGGAAATGCTCGTCGTCACGCTCCGGGAAATCAAGACGCTTCAACGATCCACGGGATTCGTGACGCGCATCGGAGGCGGCGAGCACGGCCTTGCCGAGCTCCAACAGATGGCGCACCTCCCAGATGGCGGTGATTTCCTGATTGAACGTGGGGGAGTCGGAATGCGCATGCAGCGCCTCGGCACGCGGCGTGAGCGTATCGTCCAGCGTAGCCAACGCCTGTTCGATGCTGTTCCGGTCGCAACGCACCGCGACCGCCTGCTCCATGACGGATCCCAAATCGGCCATCAGCTGGTACGGATTGTCCGACGACGCATCGTCGTCATCGGACGGCCGCGTCAACAGTTCCTTGACCTGCGCGGAACGCTTGTCGGCAGCCTGCGACACCGCGTCGATAGATGCTTCGTCGGCAGGCTCGGCCATCGGATCGTTCACTGGATTATCGACGACACGTTCAGCCATCGCCTTGCCCGAACGGGTGCCGAAGAGGCAGGCGTCCAACAGCGAGTTGCCGCCCAGACGATTCGCGCCATGCACCGACACGCAGGAGCATTCGCCAGCGGCGAACAGACCGTCCACGACGGCGCGTTCGCCATCGGCCCAACGGTAGACTTCGCCGTCGGTGGTGATGGGGATGCCGCCCATGGTGTAATGCGCGGTGGGTTTGACCGGCACATAGTCGCGGGTCGGATCGAGATCGGCATACTGTTCGATGGTCTCCACCACCTGCGGCAGCACCTCATGCATATGATCCGCATCGATGCCGGTCATATCCAGCCAGACACAATCCTTCGGCCCATCCGGATTCTTCGGATCGGCGATTCCTCGTCCGGCGTCGATTTCAGCCATGATGGAACGGCTCACCACATCACGCGCGGCAAGATCGGCATGCCCCGGCGCGTAATGTTCCATGAACGCCTCGCCATCGGAGTCGCGCAGCACGCCGCCTTCCGCACGTGCCGCCTCAGACAGCAGAATGCCGGTATGGGCGAGACCGGTCGGATGGAACTGCACGAACTCGCTATCCTCAAGCTGAAGGCCGGCGGACAATGTCAACGCCATGCCGTCACCGGTCAGATCCCACGAATTCGACGTGGTATGGAACAGACGGCCGGCACCGCCAGTGGCCATCAGCACATTGCGTGCGTGGATGGCATGCGTCTCGCCCTTGTGCGTGTCGAACGCCACCACGCCCTCGACCTTGCCGTGGTCTTCGGAAACCACCAGATCGGTCACATACCATTCCTCGGCGAACTCAACGCCCTCGGCCACGCACTGCTGCCATAGCGAGAACAGAATCTGATGCCCGATGCGGTCGGCCGCATAAGCGGCGCGGCGGACCGGTTCCTTGCCGAAATCCTTGGTATGGCCTCCGAAACGGCGCTGCGCGATATGGCCGTCATCGGTACGCGAGAACGCGACGCCGGCATGCTCCAGCGCGATCACAGTGGCAGGAGCCTGTTCGGCAAGCAGCTTCGCCGCATCCTGGTCGACAAGCCAGTCGCCGCCTTTGACCGTGTCATAGTAATGCCAATGCCAATCGTCTTTCTCCACGTTGCCAAGGCTGGCCGCAATGCCGCCTTCCGCGGAGCCGGTGTGCGAACGCAGCGGCTGCAGTTTGGATATCACCAGGACGTTCGGTTCGATGCCGTCCGCCCTCATCTGGCGCATCCGCTCGCTACGGAGCATTCCCAACGCTGCGGACAGGCCGGCCGCGCCTGCGCCGACGATCACTGCATCATACATATCTTCAACATGCTTCGGACTCATACCACCGATTCTCGCACAAGGTGTGACCTCGCACGTTCGACGCGGCTGAGGTGGAGGTGCCGGGCCTGCTATCGCTGCTCGGCGATGATCCATCCGGACCGCATGCTGATGCGGCCTTCAAGCTCCAAGGAGCCCAGTTCGCGCATGATTCGCGAGATGGGATATTCTCCCGGATGCGTCTTGTCCATTAGATCGAGCAGATCGTCGGCGGAGACGTGGCCGTTTGCTTCGGCGCAAGTTTTAATGGCGGCGAGTATGGCATCGTCGGATTCATCTGTCGATTCCTGCGGATGTTCGGTGTCATCCGGCAGGTCGACATGTTGCGGGCGATGCGCGCTATGGCATAGTTCGTCGATCTCCGCCAGTGAGCAGACGATGGTGGCTCTGCCGTCTTGGATAAGGCGATTGCAGCCGGTGTTATGCGGCATGGTGATGTCTCCCGGCACGGCGAACAGATTGCGGTTGAGTTCGTTCGCCCAGCCTGCGGTGTTGAGCGCGCCGGAACGCGCACGTGCCTGCGCCACGATCAGAGTGGATGACAATGCCGCGATCAGACGGTTGCGCAGCAGGAACCGTCTTGCCTCCGGCACGGTTCCGGGGCACAGTTCGGAAATCAAAGCGCCCGAATGGCTTTCGATCTGCTCGAACAGGTTCTGGTTGCTTTTCGGACCGATATGGTTCAGTCCGCCAGCGAATACGGCGACGGTGCGTCCTGCCAGCGCGGCGCTCATTTCGTCCATGGCCTTGACCGCGCCCCAATGCGCCGCGGCGTCGGTGCCCAGCGCGCCGCCGGATACCACCAGATGTCCGGCACGCGCCATCCGAAGGGCCAACTCGTGGGCGCTTTGCCTACCGTAGTCGCTTACGCCCCGTGAGCCGACGATACCCACCGGCTCGGGGCATGACACCAGCGCCTTCGGATCGCCTTTGCCCCATAGGCAGAGCGGGGAGGCCCAGTCGGTGCGCAGTGAAAGGTCGTTCAGCTGGCTGGGCCAACAGGGGTGATGCGGGGCGATGATCCACTGCGTGCCGTCTGCTGTGAACCAGTCTCGCAATGCGTCCGGATCCTTGCTGGGCAACGATGCCAGACGTTGCTGCCATGACACCAGCGAGCCATGGAACGAAGCCATCCCGCGGGCGTTGATGGTGCGTCCCCAACGAGTGACGCCGTTGATGAACGCCGCATCCAATGACGTGCAGGCCGCGGCCGTCACATTTTCGTGATTGCCAGGGCCGCTGTCAGCGATCAGCTGTAGCGCGCTTGCCGCGGAGCCGGTGCCTTTGACCAGCGCGTACATCATCGCGTCGGCGCTGTCCAGGCAGAAGGTGAGCACCGCGCGGGCCAGGGTCTCGTCGTCGATCGTCACCATCATGCCAGCCTCGTTCTCATGGATATTCCCTGCATCATTTCCTCAGGTCCTGGGGAAGTCTTTCCCGCCAGATCGGATAATGTCCACGCAAGCCGCATGGCACGGTCGGCGCCACGCAGGCTCAGCCGCTCGCTCGCCAAGGCGCGGTTGACCAATTCGATGGCCTTGGGGGAGGTGTTGGCTCTCAGCCAGGTGCCGGTAGCCTGCGCGTTGCAGCACCAGCCGAATTCGCGGAACCGTTCCTGCGCCATCTGCCGGGCAACGATGACACGCAGACGTATGGCATGGCTCGAATCGCCGGAGGGAGCGTTCCCCGGACTTATCCGCTCCACCGGAGGCACCTCGATCTGGATGTCGATACGGTCGAGGATCGGTCCGGAAAGCCGGCTGAAATACTTGACGCGGTCCTTTTCTCGGCAGGTGCAGCGCTCGCCGTTGCCGTACGCGTAGCCGCACGGGCAGGGATTCGCCGCCATAATCAGTTGGAAGCGAGCCGGATAGTATGTGGTGCCTTTCGCTCTGGAAATCGCGACATATCCGGATTCCAAAGGTTCGCGCAGCGTCTGCAGCGTACGCGCCGAGAATTCCGGAGCCTCGTCCATGAACAGGATGCCGCGATGCGCGCGGGTGATGGCTCCGGGCTGGGCCAATCCTGCGCCTCCACCCACCAGCGCGGCGGTCGACGCGGTATGGTGGGGCGCCTCGAACGGTGGAACGTCGCTGATTCCGTATCCGGGAAGCGTGCCGCATAACGAACGAATCGAGGCCACTTCAAGCTGTTCCGTCTCGTTCAAAGGACTCATGATGCCGGGAATGCGCGAAGCGAGCATGGTCTTGCCTGTGCCGGGCGGACCGGTCATCATCAGATGATGGCCTCCGGCGGCAGCCACCTCCAACGCCCATTTGGCCGCTTGCTGGCCCATCACTTCGCTCATGTCGCCGGGCGGAGGACACATGCCCGTGGCGCCGACATCGGCGTTCACGGCATGCGTGGCTTCGGGAATCCGGTAGTCCGCATCGCCTCCCATCAGTTCGATGAGCTCTCCGACATGCCTCACGCCGATCGCCTTGACATCCGGAACGAGACGGGCCTCATCAAGGTTGGCGTAAGGCACGATGATTGTTGCGATTCCCTGCTCCCGCGCATGCAGCATGATGGGCAGCAGTCCGTTGATGGGCAATACGGTGCCGTCAAGATTCACCTCGCCAAGCACGATGGTGCCGGCCAGACAGTCATGGGCGATTGCGCCGGCCGCGCTGAGCACGCTGGCCGCGATGGCCAGATCATGCGAAGAGCCTTTCTTCGGCATGGACGCTGGGGAGAGATTGACCGTGACACGGGTTTCCGGCCATTTGAAACCACTTGCCTGGCATGCCGACTTGACCCGTTCGCGCGCCTCGGACAATGAGGTGTCGGGCAGGCCGATGATGGAGAAATAGGGAAGTCCAGGGGATACGAACGCTTGAATCTGGACGATGAAGGCTTTCAAACCGATCAGTCCTACGGAAAGGGCGCTGCCGATGGCCATCAGAACGCTCCCTCGATATGATGCAGCAAAGGTCTGTCTCCCTGCACCACGACGGTGACGACGTCAAAACGCACGCCACTGTTCGGCATGCGGTGCTCCGGCGCCGTCAGCCATTGCACGGCGGCATGGCGCAGATTGATTTGCTTGGAAGCGGTCACCGCCTCCTGAGGGGTGCCGTAGCGCATCGTACGTCTGGTTTTGACCTCGACGAAAACGATCTGGCCCATCGGATTGCGCGACACGACGTCGAGTTCGCCGTATCGGCAATGCCAGTTGCGGTCGAGCGTCCGCCACCCTTGGCTTTCCAACCATGCGGCGGCGTACTGTTCTCCCAGCTCGCCGATCTGTCGGGAACGCAGCGTGCCGTCATGCAGACGCCGCGCTAGGGAATCGAGAATCTGCTCCGGCGGCTGCGTTGGGGCCGGAACATCATGTGATGATGAATGGTTCATGGCCCTAGTCCAACAGACAGAAGCCACGCATGACAAGGCCGATAGGCTAATGTGGATAACTTACGTATCTCGGGCGTGTCGTGGATAGTCGGTGGATGAGTCGACGCTATCCACACCTATCCACAACACGATCCAAGGCCTCTGTGCGAAAAGAGTGACCGATGAACCGTCAACGACGGGTCAAAGCGGTCAATTCGTCGAGATTGAGTTCGAAGCTCACGCCTCGTTCCTCATGATTCGGCTGATACTGGGTGCTTTCCATCGCATGGCGGACGAACTCGCCGGCGATGTTCGCGGCCTCGGCCAGAGGACGGCCAGCCATCACCGCGCCGCACAGCGCCGACGCGAACGCGTCGCCGGTGCCGTGGGTCATGAACGGCAGCTTGGCATGCGCCAGCTCCTGTTTTCCGGCGACGCCCGTCGAAGCTGACGCCACATAGTTGCGAATCATGCCATCCCCTCGATCGATGCCCTTAAGCACCACGTTCTTCGCGCCGGCGGCAAGCAACGCCCCAAGAATCTCATCCACCTGCGCGTCGTCGATATCCTGGCCTGGATAGTCACGGCCCGTCAAAATGGATGCCTCGGTAAGATTCGGCATCAGCGCATCCGCGCCATCCACCAGCGTGCCCATCGCCCGACACAGCTCAGGAGTGTACGTGGCGTAGATTTCTCCGCCGTCGCCCATCACCGGATCCACCAACCGCAAGGCATGCGGATACTCCGCGTATAGGCGTTTGATGATTGCGACCTGGTCCGCGGAACCAAGAAAACCGGAATAGACGCCATCCAAATCGACGTTCTCCTGACGCCATGCGTCCAGATAGCCGTCCAGAATCTCGGTCGTATCGTGGAACGTGAATACCTCGTAGCGCGTGTGCGCGGAAAACAGCGCCGTCGGCACCGGACAAACGTCGCAGCCGGCCGCCGACAGAATCGGAATGGCCGCCGTCAGCGAACACTTGCCATAACCGCACATGTCATGCACCGCGGCGACGCGCGGAATATACCGCGGATCACGGTCGTACAGAATCTCATCGCTCATATCGGAACCTCTCTTGCGATTTGCCTGCCCATGACTTTAGCCGTTCCCCTGACCTGACGCGCATCCGTTCCTCACGGTGGGTCACCGGCATGTGGGACTTCGGCGTGTCGAATGGTTCCGAATGGTTTTTTCAACGGTTGGGGGAGTGGGGAAAGCCGATGATTCCAACGGTTTATAAGGGGATATAGGCAAGTGCGATAACGTTCGGCTTGCGTTGCGCTCGCCGGCCGGTTTATTGTCGCTACCAACACCTGGCCAAGCGCCCTACACGGCAGGGCGGGTGGCCAACCAAGACGAGAACAACGAACCCTTATCCAAGGAGAGCGCATCATGGCAAACAAGAACTATCGTTTCGAAACCCTGCAGCTGCACGTCGGCCAGGAGCAGGCCGACCCGGCCACCGACTCCCGCGCGGTGCCGATCTACCAGACCACCAGCTACGTCTTCCACAACTTCGACCACGCCGAGGCCCGCTTCGGACTGGCGGACCCGGGCAACATCTACGGCCGTCTGACCAACTCCACCCAGGGCGTGTTCGAAGACCGCATCGCGGCCCTCGAAGGCGGCACCGCGGGCCTGGCCGTCGCGTCCGGCGCGGCCGCCGTGGAATACGCGGTGCGCAACATCACCCAGTCCGGCGACCACATCGTCGCAGCCAAGAACGTGTACGGCGGCACCTTCAACCTGCTGCGCCACACCCTGCCGCGCGACGGCATCACCACCACCTTCGTCTCCGCCGAGAACCCGCAGGAGTTCGAGGACGCCATCCAGGAGAACACCAAGCTCGTCTACTTCGAGACCTTCGGCAACCCGAACGCCGACCTGCCCGACTTCGAGGCCATCACCGCCATCGCCCACAAGCACCACCTGCCGGTGATCGTGGACAACACCTTCGCCTCCCCGTACCTGTTCCGCCCGCTGGAGCACGGCGCCGACGTCGTTGTGGAATCCGCCACCAAGTTCATCGGCGGCCACGGCACCACCCTCGGCGGCGTGATCGTGGAAGGCGGCAAGTTCAACTGGGCCGAAGTGCCGGGCAAGTTCCCGACCCTGACCGAGCCGGATCCGTCCTACCATGGCCTGAACTTCTATGAGGCCCTCGGCGGCGCCGCCTTCGTGACCCGCGTGCGCGCCATCCTGCTGCGCGACACCGGCGCCACCCTGTCCCCGTTCGCGGCCTTCCTGCTGCTGCAGGGCACCGAAACCCTGTCCCTGCGCGTCGAACGCCACGTCCAGAACGCGCTGAAGGTCATCGACTACCTGAAGACCGTGCCGGAGGTCGAGTCCATCTCCCACCCGTCCATCGAAGGCCGCAAGGACAACGACCTGTACAAGAAGTACTTCCCGAACGGCGGCGGTTCCATCTTCACCTTCGACATCAAGGGCGGCAAGGACGCGGC
>ULOT01013670.1_pt1 | contig 11079 bp, 10 predicted proteins | sample 1952811 | NCBI WGS metagenome assembly ULOT01 (sample SAMEA4835609, study PRJEB28245) | human gut metagenome | biome: gut microbiome; material: fecal sample | place: Denmark | collected 2008
CACTGTTCAGTTATCAATGTTCTCTGTTGTTTTCAGCAACTCTGATATATTATCATAATCATCTGTGCATGTCAACAACTTTTTTTATTTTATTTCGTTCATCATCTGATGAGCGAGCGGAGAAGGAGGGATTTGAACCCTCGCGCCGCTATTAACGACCTGCACCCTTTCCAGGGGTGTCCCTTCGGCCAGCTTGGGTACTTCTCCGAATATATTACACGTTATTTAATTCGCTCTTTAAAAATTTCAAACTCAATTGTATTTTTAATGAGCGGAGAGGATGGGATTCGAACCCATGTGCCCTTGCGGACAAACGGTTTTCAAGACCGCCTCGTTATGACCACTTCGATACCTCTCCGTGTTTCGCACCTCAATCAGTGCGAGATTTATTCTATCATCAGAACTCCTCTCTGTCAACCATTTTTTTACATTTTTTGATATTTTTTGTTTTGCCCTCAAATGTATTGTCATTCCGGGTGCTGTAAATAAACATTGGCGATCAGCAGGTCTTCCGGTGTTGTAATTTTGATGTTGCGGTAACTTCCCTCGATCAGCTTTGACTTTTTGCCTTTGATGCGTTCCAACACCATAGCATCGTCCGTAATCGCAGTATCCTCTGTTTTTAACATTTCCTCATATGCCTCGTAAATGAGTGCATACGAAAAAGTCTGTGGTGTCTGTATCATCCAGACGTTTTTCCGGTCTGGTGTCTGCTTTGCATAGCCTTCTTCATCTGCAATCTTAATGGTATCTTTCACCGGCATACCAACAACACATGCCTGATATTTCTGTACCTCCTGCATACAGCGTCTGATAATGTCCTGATTCACAAAAGGTCTTGCTCCATCATGAATCAACACATAATCCGCATCACTCGTCTGCTTTAGCCCTTCAAACACAGAATGATAGCGTTCTTTGCCACCTTCAACGATAGCCTTGACCTTAGAAATTCCGTATTTATCCACAATTTCTCTTCTGCAAAATTCCTCTTCGCCCTTTCCAACTACAAGAACAATTTCATCTACTGCACTATCTTCAAACTCTTTTAACGAGTAATACAGGACTGGTCTGTCCTGTATTATAAGATACTGTTTATGCACTTGGGAATTCATTCTCTTTCCGGAGCCTGCTGCCAGAACAATTGCAGCATATTTTTGTTTTTCCATCCCTGTTCCTTCCATCATCAATTCTATAGCCAATGCTTTATTAACGTTCTCCAAGTTTTAGGTTTGGAACCGCATTCAGATCTAATCCATCCCTTTTTCCTGCCAGAAAATCATAGTAAGCTGCAGCACCAATCATCGCTGCATTGTCGGTGCAGAAAATTGGTGACGGATGATAAAACTTCACACCTTTTTTCTCACAGGCTTCACGCATAGCCTCCCTTAATGTTCCATTGGACGCCACACCTCCTGCGATTGCAAATTTGTCCATTTTAAACTCATCGATTGCTTTCATCGCATTTCCAACCAGCACATCTGTGACCGCTTTCTGGAAAGAAGCTGCAACATCAGCCTGCACAACCTCAATTCCCTTCATATTACATCCGTTAATATAGTTTAATACCGCTGATTTCAGACCGCTAAAACTGAAATCGTATGGTCCATCTTCAATTTTAGCACGTGGAAATTCCATCGCATGTGGATTTCCCTCATGTGACACTTTCTCGATTTTCGGTCCGCCCGGATACCCCAGTCCAATGGCACGTGCGACTTTATCAAAAGCTTCTCCCGCTGCGTCATCTCTCGTTCTGCCAAGAATCTCATATTTTCCATAATCAAGTACTTTCACAAGGTGTGTGTGTCCACCCGATACAACAAGGCATAAAAACGGCGGTTCTAATTCCTTATTTTCAATGTAGTTTGCACTGATATGTCCCTCAATGTGATGTACGCCTACCAACGGAATGTTTTTGGCATAGCTGATTGCCTTCGCCTCTGCCACTCCAACAAGGAGAGCGCCCACCAGACCAGGTCCATAAGTTACTCCTATCGCATCAATATCATCCAATGTAACAGATGCATCTGACAATGCCTGTTCAATTACCTGATTTATTTTCTCAATATGTTTACGCGAAGCAATCTCCGGTACAACGCCACCATATAAAGTGTGCAGTGCGATCTGAGACGAGATCACATTACTTCTGACATCGCGTCCATTTACCACTACGGCTGCTGCGGTCTCATCACAAGAACTTTCGATTGCAAGTATTTTTATCTCTTTATTCATCATCTGAAGAGTCACCATTCACCTGATAGAACACCAGAATCTTCCAGTTTCCATCTGCATCCTTTCTCAAAACATACATTTGATAAGTCCTGCTGTATGCGCTTCCCTCTTTTATAAAATAGGAAGCTTTCACATAGGCGCAGTCATCCCCATCTACTTCTTTGTATTCTACGTCGTTGCTGCTGTCTACAGCAGAAGACGCAATGGTCTTATTTTTATCATGATACTCTGAAATATCTTCTTTCAAATTCTTAAAATATTCATCTCTTGGATTATTTTCCAGCAGTTCATCATCAAAAAGTTTTCTCGCCTGATCTCCAAGATCATAAAGTTCATCATCCGTATATTCATCATTATAAAAACAGGTGATAATACGATTGTAAAGCTTCACAACTTCACGAGGAGTAGCCGGATAATTTTTATCCAGATTTTTCGTTGTCAGTTCCTGTATCTCTGTCAATGTAATGTTCTCTTCTTCTTTTGCATTGTTCCGATTGGTCAGATAGTAATAACCGCCCAATATTACACACACGCACACCACGATTATGATCACAAATTTTGTATTCTTCATAAAATCGCCCTGCCTTTCTTTTTATCCAAACTACATGTAACATTTCAGGATTCAAAAATCCTATTCATTTTCATCAAAAAGTAATTCGACACTCTTCCCATCTTTTCCAAGATAAGCATTTGGAAAAATCTTTTTCACCTCAGGCATATAATCTTCTGCATGAATTAAAGATGGTGAAAAATGAGTCAGCCACATTTCTTCCACCCCGGCTCTTTTGGCCATGTCTGCGGCTTCATAAAATGTCATATGCTTGTATTGTTTTGCTTTTGCTATTTTATCTTTTTCTGCATACATACCCTCACAGATGAAAAGATCGGAATGCCTTGCACATTTTACAATGTTTTCTGTTGGTCTTGTGTCCGTACAATAGGTTACCTTGATTCCTTTTCTCGGTGCTCCAAGCACCATGTCCGGGGTAAAAGTAACTCCATCCTCCGTTGTGACTGTCTGACCTTTTTGTAATGGATTCCACAATTTCTGTGGAATGTGATTGTTTCTGGCTCGTTCCACATCGAATCGTCCGGCACGTCTGATCTCGACTGTGTATCCATAGCAGCTGATATTATGATTTACTTTAAATGCATGAATATGATATCCGTTGATCTCCATATCCTCTTCCGGTCCGGTCAATTCTATGTACCTGATCTCAAAAGGAAGTTCCGGTGCGATCATGCGCAGCGCACTTACTACTTTTTCAAGTCCCTTTGGTCCGATCATTGTGAGTGGTTCTGTCCGTTCCGCATTTCCCATTGTGAGAAGCAGCCCCGGAAGTCCGCTGATATGATCTGCATGGTAATGGGTAAAACAAATAACGTCAATCGGTTTAAATGTCCATCCTTTTTCCTTGATGGCGATCTGCGTTCCCTCACCACAGTCAATCAACAGATTGCTGCCGTTATAGCGCATCAGCGCTGCGGTAAGCCATCTGTGTGGAAGTGGCATCATGCCTGCTGTTCCTAAAAGACATACGTCTAACATGGATTTCTCCTTTTCTAACTCTATACTATCTCTCAGTGTCCATGTACCATTACATAGGCATCCTCTTTTGGAAATTCATAAAATCCTTTGCGCATACCACACTGTACAAACCCATTGCGTTCATACAGCCTGATGGCACTGTCATTTGATGCACGTACTTCCAGAACAATTCTTGCGACGCCTTTGTTTTCTGCAATTTTTAATAATTCTGTAAGTAACATACCACCAACTCCATGGCAGCGCTCTACCGGTGCTACTGCAACATTGGTAATTTCTCCCTCATCCATTGCCAGATACATACCAATATATCCAATGATGCGGTTATTTTCCTCTGCTACAAGAAAAACCGTATTACCAAGGTTGACTGCATCTAAAAATCCCTGTCTGCTCCACGGCTGTGAAAATATCTGCCGTTCTATTTCTGCGACTGCATTGGTATCTCTCACCTGCATTTCCCGAATCTGAATCATTTTTTCTGCTCCCCTTCAAGTCTTTCTCTCTCTGCCTGGGAAAGTCTTAAATAATCAGGTCTGTGTTCCTCCGCTGTCTCTGTTTTTCCCTCTGTATAATAGATCTCTCCAAGTGCTGCCACTGCTCCCGCACGCTGTTTGTTCACATGCGCTGGTGCAAAGGTATATGGCACCGTGCAGTTTTCATGGATATATGTTTCGAACACTGCCACGCCATCCCCTAAAAAGACAACTGCCTGTCCGAGTTTGTTCACTTCTGCGATAATCTCATCAATTCCCACTGCACACTGCGGTTTTATAATTTCCATCTGATTTCCGTCAAAACGGTACAAGCCTGTGTACGTCTGGTTTCTTCTTGCATCCATCAGCGGACAGATGATGTCTCTGTTACCTGCGAGATTGTATGCAAGAGCATCCACTGTAGGGATGTGGATCAACGGTTTCCCAAGCGCCAGTCCGAGTCCCTTTGCTGTGGCAGAACCGATACGAAGTCCGGTAAAAGAACCCGGTCCACCGGAAACTGCGATGGCATCGATGGAATTTAAGTCCAATTCGATCATTTTTGCCACTTCATCTAACATCGGGAGAAGTGTCTGGGAGTGTGTTTTCTTATAATTAACGGTATATTCGCCCTTTAAGTCATTGTCCTCTACGATCGCAACACTTGCGACGAGTCCTGAACTGTCAAGCCCTAATATTTTCATAACGTTTTTTGCCTTTCCTGCTAATCTAACTCTCGAATGGTAATTTTACGATAATCGAAGCCTTTTTCCAAGTCCTTTTCAATAGAAATATCATGTCTTTTCTCCGGCAGGATCTCTTCGATCAGATTTGCCCACTCAATCATGCACAGACCATTTCCATAAAAATAGTCCTCATATCCGATCTCATCCATCTCTTCAATGTCCCCTATACGGTAAACATCAAAATGATAGAACGGCATACGCCCTTCCTCGTAAACCTGTACGATGGTAAATGTCGGGCTGCAGATTGGTTCCCTGATACCAAGCCCCTCCGCAATTCCCTGCGTAAATACAGTTTTTCCAACACCAAGATCTCCAATTAATGTGTATACATCTCCCGGTTTTGCCTGCTGCCCGATTTTTTTTCCGAGGGCGTGCGTCTCTTCGGGAGAAAATGTCTCGATCATTGTCTCTTTCATATCGCTATCCTTCCTGTCAAATGTCCCCTACTGCATTTTTACACGATGTTTTGGCAGCTTCTCATTTGCAATTTTTGCAAGATCCTTATACTGTTCTCCCAACTGCTCTCTCGGAATAATATACGCATTGATCCTTGTGCTGTAAACCAAAACATTGCTTTTTGTCGCTACCATTTTGTAAATCTGATCCCATGGAAGGTTTGCACTCTCCTCCCCCTGGGAAACGGTAAATCCGTTTTCATCTACAAGATAATGTAACGTTCCACGCAGCACTTCCGATGCTGCAAGTGCACTTTTGGAACGCAGCCACAGCGTAACCGGCATATATAATAAGAAGATAATGCCAAACGCAATATACAAAACCGTATAGGTAATGTCTAGTCCACCATATGTTAAGCCAGCCACAATAAAAATAATAATGGATACAATAATGGAAAACCATCCATGAAATCCTGTGTAGGTCTGATACATATTAAATCGGTACATATCCTGAGATTTTAACTTTATATCAAATTGCATATAATCCTAAGCCTCCTTGTTTTGCGAAGCAAAATGCGACTGCCCATGCAGGAGCAGAGGATTTAGCCTCCTTGTTTTGCGAAGCAAAATCCGAGCTCTATAGCGAGGAGAGGATTTGGCCTCCTGTTCTTTAACAAAAAAAGTATATCATTTTTTACAAAAAAAGAAAAGACGCATATAAAATACGTCTTTTCCACATTTTTTAGTTACTGTTCGCCGCCTATTCCAGCAGCTTTTTTTCACGCTTAGCGGTTCTGGCTTCCTTTTAAAATCGGGGAGATATGTTTGTAAGTAAGGAACGTGATCACAACGGAAAACATTCCTTTGACAATGGTAAATGGCATGTTAAAGCAGATCAGACACTGTAAAATATTTTTTACAGATGGAAGAATTGCCTGATAAGCTGCCAAAATCACTTCCTCCGGCATAAAGTTGTAATATACCGGATATACGAGAAAGTAATTTGAAATAATACTAAAGATTCCCATGAATGCCGCACCGGCCAGAGAGCCGACCAGTGCAGATTTGCGGTTCTTTTTGTGTTTGTAAATGAGTCCTGCCGGAAGCACAAAGGCTACGCCTAAAATAAAGTTTGATAACTCGCCGACGCCGCCTGTCGTTGTGATGAATAAGTGCAGTACGTTTTTGATCAAACATACAACGACACCACATAAAGGTCCCATTGCAAATGAACCAATTAATGCCGGAAGCTCTGAAAGATCCATCTTAATAAATGCTGGCATGAATGGCACTGAAAAATCCAGAAACATTAAAATATACGCTACTGCGGATAACATTGCTGTTACGGTAAGGTATCTTACATTGACTCTCTTTTCTGTTTTGTTTACGGTTGCTGTTTGTGTGCTCATTGTCACTCGTCTCCTTTTCTGTTTGAACTTGGAATTCGAGGTGAATATTACGTGTAATAAAATACCCCGGATATATGAATATCCGGGGCTTATACAGGTTTCCCTGTTAAATTCTACATGCTAAAAAACACGCTTTCTTCTCTCATCCAGACTATACTGTCGGTTCCGGACTCACACCGGATCAGCTGCTTGCGCAGGTCACGGACTTTCTGGCATTCATTGATCGCCAGATCACCGTCGGTCGGGAATCTACGTTATCGTATCACCCTGCCCCGAAGAATTCCTTATTTGTTTTACATGTCTATTCTATGCATATGTCTGTCACTTGTCAATATCAATTTTAAAACAATTATAATTCCATTTAAAACAATTACAATTTCATCGTAAGCTGGATACGCTGTTTTTTCAGATCGACACTCATGACTTTCACTTCCACGATATCACCGACGCTGACGACTTCGAGTGGATGTTTGATGAATTTGTCACTCATCTGCGAAATGTGGACCAGACCATCCTGATGTACTCCGATATCGACAAATGCACCAAAATCAATGACGTTTCTTACGGTTCCTTTTAAAACCATGCCTGGAGTTAAATCTTTCATCTCAAGGACATCGCTGCGCAGGATAGGTTTCGGCATATCCTCACGCGGATCACGCGCCGGTTTTTCCAATTCCTTCACAATATCCTGTAAGGTGATGGCTCCGATACCAAGTTCTTCTGCCAGTTTGTCATAATTGGAGATTTTTTTAGAAATACCATCCAGGTTCCGGTTTTTGACATCTTCCATGGTAAATCCTAATTTATCCAGCAGTTTCTTTGTGGCATCATAACTCTCCGGATGCACGCCTGTAGCATCCAACGGATTTTTGCCATCTGTGATACGCATAAATCCGGCACACTGCTCGTAGGCCTTTGGTCCTAATTTTGCCACTTTTAGAAGCTGGTTTCTGGATCCAAATCTTCCGTTTTCTTCGCGGTAAGCTACAATATTTTTTGCGATCACTTTGCTGATACCGGAAATGTACTCCAGCAGAGAAGCAGAAGCAGTATTCAGATCTACACCGACTTTATTCACACAGTCCTCAACAACACCGCTTAACGCCTCACTTAATTTTTTCTGGTTCATATCATGCTGATACTGACCGACACCGATAGATTTCGGGTCAATTTTTACAAGCTCTGCCAGAGGGTCCTGCAAACGTCTTGCCATGGAAGCCGCACTCCGCTGTCCCACGTCAAAATTCGGAAATTCCTCTGTCGCAAGTTTACTTGCTGAGTAGACAGAAGCGCCCGCCTCATTGACGATAATATACTGTACTTTTACCGGAATCTCTTTTAATAAATCGACGATCACCTGCTCAGATTCCCTTGACGCAGTTCCATTTCCAAGTGATATCAATGTAATATGATATTTGGAAATAAGTTTTTTTAATACCGTCTTTGCCTCTTCCACTTTGTTCTGTGGCGCAGTCGGGTAAATGACAGTCGTATCTAACACTTTTCCGGTCGGATCGACCACTGCAAGTTTACATCCGGTGCGGAATGCCGGATCCCAGCCAAGCACAACCTGTCCTGCGATTGGCGGCTGCATTAATAACTGTTCTAAGTTCTTGCCAAACACACGGATCGCACCATCCTCTGCCATCTCAGTGAGACTGCTTCTGATCTCACGCTCGATCGCAGGCGCAATGAGACGGTCGTAAGCATCTGCCACAACTTCTTTTAATACAGGTGTTGTATTCGGATTGTCTCTTGTGATCACTTTCCGCTCAAGGAAACGTAAAATATCTTCCTCCGGCGCCTCCACTTTCACGTTAAGGATCTTCTCATTCTCACCGCGGTTTAACGCAAGTATGCGGTGCCCAGCCAGCTTATTCACAGGCTCATCAAACTCATAATACATCTCATAAACAGATTCCGCCTCCGGATCTTTTGCCGTGGAAGTCACATGACCTTTTTTCATGGTAAGGTCACGGATTCTCGTGCGGTAATCCGCCTCGTCTGAAACCGCCTCGGCGATAATATCTTTTGCTCCGGCAATCGCATCCTCTGCGGAATTGACTTCTTTTTCCGGATTGATGAATTTGGCAGCCTCTGCCTCAAGCGGTGTGTTTAACATCTGTAGAGTGATCACATTGGCAAGGGGTTCGAGTCCCCTCTCCTTTGCAATCGTAGCTCTTGTTCTGCGCTTTGGTTTGTAAGGGCGGTATAAATCCTCCACTGCAACCATCGTCTCAGCCGCAAGAATCTGTGCCTTTAATTCATCTGTCAGTTTTCCCTGTTCCTCAATGCTGTTTAAAACAGTCTCCTTACGCTCTTCAAGATTTCGGAGATAGGTAAGACGCTCATATAGATTACGGAGCACCTCATCATTTAAAGAACCGGTCACTTCCTTACGATATCTGGCGATAAAAGGAATGGTATTCCCCTCATCGATCAATTTCACTGCTGCCTCTGCCTGACTTTTTTTGATACCAAGTTCTTCAGAGAGTTTCAAAATAATATCCATGGTAAATCCTTTCTTTCTGAATTGTTTTACAGACTTATCCTCAGTCTGCCAATCCAATGTTCTGACGTTTTCCCGTCGGAATCCTGCTGATACCCATTGTACCACGTTCCCTTCTCACGCTTCAAGTAAAAGCAATTGCATTTTTTTATTGTAACATCCCGTTTTCCTATGCTATAATAAATTAATTTGAGGTAAATTATAAAACCTTATCATTTTCATTTTACTTTTAAGGAGGAATTTTTTTATGAACGAAAACAACGGAGCAATCCGTGATGCCAGCGTTCTTGGCGTCCCAAAAATGTTAATCTTAGGATTACAGCACATGTTTGCTATGTTCGGTGCAACCATTCTCGTACCGATTTTAGTAAACAGCTACTTTGGTGAAGATGTACTTCACGTTCAGGTTACTTTGATCTGCGCAGGTGTGGGAACATTATTTTTCCATCTGTGTTCCAAATTCAAGGTTCCTGCATTTCTCGGTTCATCCTTCGCCTTTTTAGGCGGATTTGCAACTATCGCAAATCTTGACACCGGCGTTTTTGCCGATATGTCCAACGCAGACAAACTTTCCTACGCATGTGGCGGTATCGTCGTAGCAGGTTTACTTTATCTAATACTTGCTCTTATCATCCGTCTTGCAGGTGTAAAAAAAGTTATGCGTTTCCTTCCACCTGTTGTAACAGGTCCGATCATTATCTGTATCGGTTTAAGTCTTTCCGGCTCTGCCATAAACAACGCTTCCACAAACTGGCTTCTTGCATTTATTGCACTGGCTACCATTATTGTATTTAATATCTGGGGAAAAGGAATGTTTAAGATCATCCCGATTCTGATGGGTGTTGTTGTTTCCTATGCTGCCGCACTGATTTTCAATGCACTTGGAATGACAAATGCAGATGGTTCCGCAATCCTTGATTTTACAAATATCGCATCTGCTGCATGGGTAGGTGTTCCTGAATTCTCTATCTGTAAATTCAATATCTCCGCTATTTTGGTTATGGCTCCGATCGCCCTTGCTTCCATGATGGAGCATATCGGTGATATGTCTGCCATCTCTGCAACTGTCGGAGAAAACTTTATCGAAGATCCGGGACTTCACCGCACTTTGATCGGTGATGGTCTTGCAACTTCCCTCTCCGCATTAGTCGGCGGTCCTGCAAATACTACTTATGGCGAGAACACAGGTGTTCTTGAGTTAAGTAAGGTACACGATCCGAAGGTTATCCGTATCGCTGCTTTGTATGCGGTTATTTTAAGTTTTATTCCAAAGATGGCAGAAGTGATCGGTTCTATGCCTTCTGCGATCATCGGTGGTGTCAGCTTTATGCTTTACGGTATGATCTCTGCGATCGGTGTCCGTAACGTTGTAGAAAACCACGTAGACTTCACAAAATCGCGCAACCTGATCATTGCCGGTGTTATTTTCGTATGTGGTCTTGGATTTTCTAACGGACTTACTTTTACCGTTTCTGGAACTGATATTACTTTAACTTCCCTTGCAATTGCTGCAATTGCCGGTATTCTCTTAAATGCAATTTTACCTGGCAATGATTATCACTTTGGAAAAGATGTTGAGGCGGATTCAAACCGTGGTATTGATATGATGCCGAACCTGCATGAAGATACAAGCTATGGAGATCATGAAGAGTAGTGAATGTCGCAGATTTTGTGGTGCTTTCTTAGGGTGTAAAGGGCAGATATAAGTGTCCTCCCACAAGTCAATAATTTTATGTAATGAAAAAGAAAAACGGTATAAACGAAATATTATG
>ULOT01000852.1_pt1 | contig 10969 bp, 6 predicted proteins | sample 1952811 | NCBI WGS metagenome assembly ULOT01 (sample SAMEA4835609, study PRJEB28245) | human gut metagenome | biome: gut microbiome; material: fecal sample | place: Denmark | collected 2008
TACACTAATTCAAAATGTCCTTGACAAAGGGGACAGTTTAGATCTGTTATTTTGCGAATTAACACCTTTATAATTACTATTTGGTCCTTTTTCTCCTTTAGGTATCAGTACAACTTGCAAACTTTCCAATCTAAGTCCCTTACCTATAGTTCCTGCATTCTGACCATTTTTCGTCCATGCAAGCCAACCATAATTTTGAACATGAACCCTATAGTACACGTCATAATGCTTCGCCATATTGCCAGTCAATGTAATGTTTATTGCCTCAATACGTAAAGACTTTCCTGTTGTTCCTGCTAGTTTCCCATTTTGCACATTAGGCTGCCATCCAATATTCTGTACATGTGCTTTGTAACTTATCCCACCTGAATAAGCCTGTTCTTTAAGTGATAACTTAATTCCTTCTATTCTCAATCCTTTGGAAGTAGTTCCGCTTATGTCACCTTTACTTACACTATTCTGCCAGCCTATATTCTGTACATGTGACTGTACGGATATATCTGTATCTGTCTTAATTGCAGGTTTACTATTATTTTTTGAAATAAATGAGTTACCTCTTTGAGATTTAATGTTACCATAATTATTAGTAGGACTATCTTTTCCTTTAGCCGTTATAATTATTTGTACCGCTTCTAATCTACATGAATAACCTTCCGTTCCTGCTGGTTGTCCATTCTTCACCCATGCAAGCCAACCATAATTTTGTGCATGAACTCTATAATATATATCGTATTTGTCAGCATCTGCCCCTGTAAGTTTTATCATTATTGCTTCAATTTGCTTATTCTGACCAATCGTACCACTCAATTCATTATTAAAAGAGTTATTATGCCAACCATCATTCTTTACATGAGTTGTATATATTATTCCAAGATTCTTCTTTGTGCTTAAATTTACTTTTATTGCTTCTAATTGTAATCCCCTTCCAGTCGTTCCTGCTAGTTTTCCATTATCAACCTGGGACTGCCAACCTATATTTTTAACATGTGTACTATATTGCACTGTAACATCATTTAATTTCCAATGTGCGTACAACTTATGGTTCTGTGCAATTGTAACTTTAGATGTTTCTGTTATTCTATCTCCGCTATCAATAGAAGTCCACCAACCATCAAAACTATATCCACTTCTTGTTGGTGTAGGTAAACTTCCGTATTTTTCACTCATTACAACACTTTTTCCAGTTTCATTAACAGATCCACCATTTGCATCATATGTAACATCATAGCTATTGGCCTTCCAATGTGCATATATCGTACTATCTTTGGTTATTTCAACTTTACTCTCACTAGTTATTTGTATTCCACCATCAGCCGATGTGTACCAGCCATCAAATGTATATCCGTTTCTTGTCGGTGTATCTAGATTTCCATATTTTTCTAAATATGTAACTGACTTATTTGATTTTGAGATTTTACCGCCATTTGCATCATATGTAATCGTATAACTTGCAGCTTTCCACTGTGCATTTACCGTCATGTCAGAAGTCACATCATCAAAATTCTTGTCCCAACCAGCCAACACATACCCACTCTTTTTTACGTTTGGAGCAGTAGCTGAACGACCATACGATGCTTCAGTTGTTTTTATGAGTTTGCCTTCACTAACGAACTTCACCTTATATTTGATAGGTGAACCATCTCTCCAAGGTTCACTCTTTTTGTGTATCATATAATGTTCAAAATATGATTTAAAATTATTACCATATAATTTCTGTAGCTCAGGATACCGTTGTTTATATGACAATACATCGAATGATGCACATGCTACTCTTCCCTCTGCCATACCATGATTAATAAAATGATACAAAAGTTCCGCTGAGTTATGTCCAAACGCTCGTTGTAAATCCGGATACATATTATAATAATAATTCGCATCAAAGACTGTCGAATAATCATTTCCTGTTATATTTCTACCATTATACCAGTAATCCAAATCAACAGAATTTGATCCCATACCATATTGACTTCCATTACCAGAACTTGTAAACTGCCAAAAATCATATTTTACAGAATTATAGTGTTCCGGTGGATAACTATATGCTGCACTCCATATTCTATATGCATTAGAAAGATATTCACCTTCCAAATGATCTGTATAAAAAGAAGCACTTGCATATACCATTGGTGTATATCCAGCATTTTTTATTCTTTCACAAAATGCTGAGACAATATTTGTATATCGTGCTTTCGAAAGATTAGCCTGACCAATTCTTTCATTTTGATTAAAGCCCTCATAATCAATAACTAATGGCATAGTTATATTATACATGTATATATTAGATAATAATGTATTTGCTTCTTCTACTGCTTCTTGTTCATTAATAGCTTCTGAATAAAAATACGCTCCAACCTTTATTCCAGCATTTAAAGCATTTTGAATATTTGTCTTAAAATTAGGATCAAGTTGAATAATTCCATCTGTCCTTCCCCTATATCCAACTCGTATCAGAGCATATTGTATGCCAGCTTTTTTTGCCTGATTCCAATTAATATTCCCCTGCCATTTTGAAACATCACATCCTAAAACACCATTATTTGCCTTTGCCAATGTATCATCTGACAATAACGATATTTCATCCTGTTCGTTCTCGTTATTATCATGATAATTCTCACTATAATGAGTCCTGTAATATTCCGGATCCTGCAAATCCTGATCAGTTATTTCAATATCGGAATTCGTGTTATCATCTGTTGCAAATGTAATATTCACTGATGTTAGTACTAGTCCAAAGCATATTACCAAACTAATAATTTTTTTTAAATATTTTTGCATTGCTGTTTTCCTTTCTTTATATAGTTCTATTTTACCACATAATTATGATTTTCAAATAGTAAAAACGACAAAAAAGACCAGTATCAACTGATCTTTTTTGTGCTAACTTAAATTACTCTATTTATCAATATAAGCAAAATTATTATTTGAAATTACTCCGCCATAATTATTTATAGGTGCATTTTCGCCCTTTTTCACAAGCACTATCTGCATTCCCTCCATTCTCAATTTCATACCTTCACTTCCAGCACTTTGACCATTCTTGGTCCATCCAAGCCAACCATAATTTTGAACATGCACTCTATAATATATATCATAATTCTTTGCAATGTCGCCAGTAAGTGATATTCTCATAGCTTCCAATCTAAGCGATTTTCCTGTAGTTCCAGAAATCTGTCCGCTATTTACAACATCTTGCCACCCTATATTTTGTACATGTGTCTGATACTTTATTCCACCTGAACAAGATTGATTTTTTAAATTAATCTTCAATCCTTCCAGACGTAATCCCTTTCCCGAAGTTCCAGAAAATGTACCATTACTTACCAAATTCTGCCAACCTATATTCTGTACATGTGTTTGATAACTTATAGTTGTATTAGTATCTATTACCGGCGAACTATTGCTTTTTGACAAATATGTATTTTGATTATTAGTCTTATATCCACCATATTGTGTCGATGGGGCTATGTCTCCTTTCTTTAAAACTAAAATCTGAATTGCTTCCAACCTATACTTATAATCCGAAGTTCCAGCCGGTGCCCCATTTTTTGCCCAACCAAGCCATCCTAAATTTTGAGCATGCGCTCTATAGTATATATCATATTTGTCTGCATCAGCTCCTGTAAGTTTTATCATTATAGCTTCAACACGTTTACTTTGCCCGGTTGTACCGCTTATTTCATTATTAAATGAATTACTATGCCATCCATCATTCTGAACATGTGTTGTATATACAATTCCAAGATTCTTATTTGTATTCAATGCTATTTTAATCGCTTCAATTTGACGGTTTTGTCCAACTGTTCCTGCTAATTTCCCATCTTGAACATTTGTCTGCCAGCCTATATTCTGCACATGAGTACCATATATCACCGAAACATCCTTCAATTTCCAATGTGCATATACTGTGTGATCTTTTCCTGCACTTACAGTTGTACTATTGCCTATTTTTTCACCACTATCAACTGCAGTCCACCAACCATCAAACTCATAACCGCCTTTTGATGGCTGCGGCAAATCACCATATTTTTGACCTGAAGTTACAGTTTTTTCGCTCTCTGCTACACTTCCGCCATTTGCATTAAACTTAACTACATAACTATTTGCTGACCAATGTGCATATATTGTTTGATCTGATGTAATATTCACAGTAGACTCTTTTGTAATCTCAGTTCCACCAGTTACTGCAGTATACCATCCTAAAAACGTATAACCTGTCCTTGTTGGAATTTCCAAATCACCATACTTTTTACTATATGTAACTTTTTTGCTTTTATTAGTTGTCTTTCCTCCATTTGCATTATATATCACAGAACATGTTGCAAGACTCCACTTTGCATTCACTTTCAAATTTGATGTCACACTATCAAACTTTTTATCCCACGATAAAGTGTATCCTTTTTGTGTCAATTGCGGAGCTGTTGCAGATCTTCCTATATTAACAACTTCCGTTTTTACAACATTGCCGTCATTTACAAACTCAACATTATATTTAATAGGAGATATATCTCTTCCCTCAGCCTTTCCATGCTGAATATAATGCATATAGTATGATTTATAATCATTTCTATATAGCTTTTGTAAATCTGAATAGCGCGCCTTATAACTATATACATCTACCTTTTCGCTAGATTGCCTACCCTCACTCAGTCCATGGTTCATAAAGTGTTCATAGTATGCGCTCCAGTTATCGCCAAATGCTTTCTGCAAATCTGAATATTTTTCTTTATAAAAATGAACATCAAACTCTGCACAGCCCTGGCGACCTTCATTTTTTCCATGTTCTACAAAATGTCCTAACGCTCTTTGTGGATCACTATCTGCAAATTTTTTTACATCTGGGTATTTGTTCATATAATACGCTGCATCAAATACTGATGTATAATTTATTCCTTTATAAACAGTACCAGGAACATCTTTTGTCAATCCGTAATAATTTATAATTCCCTGAGCATCTGCAACTCCAAGACGCTTAAGTGCTTCATCTGATCCTAAATAGTTTGCAGCATCACTTGAATTACTAATAAAAGCATGCTCAACAATAATACCAGGGAAACCTGATTTTTTACTATTTCTTATAACACTATAATAGTCACATATTGATCCATCTGAATATGTATCTCCACTTTCAGAGTTTCTAATTCGTGTTCCATTAGCAGCAAGACCTAATGAAACTAGCTGATGATGAATACTAGATGCAAGATTTCCGCCATCTACACCAATGTTCGCATTCAAACTTGAATTAGGATAATATACTGTCGCACCGTGAGCACTAGAACTGCTACTTGAATTATTATGGATTGAGACAAATACTGTCGCACCCCAGTTTTTAGCTTTTGCAACTCGGTCTTTCAAGCCAACATATGTATCATTATCTCTGGTCATATATACCTGCACATTGGCATACTTTTCCAATTCAGCTTTACAATATTGTGCTATTTTAAGATTTAGATTTTTTTCTACGTAGTTTTTGCCTCCATAACTTTTAGTAGCACCACCATCATTTCCACCGTGACCTGGATCAAGTACTACCACAACTTTTGAACTTGCTCTAAACAAATTATTACTTGTATTGCTCTCTTGTGTAGCTTTTTTTAAAGCATCCTCAATAGACTCTCCATTGTCAGTTGCAATTTCATTACTATATAAGTCATTAGCAGACATATCTTCGCTTTCACTATCATCTACAACATATGCATCTGCATCTATATTATCTATTTCTGTCTCAACACCAAATTTTGCTGAAATCCCAATATGTTCAATATCAATTTGTTTTTCTTGATCATTTTCACTATATTTAAGGCTCTTTAATGTGTATGTTCCTTCGTCCAGAGACTCAGTTTCAAAATAAAGATTTCCTTCATCAGTAATATTTCCAATTATAGTATACTCCTTCTGAAGTTTCTCATTGTACAGTATCAAATCTGCAGACTTGATTTCATAATTCTTTGATAATCCAACAACAATTTTTATCGGATCATTCTTCTTAACATATGTATCTGAAAGCGAAACATATGTAATAATATTGCTTTCCTCCTGCAATTTTTTTTCATTTTGATTTTGATTTTCTGTTGATTCTAAACATCCGGTATCAGTCGCGAATACACATATATTTGATGTAAATACCAGACAACATGATAAAATCAGTGCAAATAATTTTTTCATAAAAATAACGCCTTTCTTTTTGTAGTAAATATAGTACTAGTCTACCACAAAAAGAGAGACGTTTAAATATATCTTTCTTTATATTTTCTTAATATTTTTAATTTTTATACTTTTTCTTATCTTGAACACTAATTTCATCACCAATCTGAACTTCAATAACCGTCAAATCAGTTTCTGCCATTATAGAATGCTTAGTCTTTCTAGGTATTCGTATAACACTACCGGCAGATATAAACTGAACTTCATCATTCAAAGTCACTTTTCCACAGCCAGAGAGTACACTCCATACCTCATCCCTATGCTCATGACTATGATAACTCATGGCATTATCAGCTTTCATCTTAACCCTTACCGTCATAGCTCCCGGTTGCGCATCAATTACAGTATATGTGCCCCATGACTTTTCAGCAAACATTACATCACTGCTGATTTTTTCAACATAAGGTTTCATATACCCACTACGTTCTTTATCTGATATAAGTATTCCATCTCCACTTGCTGCAACAACCATATCTTTACATCCCATACAAAGAATTGGAATATTCAATTCATTGACAACATTTGTATTTTCACAAGTATCATCTAACGTAACATTACCTTTTGTCGGATCAGACATAACCTCAGACATCATATTCCAAGTTCCCACATCTTTCCAGTCACCCGAATATCTCATCACTTGAATACTGCTTTCTTTTTCAACAACAGCATAATCAAAGCTAATCTTTGTAAGAGTATCATATTTCTCATATAAACCTTTATAATCTTTAAATTCTATCATACTATGAGCTTTATCAACTAAGTACCCCAACTTAAAGGCAAACACTCCAGCATTCCATAAAGCTCCCTGTGAAATATACTCTTCTGCAACAGAAACAGTTGGTTTTTCTTTAAATTCACTAACAGCACTAACTTCTTCTTTTCCTTTTGGAATTATATATCCATACTTCTCACTTGGGTATGTCGGCTCAATTCCCATAAGTGTAAGATTAGCCTTGCCTTCTTCTGCTAGTTTTCCCAGCTTTTTAACCCCCTCATAGTATGAATTTTCAACATATGGATCAACCGGACAAATTACAACAGCAGAATCCCTTGATACATTTTTTTCATAATAAAGAAATGAAGCTGCAAGTGCTATCGCTGGAAACGTATCTCTTCTACAAGGCTCAACACATACATCCACTTTATCTCCAAGCTGATTGTGAATAGCACTTACCTGTGTCTTACTTGTTGCTATAGTAACATCTGCATCATTATCAACTTCAGTAATCTGACGATACACACGCTGTACCATTGATTCATACTTACCATTTTCATCTTTAAATAATTTTATAAACTGCTTACTCCTAATATCATTTGACAATGGCCATAAACGTTTTCCACTTCCACCAGACAATAATATAATATTCATCTTTACTTTCTCCTTAAATTTCTTTTGAACATGTGCATAGTATAATTTAACCGTATGTGTCATACGCCTTTTTGTAGAAATGCATTATAATCTTTGTAATCCATTTTGGCCAAAATTTGTTAAACATATAAGTATCATCTTTTATCCTTCTATGGTCAACAATAAATTCCTTGCTAGTAGCACCATCATGAACCCTATAATATGTCAATGGCTTATCTACATATGCAAAAGTTCCCGGTATGTTCGCTATTTTCAAAAATGTATCCCAGTCAATATTAAACTTCAACTCAGAAGTAAAAAAAGACTCTCCTAGAACTGCTTTATTATAAGTAACGGCAGGACAACATATACTATTTCCCAAAGATAGAACTGCCCTTTTCCAAAATTTTGTTCCTGCAAATTTGTTATTCTTCAATGGAGCCCTAAGAAATTTTCTAATCTTTGAATTTATATCCCTTGGTCCAATTTTGCCGTTTTTAATCGGAATATAATCAGAGACAAACGCTATAGGATTTTCAACCTGATTTATCTTCTTAAGCATTTCCTCAACATATTTCTTATTGTACTCATCATCTTGGTGGGCAATTGTCACCCAATCAGTTTTTGCGCTATTATATGCAAAATTCCAATCATCTCTGATATCACTCTTTCCATCTCGCACAAATAACGGAATATTATATTTTTCAGCCAAATTCTTAACATAATCATTTGGGGTAGAAGTAGCCATAATAATATTAGTTTTAACAGTTTGCCCTTTTAATGACTTTATACAATCTTCCAAGTATTCAGACTCTTTATATGCACATATTGCAAATGTATGATTCGTTTCCATTATTATCTCCATCTATAATTCAGCTTTTATTTTAAAAACTCTTCTATGATATATCTAGGTCTTTCCTTTGTCTCCATATATATCTTTCCAATATATTCGCCAATTACTCCAATAGCTAATAATTGTAATCCACCAATTCCCCAAATAGAAACAACAATTGTTGCCCACCCCGGTGCAGTTCGACCTAAGAAATAGCCTACAATAAAATATATAAGCAAAATAACACTAAATGCAAATAATATAACTCCCAATGATGTTATAAATCTTATTGGCTTAATGCTAAGCGATGTAATACCATCCATCGCAAATGCCAACATTTTCTTTAATGGATATTTTGATTCACCAGCAAATCTTTCATGTCTTTCATACATTACAACATCTGTTTTAAATCCGATCATTGGAACTATACCACGTAAGAACAAATTAACTTCTTTATATTTAGCTAATTCATTAAGTGCTCGGCTACTCATAAGTCTGTAATCTGCATGATTAAATACTATATCTGCTCCCATCCATTTCATTACTTTATAAAAGCCTTCTGCTGTAAACTTCTTAAAAAAAGTATCAGTCTTTCTTGCACTTCTTACTCCATATACGATTTCACAGCCGTCATAATATTTTTTTACAAACTCATCCAATACCTCAATATCATCCTGCAAATCCGCGTCCATGGAAATAGCCATATCACATTCATCTTTTACAGTCATCAGCCCCGCCAAAAGAGTATTCTGATGGCCTCTATTTCTTGATGATTTAATTCCAAGTACTAAATCATTCTTTTCATGCATATCCTTTATTATATTCCAAGTACTATCTTTTGAACCATCATCAACAAAAACCATACGGCTTTCATCTGAGATCAACCCGTCTGAAATCATCTGGTTTAATTTAACAGTTAATCTGTGCTCTGTTTCATGCAATACTTCCTGTTCATTATAACAAGGTATCACAAGATATAATTTTTCTTTTCTATCCATTTTACCCATCCTTTTTCTATATGCAAAAACTACTTTGATCATACCATAAGATCAAAAAAAATATACTTATTATAGTCAATATTGCCATTATAACTCTTCTAAGCCATACTGTACAATGTTTTACTATAAATTCAGCTGCTGAAATCCAAATAAAACCTGTAGATATCATATATCTTGGAATACATAAAAACGAACTTCTGCACTGTATTCCCAATATCAATGCTGGCGTAACAATCTCATGAGAACGATGTTTATATATATCATAGCATATTACCATTATTACAAATACAGTAAATACTACAAAATATATACCATTTTGTATTTCTCCTGATAAAAATTGCCATAGCAATTTCAAAAATGAGACATCACTTCTTCCCCAAGCTTTTTGAATTCTCATAAAAGCTAATGGATCTCCCATAAGTCTCCATAAATATGCCATATAAGCAAATAATCCCATGGGGATCATAGCCACTCCAAGTATCAGTCTTTGATCTTTAAAAGCCTCACCAAATACTTTTCCCCACTTTTTCTTTTCTTTATACTTTTTTATCAAATAAAAAATTGCTATTGAAAAAACTATCAAAATACCTGTTGACCGAGTCGCACTAAGGAGCGTACCTGCAATTCCCATCTTAATCCATTCCTGTTTTGCCATAAAATAGAATGTAATCATTGTAAGCATTAAATATAATGATTCGGTATATAATGTAGAAAAATAAAATGTATATGGTCCAAATGTCATTAACCATATGAAAACATTGCTTATTTTCTTATCACGTCTAGTTAACATAATATATTTATCCGCATATATTAACGCAACGATCAAAAAAATAGTATTACTTACAATACCTGCTTTCCTAACCGATATCTTGAATATTTTCGAAACGAAACCAACGCATATAGGATCAAGTGGAAAGAAAGCCCACGATGCAGCATCTCTTTTTATATGATGACAAGGCTGAAGATCATATCCATAACTAATAATTGTCTTGTACCATCCATTGTCCCACGGAGATGCCAATCCCAAAACAAATCCCTTTGTTGTTCCTGTATACCATGCATATCCTTTAAACACAATATACATCAAAATTCTTGAAATAAAGACCAATAATAATATATATACAATTCTATTTTTTAATATATTTTTTTCTTCTACCATTATTGTTTCCTAATCTTAAATGATACTATATTAACTCCAAGTCCCCTATCATCAGTACTATCACTTATTTCACTAGGGATTTTAGGATTATCTATTTTCAACTCAAAAGATGTAAACCCATTCTTAATCAAATTATCTGGTATTTCAAAAGAAACTACTCCATTTTCATTACTTTTAATCTCACCAATTTCTGTTCCATTAACTATAACTTGTGCTTTATCCGCAAGTGTTTGATAAATTTCTAACTCTACTACATATTTTTCGTTCTCCTCAGCATTTATAATATTCTCATAAAAATACGCCTCTTCCCCAACTGTCCAGCAGCCTTCACTTTCAAGTTGTCCCCATCCTGCACCTCGAGTATTGATCTCATTTTTTTCATGATCTGTTGCAAAATATTTGACATCCCCTATTTCATAATCCAAGCCGCC
>ULOT01008968.1_pt1 | contig 10902 bp, 9 predicted proteins | sample 1952811 | NCBI WGS metagenome assembly ULOT01 (sample SAMEA4835609, study PRJEB28245) | human gut metagenome | biome: gut microbiome; material: fecal sample | place: Denmark | collected 2008
TCAGTAGCTGGTTAGTTCAGAAACCTGTCTGCGGGATTGATGAGGGTGCGGACAAAATTCTGGACTACTATAGGGCTTCGAAAGGAGCCTTAGGATATTTGAGTCCTATAGAGTACAGACATAGACTTGGATTGGTCACTTATATAGTCCAAGAAAATGTCTGCACCCTCCACTCATCACATATATGGAGTTAGCAATCGCAGTTTTCACTTCTTCTTCTTTTTTGCACCAAAACAGTTAGAAACGATTACGCCTATGCCGGAGGAAAGTCCCATACATAATGAGAAAAATAAGAAACTTATCATGCCTACAGAACCAACAGCTCCATAATAGTAGTTATTCCTATTATAGATGGGCTTTAGTTTTATATTTCCGACTTTCTGGTTTTCCGATATTCCCTCGGAGAAAATCCCTTCAGCTTATGAAATAATCGGCTGAAATAGAGCTGGTTATCGTAGCCTACAATCTTAGATATTTCATTGATGGAATAGTTGGTTGTCTCAAGCAAGACCTGTGCGTTGTTGACACGGAGCGCAACAATAAACTGCATAGGAGTAGAACCCGTGAACTTCTTGAAGCTTCGTATGAACCAACTGACGCTCATCCCCTTGGATGTCGCATACTCTTCTATATTGATATCACGGTTATAATTTTCGTTAAAATATGTCATGGCGGTATCCATCTCGTGGTCGAGATATTCATTTTTTAAAACTTGCTCTCTGGTAAGCTCACGTTGGAATATGATCAGAAGATGACGGAGCAATAATGTGAGCATTTCTTCGTAGTTATCCTGACAACGTTGTAATTCTATAATAATTCTCTTAAATATACGCTCATATTCCATGGATGTACCAACCGGGAATATTCTCTCGTTATCTGTGAAACCATATTTTCTTAGGATATTTTTTACATCACTTCCAGTAAAATGAATCCAGTAGACTTCTGTCTTATCTTCCCCATAGTATTCATATTTCTGAAGCTCTTTTGGACGGAATATGACAATGTTACCAGCGGGAACAATTGTTTCGTTATCAACAGTATCAAAATGAAAATGTCCGCATCCGGCTGCAATATATATAATCTGAAAATCAACACGTCCTCTTGGGCGATAGGTTGGCATCTTTGGGTGCTCAGACAAACGATAGATTCCGCAGCTACCGACAATCAGTGGTCGGCTTTTATCCTTAAAATCCATATGTGAATGTTTCAAATAACCGGTGTTCATGTACATAGGGCAGCACTCCTTTCACTCGATACAATAATCACGATTTCTTCGTTCTTCGAACTCTCGAAATCGTGCCAGCCATGCGCACTCCGGACTATCGTCCTGCGTGCTTATGACTGTTTACCTATCAAATAGAAAAGTGTCCGATGTTGCAAGCAGTTCGTCCACTTTTCTGCTTGATGGGATTATTGTATCATTTTGTGCATATTTTGTCCATTCTAGTTTATAGACATAAGAAATGGATTAAGGTAATATAAATCTAACAAAAGCGAGAAGGAAAAAAAGCAGACAGTAAGAAGAAAACTGTTTGCAGGGTTACAAGCAACAAAAAAGTGTATAAACTGTATGAATGAAGGAGGATTATTTATGATCGTGCCACGTTACTATGAGGACTTAAGTGTATTACATGACAATACGATGCCGGCGAGAGCTTATTACATGCCGGCTTCCAAGCGGATGGATGACCTGGTAGAGCACAGAGAGCTGTCAGACAGAATGCAGCTATTGAATGGTACATGGAAGTTTCAGTATTTTGACAGCATCTATGATATGAAGGATGCCTTTTATGAGGATGGTTATTCGGTTGAGGGCTTTGATGAGATCAAAGTTCCGAGTGTATGGCAGATGGCAGGTTATGATACACACCAATACACAAATATCCGTTACCCATTTCCGTTTGATCCGCCATATGTGCCACAGGATATTCCATGTGGAGCTTATGTGCATACCTTTGACTATGCAAAGGATGCTGCAGCACCAAAGGCATATCTTAACTTTGAAGGTGTGGATAGCTGCTTTTATGTATGGTTAAACGGCACCTATGTAGGCTACAGTCAAGTGAGCCACATGACCAGTGAGTTTGATGTGACAGACGTATTGCGGGAAGGAGAGAACCGGATTTCCGTGCTTGTGATGAAGTGGTGCGACGGTTCGTACCTTGAAGATCAGGACAAGTTCCGTATGAGCGGAATCTTCCGTGATGTGTATCTCTTAAAACGTCCGGAAAAGGGAATCCGTGATTATCGCATTACAACACAATTAGATTCAGACATTGCAAGGATAAATCTTACAGCAGCATTTTACGAGCCGACAGAGGTTCGGGTAAAGCTCGAGGATAAGAATGGAGCAGTTGTTTCCGAGGGTGTTATTTCCGAGAGTGGAGAAGCGACTTTTGAGATTGTAGATTATACACTCTGGAATACAGAGAATCCGTATCTGTATACGATTATTCTGGAGACGGAGCAGGAGGTAATCGTAGACCATATAGCACTCCGCAAGATCGAGATCAAGAATCAGGTAATCTACTTAAATGGACAGAAGATTAAATTCCGTGGTGTGAACCGCCATGACTCCGATCCGGTCACCGGATTTACAATTAGCATGGAGCAGATCAAGACAGACCTTACCCTGATGAAGCAGCACAACTTCAATGCCATTCGTTCCAGCCATTATCCAAATGCACCATTTTTCTATGAAATGTGCGACCGCTATGGATTTATGGTGATTGACGAGGCAGATATCGAAGCACACGGACCATTTATGCTGTATCGAAAAGAGGATACGGATTACAACCGCTTTAAGCGTTGGAATGAGAAAATAGCAGATGATCCGGTATGGGAAGCTGCGATTGTTGACCGTGTGAAGCTGATGGTGGAGCGTGACAAGAACCGGTTCTGTATCGTGATGTGGTCTATGGGAAATGAAAGCGCTTATGGCTGCAATTTTGAGAAGGCACTGGCATGGACAAAGAAGTTCGATTCGGAGCGGATCACGCAGTATGAGAGTGCCAGATACCGCAATTACGATGTAACCTATGATTACGAGAATCTGGACTTATACAGCCGTATGTATCCGGCACTTACTGAGATAGAGGAATATTTGGAAAAGGATGGCAGCAAACCATTCCTTCTGGTGGAATACTGCCACAGTATGGGAAATGGTCCCGGAGATTTTGAAGATTATTTCCAGATGATACAGGCAGAGGATAAGATGTGCGGCGGTTTCGTGTGGGAGTGGTGCGACCATGCAATCGCCCATGGTGTAGCCGAAAACGGCAAGACGATCTATGCCTATGGCGGCGATCATGGCGAAGTAATCCATGACAGCAACTTCTGTATGGATGGTCTGGTATATCCGGACAGAAGGATACACACCGGACTTTTGGAGTACAAGAATGTATACCGACCGGCAAGAGTAGTATCGTATGATGCAGCAAGCGGTGAGCTGGTGCTTCACAACTATATGGATTTCGATGATTTGAAGGATTATGTTGAGATTACTTACGAGCTGTCACAGGATGGACTTGTGATCGGAAAGGGGAAGCTTTCTGAAGTATCCGTATTACCGCATTGTGATGGAAGCACGACCTTAAAGCTTTCAATTCCGGAGAATGGAAAGGTATATCTGAAGCTGTTCTATAAGCTGAAGAAGGACATTCCGCTTCTTTCCAAGGCGTATGTCTTAGGCTTTGACGAGATAGATGTAAGCAGTAAGGGTGCAAAGAATCAGCAGGCAGTAGGCTGGCTTACAAAGGAAGTGCCTGATACGGGTATTCAGGTACAGGAAAATGATACAGAGATCATCATAAAGGGACGGGATTTCTCCTATACGGTCAACAAGCGGACAGCACTTTTTGACAGCCTGACATTTGCAGGCAGAGAATATATGAATCATCCGATGGAACTGAACATCTGGAGAGCACCGACGGATAACGATATGTATATCAAGGCAGAGTGGAAGAAAGCCCACTACAACGAAGCCTATACAAGAGCATACAAGTCAGAGGTGATTCAGGGAAAGCACGGAGTAACTGTGACAAGTCAGGCTTCGGTCGTGGCAGCAACCGTGCAGAAAATTATGGATGTGACAATCACTTGGACGATTGACGCAGCCGGAAGAATTGGAGCGGATATCGCAGTGAAAAAGGATGAGGAGTTCCCGGATCTACCAAGATTTGGTGTGCGGATGTTCTTAGATAAGAAGCTTACAGATGCAGGGTTCTTCGGTATGGGACCGCAGGAAAGCTACCGGGACAAGCATAGAGCAGCAAGCCACGGATTGTATCGTCTGAAGGTTTCCGATATGCATGAGGACTATATCCGCCCACAGGAAAACGGAAGTCACTACGACTGCGATTATGTGGAGCTTGGCAACAGCCAGTACGGTATCACTGCCGTTGCAGAGGAAGATACATTTTCATTCAATGCGTCCTTCTATACACAGGAGGAGCTGGAAGAAAAGGCACATAACTATGAATTGATAGAATCGGACAGTACGGTATTCTGTCTTGATTATGCACAGAATGGAATAGGCTCTAACAGCTGCGGACCAGACGTGTTAGAAGCATACAGATTTGATGATAGATTATTCCGGTTCCGGTTTACACTGGTTCCGTATGTGAAAGGATAATGATATAACTCGTTTCCCGAATATCGACGTATAAGTCCGGACATACGGGGATATTCGGGATACAAGAGAACAAAAGTAAAAGCATTTAGAATAATATAGGCATCAGACTGTTTGACACATGAAATTCTAAACATGATTAAGATGAGGAGTGATTCTATGGAAGAAAAAAAGTATTTAAAATGGTATAACAAAGTCGGATACGGATCCGGCGATATAGCAGGAAATGTAGTATATGCATTTTTAACATCCTTTGTGATGATTTATCTGACGGATTCAGTCGGACTTGCAGCAGGTATAGTAGGTACGTTGATCGCAGTTTCCAAACTGTTTGACGGATTTACAGACATTTTCTTTGGCTCGATGATTGACAAGACACACAGCAAGATGGGTAAGGCGAAACCGTGGATGCTTTACGGCTACATTGGATGTGCGATTACACTGGTATGTTGTTTTGCGGTTCCTACAAGCTGGGGAAATACAGCAAAATATGCATGGTTCTTTATTGCATATACATTGTTAAATGGTGTGTTCTATACAGCAAATAATATTGCGTATTCTGCACTTACTTCTTTGATTACGAAGAACAGTAAAGAGCGTGTGCAGATGGGATCTTATCGTTTCATCTTCGCATTTTCTACAAGCCTTTTGATCCAGTCTGTAACCGTAAAATTTGTTGATTACTGCGGTGGAGATGCAGCAGCATGGAGAACGGTAGCAATCATCTATGCAATTATCGGTCTGATTGTAAATACAATCTCAGCGCTCTCCGTAAAAGAGCTTCCGGAGGAGGAGCTTAACGAGGGAGAAGTAAAAGGAGATGAAGAAAAGTATGGACTGGTTCAGGCATTTAAGCTTCTTGTAAAGAACAAGTATTATATGATGATCTGTGGAACATATATTTTACAGCAGCTTTATAGTGCCATGATCGGTGCTGGTATCTACTACATGACATGGGTATTGAAGGACAAGAATCTTTTTGGTCAGTTCGCCTGGGCGGTGAATATCCCGCTTATTATAGCTCTTATCTTTACTCCGACACTCGTTGGCAAGTGGAATGGTATGTACAAGCTGAATCTCAGAGGATATATCATTGCCGTTATTGGTAGAGCGTTGGTTGTTGTAGCAGGATATATGGGAAGTATTCCTCTTATGCTGGCATTTACAGCCCTTGCAGCACTTGGACAGGGCCCATGGCAGGGAGATATGAACGCAGTGATTGCTTCTTGTTCAGAGTATACTTATCTGACACAGGGAAAGAGAATTGACGGAACTATGTATTCTTGTACATCACTGGGTGTAAAGATTGGTGGAGGAATCGGAACTGCAGTATGTGGCTGGTTATTAGAGCTTAGTGGTTATGTCGGAACAAATGCAACACAGCCGCAGTCAGCACTTGATATGATGCAGTTTATGTATTTATGGTTGCCATTGATCCTTGATGTGTTAATTATGATTGTTCTTTCCAGAATGAACGTGGAAGCTGTAAATGAAAAATTGAAAGCTGAAAAGGGAATTAAGTCTGATGAAGTAACAGACGCAACAGAGTATTAAGGTTTATATGTAATGAAAAGCATTGTCTAATTGAACATTCGAGAAAGGCAATGCTTTTTGTGCAAGAAGGTGTATATTTTGAAGGCGAAGACAATAATAGAGATCCCTAAGTATGACATTACGTCGAAGAATATTCATTCTATCGTGCAAAAGGAAATCGGAATTGTCTTTACAAAGGTTTTAGAGGATGCAGGCGTTTATAAAAAGGACCATTTCATTTTTGTGAAATGGTCTGCAAGCTAGGTATTCAGTTTTCACAAAGTAGTCCTTTTAGTATTTTATGCATGATATACATGTTCAAAGTAATCAGCGTAGAATACTAAAAGGTTGTTCATATAATTCTTAAACTTGTTCATAATGCGTACCTCCTTTCCTTATTTACAAGCTGATTATAGAATAAATACAATGTGATTGCTTGCCAAATCGAAAGAAAAAGTAGACAAATCTTGCAAAGGGGGCGTAACCAATGCATTTATCATTTGTTGATACAAAAGAAGAAATATTAGCTTTAAAAAGAAAATCGAAGCATGTTGCTCCGCATTTACATAATGCATTGGAGATCGTATGTGTGACAAATGGAACACTGGAGCTGGGAGTTGGACAAGAGTTATACCACATGGAAAAGGGAGATATTGGTTTTGTATTTCCTGATATTATCCATCATTATCAGGTTTTCTCTTCGGGAGTGAATAAGGCGGTTTACATTATTTCTCCACCATTTGCGATTGGGAAATATGCTGATATTATACAGACGATGGCACCGGATTACCCAATCATAAAGGCAGAAATGGTGGAGCCGGAAGTATACCGGGCAATTAATGCCATCTTAGATACAGACCACATGGATATAGCAGTTATACAGGCATACATGCAGATTTTGATTGCAAGATGCATTGGAAAGCTGAAACTGGTCGAGAAAGGAGATGTGGGAAGTAAAGATCTTGTCTATCAGGCAGTATCGTACGTGTCTGGTAATTTTAGAAAGAATTTCTCGTTAGATGATATGGCAAGAGATTTGGGAGTGAGCAAGTATGTTTTATCACGAACATTCTCCAAAACATTCCATCGTAATTTTAATCAATATCTGAATGATGCAAGACTAAATTATGCTTGCCATCGCTTGGAAAATACCAGTGATGCCATTACAAATATATGCTATGATAGCGGATTTGAAAGTCAGAGAACATTCAATCGGGTATTTAAGGAACGATACAAAGTTACACCGAGCGAATACAGAAATACAAGCCGTATAGATATAATATCGTGACTATCAAACATAGAGGCAGAGAATGGAAAAGTTGTGGCTGTGATTGGATATAGGCAGTAAATGTGGCAATTCTACCTTTGAGGGGTGTATTTTTTTGCTGTGATAAGATAAGATTATCATGATGAAAGGAGGAATGACCTATGGATATTGCTAAGATTGGAAGATATATCGCTGAAAAAAGAAAAAGAGCTAGGCTGACACAGAGACAGCTTGCAGATAAGCTCGGGAAGAGTGATAAGTCTGTTTCAAAATGGGAACGTGGAATTTGCCTTCCAGACGTTTCAGTATATATGGAACTGTGTAAAATATTGGAAATCAGCGTCAATGAATTTTTAGCCGGTGAAGATATTAGCGAAGATAGTGTAAGAGAAAAGTCTGATGAAACGCTATTGCAGGTGTCAAAGGAAGGAAAGAATAAACAGAAATTTCTGCGACGAATCATTGTAGCACTTTGTATTATTCTGACAGGACTTATCACTGTAATCGCTGTTATAGCGTGTAAGAAGATGAGACAACCCCGAAATTTCATAGAAGAAGTATCGCCGGATAGTGCGGAAATGAAAACTGCGGAACTGATGTCTGGAGCAGATGGGGTAATGATGTTTCGGTATAAGACAAAGGATAACTATAAATGCCTTTTTGTTTACTTGTCTGAATATCAATCCGGAAAAAGAGTATCGCATGAGAAAATTGCAGAAATATCTTTTAATGGTACAGAATCTACCGAAACTGGAATGATAGTGGTTGTTCCTAATTTTGAAAAATTTTCTGCAAGTCTAATTGTGGCAGATAACTATACGAAATACACAACAGAAAATCCAATTTTAAATGATGTTGAAGATCGGAAATATTATGGAAGATCGGCGACAAGCATAAACCATATATGTCCGATAGATTTTGGAACAGAGCAGGGGTTAGCGGCTTTGGTTTATGGTAAAAATGGATTAAGTATGTTACCGATACAGGATATTTCCGGAGATTATCTAAATACAGAGAATGATTATATGTATTATTACTCCGTAGAGTTTACGAAATGAGAATATGGATGATCTTCCTATAAAATCTTTACTGATAAGCATGAGGACTAAATATCCTCATGCTTTTTCCCTAGATAGGTGTCAATTTCCTTCTGGTAGTGTTGCAACTCCTTCAGGTCACGCTCATTTTGCCGCTGTTGTTCTTCAAGGTTATGCATGTTCTGTTTAGCCTGTTCCAGTAGTTTTTGTAGGATTTGGATGTTGGAATTCTCGGTATACCGGATGCCGTACCTGTCGTGCAGGTTCTTTTGTATCTCCTGCATGCGTCTGGCGTTCTGTACATTTTACCATTTCTGCAAGCCAACGGTATCCCGTGATACATCACCAGAGAAGTCACACATGGACGAGATTTTCAATCGACTTTTATCCAGTTTTTTTCACCGGGCGACATGGCATCATAAGCAGCTTTTCGCTTTTCTTTTCGTTCTTCCGCTTTTTTCTTTTGTGTTTTCAGATAGTCCTGTCGTCTCGAAATTCTCTTTTTTATGTTGTCATCGGTATAGAATGAACCGAGAGAGTAGCCACGATGAAAACGTTGTTCAACCGAAAATCGGTATTTTGTAACCGTTCCGTATTTCTTTGAGTTTCCGGTTTCAATTATAATATTCTGTGCTTTTAGTCGATTGATATAATCCTCAAATGAAACAGCTTCCATAAGAAGCTCCTTCAGTTCACACTGGATGACGGCACAGGCACAGACAGAACCATCCTCTCAGGAATCCATGCATTCTATGAGCCAGAGGAGTTAGTCGGCAAGACACTTATTGCAATAACAAACCTTCCACCTAGAAAGATGATGGGAATCGATTCATGCGGTATATATGAAAAAGGACCCCAGATTAGAAGTACACACTTCAGATTTGGGGTTCTCTTTTTGTGTGAGAGACGGATCAAAATCCATGATCGCAGGCATGAACAAGTCCGGTAAGTATGGCGCTGAGCTCAAGTTTTCTGTTAAGTCCATGGACGTAATGAAGGTCATGGTGAAGAGCGATTCCAAGAGCTCCAACGATGCACTCAAGGGCACGATGGCGCAGATAAAAGGTGAGGACTACACCGATCTGCAGGCGGATGCCCCCGATATCAAGGAGACAAATACGATAATGGAGAGTCTGGATGCGATAGAGAATCTTAAGGCGGATTTCACGGTATCGGATTACTACAGCGTGTATTATTATACTGAGAGACGGCATTTCTCAGCTTTTGCTGGGAGTGCCGTCTTTCTGCATATAAGCCGCAGTTAATTCGCAAAACACATTCGCAGAAAGTCAAATTCAGTTCGCAGAATATCAAATGTAATTGATATTCTGCGAACTGGAGGGTATAATATGCGGTATCTTTGGGTTAGATGCTTGCGGTATGTTGATGCAAGCATGTGTGTATTAAAAGCGAAATGACAGGGGGGAAGGGTAGATGAGAAGATTAAAGTATGTTTTACAGAGTGCGATCGCCTGCTTTGTCGTGGCCGGGGCCATGCTGGTGCTGTTCTGGGGAGCAGGAATATACAATATATATCAAGAGTCACATGGAAATATATCGGATCTGTCAGAGCTGTGGTCGTATATTTCGGAACAGGGATTGATGTTTCTGATCGGATTGCTGGCTTTTGTGTCGTTCCTAGTATCCGGATTTCAGGCGAAGAAGGCCAGTGAGGCGGATAGAGCTGCTAACGGTGGGAACGAGTATGATGGTGTAGGATATGGTGATGCTGATTATTCTGGCACGATAAATGCTGGTGGCGGATATACATATGATTCAACGGACACATCTATAAAGTTAGATGAAGGTTCAGGTATGGAAAATGATAGGAATGTATATGGAAAAAACGGTATGCCATATGCGGACATCTATGGGATGACTGGAGATGCACAATTAACCAATACATATTCATTGCAGTCAGGTGCCATAAAGATAAGCTTTGACCTGCCTCAGAGGTATAGACTGATAGATGGCGATGACAGTGATCCGGCATTTGCGGGGTTTAATGAGGAGCTTAAGCCGGAACTTGTCTATTGTTCACTTCAGGAGGCTATCGATGATGAGACGGCTGAGGATTACGTGCTGGATGAGCTGGTGGAGGATGAAGCCTGCCCGGAGGAACTGCGGACAAGGGCATATCTGAAACATGAAGTGATAGAGGGAAGACTTTATTACTATTATATATTCAAGTATAAGAAGTCCAGAAAGCAGAGACAGAAGTTTGCGGCGGCATGTGACATAGGCGGCGGGCTGTTCTATACGATAGAGACGGAGTGGATATGGCGCAAGGAGGAATTGACGATGGAAGCACTCATAGACTTTTTGAAGATACGGGTAGAGTGATTTATGACATCTACAGAACATGAGGTGATAATATGTGGACAATAAAGAGAATAGATGAGGCCGACTTCGGCTGTGAGGAGAGGCTTCCGGGG
>ULOT01028198.1_pt1 | contig 10826 bp, 18 predicted proteins | sample 1952811 | NCBI WGS metagenome assembly ULOT01 (sample SAMEA4835609, study PRJEB28245) | human gut metagenome | biome: gut microbiome; material: fecal sample | place: Denmark | collected 2008
ACTGTTGGGCCTGCCGCCAGCTTTCCACATCCGGTTTTCCTGTGCGGAGATAAGAGAAGTGAGGAACCGGTAAATGAGGGGAGTCATGACGATAACCCAATAGCTGCGGATTCGGACATACATTGCTGTCATGAACAGGCAGCAGAGATACGGGGCAAATTCTGTGAGCTTTACCTTCATTCGGTAAGCTACAATCAGAAACAAGAAGGCAAGGCACAGAAACACAACTTCATTGGCAAGATGGCTCGGCATCCATTCAGAAACATATTTCTTGGTCGTTTCATTGTTTGTCACAAAGAAATAGATATAGAGCTTGATGCCGTATGGATTCAGGAGTCCGGCCAAAATATCGGAAAGAAAGACCTGGAACAGGGCACGGAACCGCTTCTTTGAGTCGCCCTTTTCGTTATAGATATCAAAGGCATTGATGTCAGGAGCAAAGCACAAGACCAAGAACAGCAGATTGAACGCGAGCAGAATGGGCAATGCCCCGCCGTGCAGGTTTGCCCAAAGAACGCTCACAACAGGAAGCAGCCAGCGGAGCTTTGTGTCAGGTTCTTCATAGACTTTGTTCAGCAGATAGAATCCGATTGCAAAGAGCGTTAAGCCGATGTTTTGCGGTCTTCCTGCCCAGTCAAGCGGCAGCGTGACAAGAGCCAAAGCTAAGACATTCATGAAAGGGTCTTTGATTTGTCTGCCCCAGATATATTCAATGAACAGACAGTAGGCAAAGACTGTCACTGCGATGAACGCAAGCATTCCGTAGACGGGATTTGTGGAAATGCAGGAAAACGCGTAAAGAATCAGGCTGCTGAGCCAGGAATGAGCGGTTTCCTGCAAATTGAGTTCCGGGCTTAGCCAGGAGAAAGTGTCCTGAGTTGGGATGGCTTTATTTTGCCAGATGCTTTTTCCTAAGGTGAGATGCCAGAAATAATCGCTGTCAACGACTCCTTGCCTTTCTGCCATAATGACGGCAATAGCGGTTACAATGACGGCCGCAAATAGATAGAGTGTTTTATTTGACCTTTTGGCTTTGAGTGCAAGCATAATGATTCCTCCAGTTTTTATTCGCTGTCTTAATTGTCCGCAATTCGCAAATTTGAGCAACAAAAAGAGCTGCCCATCCGAAGATGGACAGCTCTGGATTAGACATATGCAGGTCTAAAATATTGAGTCCTATATCTTATTGCTGTCCCAAACCGCACAAGCCACCGAAGCAACGATACAGCCACCGGCGATGTGAAGCATCAGAACTGCAACATTGATGAGAGCACCGAGCGTTTCGCGACTGAGACCGGAATCAAAGATGCCGATATCAGCGATAAGAGATATTGCCATTATTATGAACGCTCCTGCCGCTGCAAAGCAGCCAATTGCAGGCTTAGAATTCTTCAGCCAGCCAAACATTTCTTTGGTCTTGGCTATGAATTTGAGCTCGTCCTTCTCAATGTAAAAATACCGTTCTCTCGTCGCACAAGCTGACACGTACAAGGCAGCCAGTGCAGAGAGCACGCCGAAAATGCAGAATGCGGTGGTTCCGGTCCTGACAAAAGAACCCAGGACCAGCATCAGAATGGATTCCGACGTCAGCGGAGTTACAGCTTTCAGCAGAGACTGAATCAGAATGAGAAGCAGGGTGACTCCGATTGCTTCCGCCGCGATAATAGCGGATATGGCAGAGATTCGAGCTGCAGCGTAGTCGTTGCGAATGGTATCAGATTTCATAGTTTTGCACTCCTTTGATATGTATTCAAGCGATTCCGTGGATTGTTTTAATGAGGTAAACTTTGTTAGACTTGTTGCTGAGCCAAAGCCTTTCCGCTGCCGGGTCCATTAAGCCAAACCGCTTATGAACCGCGTGCAGGAAGCAGGCTTTGATTTCAGCGTCCGATGAGGTATACGATACGCGGGCGCACCGAATATCCATATCGTTGAACTCGTGTTCAAAGAACAACGTCAGCAGAAGGATTTCCTCGTGAGTATCATGAACCCCATCCTGAAAAAGAGAACCATCCTCGTTCAGAATGGTCGCCTGTGTGTTCTCACACATATGCTGGTGAACCATGAGGTTCACAACATCAGGCCCCAGACGAAAATCTTTCTGCGTCGGATTTTTATAAAAGTGGTACAGATTCGGGCAGAGATGATTCATCACATACCGTACCTGTTCCTCTTCTGTCCCCTTGTCAGAGGAATCCGCAAACCATTGAGGAAACTTTGCGTAGGAATAGGAGTTCTGCGGCAGGTAGAGCTTTTCGAGTAAAGCCTCGACTCTCTTCCCCGGCTCAGACGGTTCATATTCGTGTTTGTCTGCTTTCTGGATAAGGTACTGAGACCAATCGATGGGTGATTCAAATCCGTGGTATTTCATAATGTTAACCTCCTTATGCGGCTGCATCGTAAGACACAACACCAGCGACCAAATACCGATTTTTGCAGCCCGTAAGTTTCTGAGCCGCAGTTTCTGCAAAGTGCAGATATGCGGTCATCAAGGTGCTGTCGGAAAGCCGGTAAGCGTCAATGGACACAACAGACAAGACGACCAGGTTACCGCGTTCATCCAGAACGGATTTCCAGCCGTTTGCCTCACAGATACTTTGCATATCAGCGAGGTAGCTGGAAGCAACCGGGATAATTGCCTTGACAAGGATTCGAGCCTTGCCGTTGTAGAGTGGAACGGAACGGCCAATGCCGCCTAATACCTTAAACACAAGAGCACCTCCAGCGTTCTGTTTTCTACAGCGCTGCATCCTGTTCAAATACAGCGTAAAAGTTGTGATAGTGTTCAAATTTGTCCTTGACCCACTCGCCTGCAATGTACAGAGGAAGGTCGTCAAACTCTTTGCAATCGTCGAGAGTGTACGGAACGGCGTCATCGTGGCACCCATTTTCCTTATCGACCGCAAGCATTTCATCAGCCGCTTTCTTGGCCGACTCAAAGCTCATATGTACCCCGCCGCAAATTGCAACGGAGTCAAACGTGCCGATATCTTCATTGGAATAATGGGACAGGATAGCATAGCACTTATGGCGTTCGGGTACGCCGCTCAAAGTGTTCAGTGCCATAGTTGCGCCGTCCACATAGCCGTAGCAGTAGGCAGCATTGTAGCAAGTTTGGTCTGTGTAGCTGTTGGCCTCCTGGTTCTTGGCTTTGATGAGTTTGCAGATAATTTCTTTGTTATTAGACATAATAAATACCTCCATAGTTGTAGTGTTAAAACGGGTTGGGACAATGTTGCCCTAGAGCAATCGTGCGGCTCTTGGCTTTTGCCTCCACCGCAATGTGGACCCCGTAAAGGGCTTGGATTGATTTACTTGTTACAGATGCTTCCGGCTGAACCGGTCGTATAATAGGTGTTGAGAACCTCTTTGGCGAATGCAGTGTAGGCCGGGGAATTAGCAAGAGAATACATGTTACCGGAGTTCATTTCGGCTTCAATTGCGTCTGCCACATTTCCAGCAATCTGGTCTGTGTTGTATTTCTTGCACAGCCGGTTGAGTAAAGCGACATTGGCAGCCGCGTTTTCGAGCAAACTGGTACGGGCAGAATCGACGCTGTGATAAAAAATGCGGTAGCTTGCAGCATCCATCGTGATACGAGCTTGCTGAATTAAGATTTCTTGTTCAGCCAAAAAACTGGCATAATTTGCAAGACTATTGAGACTGTCAACGACCATAAAGGCGAGACCACTATCACCAGCCTTCTGCATTGCTTCGTATAGTGCTGCGACTTTCTTTGTGAGAAGAGTGTTCTGGTTATTAGGGTTAAAATTCATGAAATCGTTCCTTTCTTTTTCATGTAAACAAAAAAAGCAGGCCCATCCGAAGATGAGTCTGCTTTCTGCTACAGGTTGTGAATAACTATGGATTTGCTGGTATCCATCGTACAAGACTGATTTTATTCATTCCGCAAGCGCGGTCAAGCAAAATCAGCCTTTGTATTCTTTAGAAACCTTCTTTGCCAAATATACCTGTCCCTTAGGAGTAATCAGCGTCTTACGCGATGTATGGTAAGTGGTGCCGACATAGTACACCGTTTCCTTAACCTCGAAGATTTCCTGGTCGATGTAGCGCTGGTAAGCAACATTTGCAGAGTCAATATACTTTTCTTTGCGCAGCCACGCCATCAGACGGTTGCGGCCGATGCTGATACGGTCGTTGGCAAGACATTTTGCAAACTCGCCGAAATCGACGCTGTTCACGGATGCACTCACCGCGCGATGGAACTCAACACTCTCCTGCTGCACGCCGATAATGTTGTCCTGATTCTTGACAGCTTCCAGCGAAGTGACAAGCAAAGCCTTGGTTTTGGCGTCCGTGTTCGGGAGCCAATTATCGACAAAGACCACAGGGTCGTTTACATAGCCACCGGTCTGGCGAATCCGGGGCAAGAGTTCGTCAAAAACCCAGGTCTCAAACTTTTCCGCTTCGGGTTTGTTGGAGCGGCAAATGAGGCGATACACGTTGCCTTCTGAGATGAACTTGATGATGCGGGGAACGCCGTTCACATCCGTCCTGCCAGCCTTGATGCCATCATGGCGGCAATGTATGTTCAGCTCATGGCTTGGGTTTGAATAGCCCAAGGCCGAGCAAACATCTGCGGCGCAAAAATAGAATTTGTTGTCATCCTCCATGATGCGCAATTCGCCGAACATTTCGGACAAAAAGACTTCAGGTACACGATTTTTCATAGTATTTCCCTCCAAAAAAAGTACCCTAACAAATCGTTAGGTCATGCCTGTTTTTTAACGATGGTATGTACGAATGGTTTTGTAAAAGTATTCGCGAAATTATTCGCTGTATGCTTATTTTGCCGGAACCTCAGCCCCGCACTTGGAGCATGTGAACAAATCCTCGGCATCAGGTGCATGGGTCACTTCATCGCAGTCAGATTTGGCTTCGATAAAGTCGCCGTCCTCGTCCACCAGCCAAGTCTGGGTTACATGCGCAGTTGTGATGAATGTAGTGTTGCCGCATTTTGGGCAAGGACCGATTTTCAGATTAGCAGTCATTGTTGTTAATTCCTTCCTTTCTTGTGTTCGCGCAAACAAAAAAAGGCAGACTCACCCGAAAGTGAATCTGCCTTCAATGTGCGAGATTATGAATTTTTCGTACGGCCCAAATGGCGCTATAGATGGTATCTATCGTACAGCTTTTATTATCAGCCTTTCGCAAGCAGTGTCAACAAAAAAAGCCCCCTCATTCCAAAAGGGATGAAGGGGCAAATATTATTGTTTCGTTTCTTTTTCAGCCGCGCAGCGGGCCCAGAAATCGTCGTCCATCGGGATAAACATCAGATGGTAGCTGGTGTCAGGTTCAGAATTATCAGTGATGATAAATCCGTCCGGTACGCTTTTGATGGAAACGGCCACATCCGTTTTGTTTAAAAAGTTGCGGTAGCAGTCCATTGGAGCCTCGGGACCAGGTTTCAGCAAATAAGTGCCGATATCGCTGGTTTCACCGTTGCGGGTACATGTGATTTTATAGAGCTCTTTTGTAAACATATTAGTTCTCCTTTCAAAAGTTTCCAATGACATCGAAATCAATGTCGTAATCATCGAAAATATCAATGGTTTCAAAGTAATGGCTTTCATCAACCAGAATCAGTCGATGGCAGTCAAGTGAATACGGAATCGCTTCCTGAGCAAGTGCGGCGCATGCGGCAGCAAGGCCAAACGCCAAGAATCTTGTAATGAGAAATACCTCCTTTATTCCGGTTGAAAACTTACATCGTTGCGAAAGAAAGCCTCAACAGCAGTGCTGTAATCATCATTGTTCACCGATATACAGTACTCGCCGTGTACCCGGTAAGGGATATGCGCTTCTTTCAAAGCCGCAGCAGCTTCCTTCGTGCTATAAACGAAAAATCTGGCCATTATCATTCCTCACAAATCGCATTGTCTTTGCCAGTCATCTCGCCGTATCGCGTATCCCACTGAGCGATTTGGTCGGCTCCGACAATGCCACGGAGACTCAGCAAGCAACTGTTGTGCGGATGACACCAGATGGTACTGGGTGCTTCGTTTTCGAGGAAAGCGCCACAAAACGGACAAGGCTTCTTAGGATTGATTTTGTTAGGGCGCGGCATGCTTACACCTCCTCATACTCAATGTCATACTCATCGAATGCGTCGAGAGCAGCATCGTAGAGAGAATCGTCTACCATAATGCGGTCGCCATCCCGCACAAAGACGGGACGGTCTTTCAGCATATTCCGCATCGCGTCCAAACGCTCTTCCTTTGTCATGTCATACATGCCGGATGCGCCGTAAATGGAAATGTTGATTTCGTCCTTTTTCGGGGTCTTGTCATAGGCGGTGGGGTCTACGGCAGTGAAATAAAGGGTGTAATAGTAGCACCTGTCGGCGAGCGCCAACGCAATGGTATCGATATTTCCCTCGAAGACACCAAGGTCAGTGGTAGACCGACCCTCGCAGTCACCTTCCGTGGTGACATGCCAGAACCCGTAGGCTCTGTCGTAAGGTTTCTTGAATTCAATCATTGTATATCACCACTTTCTGCTTTCGTCCGACTCGTACATGAGTTCAAAAGTTTCAGCCGGAACGATGAAAAGACTGTTTTTTTGCCCTCCACCAGATATTCGTTGGGCTTGATGCGTAGCACGTCAAGGGCAAAGCTGTAAATGGTGACGCAGTTGTGGATGATATTATCCCTCACTTTCCAGCCAAGACCTGGATTTTCGGCAACCAGCTTCTTGATGTCCTCGAAGCTCTGCGCGTTTTCTGGGTCCCACTGGACCGCACGGATGCTGTTTCTTTTGTGATAATTAGCCATTGCGATTCTCCTTAACCAATCCGATGGACTCCGAACAAAACAGCAGGAAGAAGCTGTTCATACGGGGTGTATTGGGCATAATCAAAAATTTGTGCCTCATCGCCGATGATGTATCCGCCAGGGCAGGATTCGCCATCTTCATTGGAACCGCCGTTGTCATCAAGGCCACGGCTTTTGAGCTCGTTGAGGTAATCCTCACGCATAGCATCGTATGCTTCTTCCGGGGTAGAATATTGCTTTGGATTTACTTTTGTGTAAAGATGGCCCTCGTCATCGGTAAAAGTCTTTGTGATGATAAACATAATTTACACTCCTTTTTGTAGTACGCAAAAAAGCGGGCTTCCAGATATTGGAAGTCCGCCTTCAAGCGAAATGTGAATTGTACGAAAGGCAAAGCACCTTTTCGATTGCTGGTATCTATCGTACAATTCTAATTGTATGAGTCTCGCACGAATGTGCAATGGTCTTTAGCCAAGCATCGTCACATCACCATCAACGTACCAGATGTACTGCTTCCAGTTAGAAGCGGTCGCACCAGGGATGAGTTTCAGCGCAGAAGCTGGAGGCACGCGACTCGGCTCAAATGACATCTCGTAATGCTTTTCCAGGCCGTATTTCCGCAGAACGATACTCGGCATTACTCTGCCAAGCTCGTACCACTTGCGAGGCGGGATACGGCTGCAATGTTCGCGGTGAATTTCAGCGTATTCCTGCTGGAATTTGTGAATGGCCCGAAGCAGCTGACACATCGGGCAGGTGTTAAGGATGCCAGGGTCCTTGTAGCGGTATACTACAAGACGATATTTATCGTGTTCCTCGGTGGTCAGAACGACACCAAAATAGTTTTTTGCCATGATATCCTCCTCGTTTTAGTAGTTAGTACCATACTCCAGGGCGTAATCCGGACGCTGATATTCGACGACCGGCTTTTCCCAAGAGCAGATGGGTTCAGTATTGGCGCTCGGAAAATGAGAGCTGATTCCGTTGGTGGCAAGCAAAGCTGCCGTGCAATCCGCAATCTGTGCAAGAAGCTCAGGATTCCATCCAAAGGTGTCATCTCCGGTCAGCTGCTTGCACAGGACTTGTGCCGCTCGAAGAATTTCAGTGTCTTTGGATTCCTGCTGAATAGGTTTCGGTGCAGCAATTGTGACATTTCGTGCAATGACGTTTTTGGGCAATGGCTCATCGACCCATTTCCCTTCGTAAATCTCACGGGCATAGAAACCGTCTTTATCGAACTCGTCAAGTCGAACCCAATGGTCGGCTTCCCAGGTCCTTTGAGCGATTCCGTCTGGATTGATAGTAACCATCACACGTTCATCGTGTGCGTTGTTTCCCCAATGGGTTTCAGAGTCATTGCCAAACTCCTGAATGAGAAGTTTCCTTGCGAGTTCTCCATCGGTCAGTGCAGCCAATTCTTTGATTCGTTTTGTGTTCATATTTTTTCTCCTTTTTCTGTAAACAAAAAAGGCAGGCCCATCGTGGTGATGAGTCTGCCTAGTTGTATCAGTTTGTGAATTGTACGAGCGCTGAAATGCGCAGATGCTATCTATCGTACATTCACAATTTTACCGGCATCGCAAGCAGCGTCAAGCTGTAGCAGCGGCGTCAGCAGTTGCTTTTTTGGCTTCCGTGTATGCTTCGTAAGCCGCGTGATATTCACTCAGCTTAATCTGCGTAACGGTGTCTGGAACCTTGGTGCTGCGAGTTGCATATTCGCAGGAATAATATCCGTAGATATTTCCCTGCTCATCATCCCACAGCTCCGTAGTGATGCGGCCAGAACCGTTGAAGTCGGCCCACCAGAACTAGTTGGCAAGGAATTTCTTGCCGTTCACGTTCTTACAGACCTCATCTTCCCACAGGCAGTTCATGGGCGAACGCTGTTTGAAGATGACAAAACCGTGAGGGTCACGGCGTTTCATAACCTGAGATTCGTATTTGGCGAGCAGCTCCGGCTTCAAATCAACAGTCAGTCGGTCATTTAAAACATACGAGAGCTTCTCATCAGGGAAATATTTGTCGAAGAACTGCTTTGCAATTTCAATGAAATGCGCTTTTTCCTCCTTTGTCGCGAAATAATTCTTGTAGAAAGTGGTGCCGGGATTTACCTTAAATGCCATTTCAACCATTGCCATTACTCCTTTTCCATTTGGATAGTCCAGCCGTTTACATCGGAATAAACCGCATAGAGCAGCGTTGCGAAATTGTAGCCTCCGTCATACAGCGTATAGCGAAGGGAGATGTTCAGCGCAAGAGTCCGTTCCTTGACGATGCCCTCGCAATCGAGATAGCTGAACGTCTTTGTCGGATTGGTAAGCCATGCTTCACGTTCTTCATTGAACTTATCTTCATCGTATTCCACGATTTCCTTGAAATACGAATCGAACGTGACGAGCTTGACTGACGAGAAGACATCAGCCATCATTCCGCACTTTTCAATCAGTTCATCAGGCCATTCGACCTTGATGATTGCTGCGCCGTTGTCTTTCAGCTCTTTGTGAGGGCTGAGCGAAACGTTATAGCGCTCACTGAGAAAGCCGAACAGCCAGGACCAATCGATAGTTTTCAGGAAACTGGCAGCTTCCTTGGCGTCCATGAAAATTTTGATTTCTTTACGTGCCATGATATATCTCCTCACTATATTATTCGGTGCCGAATTTAGCCCACGCTTCTTCGACACTCATGTGATAAACCGCCTTAAACTGTTCTTTGAAATACGCATTGAACAATTCCCGGTGGTGAGGGCTCATGATGATTTCGAGATTGAAGTCGGGGTCATCGGTGGAATTGTTGCAGTAGGAAATGTATGTACGAATGGTATCGTCCGGATGCCAGTCAATGTACATGTTAATCCAATCTGCATTTTCTTCTGAGTTCAAATCAAGGCCAAATGCTTTGTCTGCATCGAACCAGATAGGGACGTAGACGTTAATCCATCCGTCGTAGATGACTTCTTCATTGGCATCGAGCGTGAATCGTATCAGTTCAGCAAAGTCCTGTACGGTAATAGTTTCCTGCGTGCAGAGACCATGAACCATTTCGTTGTGAGTCATAAAATATGCTCCTTGTTATTTTTTGAAGGTGTCAAAGAATCGAATCATCTCGCGGTTCACACCGACTGCAGATTCAGTCTCAGGATAGAGCGCTGCAAAAGCATGGACCGTTTCTCTCTTGGAAACAAACCCGTAGTCGTGGTGAACGCGCTCGTTTTCGAGGCATTTCTTAAACCCAAAAGTCTGTTTCTTGAGAAAGTCCTTTTTCCCGGTGCAGATATAGCACGGGGGGATGAGTTTGGAATAGGTTTCAGGCTTGATGAACTCAGCATAACTGTGATTCTTCCAGCCCTTAGACATATAGTAGTTCTGAAGCAAACCTACCCGGCCCTTGTAGATGTAATACATACCGCTCTGCAGGCCCATCGCGTTGATGACGAGCTTCTTGGCTGCCTCGGGTACGTTCTCTTCCAGTTCGTCCTCTACCGGCTGCATCTTGACAGGATAGCGGAGAATAGAGCTTGCCATGCAGGCAAGGAATGCGCCAGCGCTGTCGGCTACTACAAAGACCTGATTCAAGTCACCACCGAAGTCTTCAGCGCGTTCAGCTACAGTAGCAAACGCATTGATGACATCGGTGATTTGACCGAAAACATTGGTTTCAGGAACCAGACGGTAATCCGGAACAAAGGTGAGATACCCTTCTTTGGCAAACCAGGTTGCCAGGTTTTGATTCTGTTCTTTCCGGCCAGCAATCAAGCCGCCGCCATGGATATCGATGATAATCGGATGCTTTTCGGCATCGTTATCCGGGCGATAAACGTCCATGAAAAGATTCTGCTTGCCGCAAATACCAATCTCAGTGGCAGTTATGCCTTCATGAGGCATAACAGGCTGAGACTTGATAATTTCTTCTACATGGGTGCGTTCTTTCTTGGTGGCGGCATTGATGAAATTCATGATAAAAACTTCCTTTCAAATTGATAAAAAAATAGCGGCCGCCAATCTATAAAAAAATGAGATTAGTGGCCGCTTG
>ULOT01045837.1_pt1 | contig 10809 bp, 5 predicted proteins | sample 1952811 | NCBI WGS metagenome assembly ULOT01 (sample SAMEA4835609, study PRJEB28245) | human gut metagenome | biome: gut microbiome; material: fecal sample | place: Denmark | collected 2008
ATATAGACAGCCAATGGAGTGAAGATAATAAATATGAATATATTTTAAAGAATGAATAGATTTAAAGGCAAGGATCTGAGAAATAAATGAGCAGCGAAATAATCGGAACAAAATTCAAGTACACGGTAGATACATCGTATGGCATAAATCAAGACGGATTTATTGCAATAGGTACGGAAAGCATAGTATACAGGGGACTGAAAACTGCTGATAAAGGCGGTCTTCAGTTTTCCTGTGTTTTGAAATTCAAGCCCAAATATGTTTATGTAAACGGAACGAAAATTGACAGAGTCAAGGTTTTCAAGGACGAGGAACTGAAAATTTTCGAGGATCTTCAGGAATGCAGATCAATAGTCCGTATCTATGACGTTATCGAAAGCCTTGGCGATTTCAGCCTGCCATGCGATAAAATAAAAAGCGGGGTGATAAACGCCTCGGGATATTTCTGCGTTGTTGAAGAATATATCGACGGCTGGTCGCTTGAAGAGTACTGCCGGCAGGAACGGTGGAAACTCAGAAAGATCGAACAGCTTGAAAACAATCTCAGCAAAGTCGTAGATTACCATGAATACACGGAAGATGAAAAGAGCTTTGTTAATCTAAGCTATTACAAGAATTACGACAATGTTCTGAAATATCAGAGCGAGATATTTCAGTTTATGATAAACCTTTGCGAGATACTTGAATTTGTAACGGAAAAGAAAAATATTCTGCATCTTGATATTAAGCCGGAAAATATAATGGTGACCAAGTACGGTAAGGAGCTTGTTTTAATAGATTTCGGAAGATCAAAAAGAATTACCAAAGCCGACAGATTTGCCGTCAGCGATCTTGCAAAAGTAAACTATAATGACAATGAATCCATAGAAAAAATGTATCAGTACGGAACGCTGGGATATGCCGCTCCTGAATGCTATGCTGAAGCGGCGGATGGTTCTCAGTTTCCCTTCAAGCAGCATTTTGAGCCGGGGAAAATGTCTATTGAAAGCGATATATTCTCATTCGGAGCAACTTTCTGGGAGTGCCTGAATATATTCGAGTTAGTTACTAAGAGCGAAGAATTTTCTAAAGAAAGTCATGATTTTTACAAGAATCATTTTCTTAATGATGCAGCATATTGTAGCCGAGATCTGACGATTACTTCTCTGCATTATCATAAAAAGCTTGAGAATATCATAAAAAAGTGTACTAAAGAACGCAACAAGAACTATCTAAATCTCGATAACGATGATTTTTATCACTCATACAGAACGCTGAAAAAGGATATTGAAGAAGCTAAAAATTCTGCTCCTACGATTGTTAGAGCCGAAAATATCAAGGTAAGAAACGCTTTCACTATGTTTGGTGTTATGCTTGCCGTATGCGTTACATTTTTAATGATCTCCATTATTTACAGAGCGGTAGGTTTCGGTATTGCCGAGGATAAATGGGACAGCCTTACAGCAGATTATAACGTTACACAATTTTATAAGCTTGAAACTATAGCAAATGACCTGATCAAAACCGCCCCTAATGGCAAAACGGATGATACATATTCCAAGATAGCTGCGTTTACATATTCCGACGGAGATATTGACGAACAGGAAGCGGCAATGCTTGTGGATTTGCTTGGAAAGATGTCAAATAGTGAGTACATGTGTAGATATATCGACGAATTGATGCAGAATGCCAATACAAAGAATTTTAAGGAGATTTCAACAGACATTGTGAAACTCAATACAGAGTATAACTGTGCAGGATATGAGTTGGCAAAAGCAATTTATAACACAGAAGTTGGAAAGACTGAGATTATTGGTTCTTATGAAACTTTGAAAAAATACAAGGACGATCATGCGTTTAAAAATGCTGTTATAAAGCTGAAAAATGTGTTGGATAATGACGAAAGCATTAGAATGATCTCAGAACATGAAAATACTACCAGAGTAGAAATAAAAAATTATTTTAAGGAAATTGGGTGAAATATATTATGAGTATTTCAAAAAAGTTTTTTGAAAAGCATATGCTGATTCATTATGTCCTAAGTGCGTTTTTTAAAGCATTATTAGTTTCTGTACTGTTTTTTGCTGTGCTATTTGCATCTTTACAAATAACAGGGAAATACACTGCTGTTGAAAATATGCTTGATTTGAAGTATGATTCACCGTGGATAATAGGACCTCTTCTGATTGCCGCAACACTAGCCGTTCTTTCGTTTATTGTAGGTATGATATTGTATTTGTATAAATACAAAAGAAACAGTTATAAAGGCGAGTTTTACAAAGCATTGGCTGGTGCGTTGAATGAAAATATAAAACAGGGTCGATAATTATGAAGTTAAGGGTATTGAATATTATATCTGGAGTCTTGTTTTTTATTTCTTCGTCAAGTTTGCTTATTATCCCATTTCTTGCTTTTGATGATAACCTATCTGTTTCGGCATATGCTGTCGCTTTGTTGTTCTGGGGCGGATCAATATCGGGAATAATTATTCAAATAATACTCTTTGTGACCTGTAAAAAGTATACTAAAGTCAAGGAGTCGAAAACAAGACAAATAGTCGGAGTTATATTTCTAATATCGGTTTTTGTACTGATTCCTATTATGGCTTTCTGGAGAGATAATGAATTTGCTCTTTCCATAAATTTATTTTTATTACTGTTTTCCATAGAAATATATTTTGTAATAAAAAGAATGGAGTGTTTAAAATGAGAAAAAAATTTCTGTCTGTTTTTATTGCAATGCTTTTAATTATGAATTGCTTCCCTTTGTCTGTAATAGCCGAATTTGAAGGCAGTACCGACCCGATCGAGGTTTTCTTGGAGGAGGGGTTTGCCGATAAAATAACCGTTGAAGATAAGGAGTATGATGGAAAACTTACGGCGATTGTTCATTGTGAAGATGTGACCCTAATAAATGCGAATACAATGGAACCAGTTGCAGGATATGATGTTTATCTTGCGTGCAATGGGGAGTTTGAGAGAAAAGATGCTTCTGATGAACAGAATAAAGTGACCGTATCAAAATTCTGTCTTGAAGGTAATGATAGGAATAAATTTAAACTTTCAGGAAACTATGATGTCGTAGAAAAATACGCATACATTACCCCAAAAGAATTAAAAGTTATTCCCAAAGAAACATGGATTTATTATGGTCAGGCAATCCCTGAGAATTTTGAATATACCGTTGAGCAGCCCGAAGAATATAATGTGGATTTAAATGTTAAAATCGCAGTGCAGGGTGAACCGAAAAATATAGGCGAATATGATTATGTTATCCTTGAACAGACGTCTGATAATCCTAATTATATAGGAAAGATATCTGAAAGCTCCAAATTTAGGATCAAAGAATATTCTCCAGAAGAAAAATATTTACTTAATGATGAAACATATTATTCAAATCATGCAAAACTAACTGCTCCTGACGGTTTTGAAATAAGTTCAGACGGAAATAATTTTAGCAATTATATTATAGTTGATTTAGAGGAAACTACAGTTAATCATAAAAAACAGGTTTCGTATTATTTACGAAATGTTAATGATGGGGCTATAAGCAGGGAGCTTAAACATAGTTATTGCTGCAGCACCAGTAGTCCTGAAATTGTAGGTGCTAAAATATCAAAGGTCAAATCTGATAGTTTCTTGGGATCTTTTCCATTTGGAATTGTAAGTAATGATAATGTGATGCTAACAATTACTGCCAAGGGGACAGGTGTAGATCAAGAAACATTAATATATTTAAACGGTGAAAATGGATATAGTCAATATTGTTCAGCAAAATTATGCACAGAAAGTAATGGTGTATATTACTACACTGCAGAGTTTAATATCAAAATGCCCGACAGCAAGTTTTTTAGAAGTAGTTTTGAAACATATGCAAAAAATAAAGCAGGAAGAGGCAACGAAGAAGAGCTTAATATCGAATTTGATAATGAAAGCAGCAATGTTTTAATTCTGGATAAGATTTCTCCAAAAGTTGAGTCTATGCAGATCGTTTATCACAATAATGAAGGTTACGTCGAAGCAACAGGGACTTTAAAAGATAGTGAATCTGGTATTGATACAATAGAATATTTTTGGAATCTTAAAGAAGATAATAAACTTGTAAAATACGGTATAAATGACAATGGAGAATGTGAATATACCAGAGTGCCAAATGGAGACGTTAATTTTTCAGTAAAATTAAAATACGATGATGCACCGATTGAAAAATATCCCTATGAATTAAAATTAAAAATTACGGATAATGCCGGAAATTTCAATGAGGATCTATATAAATACAGCAATGCCGAAAACGGACGAGATACCCAGCCTCCGAATATAGAAATCAAGGGTTTTCGTACAAAGGGTAGTGCAGAATATATGGATTGCGTTAATTTTCTGAAATTCGGTAATTATGCTAGAGATGATATTGAACTTGTGGTCGAAGCTAAAGATATATCTGAAACGGATTATGTTACAGGCGTTGGAAGTGTATCTTTATGTAATGGTGACAGCGTAATTGAAGAACTTAACAGTTCCAATGCAGCGAACGAGTATGTGTTTGTAATTTCAAAAAACACAAGGATCGATAATATGGTCATAAGGGCCGCAGATAAAAATGGTTTCTCTAATACGGCCAATGTAATAGACCAAATAACTGAAATGAAAGAGAATACACTCGTAGTTGAAAATGATCCGCCTGAAGTCTCCTTTGATACTTCTAAATCATCGACAATCGAAGATAATGGAGAAAAGATATATTGGTACAACACAGGCGATAGCATATTTTCTGTGAAAGTGACAGACGTTAATGAGAACGATAAGGTTTGCAGTGGCCTTGCAAGTGTAAAAATTATTGATGAGCATAATGGAATAATTAATGTCTTGGATGATAAAAGTTTTTCTGAAAATCAGGAGAATGATTACAGCTTTTCAACAGAAATATCAAAACTTTCTGAGGGTATACATTATATTAAGGTAGAAACAACTGATAACGCAGGGAATAATTGTGGTAATTATCCTGCCGTAATGGTGATAGGAGTTGATACAAAGAAACCTGTAGGAAAAACATCTATTGAAGGGCCTGAACCAGTTGATATTAATGGTGATAAATGGTTTGACAAAGATCAAATCATAGAATTTCGTGTTGACGCTGAACCAGATGTTTCGGGTATTAAAGATATCACGTTGGACATAAACGGAATAAAAAAGACGTTTACGGAGAATGAAATAAAAAGTAATGAACATGGATATTGTGTCACTGCTGATACAACAGGCATAGAAATTGATGATAAACATAGATATGTTGTATCAGGAACAATTACAAATGTTGCTGGGTCTTGCAGTGAGTTAGCAGTGTGTACTGCATATGTAGATTGTAAAAATCCTGTTATAGAAAAGTTTACAGTAGAGAAAAAGAGCTCTGCTTTAGATAAAATTCTGAACGTGCTTTCATTTGGAGTATATTCAAATGACGATTTGATTTTTAAGGTATCAGTTAGTGATGATATTCATGACAGTGGTATTGATAATGTAAAAATTAAGTACAATGGTATAGATGAGCAGGCGTTGATGACAAGGGAAAGTGATAAGACCTACTCTTACATAATACCCAAAAACACCAAGGTCTTTCAGAGCAATATTATAGTTACTGCATATGATAAATATGGTAAAAAAAGTCTAAGTTGCCCCAATATAGAAAATGCAGATCAAGGTAAAGGAGTATCCGATAATATATTCGCTATGATCGAAACTGAAAAGCCGAAAGTCACTATCAGTAAACCTAAGGGCGACGGGATAGTGCGATATGATAAGCAGATCTGGTTTAATTCCAATAAAAACATAAGCATAACTATTTACGATAAAGATTCGGGTATTAGCAATGCAGATATAGAGGTAAACGGGATCGATGTGACAGCCGATAAAAACGGCACGATCATTCCTAAAATATCCGCAACGGAAGCAGCTAAGAAAAGAGACAACGAAAAACATATCTATACTTTTGATACCGATTATTTTACCAAAATCGCAGGCGAATCGTTGAATGGAGAATATGAAGTTAAAGTCAGTGTTGTGGATAATGCGGGAAATGTCAATTCAAAAGAAAGCTTTACTTACCATATAGATAATAAATCTCCGAACGTAGATCGCTTTGAATTTCTTCCTAAAACCTCCGATAATATTAGTGAAACATCTGAATATATCGAATATATTGAGTACGGATACTATTTCAAAAAAGACTTCATTGCGAATATCCATATTTCCGATAGTGCGCCTTCATCCGGTCTTAACAAAGCAGAATACCGCCTTGTTTCTTATGATGACGGAGAGCGGAAAGGAGAAAAAACAGGAGAAGTAATTATTTCCGACGGTATAGCTCATATAGATATTCCTGCGGGATTCAAGGGACAGATTTTTGTTAAGGCTTTTGATAATGTTGGAAATTATTCCGATGAACAAACTCCAAAAGCATTTGTTGCGGATGATATTCCTCCTGAAATAAATATTTCCGAAATCGGCGGCAGCAGATACAGCGACGCAAACGGAAACAAGCTATTTACTGATGATATTGCCGTAACAGTAACTATAACAGATACTAAATCAGGCATCAGAGAAATCGGTTATTATCAGACGTCCGAAAACGACGGATTTGAGAGAAGAGTTCTTGAAATCGATGGGACAGGCGTTGAGGTAGATTCCGAGATAGGCGACGGCTGGGTCATAGTAAAAAAAGACGTAAATCTTGTAACTGAGATCACAAAAACATTTATTTTCGATAAAGATAATAACGATATCACATTAGCATTTGATGCGATGGATAATTCAGGTAATGTAAATGAAAGTGTTCAAAGTGAGACATTCACTATCGACAAAACTGCTCCGATTATAAATGTGGATATTAACAATGGAATCAATAATACGATTTATTACAATGCCGAAAACAGAGCGGTAATGACGATCGATGTAATTGAAAGAAACTTTGACGCAAGATTGATTCAAGCTGAAATTGAAAATGCTTACAACGGAAATATTCCGAATATCAGCTTTCAGAATATTTCTTCAACAGAACACAGAGCAGTTGTTACTTTCAGCGAGGGAGATTATACTTTTGATATCAGAGGCACAGATCTTGGAGGCCATTCAGCCGAAGTAAATCTTGATTATGAAAAAGTACAAAGATTTTATGTTGATGAAACTTCTCCTGTAGTTGAAGAAAATTTCAGCGACTTTATAAACAGTGATAATGACAATTATTTAAATACTAAGAAAACCGCTGTTATTAAAATCACCGAGCACAACTTTGATCCTAGCCTTGTCGGTTTGAAAATACTGAAAAAGGATGCGGGAGCAAAGCATAACGAGAATGATTTTACTGATGTCACATACTCTATGGTAAGTATGGCAGATTGGTCTGATGATATTGATACACATACGCTCTCAATTATATTTGATGATGATGCTGTATACCGTGTTGAAATATCTCCGTCAGATTCCTCCGGAAATACTTCCGGCTATAAAAGCTCAGAAATCTTCGAGATAGATACGACACTTCCTGTTGTATCATCAAAAAATGGTATTCTTGTCGATGAAAAGAATGCTCTGAATTTTCTGGATATATATCCGTATGAGAGAAAGGACGAGGCAGCCCCGACGGTCGAATTTACAGACGTAAATTTTGATCATATAAAGTATGTCCTTACTGTTTATACGCCTGAGTATACAAATGGCAGAGAACTTTCGGAAGTAAAGCCTGTTAGTGTATATCTTGACTCTGACAAAGATAAAGCGGGCATATTTAAGGGGAATTTATTCACTCTACCTGATTTTTCAAAAGACGGTGTTTACGCATTGGAACTAATAGCGGTAGATAAAGCTGGTAACGAAAGTGTTCTTAATTCAAACACATACATGAGAATCGTGGACAGCGATGTTCTTGCGTATATTTCAAACAGCAATGCAGCGGAAAAAACAGGCTGGTACTCATTTCAATATGAAAACGGAGAACCTATAAGCAAGCGTCCAGATAATTTTAGCGACATAGATATTGTTGTTCTTGCTAAAACAAATTCTCAAACCGATATAGTTCTTAGAGATTACAATGGTGAAGAAAAGAATACCGATCTGCAGGCTCAAACTGATAATAGTATGTATGGTGTAAGTGTTTACAGATATACTTTGAAGTCAGATTATTTTAAGGAAAACTTTCAAGAAGATACAGATACAGAACTATATTTGTCTGTAAAAAATGAAAACGGAAGGATTGATTTGGGCAAAATGCATATTGATAATATTCCGCCTTCGTGTAATATTCCTAATGATTTGAAATCATGGCATTGGTATTATGGAAACGAATCTCGCACAATTACTGTTACAAATATAAGCGAGTTACTTGATGAAACAATGTGTAAAGTATATGATAACGGTAAAGCGATTGATTTTACTTACTCGGCAGCTGAAGGTAGCCTGTCGTTTACGCTTAACGGAGGTTGGCATAATGTAGGAATTACACTTGAAGATGTTGCTGGCAACACATACAGTGTTCAGGAGGTCGATAATATTCATATCGGGTATTTTTGGCTGTGGATCATTATAATAGCCTCTGTCATATTCATTGGAATAACTATTACGATAGTTTATTTTGTTAGAAAAAAGCGATATAGTTAAATACATAGATATAAACTTGATATGGAGTATAACAAAAGCTTTTAAAGCCGAAAGTTATACTCCTTTTTCTTTATAGACCTTTTTGTTTTAAAAGCAGAAAGGTCTATTTTTATGCCCATTCTAAAAAACTGGCAATGTTTTGTTGATAAGTATCCATAGGCCTTCGTTTTGATTCAGAACAAGAAAATCAAAACGGAGGAATAAAAAATGAGCAAAAACATAGTAAGTGTTTATGACACCATAACCAAAAGATACGTTGAAATTGAAGTAAGCGAAAAGATCCGCACATATTACAATAGAACCCAATGGAATATTGATGACAACAATAAATCGTTCTATAAGCACGAGATCCAGTTCTCTGCATTGAAAAGTATTGCCCAGATTCTCCTACGATAAAGGAAGAAAATCTGCATCAAGGAATCATAAAAGCGATTAATAATTACTACTCATGCCGTAACGATATTGCAAGAATTCTCAAAGCAAACATTGGAACGGTTCTTGAATGTCAGGGGCAGGAAGAAATTATCGCTGCCGAAAACAGACTTAAAGAAATCGACCGAGCAAGAAACGAATTAGTTGGACTGATAGCAACAGGCGGTTGTGATGAAGATAAGCTTGACAGTGAGTTCGCAAAGCTTTATGGTGAGGAACAGCAGCTAAGCGAAAGACTTACCATTCTGAAATCACAGAACAAGACCTCCGCCGAAACTCAGGCAAAGCTCAATAAAATAATGGATATGATAGAGCATGAAAAGTTCGAGTTGGAAACTTTCGATAATGTGCTGATACGAAAGCTAATCGAGTGTGTAAAGGTTCTTAGCAAGAATGAGATTTTGGTGATTTTTAAGGGTGGATATGAAGTCAAAGCAGAAATGGAATAGCGATTAAAATTTACGGCTTGCAGAATTTAAAATCTGCAAGCTGTTTTGGTTGGGAGGTGCTACATTGGCGAGCAATTTTGAAGGTATAAAAACAAGAAAATTCGGAATTGAAATAGAAATGACCGGGTTAACTCGTTGTCAAGCGGCGAAGGCAATTTCAAGAGTTCTAGGCAGTGAGGTTGTCCATGAGGGCGGAAGTTATGACAAATATGTTGTGACGGATTCAAAGGAGAGAAATTGGTCTGTTGTTTATGACGGAAGTATAAGATGTTATAACGCAAACGGCGACCATGCTTCCAAATCATACAGCGTGGAACTCAATTCTCCCGTTCTGGAATATGAGGATATTCCGCTGCTTCAGGAAGTTGTAAGATCACTTAGAAAAGCAGGCGGAGTAACCGGTCCAAGATATTGTGCAGGCACCCATATTCATATTTCAGCAGACGATTATACACCGCAACAGATACGCAATCTTGTGAATATTTTTGCAAGCAAAGAGGATTTTCTATGGGACGCTTTGCAGGTATCTTCTGCCCGTGAATCCTACTGCCACAAGATGGACAAGACATTTATAGAGGAAATTAACCGAAAAAAGCCTAAAGATATGGAATACATAAAGAGGCTTTGGTATCATGGCAGAATGAGCGAGCAGTTTCAGCACTACTCGACAAGTCGGTACGTTATTTGTAATTTACACTCATTCTTTCAGCATGGACATTACGAGATAAGGGCGTACAACGGTTCTTTTCATGCAGGAGAGGTTCGCAGTCAAATCGTTTTGGCATTGGCAATATCAAATGCTGCAATGACAAAAAAATATTGCTCTCCTCATGTTTCGCAGAGTGATAATATGCGGTATAGTTTTCGAGTGTGGCTACTGGGTTTGGGGCTTATAGGTGATGAGTTCAAAAACTGCAGAACTCACTTGCTTAAGCATCTTGATGGCGATATTGCATGGCGACATCCAGAGGATGGAATTGCCGCAAGAGCAAAACTTAAAGAGAAACGTGAAGCAGAACGACAAACCGCCCGTGAGCGGCGTGTTGAGCCTGTAAGCGACAACAGCACACAAATCGAAAATATACCCGATGAAAACATTGAGCCGTCAGAAAGCGAATGTGAGGACTTTGAAGAAGATGAAGAAATGGACATGGAGATGTCAATGTGATAGGAGGTAAAACATGAGTAAAAAACAGTTATATATTGCTTATGGCAGTAACATTAATCTGGAGCAAATGAAATATCGATGTCCGCATTCAAAGATTGTGGGAACATCGGAAATAAAGGATTATGAGTTGGAGTTCAGA
>ULOT01013151.1_pt1 | contig 10744 bp, 10 predicted proteins | sample 1952811 | NCBI WGS metagenome assembly ULOT01 (sample SAMEA4835609, study PRJEB28245) | human gut metagenome | biome: gut microbiome; material: fecal sample | place: Denmark | collected 2008
CCGGATGGGCAAACTATCCGATGCACTGGATGGTCTGAGATTCCTGTGCGCTTTACCCAACATGGAAACCCATGCCGACCTTATTGCCGGACTGCCTCTTTATCATCTTCATGAAATATTTGAAGATGTCCGTACCCTGGCCGAATATGCTGCAGGAGAAATCCAACTGGAGTCACTCAAACTGCTTCCCGGAACCGAAATGCGCCGGAGGGCGGAAGAATCAGGTATCAAATATTCCCCTCTGCCGCCATACGAAGTACTACAAACCCACGAGATCAATGTCAGTGAATTGCAGACAGCCCGCCAGCTTTCACGCTTGTTGGACGGATTCTACAACACACCGGCATGGCAGGCACTGACACGTGAACTCATTTTGAATGACGAACAATTCCTCCATCGTTTTCTTACATATTTAACAAAAGCCAATCTGATAGACCAGCCCATGAGTCTGGAAAAACGAGGCTTGATACTCTATGAGTTCTGCAAACAAAACTACCCCGAATATCAGATACAGGCTAGTATTGCCTGGATAGAGGCAGGGATGTCACTGAAAAAGCTTCCCGCCGAGAAAGTATGGACCAAACGACAAATTCCTCCTGCTACTTGGAATATCATTTATGGAGAATACAAAGAAAGCCTTCGTCTGTGTTTCCTTCCTGCCGATGAAAAGGGAGAACATGGCTACTGGTTTGGCTTTGAGTCGGAGATACAAAAAGCAAGTCCTGTATTCAAGGCAAGAACGTAAAACGTTACTACATCAGGAGAAGCTGTTGGTTTCAAAAAGTGATGCTCGATTTTGATTTAGTATCACTTTATAGAAGTGAAACCAAGCGGCTGAAAGAGTCCAACAAGAGTAATCCGGGTAAGAACCAAAGGAAAAGGTGATTTCGTCTTACGTAAAACATAAAATCCTTCCGTCACATCATTCCACTCATTATCAGCAATTTGCTGTGTAAAAAACATCCATAATATCCCTGAACTGGTATGCAGGTGATGGGGATGGGAACATTCGCCCATTATTTGTAAAAGAGCCGCAGATATCAGATTAGATCTGACAGGACATGCCGTGCTTTCATTTAATTAAATAGGATGTCATTGTGTTAACTTCCGATATATACTGTTGCTCCATCTATGTGAAGCAGTAGTTCCACTTTAGTGACAACGGCTCTTCACACAGATGAAAAGCCCTCTTCACCCAAGTAAAATATCGAATTCCACCATCCTCGCATACGGATTCTAACGGGACTATGCAGTAAGTGCAACGCAAAATCGCACATCAAATGCAAAAATCCCTGTCGCTTCATCTGCGGTGTAGATAGAAGAGATGCGTCTGCAAGGGTAAAAATTAAACGGGTCAGTTTGAAAACTTGGGGAATTAGTTAAAGTGGTTATCTTTGAGGCATGAAATAGAAATGCCCCCCCTTACTCCTATGGAGATGTTGAGCTTGTTCCTTCCTGCAGACATGCTTGATTATTTTGACCTAGTTAACCATGTTTCTCAAGAGACTTGCTTCATTCTTTTTCTTGAAGAAAAGCCTCCCATTCCTCAAGAGTATTCTCATTTGCACCTACATTCCAAAGGTTTCTTCCCGGATTTCCTATTCGCAGTAAAGCTGTATACCTACGCGTCAAGCGCCATCGTTAGGGAAACCCGGAAACAGGACAAACTTTTAGTCTCGATTGGAACTGTGAGTCTGTTTTGGATACTATTTTTTCTTCAGGTAACAGTCCTATTCCGTCTAGTATGGCTTAAATGTCCATGCTTGTTATTTTCTAAGTTAAAGGCCATTACCCACACATTTTTTTCTCTCTACACACGGATTTTCGCAGGACCTTCTTCTGTTCTTTCCACAAGTTCTTTTAAACATCCTGCTCCCGGTGGTGACCATAATATAAGGTTGACCACAATATATCTTTTGGCTTTCCTCACAGGACTTTACTTTGACAACCTTTGATACATCTTGCACATTCAATACCTATTCCATCCTATACCACAATCAAATCTTTTGAGATAATCTTTAAAGATATTTTCAGCAATAGTGGTATCCTTATCACCCGATGTCATCGTATATTTACCAAACAATCCTACTCCCCAATATGGTCCGGCATTCATGAATAGCGAAATCTTTTTTGATACAGGCATCATATACCCTATGTGAATAGGTATATTAAGATAATGAAGATTTGCACTCCACATGTTTCCCAATTTGTCTTTATCTCCGATATGGGCATAATACGGTGTTTCCCAATTTTTATTGGTCAGCATAACTCCCATATCAAGATAAAACCCTTTATCTTCTTTGAAGAAATATTCGCCTTTAAATTATAATCTACCTTGTTCCTCTCATTTGTGATAGAATTCAAGTTCATTCCGCCCGTTATTCCAAATCTGAAATCTTGCGCATTTAACGAGATAATGCCAGTTAACGCAATTAATAAAGATATATGCTTCTTCATACCACCATCCTATCAATGATATTAATTATTCAGACCACTATTCTTACTGTCATAGGATACCAATCCTAATAATAAAACTCCTATTGCAGCATAAGAAAATTTTGCTTTTCTATTCGTTCCATTTTTGTATTTTGATTTGATGCAATTAATACGAAGTAAATAGCTTCGGTTTGTATATAGCTTGTTTTTGGAGAATTCAAACTAATAATACTCTAATAATCAATATATCATGATATAAGTATTTGTAATAAGGTTCGAGTGGGTTGGAACACAAAATTTTGCATCGAAAAATAATAAGAATCACTGTTTGCGGAGACTTCTGAAAATATATTGCCAGTAGATTGGACGTTACGAACGGTAAACAAAGTGTAGTTGAAATACGGAAATTATATACTGTCCGTAACCTGGTGTATCCAAGTTGGACAAGTTATTTTCAGCCATCCTTTTAATAAATGGCATCACTTCTATCTTATTTTCAGATTCCACCCTATTGTGTGGATAGAGAGTTCTTTTCGGACATCTAGCTACAAAAGACTTGTAAAATGCCTCGAGTACTATGGTCTCTACTAATTTCTTGCAGCAAACTTTACATGACTCGTAAAAAACTGACCTTCATGTTTGTGTGACCTCCTTGGATAAAGATCTTGTCTTTTCATCTTATACTTATTTTATTTGCACCAACCGTTCTGAATAGCTATGAGGCTTTGGTCTGTTTGGTAACCTTGTCCACGATTAAATACCTTGTATGAAGTTTTTGTCCGTCAAGCCAAATGTTTGCTGCCAACTTCTTTCAGAAGCCATCTCACGATAGACACCCTTGCCATTGGTTATGCGATTCCTGCTATTAGGATTCACTCGGGACTTGCATCCGTCAGGCAATACCAACAAACGGAGAGTGCCGATAAACCGCCACTCCCCGTTTTCTTTTCACGACAGGAATTACACGCTATTTCTACTTTCCTTCCTCCTAGATTTTGGAAAGAAATTATTCATAAAAAAATCTGACTGACATTTGTTAGGATTTTTATATACATTTTGTTTCAAAGATAGTTCTAAAGACTTTTTTCTTTGATAAACGTTTCTTTTTCAACCACAGATAATAACCGCTCAAAGGCAAGATTCCTCCGATGAAAGCGGCCAGAAAATAAAGGACCTTTGTCGTCATTCCGCCCCATGACCCGGTGTGGAAAGCATAGAACCACCCTTTCATCTTCTGTGCTCTGGGAACATCGCTATAAGCCGTAACGGTCGTGATTTCTCCTGTTTGGGTATCAAACGCCGCCGTGTCACTGCTTCGCATGTTACCGGGCTTGCTTATCTGTGCTTTTCCGGCCGTCAGCGAAATGGAGGCATACGAAGGATAAAGGGCCTGCAGTTCGGAAACCACATTATCCCATATCCCATAATCGAACTCTGCCTTTTCTTTCTTTTCATCCTTATTTTGCTGTTGCGGAGCGGACATGGCGGGACGGGCTGTCGAGACACCGAACAGTCCATAGGCTGCCGTGCGGTACCATTGGAACGACCATGTAAGCCCTGTCAGAGCCATGACCAGCAAAAACAGGGTAACATATATGCCCAGCGAGACATGACTGTCGTACCAAAAACGCCACCAACCTTTCGTACACGATACAACAAGACGGTTTCTCAGCGCCTTACGGGTACGCGGTATCCATATCACAATACCGGAAACGAGGATAACAACCATTACAAAGGTAGTAATACCCACGATAACCTTGCCGGCAGATTTTGCCCCCTTATAGGCAGGCGGGTCCATCAGCCACCGATGCAGTTTACGCATGGTCTGGAAGAAAGGGTAACTCTTGGTCCAACCGTTCACCTCTCCAGTGTATGGATTCACGCTTAACGAACGCTTTCCCGCACCTTTGAATGTTGCCATGCAGGCGACGTCCCGTTCACCCGACAGTTGCAGGGAGAGCAATTCCAACGAATCCGGAACCTGCTGGCGGATAGAGGCGACCAGTTCGGACGGCGGCAGAGGAGTGTCCCCTTCCGTATATGCGACCTTATAAATTTTAGGATTGAGGCTTTCCGTTATGTCCCGCTCGAAAACAAGGGCCGCCCCCGTAAGGCAGATAACCGTGATTATCAACCCGACGGGGACAGACAGCCATAAATGTATTTTTCGGAATACTTTATTCATACAAAGGCCTATTTTTGTTTCAACAGACTTGCTCCCTTGATGACTTCAGCTTCCACTTTCGTGCCAGGCGTGGCCACGCCATTGCGGTTGATGGTGTACAGGACTGCACCCGACGTAGTCATCAATTCGAAAGTCACTGTACCCTTGTCCGTGTCAGAAGCATAAGCAAGCGCAATGTCATTGATGTCGCCGGCTTCAGGCATACCGGTCACAGGCGTGTAATTTTGCGTTTCTACGTCGAAGATGCCGAATGTCTTGTGTGTGCCTTCCGTGTACCCATCCATTCCGGGGTTGGTGAAGAGTTGCAGGCAGAACTTGTTGTCACCCAGATAGTAACATCTCCACAAATAGCGGTCGCCTGTCTTATCGTTTAGGTCTACGTAGTAATCACTGTCGATATCTACGGGCTTGCCACTCTGAATATTGCTACCGCTGATGCGCAGCACAGCAGAAGGCACTCTTAGGCTGTTCGTTTGGAAGTTCTTGCCGCCTTGGCAGAACAGGTAGATTTTATCACCAACGACTTCGATACCCGTTTCCGTGCGCGACCTAGAATTGCCTTTGATCTGTCCGGCTTCTTTTCCCGGATGGTCTTCGCTCTTGCGGACAATCATGCTTTGGTATTTCAAATATTCTTTATCCGCATCTGTCGGGTCGAACTTGTAAACACCCAAATAGAAGTTGTTGTCCAAGTCTGTACCATAGGAAGCCTTCGCACGGGTGCTTGCTGCTTTTGAGGTGTAGTTACCATCCTGCACCAGATGTTTGGTGGTATAGGCCAGCAGCACGTAGTCGCCGTACTGGGCTATGTCACCAACCCCCCATGCCTCATTGCCCATCTGGCTGGCCGGTTCTTTGCTGTGGTCCTGACAGTTTATTTTTCCATCTACGACCACACTGCTGAACTCAGTCACCTTGACGTATTTCACGCGTGTATAGTGATTGTTGTCCTCGGCTTGGTCAGACAGACCGAGCAAGTAGTCATTGAAAAAGCCGCGTGCTTTCACGTCGCCATCCAGCATTATACCATTGCCATGTTGAACTAGTTGCCCGTCAATGAGCTTCCAAGCATAGGAGTAGCCACCTGTACCTCCCTGTGAGGGATAGTTCATGCCAATCAGCAGTTCGTTGTTGTAGTTGACAAAATCTGGGTTGCTTGCATCGAAAGATATACGCCCGTTCGCTTCAGTCGGGTCAATCGTACCTTTGGTGGGGTCGCTGGCCAACTGCAAATAGTTGGCCGTTCCGTCCGATGTGGCACTCATCACTACATATTGCACGGGGGATTTGTCACCGTCACCGGGTCCATCAACTCCTTCATTGTCATTACAAGCTGCAAATGCACATGCGCATAGAGCCATGCTGAATAATTTAAATCTGTCTTTCATTTTTACTTTATCGTTTTTAATTGTTATATAATGGTCACTTCATAAAGCTATAGCCGAACTTGATAGCGAAGGCGCGTCCCGGCTTCTGCATCTTGAAATTGTCGTACAGGCGGGCATTGAAGATGTTGGTACACTCGGCCGATACGGTAAACTCCGATTTTTTTCCGAAGTTGTAGCTGACGAAGAGGTCGTGAGAGAATTGGGTAGGTATATCAAGTTCCGCATTCTGGTACACATTCCACTCGTAACTGAACTTCTGGACATAGTTCATCATATAATGTATGTCCAGCACTGTTCCCTTCACAAACACATCGCGCAGGGTAAGCCCGGCTTCTCCGTTACCATACATATAGGGGATAGCAGGTACGCGTTCTTTGTAGTTCTTGCTCTCCTGCTGTGTGCCCGTCACGTACCTGGTCAAGCTCCGCATGTCGATGTAGCTGAAGTTGCCGCCCACGAAGAAGGCATCCTTAAAAGTGTAGCGGATGCTCAAGTCCGTACCCAAATTGCGTACACGACCATCGTTCTGTGAACTGGCACGCCCACTGTCGTTGTTGGTCGTGCGGCGAATATAGTCCTTGATTTCTCTGTATTGAAAAGCTGCATCGATGGTCAGCCGGTGGTCGGTCAAATCCACAGCATTGGCTGTGACACTGATATTGACGTTATTGCTTGATTCCGGTTTCAGATTGGAGTTGCCTCGCTCAATGTCGTCGCCAGAACCGAACAACTCACGGCTGGTAGGCAGACGCAGGGCGTATTCATACGACAACCGCAGTTGTGTGTGCCGCCCCCAAAAGTAGGTACTGGCCCAACCTCCTCCCCAATAGGAAGTGGTGTTGCTGAAATCCTGATAATTGATTCCGCCTTCCGGATCGAGGTAGGCCTCCAGATGGTTCATATAGTGCTTCACAAAGGCAGATGTGTTCCACTTGCCCTTGTAGTCATACTTATAACTCAATCCGGTAACGATTTTCATACTCTGCGATGGATGCTCATAGGTGGGTTTGTAGGCCGTTTCGTCCTTGCCGGAGCGGGAGAAGGTGGTGAGCGTACTGCTCAGCGACACGGACTGCCCGTCTGCGGGAAAGAGTGCCATGCGGAAGTTGGCCGCCCCATTATGGTCCCGGTAACGGTACTTCATGTACGACAACTCGCCCGGTACGCCTTTCGGTTGACTCTGACCCAGCCAGTTGTAGTTACAACTGGCCGTATCGGCAGAATAGGACTTGCCGAAGTTGTAGTTACCGTTCAGCGACACGTGCAGCCCCTTCAACACTTTGAATCTCTTTTCGTAAGTCAGTTGCGGCATCAGCGTATTGGCCGTGGTGTAGCGTGCACCATACACCCAGTCCATAGTGGAGGCATTCTGGGTCTGTTTATACTCGTAACCTCCCATGAAGCCTAACAACAGACGATCGGCAAACGTTTTGTCCACTATCCCAATCTTCAGAATGGCTACCTCGTTGTGATACTTGGCATGAAAGCGGCGCACCGTGAGATTTTCTTTAACCTCCTGGTTACTGCCATCCTCGTTGAACTTCGTGTAACTGTCGATATTGACTTTATAATCGTTATCCGAGTAGTTCTGATAGGCATTCAGAGAAACATAAAAACCTTTCTTTGTGGTATGTTCCGCATAGACATTGGTTTTGTGGGTGTTAAACGAACCGAACGAATAGGAGGCGTTCACACGGGTACACCGGCTGTTGTCCGTAACGATATTGATAGCCCCGCCGAGTGCGTCACCGCCCAGTTCGATAGGTACGACACCTTTGTACACCTCCACCGTTTGGCGAGACCTACCGGAATATTGTTCAGCCCGAAAGCGGAACTCATACCGTCCATCGGTACACCGTCGATGAAGATTTTCACATGCCGACCGGAAAAGCCGTTCAAAGTGACGTTGGCTTCGGAACCCACGCCTCCCGTGGAACGGATTTTCACCCCGCTGATTTTGTCAATGACATTGGACAGGTCCATCGTCGTGCTTTTCAACTTGGCCGTTTCCACCAATGATACATTATAGGCCAACCGCTGCACTTTTTCCGCAGGACTCAATCCTTTCACCACGACCTCGTTCAAGGTCTGCGAGTCCTCCTGCATCTCGAATTTGAGGTAACTGTACTCCGTAGCGGGGGCATATACTTTTTGTATTGTCTTATATCCCAAGAAAGAAACTGTGATACGAATTTTGGGATACCTCCCTTTCAGATGAAACTCAAACTCTCCTTTTTCATTGGTGGAGCTTCCTCCTATATAAACATCATCCTCGAAAGAACGTATTTCCACGGCGGCATAACTTAACGCTTCGTTTGTGGTACTATCGGTTACTCTTCCCTTTATTACTTGGGCACTTACATTCACACAAGATAAAAATAATAATATGGCAAAAATTAATACCATTTTGACCTGATTCATTCTTTCATTTATTTATTAAAAACGACTGTAAAATTAATTTTCATCAAAAATATCTGCAATACCTTTTTTTAGGTATAAATTTTACATAATCGCTGCGATTCAGGCGGGAAATATACCTATTTTTAATGAGTCTTCTTTTAGCCGATAGACACAGACCGTGTATAGGCAGCATAATTTGTAACCTGAAAAATGCCTATATACGGACAATGAAGATAGCATAAAAAAGCAAACGGAGAGTACCGATAAACCGACACTCTCCGTCCGCTTTTTGAATGGGAAATTACATGCTATTCTTGTTTTCTCTCAATTCAGAAGAACAAATCAAGATAGGCAATGAAACGAAGGACTACAACCTTTCCAAACTCCCACAGACCACATCCGAAGGACAGGATATCAAGCGTTTGGAAGGTGACAAGCAATTAGTCATAGAACTGAATATCAATAAAAACGGTATCAGCGTCAGCGGTGTAACCATTCAGGGCTGGGAAACACAAGGCAACGGTGTCGGGCGACATCACCATCGGATAACAAAGTCCAAAGGACAAACCTGTCTCATCACGAGACGTAATACCTATCTGATAGAAAAAGGATTGCATGTAAACCCATTTTGCTGGTACCATAAAACCAACAATTATGAAAATAAAACATTTTATTTTAGATTTTTCTCGATTTAACTTAACCAATTGGGGAATAAACTTTTAGCGAATTATTTGAGAAATAGAGGTAACGATTTAGCAACTGTACGAATTTCAACATTTTGCATTGCTATGCTGTCAAATAACTCTTTCTGAATACAAATATAAAGCAATTATTTGAATACACAAAACAGACACGAGCAATAATTTTTGTTCGTGTCTGTTTAACAATATAAACGGGAAACTTAAAAGAAATTTCCGAATACAAAACCCGATATTGTTGCCATGATGATAACCAAAGCTACATAAACAATGGTTTTCTTTGTCCCCATAACACCTTGAATAACCAACATATTCGGTAGCGACAGCGACGGGCCGGCCAGCAGTAACGCAAGCGCAGGGCCTTTTCCCATGCCTGAAGCCAACAACCCTTGAATAATCGGCACTTCGGTCAGGGCGGCAAAATACATGAACACTCCCGTGAAACTTGCGAAGAAGTTGGATAGCAGCGAATTTCCACCGACAGCCCATTCAATCCACTCGTTAAAAATAACTCTGGCAATCGACGTGTTATCATGTGTCGAACCCAAAAGAAATCCGGCTGTCACTACGCCGACGGCCAACAAGGGTAATATCTGCTTGGCGAATCCCTATGATGATAATGCCCATTCTCTATTTTCCTCGTTTCGTTTATCAAACAGCAAGATGATGGAAAGTGAAGCCATACCCACAACCATCGGAACGAGCGGTACTAATTTGGCTTTAGCAATAAGGGCGTCTGCAAGGAAAACAGAAACAATCGTTATCACGACTCCGGCACATACCCATAATGGACGCAATTTCAATATTCGGACAAGCGACCAACAGAGCATCAGAGCAAGAACTCCCGTAATATACCATTTATAGGTGAAGATGAAAGTCCACAAACCTTTGTCTAAAGCAAAGGGCGCACCCCAATTTACAAAGACGAGAATCAGTACCAATGTAAAAAAGTGAAACGAGGTTTGCCACATCGGGCGTCTTTCCAGCAGTGGAACAATAATCATCTGTTCCTCTTGTTTGGCTTTCTCTTCCTTACGGAAAATAAATGCCATAGCAAGGCTATCACTACGGAGAATCCGATAGCTCCAACCGTTCGTGCAACACCCATCTCTACACCCAAAATACGGGCTGTCAAAATGATGGATAAAATACTGATGGCTGGGCCGGAATAGAGAAAGGCTATGGCAGGGCCTAACCCTGCGCCCCGTTTGTAAATACTCGTAAACAACGGCAGAATCGTGCAGGAACAGACTGCCAATATACTACCCGAAACAGCAGCTGCCGTATAGGATAACCACTTCTTGGCATTTGCTCCGAAATATTTGAGAACCGAACCCTGACTGACGAAAACGGCAATCACACCTGCGATGAAAAAGGTGGGAAGCAGACATAACATAACGTGTTCCTGCGCATACCATTTAGCAAGGTCGAGGGTTGCATCGACAGCCGTCATGAACCTCTCATTGCCGAGTGGCATGAAAAATACGGCTGCATAAACCACAATCATCCAAAAGAGGATTTTCAACTCTTTTTTAGTATCCATAACTGTACCTTAAATACCGAGTATTTGTTTTACCTCTTTTTCGGACGGGACGTGTCCCTTGACTTTAACGGCTCCATCCACCACAACGGCAGGT
>ULOT01042558.1_pt1 | contig 10707 bp, 7 predicted proteins | sample 1952811 | NCBI WGS metagenome assembly ULOT01 (sample SAMEA4835609, study PRJEB28245) | human gut metagenome | biome: gut microbiome; material: fecal sample | place: Denmark | collected 2008
ACAAAGCAATGCTTAAATCCATTCAATGGGAGGGCACAAGTACCACAATCCAAACAGCCATTCCTACAACATCTCTATTAACTTTCTGAAAATACCTTTTATTTCTTGAACATAACTGGCTATAGCTTGTATAGCCAAATAAACATGTCGCATACATCAATGAGTCCCCCTACCCCACCAACAAGTTCCCAAGGATAGGACATTCATTACAATCATAATGGCAAATGACATAGCAAGTTTTGTTTAATTTTTAACAGTGATAAAATTCACATTCCATCATGCTCTCATTGTTAAGATACATCCTAATGATTCTTGACATTTCAAGCATTCTTCTTTCATAATATATCGTTGATTATAACCCTAGCAAGGATATAAATATTGAGCCATACAAAAGAATTTCATACCCTCGGAATAAATGAAAAATAATAGCTTAGTCAAACTGTACCTACTCAATAAATAAGAATTCCCCTAATTCATGAACTGCTAAAACTTTCATGAATTAGGGAAAAAGGAAACTCTCCATTACTACTTCGGACAACTAGCTTTTATTCATTATAGTATGCCTTGGGTAATGCTCTGCAGTTATAAGTTGAGGCCATGACTTCACCATAAGCACCGGCAGAACGAAAAGCAATAAAATCTCCTCGTTTGGTTAAAGGCAGACGTTCATTACTACTGAACACATCGCTGCTTTCACAAATAGGACCAACAACATCATAAGTTTCCATTGTACAATCTCCATTTACTGATATATTTTCAGTAAAATGATGTGAGCCATACATAGCAGGACGAATCAAATCAGTAAAACCAGCATCAACAATTAAAAAATTCTTGGTATGTCCCTGTTTCACATATAGTGTCCGGGCTATTAAGCTTCCGCATTGAGCAACAATACTTCGGCCCAATTCGAAATGTAATTGTTGATGACTTCTAATTTGCAAATATTCCGAAAATATTTCGAAATAAGTTGAGAAATCTGCAATGGGGTTAACTTCTGGATTATCGTAATCAATGCCTAACCCACCGCCAACATTGATACTCTGTGTTACAATGCCACATTCTTCAAGAGAATCTTGAATTTCATTGATTTTGTAGCATAGATTCTTGTACACTTCAAGGTCAAGAATTTGACTTCCGATATGAAAATGCAGCCCAATGTATTTCACGCCTTGCATTGAGTTTGCCATACGAATTGCAGGTATAACATCTGCAATATCAATGCCAAATTTATTTTCATTCAATCCGGTGGTAATTTTTGCATGCGTATGAGCATCAACATTGGGATTAACTCTGAAAGCTACATTAGCTACCGTATTCATATCCATAGCTATTTCGTTAATAGCTTCCAATTCTGGAATACTTTCAACATTAAAACTATGAATGCCAATAGTTAGTGCATTTCGTATTTCTTTGTCGCTTTTTCCAACTCCTGCAAACACTATTTGTGAAGGATTAAACCCATTTTCTGCAGCAACCTGTACTTCTCCTCCCGACACACAGTCTGCTCCAAAACCTGTTTGCGAAATAATCTGTAAGATTCGAGGATTCGCATTTGCCTTTACTGCATAGTGTACTACAAAATTAGGTTTATCTTTTACAATCTGCTTAATTGTATCCAATGTATTGCGTAAAAGCGCAAGATCGTAATAATAGAATGGAGTGTCAAGCGATTTGAATCGTTCTAAGGGATAAATCATAGGTAGATAATGCTTTGTTATAGAGATGTGAACTACTGCAAAACTAAAGATTTAGGGATTTTCAAATGCGATTTCATATAAAAAGAGAAGAGTATGCAACATGATGAACTCAAAAGCATCAGTTACATACAGTTCTCTTTATGATGAATAAGTGAAGCTATTTAGTTAAAAAGCTTATCACTCAAGGCGCACAGAGCTTCCTTTTTATCCGTATCTTTTACAAGGAAAGAGATGTTATGGTTACTGCCACCATATGAAATCATACGAACAGGGATTTGATTAAGAGCCTCGGTAACAAGAGTTTCAAAACCTACATTTCCCCAACGTAAATCACCTACCACGCAGATGATACACATATTTTCGTCAATTTCAACCGTACCATATTTCTTTAATTCCTCTGTAATATTGGCAAGGTGAGCATTATTGTCAATAGTTAAGGTAACCCCCACTTCACTGGTTGTAACCATATCCACCGGAGTTTGATTAGTTTCAAATATTTCAAACACTTTGCGTAAGAAGCCGGTAGCTAAAAGCATTCGAGATGAAACAATCTTAATTGAAGTGATATTATCCTTTGCAGCTACGGCTTTGATGGTTCCCTTTTGCATTTTGTTATTGATGATGGTTCCAGGCGCAGACGGATCCATTGTATTTAGCAGTTTTACAGGAACACCGGCATAGCGAGCAGGCTGAATGCAAGTGGGATGAAGAATTTTGGCACCAAAATAGGCCAATTCAGCAGCCTCTTCAAAGTTGAGCTGACGAACAGGTGTTGTGTTAGGCACAAAACGCGGGTCATTGTTGTGCATACCATCAATATCAGTCCATATTTGGATTTCTTCGGCAGCCAATACTGCACCAATGAGGCAGGCAGTATAGTCAGAGCCACCACGTTGCAGGTTATCAATATCACCTACTTTATTGCGACAGATAAAACCTTGAGTAATATAAAGTTCATAACCTGAATTATGTTTCATAATATCTGACAAGTGTTCCTTAATATAAGGCATGTCAGGTTCACCATTGTCATCAGTACGCATATAGTCCAAAGCAGGAATGAGGTTCACTTTAACTCCCAATTCCTTGAGGTAATTAGTAACCATATTCGTACTCATCAATTCACCCTGTGCAAGAATTTCCTTCTCAAGTTTTGCTGAATACTCTTCAGCAGTAAGGTGATGCAAGTGCATGAATATATTCAAAAGCAACTCGCGAGTTTCTTTAACAGTCGATTCCGAAGAGTATAATTCTTCGATATGCTGCAAATAAATGTTACGAAGCTTGTTAATAACATTATTGGCAGCCTCAGGATTGCGCTTTTGAATATAATCAGCAATTTCGACCAATGAATTCGTAGTGCCTGACATTGCTGAAAGAACTACTATTTTTTGTTGTCCGTCATTAATCAACTGACAAACTTCCTTCATTCGCTGTGGTGAACCAACTGAAGTTCCACCAAACTTAAGTATTTTCATAATGATAAGATGTGTATGCAATATAATAGGGAGCACTGAAACTTCCGAACTTATTGACTGTCTATCCTTTAAATGTGATATTGAAAATAAGTACAGAAAGTACAAACCCCATTGATTTATAAATAATAATGCTGTAAACCGTCAATCAAGCTTGTGGGATGATTAGTTATAGTTTTGCGTAACGTCAACTATCTGTCCATCTTGACATTGGTAAACAATTCCCGGAAATTCGGTCAAAAGGTGAATGTTATGTGTAACCATAATTACGGCAGCACCCTGTTCACGGATATTTTGCAGAATATTCATAATTTGACGACTTGTGTCGGGATCAAGATTTCCAATGGGTTCATCTGCCAAAATAATTTTAGGACGATTGAGCAAAGCACGAGCTATACAAATGCGCTGCTGTTCACCACCAGACAATTCGTGCGGAAAGTTATTGGCTTTATCTTGCAATCCAACAAGTTCAAGCACTTCATTGATTCTTTCAGCACGCTCTTTCTTTTTCCAACCAGTGGCTTTCAACACGAAATCAAGATTTTCCTGAATTGTACGTTCGTGAAGAAGCTGAAAGTCTTGAAAAATGATTCCCAACTGTTTACGTAATTGAGGTATATGCTTCTTTTTCAAGTTTAAAAGGTCGAAGTCAAGGATACGGGCTTGTCCTTTTTTAACAGGCAATTCGCCATATAAAGCCTTGAGTAACGAACTTTTTCCGCTCCCTACTTTACCGATAATGTACACGAAGTCATTGTTGTCAATTTGGAAGTTCACATTGTTAAGGATAACCTTATCATCGTGTTGAAGTTCGATATTTTGAAGTTCAATGAGCATTGTAAGCTTGTTTTAGATGTTTTATTTGAGTGATAAAAAGACAACAAATGCAATCAGCTAATTGATACAATCAATAAGTAGCTATGTATTATTAGTCAAGTTTAAGAACAGCCAGGAATGCCTTTTGCGGAACCTGAACATTACCAATTTCTTTCATACGCTTTTTACCTCGCTTTTGCTTTTCCAACAGTTTACGTTTACGACTGATGTCACCACCATAACATTTGGCAGTAACGTCTTTTCGTACCTGTTTAACTGTTTCGCGAGCAATAATTTTCGCTCCAATGGCAGCTTGAATTGCGATATCAAATTGTTGTCTTGGGAGCAATTCTTTTAACTTTTCGCACATTCTCCGACCAAAGTAAACAGAATTATCCACATGAGTCAACGTAGAAAGCGCATCGACAGGTTCACCATTCAAAAGAATATCCAATTTCACCAGTTTTGATGGACGGAATTCTATTGGATGATAATCGAATGACGCATATCCTTTAGAGATACTTTTCAGTTTGTCGTAGAAATCAATAACAATTTCAGCTAACGGCATGTCGTAGTATAACTCCACGCGATCGCCCGAAACATATTCCTGCTTTATCAATTCGCCACGCTTACCCAAACATAGTGTCATGATATTGCCAATATAATCCGTTTTGGTAATGATGGAAGCGCGGATATAAGGTTCCTCGATATGATCTATTTCAGTTTGATCGGGCATTCCGGCCGGATTGTGAACTTCAAGCATATCACTGTGCTTATCGTAAATATTGTAACTTACGTTCGGCACTGTTGTAATGACATTCATGTTGAACTCACGATCAAGGCGTTCCTGAACGATTTCCATGTGCAATAAGCCAAGGAATCCACAACGGAATCCGAATCCTAAGGCAACAGATGATTCAGGCTGGAATGTCAGTGAGGCATCATTAAGTTGAAGTTTTTCAAGGCTGGCTCTCAGTTGCTCGAAATCTTCGGTTTCAATAGGATAAACACCAGCAAACACCATAGGTTTAACCTCTTCGAAACCGGAAATGGCTTTGCTACACGGATTATCAACGCTCGTAATCGTGTCACCCACCTTTACTTCGGTTGCTGTTTTGATACCGCTAACAATATAGCCCACATCACCACAACGAAGTTCCTTACGCGGAGACAGATTCATTTTCAACACACCAACCTCATCCGCATGATACTTCTTACCTGTATTGACAAAAAGCACCTCTTCATCCTTGTGAATAGAACCATTAACTACTTTATAGTAAGCAATAATTCCGCGGAACGGATTGAATACGCTATCGAAAATCAATGCCTGCAAAGGAGCATTTTCATCACCTTGCGGTGCAGGAATTTTTTCAATAACAGCCTTCAGAATGTCTTCGACACCTTCGCCGGTTCGACCAGAAGCACGAATGATGTCTTCGCGTTTGCAACCAAGCAAATCGATAATTTCATCTTCGACTTCCTCAGGCATCGAGTTAACCATATCACACTTGCTCAGCACAGGAATAATCTCTAAGTTATGCTCAATAGCCATGTAAAGGTTTGATATAGTTTGAGCCTGAACACCCTGTGTCGAGTCAACGAGCAGCAGGCAACCTTCACAAGCTGCAATGCTGCGTGAAACCTCGTAAGAAAAGTCCACGTGTCCCGGTGTATCAATCAAATTGAGTTTATAAGTCTCATTGTTCAATTGATATTCCATTTGAATGGCGTGGCTTTTGATAGTGATGCCACGTTCGCGCTCCAAATCCATGTTATCAAGCATTTGCCCCTCTGTTACCTGAATGGTTTTAGTATGTTCAAGCAAGCGGTCGGCTAACGTACTTTTTCCGTGGTCGATGTGCGCAATGATGCAAAAGTTGCGTATATGATTCATTAGTTATGCGTAACTGAATTGGTCTGTTTGTTGATTATTTACAAGCGTGATGATTCGTTTATTTGAGGGCTAGAACTTTTCAGCCTCATCAAAGCTAACGGCTTTATTCAGGTCTTTTTCGCTTAACACCACATCATCACCCTGAATAGGCCATTCGATACCAATTATCGGATCGTTATAACGGATAGAACACTCCGACTCTGGAGCATAGCGATTATCTACTTTATAAGTAAATACAGCCGTGTCACTTAATACCTGAAAACCGTGAGCAAAACCACGCGGAATAAAAAGTTGACGTTTGTTTTCAGCTGAAAGTTCAACCATGACATATTTGCCATAAGTGGGAGAGTTCTTTCGCAAGTCTACGGCGACATCCACTACGCAACCTTGCAAAACACGAACCAACTTTGCTTGTGAGTCATCACCTTTTTGAAAATGCAAACCACGGAGTACACCTCGTGAGGACATCGATTGATTGTCCTGAACAAAGTGTACTTCGTGGCCAATGCCACGATTAAAATCCTCCTCGCGCCATGTTTCCATAAAATAACCGCGCGCGTCTTCAAAAACGCGAGGTTCCAAAATCCATACGTCAGGAATGTCTGTTTTAATATAATTCATAGGAATATGTTCTAAATTAGGGGAAATTATTTATCACAGGAAGAAACTCTGTAGCTGCATTTTGCCTAGCATAGAGTCCCTTCCTGCAGATGATGAATGTTTAATTATTTGCTTTCAATGCAAACCTTATCATCGCACAGCGTCGCTTGCAATTGTTTATACTCAGGATGTTCCATAATGTAATCACACAAAGCATCTTCGATGTGACGTTGAATAGCACGTTTCAATGAGCGTGCACCATATTGCGCATCAAATCCTTTGTCAACGATAAAGCGTTTGGTTTCGTCAGTCAATGTCAATTCATAGCCATTTGCCATCATACGCTTCATCAGTTCGTTGAGTTCAAGATTAGCAATTTCAAGTGCATTATCCTTGTTCAGCGGATTAAACATGATGATATCGTCAATTCTATTCAAAAATTCTGGAGCAAATTGTTTCTTCAGAACCTTCATCACAATACCTTCTGCCATTTCGCCTGTAAGTTCTCCTTCAACGCGTTCATATCCCACCCCACGGCCAAACTCGCGTAGTTGGCTGGTGCCACTATTTGAGGTAAGCACAATAATCGTATTTCTGAAGTCAACAGTTGTTCCGTTACCATCGGTTAACCGTCCTTCATCCATAACCTGAAGCAAGGTATTGAACACATCTGAATGTGCCTTTTCAATTTCATCCAGCAAGATTACTGAATAGGGATGACGTCTGACACGTTCAGTCAGCTGTCCACCCTCTTCATATCCAACATATCCCGGAGGAGCACCTAACAGTCGACTTACACTGTATTTTTCGCCATATTCACTCATATCAATGCGAATCAAAGCATCTTTTGAGCCAAACATCCACTCGGCAAGGCATTTTACCAGATGAGTTTTACCAACGCCGGTAGGACCTACAAACAAGAACGTACCAATCGGTCTGTCATTTCCTTTTAGCCCGATACGACTGCGTGTTATAGCACGAGTCAAACGTTCTATGGCCTTATTTTGTGCAATAACATGCTGTCCGAGAGCCTGCTTCATACCCTTCAGTCGTTCATTCTCGTTCGTTGAAACTCGCGACACGGGCACTCCACTCATCATCGACACAACGTCAGCCACGGTATCACCATTCACTTCCGTTGGATGGCTACGCTGTTCGTTCTGCCATCGAACTGTCATATTTTCCAATTCAATTTGCAGTTGCTGAACTTGATCACGCAAGTTAGCTGCCAGTTCGTAATTTTGATTTTGCGCAGCTTGTAATTTAGCTTCTCTCAGCTGTTCTATTTCCTTTTCCTTGTTTTCCAAGTCCTTTGGAATGCCTGTTCCGGCCAAATGCATGCGCGCTCCGGCTTCATCCATGGCATCGATTGCTTTGTCGGGCAAAGCACGATCAGATACATATCTGACAGTCATATCAACGCAGGCTTGAAGGGCATCGTCCGTGTAAGTCACATTGTGATGGTGCTCATATTTTCCTTTGATGTTATGCAGAATCGACAGTGTTTCTTCCGGAGTAGTCGGTTCTAACATTATCTTTTGAAAACGTCTATCTAAAGCCCCATCTTTTTCAATTGTCTTTTTGAATTCAGCAATCGTAGTAGCTCCAATGCATTGTACTTCACCACGCGCTAAAGCCGGCTTCAATATATTTGCTGCATCCAAACTTCCAGGAGCAGATCCAGCACCAATTATGGTGTGTATTTCATCAATAAACAGCACAATTTCAGGATGCGTCTTAAGTTCCTGAATCAATCGGCGCAATCGCTCTTCAAATTGTCCTCTGTATTGAGTTCCTGCTACAATAGATGCCATATCAAGAGCTACGATTCGCTTTCCAATAAGTAATCGTGGTACTCGTTTATGCGCTATACTATCTGCCAATCCCTCTACAATGGCACTTTTACCCACACCGGGGTCACCAATAATAATTGGATTGTTCTTTTTACGGCGACAAAGTATTTGGATAACACGTTGAATTTCCGATTCACGTCCGACAACCGGATCTAACCCACCTTTTAGCGCAATGGCTGTAAGGTCTGTACCGAAGTTATCTGTTATCGGAGTATCGCTTGTTCCTTTTTTATTAGGTTCTTTTTGTCGCGCAGCAGGTTCTCCGCCAGCATGATCGTCATTCGGATATGGCGAATCGTCTTCATCTGGGAATTTATATTCCGATTCAGCTTGCTGAGCATCAGCCTCCTTGAGTAAGGTGTCATAAGTCACCTTATGTGAACAGAGCATAGTTTTGGCATCATTATCACGGTCGTGCAAAATAGCTAATGTCAAAAGCAAATCGCTTTGTCGTTTTCCATTCGCTATTTTATCCTCAAGCACCAGCAACTTCGTTATACGAACACTAATGCTGTCCAAATCGGGTAATGATTCTGCCGACTGAGGTTCATTTACTTCTGCTGATTCAAGTTCGTTGATAAATGCTCTTTCGATTTCCTGTATGAGTGTGTCAACATTCACACCTAGTTGCTTGAGGAGCGCGACGACGATTAAACCTTCGTCAATAACGCTCATCAGCAAGCATAGAGAATTAGCTTTCGATAATTTATATTTTTGAGCTATTTCTCTGCTGTGTTTTAGTAGGCGGGCAGTTCCCGCATGTACTTCGTTATTCATGCTGTCAATGGATTTGTGTGACATAAAGTCTTGCAATAAGTATGCCAGTTAGTAGTTACACATCAATCGGTTGAAACACATAGTCGTATAACCTCTGATTGAAAAGCTACTTTTTGTCACATCCAGCTTTAGTTATTGCGTTTAGAATATCCTTACGGATACTTTTCTATATCATTCGCAAAGTTACTCTAAACTATGCATTTCCAAAAGCAAATCGCCAAATAATTTCATATATTGTAGTCATATATGCTATTTGTTTGAAATAATGGATTATGATTTACGCAACACATATTGACTCTGTTAAAATAGCACGAAGCAAGCCTGCCATTCATACATCATATTCCATCTGCACCTTTTCAATTTTGTCAATAACATGAGCACGTGTATAAATCCTAAATAAATACAAAATACAATTGATAACCTTTTCACTGATTTAAGAGCGTAACACACATTACTCAGACCAACTTTATATCATTTCTGAAAGCATTGAATATCAATAATTCCGAATTTCTAAAAACTAGCTCGGAACTGATTTCAACAATCGCGGAATAATTTTATACGATGTGCCAGCCCTTTGGCAAATCAACCATAAATCTATATTGTTTCGTGATTTGTTTTTAACAAAGATTTAATTTGCATCGAGATAGACTATTAATATTTCCTTGAAGACTTAGGCAATGTACAAAAAACAGGTATGCCAACATTTTTTACCTATAAAAAAAGTCCAACCTCTTTTGATGCAGGGGTTGGACTATAACCATTAAATGGTAGCGTATGAACAGAGTTTAATATGTGACTTTAATACCATTGACGAAGCTCACTCAAAGAGGATATAATATGAGTAGGCAAAGTTTCATCGCGCTCTACACTCTCCCACTCTACGCCTTTGAACCAGACAGTTTCGCAACCGATAGAATTCGCTGGCATGATATCTTTTGTATAACTGTCACCTATAACTACACATTCATCAGCTCTGACATTAACAGCCTGAACAGCCAATTTAAAGATATCCGGACTGGGCTTTCTCACTCCTACAACAGCACTTTCTATGATTGTCGGAAAGAAGTCTGATACCCCAAACGACTGTAATATTGCAGAAAGATTTCCGTAAAAATTGGAAACCATTACAAGCGTGTACTTCTTTTGAAACTCCATAAGCAAAGGTATGGCTGAACGTACATGTTCTCGGGCAAAATCGTTACAAAAATTCGCTACTTGTTCTGCCACCTTTGTACGAGGATGGCTATTCTGAAAGGTACATATCTTATTATGTTCCAAATATTCAGTTTCTAACAATACTTTCTTATAAAGCAATGTAAAGAAAGTATCAGTCGTATTGATATAGCAGTGTTTAGCCAAAGCTCGCTCCGCATATACATAAGCTGGCCGAAAATCTTCTTCTGACAAAGTAACCCCACTGTTGAGGAACCCCTCATAAAGAACATAGAACCAATGACGGGCACCAGAATCGAGCGTACCGCCATAATCAAAAAGCATGGCTTTAATCATATTTATCTAAAGATAGAAGTTCAGAATGTTGAAAATGATAAGTAGATGTTGAAGTCGTCTAAACTTTTCTGACGAAGATTTGATTTGGA
>ULOT01044815.1_pt1 | contig 10536 bp, 13 predicted proteins | sample 1952811 | NCBI WGS metagenome assembly ULOT01 (sample SAMEA4835609, study PRJEB28245) | human gut metagenome | biome: gut microbiome; material: fecal sample | place: Denmark | collected 2008
TGAAGAAGTTAAAGAACAGAAAGCTAAAGCTGCTAAAGAAAAAGCTGCAACAACTCCTTATGGTAACTATGGTGGTGGCTATAATAACTATGGTCAATATGGAAACTGGGGTAAGAAAGAGGATAAACCAGCAGTACCTACAAATGGCATCAGTTACCAGACTAATGTAGGAAGAGGTAATCTAGCAGTACCTACAAATCCTAACTATGTACCACCTGTACAGAATGAGTTACCTTTTGAAGAACCTGATGTTGATGTGCCACCTCCTTATGGTCATGTTAAAGTTGACCCTGAGACTATTAATGATTTAGCTGCTCAGTTAGTTACTGGTGACATCAATTACTTTAAGCCTACTGATACAACTCTTGATGAATTAGCTAGGGCTGGTGAAGAGATGTTTGAACAAAGGTTTGAAGATGAAAAGCTATTCCATGCTTGGGCAGAACAATATGTAGAGTTCCTTGTGTACTATACAGAAGACCCTAAGCTTGAGATGTTTGATGATGAAGTACTTGCTGCATTAATTGCACATGACTTAGCAGAGGTGCTTAGTGCACTCACTACTAAAGGTAAGTATATTAATCAGTTCATTGAAATATTAAATAGATATATCATTTAATTATGAATGAAGAAGAAAGAGTAATAGAAGCAGTGCCTACTGATTATGAAGAGGCTATGCAGACTGCTACATTTGATGAGGCTCCAATACCTGTTGTAGAGGAGTCATTATCTCCTGATTTAGCTGCACTAATAGAAGAAGCTGATAGATTTTTAGCTAGTAGAGAGGTTGAAGAATCAACCCTTATAGATGATACTCTTCAAGTATCTGAGGAACCATCAGTAGAATTGACACCAGAAGAACAAGCTGTACTTGACCAAGCAATTGCTACTCAAGACAGTGAGATACCTGTGAATTCAGCTACTCTGCAACTGCAAGAATCTACAAGTAGATTTAGTGGTGCTGTCTGGTATGAATCTATTCGACAGAAATCTATTATATTAGCTGGATTAGGTGGTATTGGTAGTTATGTTGCATTTCTATTAGCTAGAATGCAACCAGCTAGAATCACTATGTATGATGATGATAGAGTAGAAGCTGTTAATATGTCAGGTCAGTTGTATAGTGTAACAGATGTAGGAAACTATAAAGGTAATGCCATTTATCAAATGATGAAGAATTATGGTAACTTCTATAATGGTAATGTGAATACTCAAAGATTTACTGACCAATCTTTAGGAGGTCCTATAATGATTTGTGGCTTTGATAACATGGAAGCAAGAAAGGTATTCTATCAAAGTTGGAAGAACTGGAGAAACACAACTGATGATTCATCTAAATGTCTATTCATTGATGGTAGATTAGCAGCAGAAGAATTTCAAGTAATTGCAATTCAAGGTGATGATGAAAGGGCAATGAAACTCTATGAAGAAGAGTGGTTATTTAGTGATGCAGAGGCAGAAGAGACTCTCTGTAGCTATAAACAAACTACATTTATGGCTAATATGATTGGCTCAGTTATGGTCAATATATTTGTTAATTTTGTAGCTAATGAATGTGACCCAGTATTCCCAAGAGATGTGCCCTTCCTTACTACCTATGATGCAACTACTATGTATTATAAAGTAGAAATGTAGTATGGCAGTAACAATTAACTATAGATTTGCTAGTACAATTGCTGGCTTATTCAGAAATGAAGGAAGTGGTGAGTATCCTCAGTTATCTCAAGCAGGTATAAGTTGGTCTAATAATAATGTGCTTAATAGGTTCACTAAATGTGATTTAAGTGGTCCAGAGTTTGAGGTTCCAGTTGCTATAAGAGGTTATGCTGAGAGAGAACTAAGAACTACTATTGGGAAAACCTTTTCAAGTATAGGAGAAAAAGAGTTAGTGGTTCCTATAATTCAGCAGAGTTATATTAATAACAAAAGAACTGCTGATTCTATACTCAAACAACTCTTTGAATCTACCATTCAATATGGCATGGTGAATATAAAGACAAACAAAGATATTGAGTATCATGGAGGAAGAGGCTATATCTTTGATGCTAATTTTAACCCTATATTCTTTGCTACTCTGATAGGTCATTATGATGTTGAAGATGTCAGCAATAGAGTGAGAGGTTGGACTTGGACTGAATGTAGAGTGTATTTACATCCTAATATAATCATTGACGGTAGTGACTTAATAGGTAAAGGTATAATGAAGAAAGTTCTTCCTTATTTGTTAAGTAGCAGAGATGTTCTTCCTTATTCTAGGATAAATTGGATAAAAATAAGTGAGAATATTAAAGTCAAGGTTATTATTGAAGATGCTAGTAGGTTCTTTAGAACTCCTACACCTATGAGAGCTGACTTTACTAATGAAGAGATGAATGAAATGTTAGCAGCTCATGCAGATGAAGTTGTAAGACAGTTTAAGTTATGACACTAAATGAATATTTTGGTAATTGGATTAGAGTTATAGATGTTAATGAGTTGAATAAGGTTACTGGGATTATAGGCAATATAAGAAAGCCTATATGTCCTAGTATTCCTGATGTATTCAGGTCATTCACTCTGTGTCCCTATGAAGACTTGAAGGTAGTTATGATAGGGCAAGACCCATATCCACAGAAAGATGTAGCTACAGGTATCCTATTTGGTAATAGAAGTGAGATAAGTGAAGATGACTTATCTCCTTCACTAAAGATTGTTAAAGAGGCTTGCATTAATTTTGAGATTCCACATAATAGTATTATCTTTGACCAGACTTTAGAGAGTTGGGCTAATCAAGGAGTACTAATGATTAATTCTGCACTGACTTGTGAGATGAATAAAGTAGGCAGTCATGCAATGTTATGGAGACCTTTCATGACTAAGTTATTGAAGAACCTATCTGAGTGGAATACAGGTATAATCTATGTTCTATTTGGAGAACAAGCTAGAACATTTGCACCTTATATTAATGGTAAGTCTAATATCATTCTTGAGGAAAAGCATCCAGCCTACTATGCTAGAATGGAAAAGAGGATGCCTTCAACAGTCTTTGAAGAAATAAGCAGACTAACAAAAGAGAAGTATGGTGAACCTATTAAATGGTTCCAAGAGTATTAATAAATAATAATTTCAAATCATGAAAAAGTATGTATTTGTAAAGACAGGTGAAGCTGTAGAGTTAGGTCAAAAATTGGCTAGAGTTGCTAACACATTGTTAGGTCCTGTTGTAGTAGAAGAAGTAGAAATCACAGAGAAAACACTTCCTATGTTTATTAAGAGAGGTGTAATTTCAGTGCAAGAAGAGGAAGCTAATTGCACTCATGTGAACATTGACTATTACATTGGACATCTTGCTGAAAGAATCAACTGGAAGCCTGAGAACTTGGCTAAGTATCTGAATAATTTGGCTGGCATCAATGAAGCTGCTGTATTCTCAATCCTGTTGAGAGAAGTTGCAATTGTGATGGATAAGAAATATCCAGACCATATTGAAAGAAGCAAGGAGATTTATGTCATTGACATGACTGATGGTGAGATTCATAAACTGAGAGAGTTACATAAGGTAAAGAATTTCAGAAACTTTGCTGCATTCAGAACTATTGAAGATGCTCTATGCGCTAAGCATATTCTGAAAGATTTTATGAAAGAATTGTTTAAGAGAGGTGGAAAATAAGGTGTGGAAGGTAATTCCAAATTATCCTAACTACCAAGTTAGTAATACTGGTGAGGTTAAATCATTAAACTATAATCATACAAAGGAAGAGAAGATACTATCTCAAGGAAAAGTAACTAGAGGTTATTTATCAGTTGTATTAGTAAATGACTATGGTAAGAAAATGTTCCTTGTGCATAGACTGGTAGCTGAGCTATTCCTTAATAATCCAAACAATTATAATAGTGTAAATCATAAGGATGAGGATAAAACTAATAACTCAGTAGATAATCTTGAATGGTGTGATAATAGATATAATATTAACTATGGTACTGCTAATGCAAGGAGAAGTGAAACTTTAAGTAGAATTAAATGTAAAAGAGTAAATCAGATAAATGCTGATGGAAAAGTACTTGATACTTTTAATTCTGTTTTAGAGGCTAAATCTATTACTGGGATTTCTCATATTGGAGATTGTTGCAATGGCAATAGAACTACTGCTGGTGGTTATAAATGGAGTTGGAATGAACAAGAAAGTTAAAAATGCTACCCCAACAGTAAGTAATGGTATTGAGTTCAAGTCCAAGATTGAAGTTATGGTATATAATACCCTAGTTCAACATGGATTTGAACCTCAATATGAACCTATTACTTATGTAATCTGGAGTGGATTTAGACCTACTATACCTTTCTATACAAGGAATGAGAAAACTAAACAACAGATACTCAACCTTAGGAAACTAGTGGATGTAACATACACCCCAGACTTCTACATAGAGTACAAAGGATTAAAGATTATCATTGAAGCTAAAGGCTTTGAGAATGATGTCTGGCCTTACAAGTTTAAGATGTTCAGACATTTGCTTGAACAACAGCCAGATAAAGATAAGTATTTAATCTTTGAGATATTCACAAAGAAACAATTGTTGGAAGCTATAGAAATAATTAAAGGTTATGGAACCAGTAGAGAGAATGATGAACTTAACCAAGTGCCTACCAAAGAGTGACATTGTATTAGCACAGAGATTTATTGATTCAAGAGATTTTGAGTCATTGCAAGAACTTGTTGATTCAGCTATTATCAAGGCAAGGAAGAGTTTAAATAGTGATAATCCTAAGGAAGAGTATCTTAGTTTAGATATGGATGAATTAGTCAAACTGAAAGCAGAGGTAGATGTTTATGTAGAACAGTTACAAATACCTTATCAGGATGATGTAGAAGAGTTTGAAGATTATGCAGAAGAGTATTAAGTCCATAAGTTGGCAAGTTACAGAATCTGTTTATAGAGCAGACCCAGCTATCAGTTATTCTACATTAAGTAGGTTTGATAGAGAAGGTTGGAGAAAGATTGGAAGTCTCTTTGATAAGATTGAATCACCAGCATTAAGATTTGGCAGTGCAGTTGACACTATGCTAACTGATGGTGAAGCAGCTTTTACACAGAGATTTATGGTGTGTGAATTTCCATCATTATCAGAGGTACTAATATCATTAACTAAAGAACTATTCAATGGTTATGGTAATGACTATAGAAGTCTTGATTTAGTACCTGATGAGATAATATTAGCACACTCTCTTTCCTATCAATCTAATTGGGGGGATGAGGCTAAACTCAAGCATATTAGAAGCAAGTGTGGAGATTATTATAAGTTACTTGCACTATCAACAGATAAAGAAATCTTGTCTCAGAAAGACTATGATGATACTGTTGCCTGTGTTAATGAACTTAAGACTAATCCTTATACTAAAGGATTCTTCAAGATTAACCCATTTGATACTAGATTTGAAAAGGAATTCCAATTAAAATTCAAAGCTGAGTTTAATGGAATATCTGTCAGATGTATGTTTGATGAGTTAGTAGTTGACCATCAAGAGAAGATAATTTATCCTATTGACTTAAAGACTTCTGGTCATGCAGAGGAAGACTTTGAACAATCATTTGTTACATGGAGATATATGATACAAGCACAGCTTTATACATATATACTTCAACAAGTAATTAGTAAAGATGAATACTTCAAGGACTTTAAGATTGCACACTATAGTTTTATAGTAATTAATAGGTTTACATTAGCTCCACTTGTATGGAGGTATTATGGTAACTTTAGTGAAGTTGATATGAAGGATGATAAAGGTAATATATATAGAAATTGGAGGAAACTTCTTGTAGAACTTCATTATTACTTACAGTCACCAGATATTAAATACACTAAAGAAGCTAGAGAAAGGAATGGTATTATGAAAATAAGTAATTTACAGCCAGCATGACAGAGTTAGAATATTTTAAAGGTGATGAACTTGCAGCCTCAACTTGGAGGAATAAGTATGCAGCAGAAGGAGAACAAACTCCTGATGATACACACAAAAGGTTAGCTAAGGAATTTGCAAGAGTAGAGAGTAATTATAACTGGAAGAGTAATATAGATAGGGCTTTTAGTAATTTATCAAACTATGGCTATGTTAGACCACAACTTGATGAAGAGGCTATCTATCAGTTATTCAAGGACTTCAAGTATATTATACCTGGAGGTTCAGTTATGTCTGGTTGTGGAACTGGAGCATTGGTAAGTCTTAGTAATTGTTTTGTAATAGGTAGTCCTAAAGATAGTTATGCAGAGATAATGAAGACAAGAAGTCAACAAGCTCAACTTATGAAGAGAAGGGGTGGAGTTGGTTATGACTTATCTCAGCTAAGACCAAGAGGAGCTAAGGTTAATAATGCAGCGAAGTCTTCAACAGGTGCAGCATCTTTCATGGATGTATGTTCAGATATAACCAATGAAGTGGCTCAGAATGGAAGAAGAGGTGCCCTTATGTTAAGTATGAGTATTAATCATCCTGACATTGAAGAGTTCATTACTAAGAAGCAGGATTTAACTAAGGTAACTGGAGCTAATATATCAGTTAAAGTTACTGATGAATTTATGCAAGCTGTTGAGAATGATAAGGATTATATCCTTAGATTTCCCGTAGATGAAAGTGTACCTCAAGGTCTTATGATTGAAGAGATGCCATATAATGAATTATGGTTCTTCTCAGATGATGACCATCCAAACTCTTTCTTCAAGAAAGTAAGAGCAAGGGAGTTATGGGATACTCTCATGCACTGTGCTTGGAATACTGCTGAACCAGGGATTATGTTTGAAGGAGCAATGCACAACTATTCTCCTGATGGTGTATATCCTGACTTCAAAATGGTTGGAACTAATCCTTGTGGTGAAATACCAATGGGTCCATTTGATAGCTGTAGGTTGATTCATATTAACTTGAGTAGTTATATTGTAGACCCATTTACAGATAAGGCTCACATTGATGAAGAGTTACTCTATATGCACTCTTATGAGGCTATGAGATTGGCTGATGATTTGGTTGATTTGGAGATTGAAGCTGTTGATAAGATTATTGATACAGTGAAGAATGATACTGATGATACTGAGTTTAAACTATGGAGTAAAATCAAGGAGACTGCTATTCAAGGAAGAAGGGCTGGCTTAGGTTTCACTGGTCTTGCTGATGCAATAGCTATGTTAGGCTTGAAGTATGACTCTGATGAAGGTATTGGTCAGGTTGAACAATTAATGAAAGTTATGTTCAAAGGTCAACTTGATAGTAATATTGATATGGCTATTGAGAGAGGTTCATTCCCTGCTTGGGATTCTGTTGTAGAAGCAGAATCTAATTCAGATTGGCTAAAGTTTATAAGAAGTAACTATCTTAAAACTTGGCTTAAGATGGCTCAGTCTGGTAGAAGAAACATCAGTTGGTCCACTGTGGCTCCTACTGGAACTGTAAGTATCATGGCTGGTACAAGTAGTGGTATTGAGCCTGTATTCATGCCTTTCTATCAAAGAAAGAGGAAATGTATGTCTGAAAGTGATAGGGTAGATTATGTAGATAAAGTAGGTGAGAAATACACTTTATTTACAGTAGTTCATCCTAACTTGAAGAAATGGGCAATAGAGACTCTCAATTATTCTGAGTCAGAAGTCAATGAATGGAGCTTGGGAGTATGGAAGGAAATCTGGAAGGAAAGTCCTTATTATGGTTCTACAGCACCAGAGATTGATTGGAGACAGAGAGTTAAATTACAGGGAGTAGTTCAAAAGTATATCACTCACAGTATCAGTAGTACAGTTAATCTGGCTAAAGAAACTACAGAAGAAGAGATTGCTGACATCTATATTGAGGCATGGAAACAAGGATTGAAAGGTATCACTATTTATAGAGATGGATGCAGGGAAGGTGTATTAACTCAGGTTGAGAAACCTAAAACTATTGAAGGAAGACAAGCTCCTAAGAGACCTAAAGTTCTTGAAGCTGATTACTATCAAGTTAAAGTCAAGAAAGAGCAGTTTATAGTTCTTGTAGGGCTTCTTGAAGGTAAACCTTATGAAGTGTTTGCATTCAGACCTCTCAATCCTGTTAATATTCCAGCACATAAAGGTACTATTACTAAGGTAAGTAAGATGCACTATAGCTTTGATTCTGAACATATTAATATATCTAACCTAGAGTTAGCTAATACTAATATTGAAGAGAATGCAGCTACACTATACTCTTCAATGTTGTTGAGACATGGTGTAGATATTAACTATATTATCAAGACTGCAAGAAAAGTCAATGATAATATTAGTTCATTTAGTTCAGCTATGTGTAGAATACTGGCTAAGTATATACCTAATGGTGAAGTAAAGGGTGAAGTATGCCCTGATTGTGGAGGAACTTTAGTGAGGGAAGGTGGTTGCATTCACTGTAAAGACTGTGGCTACTCAAAATGCTTGTAACATGAAAATTGAAACTAAGTTTAATATGGGGGATTCTGCTTTTGTTATGTATAATAACAAGGCAGTTCCCATACTTATTATGGGAGTACATTACTCTTTAGATAGATATGCAGGTGAAATAACCTATTACTCTGCAAACATATCAACTGGTAATGGTCTGGAGAGGTTTAAAGAAAAAGAAGTATTCAAAACTAAAAAGGAATTATTAGAATCATTATGAAATTGAAGATAAAGATAAGAGAAATAACAGAAGGCTGTATGCCTGAAATAATAGAGAAAGGTGACTGGATTGACCTTAGGGCAGCAGAGGATGTAGTGTTAAAAGCACCTCAAGCTGGTGTAAGGAAGAGAGAAACTATTGATGGTGAAGTGATAAGTCATAGAGATGTATCTTTTAATTATCACTTACTTAACTTAGGAGTGGCAATGCAACTCCCTGCTGGCTTTGAAGCAATTGTAGATGCAAGAAGTAGCACTCCTAGTAAGCTAGGTATAATCTGTGCTAATAGCCAAGGTGTAATTGATAATTCATATCAAGGAAATGATGATGAATGGAAGTTCCCTGCTATTGCTATCAGAGATACTACTATTCATAAAGGTGATAGAATCTGCCAATTCAGAATTCAGTTAAGTCAGAAAGCTACTATGTGGCAGAAGCTTAAATGGCTCTTTAGCTCAGGCATTGAACTTGTAAAGGTTCAGAAATTGAATGGTAACAACAGAACTGGAATAGGTAGTACTGGTGTTAAGTAATAACTCTAAAAAAAAATGAGAACATGATAACAAATATATTATTTGTGGTAGGATTAGCACTTCTGGCTGCTCTCTTTGCCAAGGTGGTTGATATGGCTAGAAAGGGAGATACAAGAATGTTGGCAGATAAGATGTCATTCAGAGAAACATTGGATTTAACTGAACTTCCTATTGTTACCTTTAGGAACAATGATAAGAAGTTTAACTTTCTGCTTGATACTGGTGCCACTAATTCAGTAATTAATAAGTCTGCACTTGCAGATATAGTCTCTAATCCTACTGGGAAGAAAGATACTATATATGGGTCTGATGGTAATAGAGAGGAAGTTGATATAGTTTCTATAGGTATTAGTTATAAAGATAATACCTTTGATGAGGAGTTCTATGCTAAAGATTTAGATGCTGCCTTTGGTAATCTAAAGGTTAGTCATGGTGTAAACCTGCATGGAATTCTTGGTAATTCTTTCTTCCAAAGATATAGATATGTCATAGACTTTGATAAACTTGTAGCATATTCAGCAATGTAATGGAGAATATAATCAAACTTAATTCAAGAGGTGAGGAGAACAATTACCTCAAGAGACTTAGTAAACCAGATGGCAAAGAGTCAAAGACTTATGTACTTAAAGTTAGCACACCAACTGTAAGAGTTAGTAAGCTAGCTACAGGATACGAGTTTATTGACCCTTCTGGTGGTCCAATGATTAAGGTTGGTTCTCTTCTTGAAGAAGCTCAAGCAGTAGTCAAATCAATTGACTATACTATGGGTTATGGATATACAATAACATTTGAATAATATGACAGAAGACTGGGAATTTAGAGAGGAACAGCAGGAAACCATCTACTATGGTGAGCAAATATACTTTGTCACAGGGCAATCTTATTTGTTTGAAGATGAGGATAGACCTTTCAAATGTATCTCAGTTGAGCAGTCTTTGGAGCTACTGGAAACCCTAAGAATAGTAGGCTTGGATAGTGAAACTAAAGGTACTGAAATCTGGCAAGGACAGTTGTTACTTCTTCAATTAGGTAATAAACACTTTCAAATAGTGATTGATTGCTTGACTATAGATGTAAGAAGGTACAAAGAGTTCCTTGAAAGTGACAGACTCTTTATCATTCACAATGCCAAATTTGATTTAAGATGGCTATATAAAGAAGGAATTGTAGTAAGAAATGTCTATGATACTTTCTTAGGTGAAAAGATACTATTCTTAGGTTTCCCTCCAGGCACAGTCTCTTTATCTTTACAAGCTTGTTGTGATAGATATTTGAATATACATCTTGATAAGACTGTTAGAGGTAAGATACATGCAGGTTTAACAGATGAGGTAATTATATATTCAGCCAATGATGTTGTTTGGCTTGAG
>ULOT01020904.1_pt1 | contig 10467 bp, 9 predicted proteins | sample 1952811 | NCBI WGS metagenome assembly ULOT01 (sample SAMEA4835609, study PRJEB28245) | human gut metagenome | biome: gut microbiome; material: fecal sample | place: Denmark | collected 2008
CGGGGCTACATCGCCACGGTCTGGGGCATCGGCTACAAGTTCGACCCAGATGCGGCACAATAAAACGGAGGAGCGCAGTTGATGCGGCAACTGGGAAAAAAGCGGCGTTCCATCGGCATCCGCGGGCAGATGATGTGGTTCTTGTGCCTGATCTGCCTGCTGCTGCTGGGGTTGTTCTGGTTCCTGAGCACCCAGCTGCTGGAGCCGCTGTACACCAAACACATCCAGAAGCAGCTGACGGCAGAGGCCGAGATGATCGTGGCCGAGATGGATGACGCCATCGCAAAGGGGGAGATCCTCTCGTACTGGGCATTCGGCGGCATCAAGGTGACGAACGACGACTTCTTCAGCCAGCTGGGCAGCGACATCTATTCCAACGGGGAACTGAGCAGCTTTTGCGTGGACATTTCGGACGCAACGCTCCGCACCATCAAAAAATACGAGAACCTCTCCTATTGCAGTCTGCACCAGAAGTCGTTCCCCGATACGCTGGATGACGACATCGCTTATTCCACCGCCCGGCAGGTGCGGCAGTACTGCCGCGAGAACGGGGCCTTCGCCCGTGTGCTCCCGGCGGCCAAGCCGTCGGCCTACAATCAGCTGGTCGTGGGCCGGATGACCGCCGATGGGGCCTATACGGTGCTGGTGAGCACCACCCTGATGCACGTGTCCGAGGCGGGCGAGGTGATGAGCACCGTGCTGCCGCTGGCGGCGGCGCTCATCTTTGCCTTCTCGATGAGCGCGGCGTGGATGTTCAGCGAGTGGTTTACAAAGCCGCTGCGTCAGCTCTCCGGTGCGGCGCGGCAGGTGGCCCAGGGCGATTATGCCGTCCATGTGGAAACGGGCCGGAACGATGAGCTTGGCGACCTGGCCGAGGAGTTCAACCACATGGCGAAGGAAGTCCAGCGGGCCTCCCAGATGCAGCGGGACCTGCTGGCCAATGTCTCCCACGACCTGCGTACCCCGCTCACCCTCATCAAGGGCTACGCCGAGACAGTGCGCGACATCACCGGCGACGACAAGGCCCACCGCGACGAGCAGATGAATATCATCGTGGACGAGGCCGACCGCCTGACGGCTCTGGTCTCCAGCGTCATGGAACTGAGCAAGGTGACGAGCGGCGCGGAAAAATGCGAGAAAGTCCATTTCGATATGGGCCAGCTCTGCGACGAGGTCAGCGAACGGTACGACGCCGTCTGTGCCCAGAACGGCTGGCAGCTGAAACTGGAGCTGCCGGACGAGGAACTGCCCGTCTACGCCGACCCCAACATGATGCAGCGGGCGCTGCACAACCTGCTGGGCAACGCGATGCACCACATGGGAGCGGATGGCATCTTCGTGCTGCGGGCTGCACCATCTGCCGAGGGCGTCCGGGTCGAGGTCGAGGATCACGGCCCCGGCATCGCCGCCGAGGACCTGCCCTATATCTTTGACCGCTACTACCGCTCCCGCTCCGATGCGGGCAAGCAGGGCACGGGCCTGGGCCTGTCCATCACAAAAGCCATTTTTCAGCAGCACGGCTTCCGCTTCGGTGTGCAGAGCACCGTGGGCAAAGGAACGACGTTCTGGTTCATCATGACTTCAGAGTAACAAAAAAATCCTGCGCGAAAACGCAGGATTTTTTGTTACGAGTCGGCAGAACGGTAGATGCCCAGGCTGTTGTCCGGGTCGGGCATCTTGACACGGGAGGCGCGGTCGTTGACCTGGACCAGCATCCAGCCCATGAGGGCCAGCACGGCCAGAATGATGAGCCATTTGACGGCGTTGGGGAGCTTTTTCATCGTGACGTTCCTTTTTTCTTAAACTTCCGGGCGGCAGCGCTTCCGGGCGCGGGCCAGCAGTGCGGCCGCATCGGCAGCGGAAGGCTCGTTCACCCAGGCCGGGCGGGGCGCAGCCCCTGCGCCGGAACTGCCCTCCTCCGCAAAGGAGGCAAGGCCGGTGTCGGTGCGGTCGTTCCAGGGCGAGAAGCCGTCGGGGGCGATGTGGGCACCGAGGCGGCAGTCCAGCACGGTGGTCTTGCCGGTGGGGCGCCAGGGCCGGCCCAGATAGACCGTCCCGGCCGGGCAGTCCGAGACGAGATCGCAGTCCCAGAGGACAAAGCCCAGCCCGTCCGCCGGGCCGGACGGCGCCGTGACGAAGCTGCGGGGGATGTGGTTGTTCACGGTGCGCAAAGTGCACTGCTCGAACAGGGCGTCTGCCCCGCCGAAGATGAAGTCGATGTCGCCCGCGATCTCACAGTTCTGGTAATACTGCGCGGAAGCCCGCCGGGGCGCAAAGGTGCGGGGGCCGAGAAAGCCGTCCTTCTCCCGCTCTTTTTCGGGCAGCGGGGCGCAGAACAGGGTGTCCTGATTGCCCAGCAGTTTCACCCGGCGGAACACGGCCCGCGCACTGTCCACATAGGCTGCGATGGCTTGCCCCACCAGACTGCCCGGCCCGGCATCGTTGGCGATGGTCAGGTCCTCCACGGTGAGGCTCTCCCCGCTGAAGAAGGCCGTGTAGCTGCGGAAGGTGTGGGTGGGCCGCCCGTCCGGGTGGGGCAGTTTGCCGCCGTCGGCCCAGACGAGGATGGTCTGGTCGGCACCGGCACCCCGCAGGGTGATGCAGCGTTTTTCGCAGACCAGCTTTTCCCGGTAGATGCCGGGCCCGATGACGATCTCGGCTTCCAGTTCATAAGGCACGGCCAGCACGGCCTCGGACACCGAAGCGTAATCGCCGCTTCCGTCCTGCGCAACGGTAAGATGCAGCATAGAAAGGGACCTCCCACAAAAAAGATAGTGTTATTATAGTCCCTATTTGTGAATAAATCAACGCCCGCAGGCTTCCAGCCGGAGCACGGCTGCGGTGATGTCGTCGGGGCGGCCGGTCGCTTCGGCGCGGGCGCGGGCCGTTTCCACCAGTGTTTTGGCCAGCACTTCGGGCGGGTCGGCTGCGGCAGCAGAGAGTTCCAGCTGCTTGAGCACCCAGCCGGTGCCGTCCACGAGCAGGCCGTCCGACACCAGCACGGCGTAATCGCCCGCCGCCAGATGCACCACCCGGCTCTGCCCGTTCACCCCGCCCAGGATGCCGATGGGCAGGCTGGCATCCCCCACAGGCCGTGCCCGCCCGCCGTGGACCAGAAAACCCGGTGCGGCCCCGGCCTTAAACAGCCGTGCCGTGCCGGTATAGAGGTCCACGCTGATGAGGTCGAGGGTCGCGCCGCTCTCCTCATCGCTCTTGAGGGCCAGTGCTACGTTGACCAGCCGTGCGGCCAGCTCGGCGGTGAAGCCTGCCTTGAGCAGACGGGCCGTCAATTCTGCGGCCAGGTTGCCGTCCACAGCGGCCGGGCGTCCGGTGCCCATGCCGTCGCAGAGGATCATCTGCGCAGCGGTGGGGCTGCAGAACTGCTGGACCGCATCGCCGGAGATGCTACCCCGCGCGGCGCTCCCGGCAGACCCGAAGACGGCCCGCAGAGCAGGCTTTTCGCAGAAGAGCAGGGTCGTCATCCCCTTGCAGGAGAGCACCTGGGGCGGGTCAAAGGTGCGGCGGCAGAGCCGCCCGACCTCCTGTGCCAGTGCGGCCAGCTCCGGGGCAGAGAACCGGGTGCGGGGCAGGGTGACAGCGGCCCGCGTCCGGCCCAGGTCGTCCAGCGTGACGGCAGATTCCAGCGGCGGCGTGCCGAGGCTGGCAAAAAAGTCGGCCACCCGCCCGGATTTATAGGGTTCCGGTGTGCCGGGGCGGCCCAGCTGTTCGCTCAGCACCCCCAGCGCGTCGGCCACGGCGCTGTATTGCTCAGTCAGGGCTGTGCGCATGGCTTCGGCGTGGACGCGGGTCTCCTTCCGGCTGCGGTAGAGCGCGAAGGATTTGTTCACCGCTGCGCAGAGCGCCGCCGGGTGGATGCAGCGCCCCAGCTGGGCTGGGAGGTCGCCGGTCTCCAGATGGCCGTTCCGTTCCAGAATGGGCCGCAGGGCGTTCATGCCGTCCAGCGTCGCGGTGTATTCCTGCTTCCAGCAGCTCTCCCGCCGCCCGCAGTTGAAGCAGAGCGCATCATGGGCGTTGTCGATGACCCAGCGGAAGGTCTCGCACCGGTGGGGCAGGGCGTCGTAGACCTCGTTGACGGTCTCTGCGAGGGAGGACAGGCTTTCGGCCACCGCTTCCAGCCGGGTGGCTGCCGCCGAAAAACGGGGCCGCTCCTCCGGTGCGTCCGGTTCGTCTGCGGGTACCGGGGCCAGCCAGCCGCCGGGCAGCAGCGCGGCCAGCCCCAGCCCCGCCCCGGCGCTGAAGGCAAAGCCAAAGGCACTGCCGGGCGGCTGGACGCAGAGCACCCCTGTCACACAGCCGCCCGCATAGGCTGCAAAGGCTTCCACCCGGCGTCCGGGGGCCAGCAGAGCAGCCGCTGCACTGGCGCAGGAGAGCCCGGCTGCCGCCGGGCCGAGGGAGGCATCCGCCCCGCAGAGGGCCGCACCCAGCACGGCACAGCAGGCAAGGGCGGCTTTCCCCTGGCCCCGGCAGCAGAGGGCGGCTTCCAGCACCGCGCAGAACACGACGCCAAGGCAGACCGGCCCCAGCGTGACCCCGCCCAGGGCCGCAGCGGCAGCGGCCCCGACGAGCAGCATCCCCACGCCGGGCGTTTCGGGCGGGAACCGCCGCAGGGCAAAGCTCAGCGCCCCCGCCAGCAGAGCATCTGCCCCGCAGGTGAGCAGCAAGTCGACCCCGCCGCCGGTGGGGCCGAAGGCAAAGCAGACGGCCCCCAGCCCCAGGGCCCCGCAGCCCGCCAGCAGGGCGGGCCGAAACCGGCCCGGCCAGAGCCACCGTGCTGCTACGGCGGCCCCGATGGCGCAGAGCAGACAGATGCTGTCCAGCGACAGCGCCCCGAACCCATGGAGCAGCAGCCCCAGCACTGCCCCGGCCGCACAGGCAGCGAAGCTGTCCTCCGCAAAGCCGAGCGTCAGCCCCAGCCCGAAGGGGATGAGCGCCCCATACAGCACCGCCCAGCCGCCGAGCAGCCCGGCCAGAAAAGCCGAACCCTGCCGCAGAGCCGGGCGGACGGCTGCACGCGGCAGCAGCGCCGCCGCAAAGGGATGGAGGGTATCCTGCCTGAGAAGATCGTGCATAAAAAAATCCCCGCTTTCCGGCGGGGATCGTTTGCGTTGTTCTGTTTCCCGCGCCTTGTGCATATACTGTAGCGCGGCCGCCGGGCGGTTTTTGGGAGGGTGAAGCGAAGCGGCATCCTTTTGCTAAAACCAAGAAAAAAGCCCTGCGGCGTACAAAAACCGCAGAGCTTTTTGGGAATTTTAGAAGATTCAGCCGTTCAGCTTCTCGATGGCGGCTTTCACGCGGGCAAGGGTCGTCTCGCGGCCCATCATGCAGGCGAGGTCGGTGCCGCCGCCGGGGGTGCGCTGCTTGCCGGACAGGGCGATGCCCAGCGGGTAGAGCAGCCAGCCGTTCTTCTTGCCCAGTTCCTCGGCCTTGGCCTTGCAGGCATCAAAGACGGCGTCGCGGTCGGAAAAGTCCAGAGCTGCATCACTCAGCACGGGCAGCAGTGCTTCCAGCGCTTCTTTTGCGGACTCCGGGGTGGTCTTCTGCTTCTTGTTGGTGTACAGGCTCACGTCGTACTCCGGCATCGCATCGAAGAAGTCCAGCTGCGCGGGGATCTCGCCCAGCACCTCGCAGCGGGGCTGCAGGTTGGCGCAGAGCAGCTTCTTGTCAATGGGGGTGTGGACAGCCTGGTCGATCCAGGGCTCCGCCGCAGCCAGGAATGCGTCCGGGCTCAGGCGGCGGATATACTCCGCGTTGATGGCCCGCAGCTTGAGCGGGTCAAAGATGGCCGGAGACTTGGAGATGCCGTCCGGGCTCCAGACCTTGCGCAGCTCGTCGAGGGAGAAGATCTCCTGCTCGGCGTATTCGCCTCTGGGGCTCCAGCCCAGCAGGCAGATATAGTTCAGGATGGCAGCGCTCAGGTAGCCCTTGGCGCGCAGATCCTGATAGCTTGCATCGCCGTTGCGCTTGGACAGCTTGTTCTGGGCGTCCTTCATGACCGGCGGGCAGTGGATATAGGTGGGGATCTCCCAGCCGAATGCCTGGTACAGCAGGTTGTATTTGGGGGTGGAAGACAGGTACTCGCTGCCGCGGATGACATGGGTGATGCCCATCAGGTGGTCGTCCACGACGTTGGCGAAGTTGTAGGTGGGCATCCCGTCGGTCTTGATGAGGATCTGGTCGTCCATCTCGCTGTTCTCGACCTCGATGTGGCCGTAGACCACATCGTCGAAGCCGGTGATGCCGGTGCGGGGGATCTTCTGGCGGATGACGTACGGTTCTCCGGCGGCCAGACGCTTCTGGACCTCCTCTTCGGGCAGGTCGCGGCAGCAGCCGTCGTAGTGGGTCATCTCGCCGTTGGCGCGCTGCTCGGCGTGCAGCGCTTCCAGGCGCTCCTCGGTGCAGAAGCAGTAATATGCCTTGCCCTCGGCGACCAGCTGTTCGGCATACTGTTTGAACATCCCCATTCGCTCACTCTGGACATAGGGGCCGACCGGGCCGCCGATGTCCGGGCCTTCGTCCCAGTTCAGCCCGGCCTCGCGCAGGGTGTTGTAAATGACGTCCACCGCGCCTTCCACATAGCGGCCCTGGTCCGTGTCCTCGATGCGGAGGATGAAGGTGCCGTCCTCGTGCTTGGCCATCAGGTAGGTGTACAGCGCGGTGCGCAGGTTGCCAACGTGCATATAGCCGGTGGGCGAGGGGGCAAAACGGGTGCGGACTTTATTGCTCGGCATAAAAAACGCTCCTTATCTATATCGGCAAATAAATTTGTGAATTGCTACCCTTTAGTTTAACTGTTCAGCGCGATTTTGTCAACGAGGAGACGCGAAGAACGGCCGGAAGGGGGCATTCTCTCCCGGAAACGATCAAAATCGTCGAATCTGCCCAATTTTCGGAGAAAAACTTTGGAGCGAAACGCTGCCGAAACGATTGACAAACGGCGCGAAAAACGGTCAAATAAAAACGACACATTTCAACACATTCGGGCGGAGGTAGAGGCAATGAAACAAAAATCGTTCGATGCAGTGCGGCAAAAGAGCAGGGCGCTTGCGGTGCTGCTCTGTCTGGCCGTTCTGCTGCTGACCGGCTGCGGCGGAGGCGGGGCAGCTGCACCGGAACCGCCCGCGTCTGCTCCGGCGGCGGGCAGAACGGACGAGGATACGGCTTCTTCTCCGGCGGCACCCGCGCCTTCGGAACCGGAATCGGTGTCCAGTTCGACGGCCGTGTCTGAGTCGGAAGCTCAATCGCCGCAGGAACCGGAGGTGGAAGACTTTCTCCGCTGTGAGCCGATGGACTACACCAGCGTATCGGCGGTCTGCTCCGGGCAGGAGGGCACCCTTATCGTGGTCAAAGTCCGCGTGGAAAATACGACGGAACAGGTCGTCCATGCGTTCAACACCAGCGCATCGCTTGGGAACGTGACGGTGGACAACGCAGTGGACGGCATGTCTGCGGACCGGGTCGCTGCGGGCAAGGCCGCAGAACATCTGACGGTGGTGCTCCGGACGACGCAGGAGACCGTGGTGAAAAAGCCGGTCGTTGCGGCCCTTGAAAGCGCAGCCGAAGCTCTGCAGCCGGGGCAGAGCGCGGTGGCGTATGGGTATGTATTCCTCCCGGCCAGCGAAGGCAGCTGGACACGGGCGGATTTTCTGTGGAAGGAGCAGGCCATCGGCAGCCTGACGCCGAAGAAGAAGCCGCAGGCCCCTGCGGAGTCGGCTGCGCCGTCGGGCAGTACCGCCGCTTCGGCACCGTCCGCAAAGCCGGAGCCGCCGGCCAGCTCTGAGCGCCCGGCCGCGTCAGAACGCCCTGCCGTCTCGGAGCCGCCCGCAGCTTCGCCGCCCACGGCATCGCCGGGCAGCCCGGCCGGGTCCGAACCGTCCTCGCAGCCGGAGACGTCAGCTGGGTCCGAACACCCCGCTGCATCCGAGCCACCGGCCTCGCCGCCTGCATCCAGCGCGCCGTCGGCCCCGGAAACACCGGCAGCGTCCGGGATGCCTGCTTCGTCGGAAGTGCAGGAGCCGGATACGTCTGCGGCGTTCCCGGAGTTTGCCGTGCTGGGGCAGACCCTGACGCCGTCCGGTTTCTGTGTGCACTTCCGGGTGAAGAACCACACAAAGGAGACGCTGGACCTGGAAAATACCGCCGCACAGTTTACGGACGCTGCGGATGGGACGTTCCGGGAAGATCGGCTTTACCAGAGCGGCACGAAGAGCCGCTGGATCGGTTCGCTCTGTTATCTGACGAACGGAGCGCAGACGGACGAATATCCATGCTACGTCGTCACGTCGGCCCGGAGCACCGTGCTGAAGCCGGGGGCCTCGACGGAGATCTGGGTCTACGGGCACCTGTCGGATACGGAGAAGGTGTCCCTGGTCGCCGTGTCGCTCTCTGCCTGCTGCGGCGGCAAAACGTGCCCCATCCCGGACGAAGATGCCCTGTTTCTGGTGCCGGGACGGAACGGCTCGAAGCGTGAGACGAGCAGCAAAAAATCTTAAAAAATCCCAAGAGCCGGAACTTTTCGCCCGGAGGCGGACTGCCTTCGGGCGTTTTTGTGCCCATTCCAAAAACATCCGGGAAGTTTTTGTCGAAACGGACCGCAGGCGTTGACGAAGCAGGAACTATTTTGTATACTAATGAAGCACTGGAACAATTTTCCTATCACCGGATTTGTGGCCGGGCAGCGTGGCCCGGAAAAATGAGGAAAATACGAGAAGCAGTGCGAATTAGGCAAAGGAGAAGCACAAAATGAAAAGTACAGGAATCGTTCGCGGGATCGATGCGCTGGGGCGGATCGTTCTGCCCAAGGAGCTGCGCACCAGCATGAAGCTGGAAACGGATGCAAAGCTCGAAATCTTCGTTGACGGAGACGCCATCGTCCTCAAAAAGTACCGCCCGAAGGGAAGCTGTGACTTCTGCGGGACCGTCGATGAGCAGGCCGTGCAGTTCGCAGGCTACTGCATCTGCTCCGCCTGCCGGAAGAAGATCGGCGCCCTCTGAGCACGGGCCGCAAAAAGGAGAAGACGCTATGAGCCAGATGATCGATTTTACGCTGCCGTCGAGCGCACCGGGGCGGATGCTCCATGCGTTCCGCTGTGTGCCGGAGGGCGAAGTGCGCGCCATCGTGCAGCTCTCGCACGGGATGGTGGAGTTCATCGACCGCTACAAGCCGCTGGCCGAGTACCTCGCCACACGAGGCATCCTCGTGACCGGAAACGACCATCTGGGCCATGGCGGGTCCATCCGGACCAGGGCAGACTACGGCTATTTTGCCGAGCCGGACGGCAACCGGGCGGTGCTGGATGACCTTCACGCCATGACCGTTCTGACGAAACAGCTCTACCCCGGTGTGCCGTATTTCCTGCTGGGCCACAGCATGGGCTCGTTCTATGCACGGCAGTATCTGTGCGAGTGGGGCAGTGAGCTGGACGGTGCCATCATCCTGGGGACCGGTTTCCAGCCGAAAGCGCTGGTCGCGTTTGCCCGCACGGTCTGCCGGGTGCTGGCGGTCTTTTTCGGCTGGCAGCATCGCAGCAGGCTGGTGGCGGAGCTTTCGTTCCTGGGCTACAACAAGGGGCTGGAGGGCCGCACCACCCACGACTGGCTCAACCGCGACCCTGCCGAGGTGGACAAGTACCTCGCCGATGAGCGGTGCACCTTCACGTTTTCGCTGAATGCCTATTACAGCATGTTCACGGGCATTCTGCGGCTGTACGACCCGGCCTTTCTGGCCCGGATGCCGAAAGACCTGCCGGTGCTCTTCCTGGCCGGTGATGCCGACCCGGTGGGCGAGCGCAGTGCGGGTGTCCGGCGGGCCGTGCAGAGCATGAAGGATGCCGGGATGCGGGACGTGCAGGTCAAGTTCTACCCCGGTGCCCGGCACGAGCTTCTGGTGGAGACGAACCGGGCCGAAGTCTTTGCCGACATCGGCGATTTTGTGGAACGGCACCTTCCCTGAGCGGCATTGCCGTGGAATCGGGATGGGTGTTCGGAAGATGAAAAAAGACACCTCATGGCGAGGTGTCTTTTTTCATAGGGTGATGGTGGGCCAGGCAGGACTTGAACCCGCGACCAAGCGGTTATGAGAACGTCGCTAATTTTGAAATCCCATTTTTCTTGTGGAATCTTGTGGCTATCTCATAGTTCTGCAAAAACACCTTATGAACACACCCATACCGAACGCTGCCCGCATCCTCGGACAGACGGGTGTCCTGCGTGCTGACGACGGCGGCAGGCGCAGGATCGGCCGCTGCGGTCACAGCCTTTTTGGCAAGGCCGGTATGGATGGTGAGCAGTGCCATTACCAGCAGCACCAAAGCGCAGCCCAGCAGGCGGATATCCACATCACATTTCCGATCGTACATTCTGAAACGCCCCTTTTCCATTTTTGCCCTGCCCGGCGGACACGTTTCCACTGCGGCGGGCCGACTGATGTTTCCTATCCTCTGCTGCGGA
>ULOT01070955.1_pt1 | contig 10426 bp, 6 predicted proteins | sample 1952811 | NCBI WGS metagenome assembly ULOT01 (sample SAMEA4835609, study PRJEB28245) | human gut metagenome | biome: gut microbiome; material: fecal sample | place: Denmark | collected 2008
AAGATCACCGTCAGCAACGGCTACCGGCCCAACGGCAAAAAAATCAGCAAGGCGAAGACCATTCAAGTTCCGCCCAGTGTCCCCAAGCGCGGCATCGGGCAGTATGTCGCTCACGTCGCCGAGGAGCTGGAGCGTAGCTTCAAGACCGGCTACGCCGAGGATGGCGAGATGACCTTTGAGGAATTCGCCTCCCGCTGGCTGAACCGGCAGACGAAATATGCCCCCAGCACCATCGCTGCATACCGGCGGATGTTGGAGGTGGTGTATCCCATAATTGGCAGCATTCGTCTCAACAAGCTCCGGCCGATGGCGCTGGAAAATATGCTCTCCGTGCTGCGCAAGCGCAAGCACCACGGAAAGCTCATCAACGAATCCACTGTGCAGCGGTACCTCTCCGTGGTCTCCGCCGTGCTCAGCGACGCCAAGCGCAATGAGATCATCGAGAAAAATCCCGCGCGGATGTTAGACCTGCCCACACCGCAGCGCACGGTGCAGCGCATTCCCACGCGAAGCGAGGTGGAAAAGCTGCTGGACACGCTGGCAAAGGAGCCGCGGCACTACCGCCTGTTCTACCTGCTCTCCATGTACACCGGCTGCCGCCGGGGCGAGCTGTGCGCTCTGAAATGGTCTGATTTTTCCTGTACCAAAAACGGTCTGCTGCTCACCGTCAGCCGCTCCCGCAGCAGCGTTCCCGGCAAGGGCATCGTGGAGGGCGCCACCAAAAACGGCAAGCGCCGTGAAGTCTATCTCTCCTCTGACCTGCGGGGCATCCTCCTCGCCTACAAGCGCCGCAAGCAGATGGAGGCGGACAAGCAGCGCCGCAGACTCAGTCCCTACCTCTTCACCGACGAGCACGGGCAGCTCATCCACCCGGACACCTTCACCAAGCGGCTGCGGAAGATCTATGCCGCCATCGGCTTTCCGCGGGAGTACCACCTCCACACCCTACGGCACTACTTCGTGACATCCCTTCTGCACTGCGGCGTGGACAAGCAGACGGTGGCAGACCTCGTCGGTCATGCGGATACCGGCTTCTTAGAGCGCACCTACTGCCATCCCCAGCAGGCGCAGAAGGAACAGGCGGCAGACTCCATGCGCACCATGCTCCGCCCAGACGGTGAGCAGATTTTCAATCTCGCCGCCGCCTGTTCTCCGAAGCGGCACAGCGCATGATTGTTGCTTTCGTAGAAATACATTTTTCCAAGAAAATTGTGATAGCTTTACCGCCGTGCTTGCGGTATGTTGTGCTTGCAAAATAAGCCTCAACTGTACTGAGGATAAATGAAAGAGAGGTCATTTTTATGGCAAGCATCCGCAAGCGCGGCAGCAGCTATCTCATCGTGGTCTCCATGGGCTATGACTACAACGGCAAGCGCATCAACCCCCGGCAGAAAACCGTCCACCCGCCGGAGGAACTGACACCCAAGCAGGTCGAAAAGTGGCTCAACGAGCAGGCCGTCCTCTTTGAACGTGACTGCCGCCACACGCCGCAGCCCGTCCAGCAGCTCACGCTGGCAAAATACATCGACCTGTGGCTGGCGGACATCGCGCCCAGCAAGCTGGCAAAGTCCACCATCCGCCGCGACCGGCAGGACATCGAACGCATTCTCCCGGCGCTGGGTCACTACAAGCTCACCGAGCTGCGGCCGGAGCACTTCCGGAATTTCTACGCCGAACTGCGAAAAGTCATCCGTCCCGACACAAAAAAGCCACTCTCCGAGTACACCATTGAGGGCGTGCACGCTACGCTGTGCAGCATCCTCTCTGATGCTGTGGAGGGTGGCTTTCTTTCGCATAATCCGGCGTGGCGCACCTACCGCTACGCCGGGCGCAAGTGTGAAAAGAAGATCGCGGACGAGGAAACGGCGCAGAAAATCATCGCCGCGCTGGAGGGTGAGAGCATTAAGTACGAGACCTACTTCAAGCTCATCATCGCCACGGGGATGCGGCGGGGCGAGTGCTGCGGATTGAAATGGTGCGACATTGATTGGGAGCAGCGATCCATCCACATCTGCCGCAACGCGGTCAAGGTGACAGACGAGGAGATCTTCGTTAAGGAACCCAAGACCCGCGCAGGTGACCGCTATGTGTACTTCTCTGCCGAGATGGAAAGTCTCCTGCGGGAATATCGGCAGGAGTGTGCATACCTCACCGAGACCTATGACCAGCGGGAGCTGACCGATGATGACTTCCTGTTCCGCCGTCAGGGAGCGCAGCTCCCTATGACGCCCACCACCTTCACCTACCGCTTCAAGCTGATCCTCAAGAAGAACGGCCTGCCGCAGGAGCTGAACGTCCACTCCCTCCGCCACACCGCCGCCAGTCTGATGATCGCAGGCGGTACGGATGTTGCAACGGTGGCGGGCATCCTCGGCCACAGTCAGCCCTCCACCACACTGGACATTTACACACACGCCTTCGACAAGAACAAAAAGGCCGCCAGCGCCGACTTGCAAAAGATGTTGGAAGTATGAGCAAGTTACCCCTCATTCGTCCCACAGCATCTATATCTCACATTGTGCAGCTCGCCATTTTCCTGTTCAGGTACCGCTTTCCGCCGCTTTTCAATTACCCTTATTCAGCTTGCACAGCCGGTTGCGCTCCACAAGCGCAGCACTCGTCCGCTTGCAGAGAGCAAGCGCCGCCGCGCTGTCGCCGTCGGTCACGGCCTGTTCCAGCTCATCCATCAGGGATGCGAGCTGCCTTTCGTTTTCGGCGATCGCTGCGCTGGAGATTGGGTCGCTGTAGCGCAGATCCTCCGCAAGGCTGCGTACGGCGGCAGTCACATCTGTGCTGCTGCACTGGTTTACCAGCGCAGCGGCGCGTGATTGCAGCGCACGCATAGCGGACACGTCCTTTTTCAGCTTCACATCCTGACGCTCAACCTCATCCCGCATGGCATCGGCAGCAATGAAGCCGACCGCCGCCGCGCCCAGCATAACAACATCAACGATCAGTGGAATCCACAGGGGGAGCTTCGCGGCGAAGATCATCATCAGGATACCGAAGGCCAATTGGACGAGCATATAAATGATGCCGACATTCGCCACCGGAAAGCCGTAAAACTTGCTTTTAACGCTTTTCCCCTTCGCAAATGCAGTGTGCATCACATATAACTGTACGGCAATCGCAACAACGCCGAACACATAGGACAGCCAAAACACGCCGTTTTTCACAAACGGCGGCGCAAACGCGACTACGCTATAGACGACAAGAATCACGCCCAGAGCGACCCAACTTCTCGCACGGTTTTTCATTTTTGATCAATCCTCCTTGTAGCTCTCCAGACCCGTCTCGATCTGTTCCAGCCTTGTCTCGATATCACGGCGGCGTATACCGGCAAAAATACCCTTGAGGCTGGCAAGCTCTGTCTTGAGGGCATCCCTTTCCTGCTCCAGTTCCGCACGGCGCGCTCTGCGCGCAGCAAGCTCGCGTTCCTTTTCCGCCCTGGCAGCCTCCTGCTGGGCAAGCCTGCGCTCATCCTCAGCTCTCTGCTCGGCAAGTCTGTGCGCTTTGGCTGCCTTCCGGGACTCTTCAAGTTCCTCCGCCAACGTGTCGATGCTGTCAAAAAGCTTCCATTTGCTCGTATCGCACTTATTCTTTGTTTTGTCGCCAGTTGTAATGACCGTTCCGTCGGCACACAGCCCGACCGTTTGTCTGTCGCTACACGCAACTGCAACAATGTTTTCCCAACGACAGTTGCTTACGTCGCACTGACCATACATATTCCTTCCCGTCGCAACAACGGTACCATCCAAGCGCAGTCCAACCGTATGATAATAACCGCAGTCAATTGCTATGATGTCCCACCATTTCCCTAAACTGCACTCATCTTCATCAGCCCATTTCGTAATCGTCATGTTACATCGCCAGTCCCCTACACTGCACCGACTATCATCATCACATTCCGTCGCAACGACCGTTCCATCTGCACACAGACCAACGGTATGACTGTCTCCACAGGCAATCGCAATGATATCCCGCCAGCCTTTCACATTGCACTCACCATAGTTATTCCATCCTGTTGCAACAGCCGTACCATCTGTGCACAGCCCAACGGTACGGCTATTGCAACAGGCAATTGCTGTGATATTCCGCCAGTCACCCACATTGCATTGACCGTTTTCATTGTCTCCCGTCGCAACGACCGTTCCATCCGCATGCAAGCCGATTGAGTAATTATCTCCACAGACAATAGCCGTTACATTCTCCCAGCTTTCAACGTCGCGCTGACTCCATCCTGTCGTAATGACCCTGCCGTTCGTCTGTAATCCTATGGTAGCCTTTCCCGTACAGGCAATTTCCACAATATCTCGCCATTTGCTCACATTACATTGACCGTCTTTATTGTCTCCCGTCGCAACGACCGTTCCATCCACACGCAAGCCAACTATATGATCATAATCGCCGGCAATCGCCACAATATCACACCAGCTGCCCACATTGAATCTACCCTCACGCTCTCCCGTTAGGGCGACCGTACCGTCTATACGCAGTCCCGCAATATATCCTTCGCCCATAACAATCCGTTTTTTCGCCGGTTCTATTAACTTTCTCCTCGCTTCCAATACGCCTCGCATCTTCTGCCGGTGCTTCCGATCCTCTTCAATGGCAGCCTGACGATCCTGCTCCCACTGCGCCAACATCTCCGCGGTCTCGCCTGCCGCAAAGCAGAGGGCCTTTTCAATATCTCTGCTCTCATTGACCTTCCACTTGACATTTACATAGGCAGAATGTAGCTCATCCTGTGTGCGCATCTGGTTTTTGCTCATATAGCTGTACAGATACGCCTCGCCACACTCCGGGTCGGCGTTGAGAACCTGCTCGAGCAGTTCGCCTGCTTTTTTCCATTGTTTCTCGGCGCAGCACATCTTCGCACGCTTGAGCAGACTCTCCTTGGTCGCCGCGCCCTCCACCGTGACGCTGCCACCCTCGACCTGCACCTTACCGGTGACCTCCACGGTCCCCTCTACCTTGACGGTGCCCTTGATCTCCTGAATTTTTGCCTTTGCCCACTCGGTGGAATACTCCATGCCGCAGGAATCACACTCAAAAATGCCGCCGGGCTTCCCGACCAGCTTGCCGCCGCATATCTCGCACTGTAATGCAGCCATATCAGTTATCCTCCCTCTTCTTCCCACAATTGGGGCAGAAATTGCTCATGATGTTCTTTGTACCGCAAGCGCAGTCCCAGCCCCTGGGCGGCTCGGGCTTCCTCGCGCCGCAGTTGGGGCAGAAATTGCTGGAGATGTTCACCGCGCCGCAGTTAGGGCACGTCCATCCGCTTTGTAACGCGGGCTTCTTTGCACCACAATTAGGACAGAAGTTGCTCGTAATATTATTCTGTCCGCAGGCACAATTCCAGCCAGCTTCCACAGGAGCTACGGGAGCTGTAGCCTGCTGACCGCTAAACATGGGAGACACTGCATCCTTTGTCATGCCGATCACGCCACCCATTGCACCCAAAGTTACGCCTAACCCGGCAATATCTCCGAGGGCGCTTCCACCGCCTCCGCCGTTGGAGCCCATTTGCCCCAAACCGGCAGCATAGGCCTTTTGCACATCTGCCTGCAAAACATCCTTTTCCGAGTAGCCTTTGGCCCGCATGATCTCTGCCTCGGTCAGGCCAGCCATGCGCTGCGCCTGCGCTTCCGCTTGTGCTTTGATGACTGTTCGCTCAGCTTCTCGACGCGCGACTTCTGTCTGCGTGGTCTGACGTTCCAGCTCCACCTTGCGCTGGGCAGCAGTGATAGCGGCCTTGCTCTCCTCCTGCGCGGTACGATAGGCAGCTTCACTCTGCGCCTGCACAGTCTTGATAGCCGCCTCTGCCTGATAGGTGCGGGTCTGAAGCATGACCGTGTGCAGCTCGCGGATGCGCTTGAAGTTGGGATCTTCCTCCGGCAGCACCACATGGGTCACATAAAACTGCGGAAGTGTCAGGCCGTACTCTTCAAAGCCGGGCTGGAGCTTTTCATGAAGCAGCGCGGAAATCTCGTTTACGCGCTCATCGATCTCTAAAAGGTCGATCTGCTGCTCCTTGATGATGGCGGGGAGATACTGCTTGACTGTGTTGGCAATCAGAGGACGGAAGGAGCTTTGCACAGACCGGGTAAAATTCTCGCGGTCATCCCAGGCAATGCCCTTTTGCGTGCCCACCAGCTTCACGATCAGCTTGCGCGAATTTTCCACCTGTAAATTCAGAGCACCGGAGGCCCCGATCTCCAGCGGGGCGCTGGTCAGCGGGTCGATAAAACGGATCTTGTCCGGCGTGCCCCATTTAATGGCCATTTGGACAGCCTTGTTGATAAAGTAGACCTCAGAGTGGAAGGTTCCCTCTGTATCGGTGGGCAGCTTGTAGAGCTTTTCCAGCAGAGGGAGCTGCTGGGTCTCCAGCGTATAGCGGCCTGGACCAAAGAGGTCCAAGGCCTGACCGTCGCGGAAGAAGATCGCCTCCTGGCTTTCGTGGACGATGAGCTGTGAGCCGAAGTTGAAGTCCTCGATTGGGTGCTTCCACACCAATGTTTCGTTGTCACCCTCATATTTGATGACGCTGGCGAGGCCATCCTTTTTGATCTCCTCGCTTTTCAGACGCTCGGCGATATCGTTCACATGGTCACAGACCGGGCAAACATATGTACTGGCTGCTCCGCTCGTCTGCAAGCGGACGCCGCACTGTGCACACGAAAACTCTACAACTTTGTTCTGCTCCGCCTGGGTATTGATAGGGCCGTGGCAAACCGGACACTGGGCCTTTGCGCCCTGGGACTGATCAAAGACCACCTCATTGCCGCAGTGCGGGCATTTCCGGGCTGTCAGCTTGTCAGTGCGGACATTGATCGTATAACCGCAGGAGCAGTCGATCTTCTTGCGGGCAAAGAAGCCCGTTTTCGCCTCGGCGAATTTACCGCAGTTTGGGCATTCGATGACAAATCGGGACATAACAGTTACTCCTTCTTATTTGCTTTTACACGCATCTGGATATCTTTGATAGCCTCTTCGTAAAATGCTTTATGGTCCGGCTCTCTTGTCCGAAATCCCATATTTTCTACTTGCACACCATATGTATCAAGCAACGATTGTTTCAATTCATTTCCGAAAGATGGCTCATAAAAAATAACTTTTCCATGCGCTGCTGTTTCGCGAAATTTACGATTCAGCAGCCACCACAGATCAAATTCTGAGAAATCAAACCCAAAGCCAAGTACGTACACATCTCCCATAATGAACGCATCCAACCAAGAGTCCAATATCGGAGGTAAACCATCCTTTTCACGCTCAAACTGTTTGTTTTTTCGCCCACTGAGTTCGTTCTGATACCGCTGTAATAAATTTCCGTAATAATAGTGTCCCAAAACAATACTACTAGGCTTTCGTACCTCTCCGTGAATATGCCATACTCGCGATGTTTTTGCTTGATTGTTCACTTCGTTGTAGGTATGCAGCAAATATTTGGGCTCGGCCTGTTTGACTGCATCGGTATGTCTCATCAGAGAGGTACAGTTCCTGCCATCCTTTGCAATTTTGGAATTCGCAACGCGTTCCAGCTCATAGCTGTAATTCGTCGTCAGTATTTCGTCAAAGCCAATATTCAGGAGGGCTTGCAGGGGCTGCCTGATTTGCTCCAAAGCGTTTTTATCGCAGCCGTAAAACAAATCGGGAGAATCTTTGATTGCCTGATCGATGTGATTGCCCGTAGCAAGAACGGCCAGCAGCGGATACGGAACCTTTTCCATAACGCTTTCATCAAGTGCAAGACTTTTGTTTGACTGGATTTGCTGGAGCAACTTTGTCCATCCGGTTGCACCGCCGGATTTATTCAGCCCGTTTCCTAAAAGCAAGACCTGCGGAAATCTCAGATTATTCAACATGCTTCCCTCACTTCGGCACCTTAATATTCGTCCAACCGGACACATCGCACTGACCGAACTCATTGTAGCCCACTGCGACTACCGTACCATCGGCTTTCAGGCCAACCGTGTGCCAATATCCCGCAGAAATCGCCACAACATTCCTCCAATCAGCCACGTTGCACTGGTCGTAACTATTGTCGCCCACTGCGACTACCGTACCGTCGGCTTTCAGGCCAACCGTGTGACATGTTCCAGCAGAAACCGCCACAATATCCCGCCAATCAGTCACATTGCACTGACCATACTCATTGCTGCCCACTGCGACTACTGTACCATCGGATTTTAGACCAACTGTGTGGCCATATCCGGCAGAAATCGCTGCAACATTTGTCCAATCATTTACATCGCACTGGCCGAACTCATTGTCGCCCACTGCGACTACTGTACCATCGAATTTTAGGCCAACCGTGTGGAGGCTGCCAGCAGAAACCGCCAAAATATCTCTCCAATCAAACACTTCACACTGGTCATAATTATAGTCGCCAACCGCGACTACCGTACCATCGGCTTTCAGGCCAACTGTGTGGCCATATCCGGCAGAAATCGCTACAATATCTCTCCAATCAGACACCTCACACTGGCCGTCCGTATTGTCGCCCACCGCAACTACCGTACCATCGGCTTTCAAGCCAACCGTGTAATACCCAACAGCAGAAATCGCCACAATATCTGTCCACTTTTTGCATTCCTCGATGGCGCGGCTGCGGCAGCGCTCGGCAAGCTGTCTGCTGTTCTGATAGTCTTCCAGCGCATCAAGTGCCTCTGCCGCTTCCTCCAGCTCATCTAAATCATAGCTGCTTTCTGCAATTTTGGCTAAGCGCTGATAGTCCTCATCCAGTTGCCGGAGTCCCTCCTGATATAGTTCTTCTGCCTTCTGGTCAGCCTGCTTCAAGTGCTCGGCGTAGCGCTCCTGAAGCGCCGTTTTCTCGGCATTTGCTGCAATTTTTGCCTGCTCGAACCGTTTGGACAGTGTATCAAACAGGAATTTCTTTTCCTGCGCCAGCATCTCTGCGGTCTCCCCAGTGGCAAAGCGCTCCGCCCGCATGAGCTGTTTGTGGTTATTCCAGTAATCTTCTGCCCTTTTGAGCTCCCGACCCCGATCCGGCACCTTAGAATGGTAAGTCAGATCAAATTCGTACAGCTTGTGCAGATCTTCCTTATCCACGTATCCGGGCAGAGTATACTGCCGCAGGATCGCCAGCTCGTGCTCTCGATCCGGCGTTAAGCTCAGCGTTTCTCCGGAAGTGTGTGCGCGCCAATCAAGAATTTTCAGCACAAACTTGTGCAGTGTTTGTGCCTGCTCTGCAGCCAAGGCCTTGCCCACATATGCCTGCGCATTCTTGGAGTCGTTATTCAAAACCTCCTCAAAGAATTTGCTGGCACTCTCCCAGTCCCGATCCTCCAGCGCCATGTTGCCTCGATCCAGCAGCGAGTTGATTTTGTTGTCCGCCCCGCCGGTTACGATCACGCGCTCCTGAACTGCAGCAGCCGGCTGCTCTTTCGGCATCAGTTTTTCGATTCCTCGCAGCAGATCCTGCGTAGCACCCACCTTGCCCATGTCCTGGGCCTGCAGGTGAGCAAACTCCTTGGGCATATCGTAGGCGTCGATTCCCTTATAGCAGGGGATCAGGTGCCGCGTCTTGTCGTGCGCCATAAGTTTGAGATAACGGCTCCACTCGTTCTTCACCCACACCGCGCTGAAATACTCATAATCTGTGCCAAACGCCAGCATGACCTTGGCGGAGTTCAGCGCAGCAAATATGTACGGCTCATACTCGGTGCCCAACTTGTCTTCCAGCGTGATGCGGCTGAAAAACACACGATAGCCCTTTTCCGTCAGCGCGTCATACACATCCTGGGCGATCACACTGTCCACAGTGCGCTCTCCCTTTTCGTCCGTTTCCTTATAGCAGATGAAAATATCGTAAGGCGGCTCCTTGCCGGAGACCTCTACAATTCCCTTTCGGATATCCTCGATCGTCTTGGCCTCATCTCGATACACTCTCCGAGCAATGGGATCCGCGTTTTCGCACGCCTGCTCAAAATCGCTGTCCTCCAAAATAGAGTCAAAGGAAGAACGATGACAGGTGGGCACCTTTCTTCCGGTAGCAGGGTCATCCACATATTCGATACCGTAACGGCACAGGACAAGCCCCCAATAGGCCTCGGCTTCCTCGGGGAAGTCCGCCACGATGCTCTCATACACACTGGCAGCCTTGTCAAACTCACAGGCGCTGCGCAGGCGGTTAGCTCGCGCAAAAAGGGTCATTTTCTTCTCGTTATCCGCCGTCGGGACAGTCTGTTTCGTCCCGCAGTACTCACATACGGCAACACTGCTTCCCTCGGTCAGGTCGATATCCCCGCCACACATCTTACATTTGAAAACCGACATATCCTATCTCCCTCAAAAAATAATTATTTTTCTGTAAATTCGATATGGTCGATGGCAAATTCCAGGCATTTCAGCAAAAGTTCGTTCCTTGGCCGTCCCGATCTTGCCGCAAGCCTGTCGATCT
>ULOT01050172.1_pt1 | contig 10393 bp, 15 predicted proteins | sample 1952811 | NCBI WGS metagenome assembly ULOT01 (sample SAMEA4835609, study PRJEB28245) | human gut metagenome | biome: gut microbiome; material: fecal sample | place: Denmark | collected 2008
CTGTAACAAATTATAACATGAAATGAACAGGACAGGAAGAATTGACTGGAATGCTTTCACAAATTTTCCAAAACACAGGAAGAAAGGACGAAAAAAATATGAGGTTTATTCATGCAACGTATAATATGCTCCATAACAGTATTGATGTAACCACTTTTGACGGATATGTTTTACGGATAGACTGCGGAAAAGCGGAAGAAGGACTGAAAACAACGCCATGCTCTGAATGTACCTTAAATGCTTTAGCAATAGACAACCCGCTTGAATATGCAACGCTGTATCTTGAGGGTGGTATGCAGACATGGATAGATGCAGAAGATTCATTAGAATTGTGGTAACATATCTTTCTTTGCACAGAGGACTGGTTATGATATAAACCAGTTCTCTCTTTATTTGTAAAAAGAAGAATGTTATAATCTCATTAATCTAAATATATGAAAAGGAATACTTATGAAAAACGACATTCAAGAACACTACGATTCTATACAGATTAAAAAAGCCATGCAGGATTTACATATTACAAAAGCTTCAGAACTGAAAGAGTATAATTGCGTTACATTAGCGAACAAACTCCGAACAGGTTACAATAAGCTGATGATTATAAGGAAACTGAATGACTTAGGCTATCTTCCTTCTGCTGAAAACGCAATATCAATCTATGACATTCCCATGTCAAGGAAAATGCGGAATATTTTTTTAAGAAATGGCATCGTATACCTTGCACAGCTTTCTGCATATCCAAGAGAAGAAATATTGCAGTTTCGCAACGTAGGTGAACTTGCTATGTCAGAAATTGATACCCTTTGTGAAAAATACGGGATTCAGATACGTTCCCTTTCCCCCATTAAAGAGGCATTCAGCGAATTTCAATTTCACAAAAAAATATACCCGCTGTTCTTTAGAGGAAACATATTTAGTGTAGATGATATCCGGAACAAATCTGCCCATGATTTATATGATATATGCGAACAGGATTACTGCCTTACCATGAAAACATACTATGCACTAAGGAAAAATGGAGTAATGCTCTGCGGCTGGAATGACCAGTATCTGTTTGAAATTTTACCCCAATATAAATCTGTTCGGTTATTTAAATAATATAGGATTATTGCAGTTTCGCAGCTTTCAGTTTGCAGTGGACAGCAGCTCAAAATAATATCCGACAGTGTTCCGGAACTGTCATCATTGATACAAAAGTTATTGGCAGATACACATATGGATAAGGTTGTGGACTGATTAACACAATTAAGTGTTGCAAAGCTGCTTTTATGTCCGTTTTCTGCTCAAATGGTTCATTTTCTGCAAAGGATATTGATAATCTCTGCGAAATCGTTTATATTGTCTCCACTGATAGAAAAGTTACCGGCAGATACACATATGGGTAAGGACATGCGCTGATTTATGCAGTGAAATCAATTTTTTATCATTTCAATCTGCACTATTTTAGATGTTTTTCTTTGTCCTGTAAGAAAATTTAATTTGCCATAACTGATGTGGTTCAATGAATACGAGGTGCAGGATATGGAAACATATATTAAAGACTTAAACCTTTCACCGGAAGTCAAAACAGCCCTGTCATGGTGTTTAGGGATTACCAAAGTTTCAGACCTTGAAGGGCTTAATTATCTGACATTTGCAAACAGATGTCCTAAAAATTATAATGTACTTGCCATTGCTGATGAACTGAACGCATTAGGATACCTGTACCCGCCCGAAAATGAAATATCCGTTTATGACGTTCCCATGTCAAAACGGCTGCAAAACGTCCTTATACGGAACAACATACTATACCTCTCACAGTTATCAATACATCCCAGAGAGGAAATACTGAAATTCCGCAATATGGGCGAAAGCACAATGCTGGAGCTTGACAATATATGTGAAAAATACGATATACGGATATGCTCCTTAGCTTCTATCAAAGAGGCATTTAGTAATTGTTATTTTCCTGTAGCACTGCATACCATGTTTTTTAAGAACGCTATATTCAGCACAGATGACCTTAAAAACAAGACAGCCCATGATTTGTTTTTAATATGTGAACGAGATTATCCCCTGACTATGAAAGCATACTATTCTTTAAAGAAAAATGGCATTATGTTTGAGGACTGGGAAGATAAATATTTATTTGAGGTTTTATTGAAGAAAACTTCATCCTTAATGTGGCAAAAGTATGAAATTGTTAAGGTATCACAATTTGTTGATTATAGCGAGGCGCAACTTGAAGAAATTATCTCTTTGTATCCAAAACTATCAAGGATTGTAAAGACACGATTACAAGAACATTGATTGTCTAATGTGTGTTTAAAAAATATTATTTTCTCCTTTTATTTGTAACAAAATACATATCTGTGAGAGTATATCTCCCATTCTATATAATTTGAACTGATTTTTTATAAATTTTGATAAGACATATTTTATCTTAAAAATCTCTTGATTGCTTCTTTCTTTATCTATTTCCAATGTTACAGTAATTGTCTTTTTTATTCCTATTAGCGCAAAAAAGAGCAATCAATCGTGATTGCTCTTTTTCAAAATGAAATCAGCTCTTTTACCTTACATATTGATTTATTTGAATATAGTCTTTACTTGCATAACCCCTTGTTCCAGTCTTGACTCTTTTTATAGCATAGAATGTCATAGTTGAATTATCTAAATCAATAATTACCTGTTCTCCCCAATACATTTTCTCCAATATGGTTGAACTGGTATTAGGTTCTTTCCTTAAATTAACTCCATCAGCAGTAACAGTTCCATCTTCTGAATATGCCACCGGTGCAACAATATACCCAACTACATAGTTGTGATTTTCATCTTCAACTACTTCTGCTTCAGCAGCAAAAACCTGCGTACTACCCATTACACTAAAACACAAAATAAAAGCCAATAAACTTAATCCAACCTTTTTCAACATAGAAATAACCTCCTTATCTTAAGCACCTGCTGTATATGTTACATTGATAGTGTAATAACCCGTATCTATTAGGGTGGCAGAAATGTACTTGCTACAATTATATGAAACAGTCATTTGCCTACTATCACTTGAAACAGAATATGATATACTCATTGGAACATAGTAAGGATAACCCGTTGCTTTTGAATTATATCCTGCATTAACAAAACTATTATAATACGCCACGTTATTTACCGTAACTATTTTGGACTTTAATGTAAAATAATTACGATTGCTGGATGAATAATAATAGAATTGTTCCGTTTCTGTCGCTCTAGCAGATATTCCATCATTAACGGCAATAACATTTTGAATTCTTGCTTCGCTATTCTGAGCATTTTGATCGTGCATTTCTAAAATGTATTCTTCAAATTCGTTTAAATCCATGCTTGTATAGAAATCATTTAGTTCCTGCACAGTCATGTCTGTAACAGCCAATTCCTCGTTAGTAGGTATTTTGTATTGCGTTCCCAATTCCTCGTTAAGAAGATTTAATTTTTCTCTATATGGCAACAAAACATCTGACTCTGTTGCTGCCAAAGCAGAAAATGAACCGTTAACCAATAAAGTTAAGGCAAATAAAATTGCCAAAGCATATTTTAATCGTTTTTTCATTACTTTTCCTTCTAAATTATTTCCACCTGCGCGATTGGAATCCTGATATGTATATTTACCTGATATGATAAGCATACAATGAATAAATACATACTCTAGAAACAGTGATATTCCAGCCACATAAACGGAATTATTTTAAATAACGTATTCCACCTTCTGGATAAGAAGTTCCTTGAATTTGCGATGTAATATCAATCGTCTTGCTATCTTTATCAATTATCACAAAACAATACACGCCATCGTTTACTAAATCAATATGAATATCATCATCACTATAACTAATAGTTTCGAGCATTTCGTCATTGAAATATACAATAACAGAATCAGGATTTTTTGTGATATCTAATAGCGTTTCTTTACTGATTAATATTTCTCCAGCATTGAAATTTTCTCCTAACGAATACTCTCTATATAATAAATCATCAGAAAGTACAGTATTTGAAGAAGTCGTTTCTAATTCTTCATTATATTCTGCATAATTATTAGCATCTTGCACCACTTCTTCTTTTTTTTCGCTTGACCGACAACCGCTTATAAACAATACCACCATCGTAAAGACAATAAACAATTTACTTTTCATCAAATTTTCAACTCCTTTTTAAACTACATAAATTTAATATACAATGGACTCACCTCTCACATAGAAAATTCTTTACATCATCATTACTAATAGAACTTAGCATACAGCTTTTACAATAAAAAGTCCATATTTTTCACACATTTTCATCATCATATTCACTATACCTTATATATAAGATACCGACAAAACAAAATGTTGAAATTCTTCCGTCATCCTTTTCAGCATCCAGTCAGATTGTAATTGATAAAGCTCTCCGGCAGAACATTCATCAGTTCCTTTAGACCGCCTTATCGCCATCACAAACCACTATTTTCATCTGCCTGCCAATATCCTAACAATGTGCAAAAGCCTTAGAAACTTGTAGAAAATTAACCACTCAAAATAATCTCTCTGAAAATCCCGAAAATCAAGGTCTTTGCATTTTTATTTTAAGCGATGAAAATATTAAAATAGTATTGTGATAAGGAAATGACACGAAATCCCGATCACAATACTATTTTTATATTGGTTCGAACGTTCGAACCCCACACACAAGGAGGACAAAAACATGAAAAAAATCACAGTAGCACACATTACAGACAAAGCAACCTTTCCCGGTGTCCAGATTCATCACATTGAAGAAATTGAACTCGACAATGTTTCCGGTCTGGTGTTCGTAAAGGATGATCCTTTTTCTGATAACCCTATTCCTAGTGTTGATGTAATGATGATAGACGGCACGGAAAGACATTTTCGCATTGAAGATCTTGCTTTTATTGCATTTGATTGATAAGGAGGACAAGCACAATGAGTACAACAACCATAGAGAAGAAAACCGCAACCCAGATCCCGGCAAAAGCAAAGACCACCAGAAAGAAAGCTGTTGCCGCTCCTATGAATCCCCCCACCGCCCCGGCGGTGGAGGACACCAACAAAGCAGAGGTAGAAGCCAAAAAGGCACAGGAACTGAAAGACATTGAGACCTTGAAAGAAGCCAGAAAGCGCAATGCATCTATTAGCAAGTCTTTGAACAATGTTCAGAGTTCTTTTACCCGGATTGCTTTTGATCTCTACTGGATGTATTCGGCTTCCGCTTTCGGTCTGTTGGGTTACAAGAACATTTACGACTATGCCGCTAAGGAACACGGTATTGCACGTGGAACGTGTAGCGATTTTATTCATATCGTAGAGCGTTTTGCAAGCCGTGACGAACACGGAAACATTCTGGAAGAGATTCGCCTGGAACTGAAAGACTACCAGAGTAGTAAGTTAATCGCATTGTTAGGTGTGACAGACGCACAGTTGACGGAGTTTTCTGTTGATATGTCCGTTCGTGATATCAAGAAAAAAGTAAAAGATATTCACGGAGAATCTGGAAAGTCTGACGCTTCCGATTGTGACGCTCCCGGCGGTGATGATACTTACAACGGTAAAGAAATCATAGACGGCAACTTTACAGAGGTAAACAGCCAGACGCTTGTAACGTTCCATAACATTGACGAATACAACAAGTATCTTGACGGTCTCAACGATCTGATCGAAAAGGCTCTGAAAAGCAAGAATTTTGAAGCTGACCATAAGCGTATTGAGATCGTTGTAAAATGGTAACTCCTAGCCTTTCCCCGGTTGGTCTGGCGGTGCTTGATGATATAATGTCATGCGCCGCTGATCTGGGGAACGGCTACACCCCGGAAACATTGCGCCCGGTGCTTAATCGCATGGTTGCACTTTCCCGGAAAATGAATCAGTTGCACAGTGACGGCATTTTGACGGAGCGTGAATACATTCCCCTCAATGTTACACTTCTGGTTCTTGGCGTAAACAGCATGAACCGCCTTTCACGAATGTAGGCGTTCACATAAACAAATAACATTGCATCCATGGGGCAGACCGCTCCATGTGTAAAGAAAGTTGAGGTAAAATATTATGAAATTAGCAACACAGTTTAGAGGTACTCTGGTAGCAATCGAAGAAAAGAGCATGACCGGAAGCAACAATAAGTATTATCAGCTTGCTGTTTTGCAGGGATCGGAAGCAACAAGCTTGTCATGCACAGAGGAAGTCTATAAGCAGAACAAGGAACTTTTCAAGGATTACGTGTTCGGTATGCAGATTAGTGAGTATGAGGGTAAAAAGTCTCTGCGTGTGACTGGTATCTACGATCTCCCCGGAACTGCTTCCGCCCCCGGAACTGCCGCCGCTGATTCCGGCAAAGATAAGGATAAGAAGTAAGCCGCCCAGAACATCCGGGTCTAGGGAGTAAAGAGAAGCAAGAACGGTATCCCTTGGGTGTGCCAGTGTGCCGCCACTGTGAATTATGCCTTGAAATCTTCTCCCCGGTACGTTCTCCGGTGTGATGCCCGGTTGGTCTCCCTACGGACTGCCGGGCAAGTGTGAAGTGAAAAACGCCGGGAGTGTTCGAACGTTCGAACGTTATTCCCCTATACCTTATATGCTCTTTGTGCCACGAAGAACCGAACGTCATACGCCCCCGGCTTTTTCTATAAACCATATGCTTCCACCCTCCCCCCTCTTCCTTGGTAATGCCCTTTTTTCCTTGGAAACTACGCTGTTGCGTTATCTGTGGCAAGAGTGAATCCCGGAGGGTTCAGCTCGACAATGAGCAATTATATCTTTACCAGTCCCCGGAGCAAGCTTTCGCTCTTGGTCTTTTGTCCCCTTGGGAGGGGGCAAGGGGACACCATAGAAAAACAAGAAAAGCGCATTTTGCTTTCGTAGTTTTTCATGGGAGGGGTTCGGAATGGTACACAAAGTATCACCCCCACCCATGCAACAGCAACACATAACCCAACAACCAAAAAATAATATGGGGAAGTATCTCATGGTGTGAGTGGCGTGCGCACGGAAAACAACAACGACAGCCGGAGTGGGTTCGATCCCCACACTTCCCCCTAAAGTTCGAACGTTTGAACTTTTACCCCGGTAATTTCAGCAAGCTGATTTTATAAACAAAAACATTTATAGATAACTAAACCCAGAGCATAGACGTATGTATTCGGTATTATCTATAAGAAAGGAGAAACATATGCCCGGTTTAACAATCATTGCGGCGGCAGAAGCCGCTCCTACTTTCGATACTGCTATCGTTACTACTCTGATCTCTGTATGTAAGTCTATCATGGGTCTGTTCGGAGAGTATCCGCTGAATATTCTGTTAGCTGTTTCCGTAGCTTGTGCCTGCTTCGGTCTGTTCGGAGTTGCAAAGCGTTCCGTATAACCCGGATCACGGCAGTATAAGAGGGATGCAGAACGATCTGCACCCCTCTTTTTTCACGAAAAGGAGAATACAATGGCGTTTTTAATTTACACAATCATTTGTCTGGTTTGTTTAATTATTTTTCTTATATTCATCTTTATAGGAAAAGAATCATTGTTTACATACTTCGTTATTATATCTTCTATGGTAGGTATTATGTTTGCAATTTCTAAAATTATTATACTTGTCGGAACGGGGTTGTTGCCATGAATGAGATTTTAACCATTTCTGTTTTTATCATATTTTTAATGGTTTCAAAATGTGTTTTATTCTTCCCACAAGAAACTGTCCGCCAGAAAGCTGTTAAAATCGGTTGCCATATGGGTGCTATTGCCGCTTTCATCTTTGTGACTGAAACCATTCAAAAATTCTTTTCATAAGGAGGGAAAAAGTTGGAACAAAAAACAATCAATCAAAACAAATTGCAGACACTTCTCTGCATTATTGCCTTAACGCTTGGCGTTCTGGTCTCCGCTGTGCTTTTCTGTATGTCTCCAGTTCATGCGGCTACTGTTACACCTACTGGTAATATTATTGCAGAAGTAGAAGGCGCTGTAAATGAATATTGTGTTGAAAATATTAAAGTATATTCTAATAATTTACAATGTGCTATTTACACTTGTAACGACGGTAAGGATATACACAATTTAGTGGGTCTTTTTTACACTACAGATCTTAATTCCAGCTTCAAATATTATTATTCTACAGAATCTATCTGGGCTAATTATCCGCAAAATAATAAAACGGATGTAAGAGAGCTTGATTCTAGTGGCTTGGGTGAAACAACTTTATCAGACGGCACAGTAGTTCGATATTCTACCGGCGGTTTCAGAAATACAAATTTCACTATTATATCTAGTACTCCTTGTTATGATCCTATTAACAATATTCGTGATTTAGGTTCTAAAGAAAGTGTAACTTTATTTTTAGAGCATCTTCTTGTTATCGGTGATTTAAAGCCTAACAATGAGCCAGATGTTCCGAATACTTCCGATGAATCATATACATTTACCGGCTTTTCTATCAACGGTAAAACAGCCCGGTGGACTGGCACAACGGAACGTTCCTACGCAAAAGAGGTAGATGTAGAAGAATATGTGAAAGTATCCTATGCATGGGCTACAACCACAGAGCCGGACAATCTCGGAGAATTACAGCCTTACGATGGGGAATTTTCCACAAGTAACAAGCAATTAACATTGCCGTGGTCTGAAATGGAAAATGGAAAAACGGACTTTCAATTCATTCGGCAAGTAAAGATTTTTCCTTGCTACCGCGTGCCACATCTGGCATATTACATAGGACAACCAGTAACGATCTATTATAATTCTGACGGAACTGTTGACAAGATAGAACAAACCACAATTCCCTCTGATTCTGAAACAATAGGTAACAACATATCACTTATTGGTTTTAGATATGATAATTCGTTTCACGCTGAATGGGTTGACGTCTGGTCGAATGGTGCAAATAAATCTGCTTTTGATCTCTCTGGGAGTCAATATCTTTCGTTAGGTGTCAAGGCTGTGTACTATGACGGTTCTAAATCTGATATTGATTTTTATTCGTTGGATAGAAAGAACTTAACATGGAATAAATCATTTTCAGATTTCAAAGAAAATAATGGCTCACCTATAAAAAGTTTGTACTTTACACCCTACACCAAAACCGGGGCAAATAACCCTTGGAATAAAGGCAATTCTACCGTAGTGAATTTTGACGAAAACGGTAATGCGTCATCATCCTTTGACACTGGTGACGATGGTACGGTACATCTTGATGATTTCAAATTAACCGGCGTAGTCTGGAATAAGCCAGTTGTTAAAAACGGAACTATTACATGGACTGGTACAACGCCGAATAGTGATCTTCTTTTTGTTCCCGATTCTGACACTTTGGTTACCGCCACTTATCCACGTTATGATGCTGATTTGAATACATCATATGAGACGTGGAGCACAACCACGATCGGTAAAGGTTCTATGAATGTCAATGTTGATTATCTTATAGATTACTATAAGAATAGTGAACTTGCATGGAATGGTGAAATGTGGCTCACGCCTTGTTATAAAAAAGGCGGTGTGCTTTATGTGGGTGATCCGGTTATTATAAATTGTTTAAAGGGTACTGTTAGCGACATTGTAGTTGATAAAGATAGCGGAAAAGCTGAACAAGTAGATAAAACCGATCAAAATAAATCCGATGCAGATTCTATATTAAATGTCGGTAATCAGTTTTATTCTATTATCAATGGTTTGATTGGGTCATTGCAACAGCTCCCGGCTCTTTTAACTGCGATTTTTGGCTTTCTTCCCAGTTCCATTATAAATTTGCTTTATGCTTCGTTTGCCGTCATTATTATTTGTCGTATTCTGGGGAGGTAGCAATGTATATTTTGAAAGCCTTTATAGATTTATGTTTCGGTATTTTGAATATTCAAATTGTATTATTCGGCTATGCATTTACGCTTTATTCGTTGTTTTTATACTGTATTATCGGCGGTTTGCTATTGTACCTTATTCGTAGGCTATGGGAATAATTTATTAATTACTTCCATAATAACCGCCCCTTTACATACAAAAACAATTATTGCCGCAATGATTTTTACAAGAATGTATATCCCTATAATCATTACCCAGAAATGGATCTTATCTAATACGGACAATATAGCATCTGTTCTGCTGTCGGCTTTATCGTCATTATATCGTGTTAGGTTGATGTAGTCGTTTTTCTGTAATGGTTCTGAATTTTCATTCTCTGTATCTTCCATATAGGTATATATAGCATTGTGTTCTTTTTCATCACGATATTTTGCATAAGCATAACCGCAAATAATTATAAGCAAAGCAACTCCAAAAATAATTACCATATTCATTTGTAACCCCTCCTATGTGTTTTCTTCAATTCTAACACATGGGATCATTTTTCACAAGAAAGGACAAAACATGGATAGAGTAAACTTACTGTCAGTTGGAGAGTCGCAGAAGAT
>ULOT01021347.1_pt1 | contig 10373 bp, 9 predicted proteins | sample 1952811 | NCBI WGS metagenome assembly ULOT01 (sample SAMEA4835609, study PRJEB28245) | human gut metagenome | biome: gut microbiome; material: fecal sample | place: Denmark | collected 2008
TTCGCTTCCGGAACTCACTCCGGCAGCACAGGAAGCCGGAACAGTGACTCTTGCACCGGCAACCTGTACATTCTTCGTACTGTAAGCAGCGCGGGGAAGCAATCTGCACCGATGAGTAAGCCGTATAAGCTGGCTAGTAAGTTGCATTACTGGCTACAGTGGGGCTTAAGTAAGTTGCAACGGCATGTGCGTTAATACTTGTATCGGCTGGCTGGCAATATACCGGTATGTAATCTGTAATGACTGGCTGCATGGATAGGTACGTTGCATACACTGGCTGGGCTGCAACGTTGTGTGACCTGCAACGACTGGGTAAATTTGTAAGTTACATCGACTGGCAAGCTGCAGGGCTGAGCCTTACATGCACCCACAGGAGCTTTCTTGGTCAATCATTGTTTGCTGATGTTGTGCATAAGATCAAAACGGGTCTACAGAGGACTTTTTCTCTCTGTAGACCCGTTTTTGCGTACAATCTTCTATTTTTTTGACTTACATGGCTGCATTTTGGCTTCCGCCGGGTCTGGCGACACTCTTTTTCTCTCCCAGACCCGAAACTAATCTCTTTTCGGGTCTCACGGGCTGGTTTTTCATTCCCAGACCCGCGAACAGCCCTTTTTTCTTCCCACGCGCATAATAACAAGGTCCCGGCGGGTCTGGAGAGACGTTTTTTCTCTCTCAGACCCGCCGGAACCTTGCACAAGACCATTTTTCTTCTTAATATCCGGTCGGACGGTCTTTTTTCCCGACCTTGAGGCGCGACATCGCGCGCGCCAGCGATGCTTTGGAACGATAATACTCCTGAATGCTCTGTTTCTGGCGGAGCTGCTCCTGTGCACGCTCTTTTGCCTCCTCGGCACGCCGCACATCGATCTCCTCCGGGGACTCACAGGTGTCAACAATCACCATTGCGCGGTTATTGATGATCTGTGCAAATCCGGTGCCTGTCACACCCACGATCTCCTCGCCTGTTTCGTCCGTGATGCGGATCTCGCCGATCTCAACGGCAAACACCATATTTTCGTGATGCGCCTGGATTGCTTTCTCTCCGTCATGCAGCGGCAGAACGACCTGCTCACATCTTCCGTCAAAAAAGACACGGTCACAGGCAATCACTTTCAGACTAAATGTATTCATGCCCCCATCTCCTTCGCACGCTCGATCACATCATCGATCGTACCTACATTGAAGAACGCTGCTTCCGGATACTCATCCATCTCACCGTCAATAATTGCCTTGAATCCTCTTACCGTCTCCTTAAGCGGCACATACTTGCCCGGCACGCCGGTAAAGTTCTCTGCCACGTGGAACGGCTGGGATAAGAACTTCTGGATCTTTCTTGCACGGTATACCACGAGCTTATCCTCCTCGGACAGCTCCTCCATACCGAGAATTGCAATGATATCCTGCAGTTCTGTGTACTTCTGTAAAATCTCCTGTACTCTTCTGGCGGTCTCATAATGCTCTTTTCCAACGACGTCCTCCTCAAGGATACGGGAGTTGGACTCAAGCGGATCCACCGCCGGATAAATACCCTGCTCTACGATCTTTCTGGAAAGTACCGTGGTGGCATCCAGATGTGCAAATGTCGTCGCCGGAGCCGGGTCTGTCAGGTCATCTGCCGGCACGTAAACAGCCTGTACCGAAGTAACAGATCCGTTCTTTGTGGAAGCAATCCGCTCCTGCAGTTCGCCCATCTCCGTCGCCAGGGTCGGCTGATAACCTACTGCGGACGGCATACGTCCAAGCAGCGCGGATACCTCAGATCCTGCCTGTGTAAAACGGAAAATATTATCGATGAACAGAAGTACATTCTGATGCTCCTCATCGCGGAAATATTCTGCCATCGTAAGTCCCGTCTCAGCAACTCTCATACGTGCTCCCGGCGGCTCGTTCATCTGTCCGAACACTAACGCCGTCTTATCCAGTACGCCGGATTCCTTCATCTCAGACCACAGGTCATTTCCCTCTCTGGAACGCTCTCCGACGCCGGTAAAAATGGAATATCCGCCATGCTCTGTCGCAATGTTGCGGATCAGCTCCTGAATCAATACCGTCTTACCGACTCCGGCACCTCCGAAGAGACCGATCTTACCGCCCTTTGCATACGGTGCCAAAAGATCGATGACCTTAATACCGGTCTCAAGCACCTCAACGACCGGGCTCTGGTCTTCAAAAGATGGCGGATCTCTGTGAATCACCCAGTGTTCCTCACCGTCAAGGCTTTCGCCTCCGTCGAGTGTATCTCCGAGCACGTTAAACAGTCTGCCCAGGGTCTTATTTCCAACCGGAACCTTGATACCGCCGCCCTCGGCAATAACCTCCATATCCTTGCATAAGCCCTCGCTTGCCGCGAGCATGATGCAGCGGACAGTATTATTGCCGATGTGCTGTGCAACCTCCATCACGCAGCGCTTTCCGTTGTTGTCCACTTCAAGCGCATCTTTAATATATGGAAGGTCATTATCTTCAAATTCTACGTCAACGACAGGTCCCATGACCTGTACAATTTTCCCTTTCTTCATACAAGCTCCCTTCCGCTTTATTTCTTTTTCTTGTTCTTCTGCGCTTTCGCACCGCCGCTCACCTCTGTGATCTGCTGTGTGATCGCCGCCTGCCGTACCCGGTTGTACTCGATCGACAGTGTCTGTATCATGTCCTTTGCGCTGTCCGTTGCCGCCTGCATTGCCATCATTCTGGAATTATGCTCGCTGGCAAACGACTCTACCAGCGCACAGTAGATATATCCAGTGACATAGTTCGGTACTACATGCTCCAGAATCGCCTCCATGGATGACTCCACCCGGATCTCCTCCTGGTAGATATCCGCCGGGGCAGGATGCAGGAAGTCTTCCTTCACAAGCGGAAGAAGTTTCATCTTCTCCGCATTCATAGAAAAAGAGTTTTCCATCTTTGTGTAGATGATATATACCTCATCAAGCTCATTTTCCGCGTACAGATCCATGACGTGATCCGCAATGACACGCGCGCGGTGAAGCGACGGGTTCTGCACGGTATACTTGAACTCCGCATCCACCGCGAGACCCTCTTTCGCAAAATACTGGCGTCCGAGCTCGCCGACGACAAACAGCTTATTGTTCTCGCCCTGCGTGAAAAGCTCATGCGCCATCTTGATGACGTTGTGGTTGTATGCTCCTGCCAGACCCTTATCCGCAGTGATCACGATATATCCACGCCGCTTTTCTTCCTCCGGGATCTCCTTCTTCTGGTCAAAATAGCGGTTCTGCACCTCCGGAATGTGGCGCAGGAATCTGGAAATGGAACCCTGAAGTGCATAGAAATAAGGTTCCGTCTGCTCAAGCTTCTGCTTGGCACTGCGCAGTTTGGCAGAGGATATCATATACATGGCGCTTGTAATCTTCATGGTATCCCGGATACTTTTCATTCGCTTTTGAATTTCCTTGGTATTTGCCATGCTCTATCACCTGCTCTTATATTCTTTAACCGCCTCTACAATCTGCTCCGTAATCGCATCATCCAGCACTTTTTCCTCGTTGATCTTCGTCACAAGCTCCGCGTGCTGTACATGGATGTAATCTAACATACCCAGCTGGAATTCTTTCGTCTTTGCCGTGTCTACGTCCAGCATCAGACGCTTGTTGGCAGCGACCAGCGTGATGACCTGATCCGCCAGGCTCATCGGATGGCAGAGCGGCTGCTTTAACAGCTCCATCAGGCATTTTCCGTGCTGTAACTGCTCTTTTGTCATGTCGTCCAGATCGGATGCAAACTGTGTGAACACTTCCATCTCACGATACTGCGCCAGATCAATACGGATCGTACCGGACGCTTTCTTCATCGCCTTGGTCTGCGCCGCACCGCCGACACGGGATACGGAGAGACCGACGTTGACTGCCGGACGCATACCTGAGAAAAACAGATCACTCTCCAAAAAGATCTGACCGTCTGTGATGGAGATCACGTTGGTCGGAATGTATGCGGATACATCGCCCGCCTGCGTCTCAATGATCGGCAGCGCCGTGATGGAACCTCCGCCCAGCTCATCGGAAAGCTTGCTGGAACGCTCCAGCAGTCTGGAATGCAGATAAAATACGTCTCCCGGATAAGCCTCACGTCCCGGAGAACGCTCCAGCAAAAGGGACAGTGCACGATATGCCACTGCGTGCTTGGAGAGGTCATCATATACGATGAGGACATCCTTGCCCTGATGCATGAAATACTCTGCCATAGCGGTTCCCGCATACGGTGCAATGTACTGTAACGATGCCGACTCGCTGGCTGTCGATGATAAAATGATGGAGTAGTCCATCGCATCATTCTTCGTCAATGTATTCACAAGCTTTGCTACGGTCGATGCCTTCTGACCGATCGCCACATAAATACAGATCACATCTTTTCCCTTCTGGTTCAAGATGGTATCTACTGCGATGGACGTCTTACCGGTCTGTCTGTCGCCGATAATCAGCTCCCGCTGCCCGCGTCCGATCGGGAACATGGCGTCAATCGCCAGAATACCGGTCTCGAGCGGCTGCTTGACCGACTGACGGTCAACAATGCCCGGCGCTTCCTGCTCGATCGGGCGGTAATCGTTCGCCGGAATCTCTCCCTTGCCGTCGATCGGCGCTCCCAGTGCATTTACAATTCTTCCAAGATAGGCATTTCCGACTGGAACACCCGCCTTCTTCTTCGTGCGTGTGACCTTTGTGCCCTCTTTGATGCCAGTGTCTTTTCCGAGAATGATACAGCCGATCTGATCGCGCTTGATATCCTGCACCATACCTCTGACGCCATTCTCGAAGATCACAATCTCACCATACATGGCATGCTCAATGCCATAGATGGTCGCAATTCCGTCTCCTACCCAGATGACAGAGCCGACTTCCTGCTCACCGGTCACCATATCATAATTTTCTATCTCTGTTTTCAGTATGGAGATAATCTCCTCTGAATTTATGGAACCCACGTCATCACCTCCATGTCAATTTTTGTTCTAAATTCTTGATCCGCCCCCGGACGCTGTAATCTTCCACCAGATCTCCCGTCTCCAGCACAAATCCGCCGATCAGTTCCGGCTGTGTGCAGATGGTAAGCTCCACCGTCTCTCTGTGGTGCTTTGCGGCGAGATATGCTTTGATCTGTGCAAGCTGCTCCTCATCCGGTGTACCCGCGCAGTACATAACGGTCTTTAAAATTCCATTTGCCTCATCGTAGCAGCGCGTATACGCTTTAAAGACATCCTCCATCTCCGATACGTTTCCGTGGTCGCACATTTCTTTTAAGAAATTCCAGACCTCTTTCGGAAACAGCTGCTCAATCAGCCTGTGTTTTTCCCTGCCGGATACCACCGGACAGTCCAGCACGCGCGGCAATTCGCCAGTCAGTGAGAAAATCCGCTTCATCTCTTCCACAGTCTCTTTCTCCACGCTCAGCTCAAAAAGAACCGTTCCGTAATTATTTGCTGTTTGTGTCATTTAAACCACCCGTTTTCGCCAAAAACTGTTCATACATAAGCTTGTTCTGCGCTGCCTGATCCGTGTCGCCCAATACCTTAGCGGTTGCCGCCATGGCAAGTCCCGCAATCTGCGACTGCAGCTCCTGCACGGTTTTCTCACGCTCAAGGTCAATCGACTTGTGTGCGTTGGCGATAATTTTCTGCGCCTCTGCATCCGCTGCATCCATACGGCTCTCATACTCCGCCTGTGCGCTCTTTCTCGCTTTTTCAACGATCTGCGCCGATTCCTCATGCGCCTGCTTTAAGGCGTACTCATACTGCGCTTTCAGCTCGTTTGCCTGCTCATTTACATGGCGTGCGTCCGCCATCTGCCCTTCGATCAGCTGCTTGCGCTGATCCATCACTTTCGTGACCGGTCCGATCAAAAATTTGCGGAGCCCCAGATATAATACGATCAGATTGACGATGGTAAAGATGACATTCCAGTCGATTCTAAGTAACTGCATACTCTACCATAACCTTTCCTTAGCCTAAGAATAAGATGATTAAGATTGCTACTACCATACCGAAAATTGCAGTACCCTCTGCCAGTGCACATCCAAGTAACAGTGCCTTTGTGATCTTTCCGTCAGCCTCCGGCTGTCTTGCGATAGCGTCTGTTGCCTTGGAAGTTGCAAGTCCGATACCGATACCCGCTCCAATACCTGTAAGTGCTGCGATTCCTGCTCCGATTGCGATTAAAGATGTCATAATAATGTTCTCCTTTTCTTTTTCGATTTGATTACTCGATGGTTTCCTTAATAAAAAGTGATGTTAAAAATACAAATACATATGCCTGAATGAATCCGTCAAACAGGTCAAAGTAGAGGCTGAGCGGTACCGGCACAAGTAACGGTGCCACGATCTTGATCAGCTCCATGATAACGAATGCGCCTAAGATATTACCGAAAAGTCGCATACACAGTGATAACGGCCGGATAAATATTTCCAGAATATTCATCGGCAGCATAAGCGGGATCGGTTCCGCAAAGCTTTTTAGAAAGCCTTTGACGCCTTTTTTATGTACGCCCGAAAATTCAATCAGGACGATACTCATCAGTGCGAGAGCACCTGTGACGCCCACATCCTTGGTTGGAGACTTGAGTCCGAACAGACCGATCATATTGGCCACGCCGATATACAGCCCTACGGTCATCAGATACGGGATATACCCCTTTCCATCCTCCCCCAGGAGATCATAAAAGAAGTTGTATAAGCCTCCCACTACCGTTTCCAGTACAACCTGTTTCTTGCCGACATTCTCTACTTTCAGGTTGCGCACAAGAATGATCGAGCCGAGCAGCAGCACTGCCATGATGACCCATGTGACCACGACCGACTCTGCCACAGGGATCCCGCCAAAAACAGGGATCGTGAACGCAGTCTCACAGTTCAGCTCTTCCATCAGCTGCTTTGATAGCTCCTCCGTATTACCACTTCCTTTCTCTTTTTTGTGTACCTATTTTATGAAGTTTCCCATTAAATGTCAATTTCGTCAAAAGTTCTAATTTTCCGTTTCGTTTTTGTGCAATATGCACGCATAGATTGTGATTTTTTTCACATTTTCCGCCTTTTTACAAATTGAAAATTGCAAAAATATACATTTAGTCAAAAATGTCTTCCAATGTTTGTAAAAAATATCGGTTTCCATAGATAGAACTTTCTATCTATTTGAACGGACTTCCTACCTATTTTGACCTTTCCTTAACAAATACACCCAAAAAGGGGCAGTCGCCCCTTTTCGTGAAGCTGGATTTTGATAAGTAGCATTATAAGAAACTCGCACTTTGCGATTTCCGTTGGAAATCTGCATATGTGCTTCTTATAATGCTGCTTATCACATCAACTGCACGAAAAAGGGGCTGCACGCTTAATGTGCAGCCCCTTAACAAGCCTATATTATTTTCTTCTGGACTCAAGTTCTTTTACGTTTGCCTCTACCTTCGCCTTGGAAAGCGGATATATAAGTAACAGTGCCAGTCCGCATAATGCATAGATGATTGCCGGGAAGAAGGTGGACAGATTGTAGATTCCATTTGCAACTTCCTGCGTCTGGCTTGTTGCCAGCTCATCATAACCGATCCAGCCAAGTGCCCATCCGGAAAGTCCGCCCGCAATTGCCTGACCGATCTTTCTTGCGAAAGAGTACATACCGTATACGGTACCATCATCTCTGGTGTGATTCTTCACTTCCATGTCATCGATAACGTCCGTTACCAGTGCCCAGCACTGCATCTGGAAGAAATACATACCGATCATGGCAAGGAATGCCAGTCCGACGAACAGCCATACATTCTTTACATGCAGTACGCCAATAATAAAATATAATCCTGCGGAGATAAACATTCCGATAAGACTGCACTCTTTCTTTCCGTACTTCACGGCAAGCTTTGTGGACACTGCGGAAAGTACAAGCACGCACGGAAGCATCAGCAGCGAATATACGGATAATGCTGCAGTGTTCTTAAAGTAATCTGCAAACAGATACTGGTTGATGCCCTGGGACATTAAAGATGCCAACAACAACAGCACTGCCGAGAGAATCAGGCCCATCAGCGATCTGCTGGAAAACAGTGCGGAAACCGTCTGTCCGAACGTCTTCTTCTGGACATCCGGCTTCGGTACATACGCGACACGTTCTGTTGTCAGCGTATAGCATAACAGATAGCAGATAACGGCAAGTACGGAAAAGATTCCTGCGATCATGGAAATTTTGGACGCGGATACGACCTTGTTTCCTGCCTCATCGGTGTAATATACCACCATCGGTGCAAGCATACCGATCAGGATACCTGCCAGCGTACCGCCCAGAGAACGGAACACAGATAAGGAGCTTCGGTCCTTCGGCTCGCTGGAAATAACAGATGCCATGGATCCATATGGAATATTTACGGATGTATAGAAAATGGATCCCCATAAAATGTAAGTGATGAACATGTAAGCAACTTTTGCCGCATACGGTGCATCTACCAGAAATGACTGGTACATCATGAACGATGCCAGTGCAACAAATGCGCACATACGCAGAATCCACGGACGGATGCGTCCGTTCTTGGTCGGCTTGCTGTTATCAACAATGCGTCCCATTCCGATGTCGGTAAATGCATCCAGACATCTTGCAAGCAGGAACATGGTACCTACCATACCGGCAGAGACTCCCATGACCTTTGTGTAAAATACCATTACATAGCTGCTGGCGAAAATGAATGTAAAATCATTCGCAATATCACCGCACATGTAACCGATTTTGTCCTTTACGCCAAACGGCTTGGTGTTTGTGTTTCCCATAATGCGCCTCCTGTAGCAGACCGCCCCATGCGGTCTCTTTGATGGTTTTATTATAGCAACTTCCCTTTCCCTGTACTTTGCCTTTTTTTGTTTGACGCGGATTATTTTTGTGTTATATTTATTTTGTACTAAAATTTTTTCACGTTGTTATTTGCAGCTAACAGTTTCCGGATCAAGCAAGGAGGATTCTTATGGCATTGCCCTATATTTCCGTGGAGGACTGTTTTCCGGTCATCCGCCAGACCATCTTAGACACCTACAAAGTCGACTCTTTTCTGATGCATTATCCCTACTCCGATCTGGAGCGGCTGGACATGGGGCTTAGGAAGATGGTCTGGGGAACCTACTCCACAAATTCTGCCATCTTCTCCCTGTCTCCCGAGCAGGATGCCTGGCAGATTATCGTGTTAAAAAGTGTTCTGGGCTTTTACAATCTGATTATCACAGTTACAAACGAGGAGCATCCCGATATGTTTGGCTTCATGCCGTTCCGTACCGAACCTGCAACTCCGGCTGTCATCAACCGCATCATGAAGGAGAACGGCATTCCGCCACAGTATACATCCAGCATGCAGCAGGTCTACTACAATCTTCCCGTCGTGGAAATGCAGAGTCTGATCACCACACTGCAGCATCTGATCACTGCATTTATCCCCGGGTTTGCAGCCAATCACGTCGAGTATATCAATTATACCTCCGAACAGCACGAAGTTGACTTTAACGAGGAACGGATTCACAAATTTACTTCCGATTATATGGCAAACCTCGCCGAACACATAAAATCCTGTGGCGATGCTGTCATCACCGGTGATCAGACAGCCTCCTCCGAAAGCATGAAATCCCTGTTGAATTTTGCGGTTTCTTTTTCCGAGACACCACTCTCCCAGTTAAAGGAATATCTCTCCTACATCAACACTTTTCTGTCTGCCAAAATGATGGACACACAGGTGCATCCCGCCTATATCTTTAAGCAGATGCATACCTTTCAGCTTAAAATTAACGAGACCGTGCAGGCGCAGGAACTGCAGCATCTTCCTTATGAAATGGTACGCAAATACTGCCTGCTCGTGAAAAACTTTACCTATGACAATTATTCCTATCTGATACGAAGCGTGGTCAATTATATCAACCAGCACCTGTCCTCGGAATTATCGCTCGCCACGCTTGCTTCGGAATTTGGCAAAAATGCTTCTTACCTCTCCAGCGAATTTAAAAAGGAAGTCGGCGACACACTCACAACTTATATCAACAAGCACCGCATTCTCGCCTCGCTGCGTTACTTTAACACCACGGACATGAGCGTTGCGGAAGTATCCAACGCCGTCGGCTACACCGATATGGGCTATTTTTCACGCCTCTTCCGGAAATATGTAGGACAGAGTCCTCGCGAATACAAAAAGATGCTGGATAAATGACATTTTATGCCCCACTATCTGCGCTCTTCCAGATACCACTCCGCCTCCCGCACCGTATCCACCAGAACCTCCATCGCCTCCAGCGGATATTCTCCTGCAGCGGTCTCGCCCGTCAGCATCACAGATGCCGCGCCCTGCTGCACCGCGCGGAATATATCGGACACTTCCGCCCGCGTCGGCACCGCCCGATGCTCCATGGA
>ULOT01021364.1_pt1 | contig 10255 bp, 7 predicted proteins | sample 1952811 | NCBI WGS metagenome assembly ULOT01 (sample SAMEA4835609, study PRJEB28245) | human gut metagenome | biome: gut microbiome; material: fecal sample | place: Denmark | collected 2008
GCCGCCGACGCTTCTGCCGGGTGCAAAAAAGCTCGGCACAGAGCGCATCCCGGTCTGTCCTTCCGCGATCTCCGGAGAGGGTATCCTATCGGAGTTCTACCGGAGCCGCAAGCTTTTGGACCGCTGTCTGGAGGCGATCGCCCTGCGCAATGATCTGACGCTTGGCGAGCTGTCCCTCCTGCTGTCCTTAAGCCAGATGCATACATTTTGCAGCCGCACGGAACTTGCCGATTTTGCCGGATTATCCAAAAGCTCGCTCTCACGCACCTTGCAAAAGCTTTCCGCCAAAGATTATATCCGCGTCATCAGTACCAGAAAATACCTGCACGTGGATCTGCTTCCGGCAGCGACCGCGCTCCTCCCGGAGCTCGCCACCGCACAAAACGATTTTGATGCGGCGCGCTTTGCCGGATTGAGCGAGGAAGAGCTCATCTGCTATGCGAAAGTGACGGAAAAGATCAAGGAAAATACCATGCGGGTGCTAGGCGTCTAGCGCCCGTCCGTGTTTTTTAGATACCGTAACAAAAAAGACAAGTACAAACTGCTTTTTTGTACCTGCCTTCTTCGATTAGAATGAAATTTTCCCGTTCCCTTACGCTCCAAGAATCTCCTTTAAGTCTTCCTCCGGAGTTGTGATCGGTGCAATATGGTAATGCTCCACCAGATATGCTAACACATTCGGGGAGATAAACGCCGGCAGTGTCGGTCCCAGCTTGATGTTCTGGATGCCCAGATGCAGCAGCGTCAAAAGGATACAGACCGCCTTCTGCTCATACCAGGACAATACCATGGATAACGGCAGTTCGTTGACCGAGCAGCCGAATGCCCCGGCAAGCGCCACCGCAACCTTGATCGCGCTGTACGCATCGTTGCACTGTCCCATATCCATCAGACGCGGCAGACCACCGATCTCCCCGAGATCCAGATCGTTAAAACGGTATTTTCCACATGCAAGCGTTAAGATCACGCTGTCCTTCGGGGTCTGCTTTACAAATTCCGTATAGTAATTGCGTCCCGGTCTGGCACCGTCACAGCCGCCCACCAGGAAGAAATGACGGATTGCGCCGCTCTTTACCGCATCCACCACCTGATCCGCAACGGAGAGCACCGTGCCGTGTGCAAATCCGGTCATCACCTCTTTTCCGCCGTTGATGCCGGTGAACTCCGTATCTTCCTTGTAACCGCCGAGCTCTAACGCTTTCTCGATCACCGGCGTAAAGTCCTTGTCCGCACCGATATGCACCATCTGCGGATAAGAAACCACCTCTGTTGTGAATACACGGTCGCGGTAGCTCTCCTTCACCGGCATCAGGCAGTTCGTTGTATACAGAATCGGTGCCGGAACCCCGTCGAACTCCTTCTGCTGATTCTGCCATGCCGTTCCAAAGTTTCCCTTTAAATGCGGATACTGCTTTAACAGCGGATACGCATGTGCCGGAAGCATCTCACCATGCGTATAGACATTGATTCCCTTATCCTTCGTCTGCTCCAAAAGCAGTTTTAAATCGTAGAGATCGTGGCCGGTGATGATGATAAACGGTCCCTTCTCCACGGTAAGCGGCACCTTTGTCGGCTCCGGATTGCCAAACGTCTCTGTGTTGGCGCGGTCTAAAAGCTCCATACACTTTAAATTCACCTCGCCGACTTCCAGAACCACCGGAAGCAGGTCTCCCATCTCCAGATCAAAGCCCAGAAACGAAAGCGCCTTATAGAAAAATGCATTGACCGTCTCATCCTCATAGCCGAGCACCGCCGCATGATAAGCGTAGGCAGCCATGCCCCGGATGCCAAATAAAATCAAAGACTTCAGGGAACGGATATCCTCATCCGCCTCCCAGATCTCCTTCATGTCGTAATCCGAGGTATTGCCGCACGGCGATGCGCAGGTGGCACAGTTCGGAACCACGCGTTCCTTCTCCGCATGAACCTTTGCGATCATCTCACGCAGTGTCTCATCATTAAAGTTGACATTCGTGATCGTTGTGAATAATCCTTCTATCAAAATATGTGTGGTGTCCTCGGTGCGCGGATTGTTGCCGCACGCCTTTGCAAGCCCGATCAACGCGCCGGTCAGTTCATCCTGCAGCGCTGCCGTCGCACTGCTTTTTCCACAGACGCCTGCATTCCCGGTGCAGCCGCTGCATCCCGCTGTCTGCTCACACTGAAAACAAAACATTTTATGTTCCATATTGATCTCTCCTTTGATTTCCTGATTGATTACCTACGCATTGTATGAAATCTCCGGAGATTTTTCTGTTGTTTTTCCAACAAAATAATTCTTTTCGCTTTTATTTTTCGCAAAGCTCCGACAGGGGATGAAACGTGTATCCCATTTCCTCCCATTTGGTCAGCAGTTCATCCAGAATCTCCCCGTTCGTCTTCGAGGTGCTGTGCAGCAGCACAATCGCCCCCGGATGAATCCTTCCCAGCAGCTTTTCAAACGCCTCCTCCTTCGTCGGCTGTGCATCGACATTCCAGTCCACATAGGCAAGACTCCAGAAAAAAGTGTGATAGCCGAGCTGTTTTGCCATCTCGAGATTCTTCGTGCTGTATTTTCCCTGCGGCGGTCTGTAATAGTTCGCCATCTTCTGCCCGGTCACCTCGGAAAAAAGCGCGGCGTTGTCGTCCATCTCTTTCTGGAACGCGGTAAGATCCGCGATCGACGACATATCGGGATGATGATAGGTATGGTTCCCCACCGTATGTCCCTCCGCCACCATCCGCTTGGCAATCTCCGGCGCGCTCTCCAGAAAATGTCCCACCACAAAGAAAGTGGCAGGCGCCTGGTGCTTTTTTAATGCATCGAGAATCGGCTCTGTATTCCCGTTCTCGTAGGATAAAGGCTGAATGTGATAGAATCTGAACTTTAATCAAGACTTATATCTGATGTGGTTTTTTGAATCGAAACGTGATATTTACGGAATTATTCTCGTATACATCAATCCGCTCGATGAGATTGACCAGTACCTCCCGGCTCAATTCCTTGATCTCTCTGTGCTGTAAAAACGTCTCAAGCCATCTCTGGTACTCGTCCATATATATCTTACCCGTGTCTTTCTGCTTTTGCAATACCTTTTTTCGATTTTCTATCATTTTTTTCTGGGCTGTGTATTCCGTCTTGAATACATTAAAGTCATCAATCGAAATCAATTCCTGGGACAAATTCATAATCATCTTTCGATAGTTACGCTCCAGCTGCTCTAGCTGCATTTCCAGCCTGCTGCTCTCGTCGTTGATCCCGGTCTGCAGCTTCTGCTGTCGGATTTTCTCAAAATCCATACTCTGAATTGCCTCATTTACGTTCGCCTGTATCGCCTGCAGAACCAGTTCTTCTAATTCCTGCAGATAGATCAAATGCTGTGAACAATATTGCACGCCGATCCGTGCGTATGTCGTACAACGCAATATAGTACCATCCTTACGCTTCGATTTTGTCATTGCTCTCCCACAATCACCACAAAACAGAAGTCCTGCAAAATAATTGATGTTCTTGCTGCAGTCCATCTGCTTCCATCGATGCCGGATCATCTTGTGCACCATATCATAATCTCTCTGCTCTATAATCGGCTCATGTGTTGCCTCATGCCGTATCCATTCTGACTTTTCCACCTGTGAAAATTTCTTTATGTTATACGCCATTTTTTCAACCCGGTGCTGTACCATATTTCCGATGTAATTCTCATTTTCATTTAACAGGATCTTTTTTACTGTGCTATAAGTCCAGTAATAAGTCTTATCCAGACGCCTGTTATTTGAATAATTACAGCCATTCTGCCGTTTGTATTCTGACGGACATGGAATCTTGTCATCATTCAACCCATGCGCAATCATCATAATATCCTTACCGTCAATAAATTCTGCGTAGATTCTCCGCACGACTTCCGCTGCTACCGGATCTACGATCAGATGATTCTTGTCCTTAGGATCTTTCACATACCCATATGTGGCAAATGATCCTATAAATTCGCCCCGCTGAGCCTTTGCCTTTAAAGCCGCTCTCACATTATTTGACGTTTCCATCGAATAGTTGTCGTTCATAACCACCTTGATCGGAATGTCAATGGAAGTAATGCGACCGTTGAAATCAATATTGTCTACCACTGCAATATAACGGATGCGCTTCATCACAAACGTTACCTTAAAAAGCTTGATTGTCTCTGCGTGTTCCCGTCCAAGTCTTGCCAGGCTTTTTGTAATAATACAGTCGATTTTTCCCGCATCCACGTCTTCCATCATCCGGATATAACCGGCTCGGTCATAATCAAGCCCCGTGTGTCCGTCATCGATATAAACCTCGGCTTCTTCCAGTTCCGGTCGTTCCTCTATGTATTTCCGGCAAATAAACATCTGATTTTCAATGCTTTCCGATACTTCTCTTTTCTTTTCGTAATCTTCGTCCGATAATCTACAGTAGATCGCCGTTCTGTACTTTTGTTCTCTCTGTTTACCCATAATAGCATATCCCCCTGTTTATCATATCGAACGCTTCCTATAATTGCAATCCGTCATCCGGATTTTTTTCTCCTTGTCCCGCAGCATGTTTTCCACACATTTCTCCAGCCGCTCCTGACCATACTGAACCGTAACATGATATTCTGTGCCTAATACTTTGTTTTTCTTTTCCACCATACTCTCACCAGCATTCTTTTGTTCTATCCTTATGCTCTCTGAATTTTCAAAATTCAAAATAGTTTGTATGGCTGGTTGACACATCTGTTCCAAAATGCTATTATCATCTGGAAACATAGGCGCAACTACAGCCATGTTTTGGTTTGAAAAGCATCTGATCGAGGCTCCAATCTCTTAGCAGATGCTTTTCTTTTTTATCCTAATGTCTGTTCACCCGACAAATCAAGCATATCCTGCAGCTTTCTTTCCGGTACCGGCTTTACATCCCAAGTCTGCTCCATACACTCCTTCATATATGCAACAAATGGGTCTACCTCTCCCGTTTTATCATAATGTGCAAGTGCATTATAATATTTCTGCTTTGTTTCATTATATACCACCAACGGCGGATAATTATGAATCATCAGAAAATAGTTCATCAACGTGCGTCCCACGCGACCATTTCCATCCGCAAATGCATGTATATTTTCAAATTTACAATGCAAATATGCTGCAGCTTTCCATATATTCTCGCCACGATCCGGGACGTCCTCCATCTCTTCGCACAGTTCCTGTATTTCCATCGGAACATCTTCCGGTGGCGCGCCCTGCCCATCTGCCACGCAGTAATCATGTACCTTAAATGTCCCCGGTCTTTCGCCTCTCTCCCAGCGTCTCTCATCATAGGTTCCCTGCGTCAGATATTTATGTATTTCACATATCAGTTCTGACGTCACCGGATCTCTGTCTACAATATGCTGCAGCATGGCGCCAAAGCAAGCCTTCTGATTTGCAATCTCATAAACAGTTCTCAAATTTCCGGTAAAATTCACCACTTTCCCATTTTCAAATACCTCTCTGGTATTATGGTAAGTAATCTCCGGATTTTCAATGGCGCCGGAATTATACGCGAAAATTATGCTGTAGCTTGAAAGGCTTTCTCTCAGATCCACCACTGTAGCTATCTTCTTATCTTTCCAATGTTTTATAATCTGCTCATATTCCATATCATTTCCCCTGTTTTATAATATAATATTACTGTTGTCGCACCCATTCTGGCAACAGAAAGAGGGTGTGCTCGTGGAAATTACTTTATCCTTTTTGGTTTCCGTTATGGCTGGTATAGTTAGCTACTATATCTGCGAATGATTAGATGGAAACGACAGTGACAACTAGCCTAAAGAAAGCCCCAGAGGTGACGCTCTGGGGCTTTTACTTCCACTTGGATACAATCTCATTTCCTGCTTACCGGCATTATAGCATATGCAGGCAGCATTTTCAAGTATTCCCCAAAAGTTCCTTTTTATTCTCTATTCCACTTTATTTGGTGCCATAAACTGATTATAAAATCGTGTCAGCGCATCATCGCTTCTTGTATTACCAAAGCCATTGTCATCGATGAACTGCTTCATCGCCAGAATGTCCTCATGACTAAATTCATAGACCTCCTCCGCTGACCCGTTGCGGGAGTTTGCAAAAGCCGTCTGCAACGCCGCTGCATATTCCGGATCTGTCAACCAGATGGAATCTGCTGCCAGACCACCGTTTGTCTCCGGCTGGTTATAATAATACTCGTTGATGAACCGGGTTGTTCCCTCAGGCTTCACCGCAACTGCAGTAGTATCTACCACATAGACTGTGATCTGTTTATAATAGGTACTTCCTGTGCTGTCCACCACCGTCAGGTTTTCCGTACAGCTGCCTTCGCGTCGAAACTGCGTAAAATCCGATGCCTGATAGTCCGGAATCGAAAAAGATGTTCCATTTTCGTGGAATCCCGGTTCAATCGGACTGCCGTCCTCCCGGTCGTATGCCGTTGCATGGCTTAGGATCTCACTGTCTGTGATATATCCGCTCTGCGCCTGCGTCAGTGTATAATACAGATTTTCTGCAACAATCCACGGACAGTCATCCCACACCGCATAAAGCGTTATAGTCGCACCGCTCTGATCCGTCACACCGGCAGCATTGGTTAAGTCTGCCACAGCTATCGATGTCCCCGCTGTCCATTGCGGGATAAAGCTTTCACGCCCATCCTCAAACGCCCATCCCATAAAAACAGATGCATATGCCTTTTTATCCGGCGCCGGATCAGCCGTTGGATCTTCCGGTTCTTCCGGAGTCTCCGATTCTTCCGCTTCTGCCACCTGTGCATCTATATCTTCTTCTGCACCGGAAGCTTCCGGTTCTGTTGTCTCTTCCTTCGCTTCTTCCACCGCCTTACTGGAAGCTTCCGGTTCTGTTGCTTCTCGCTTCGGTTCTTCCACCGCCTTACCGGAAGCTTCCGGTTCTATCACTTCCGGATCTGCTACGCTTCCATCTGACATTATGATAGTTCCGTCCGGGTTCGTGATGCTTCCATCCTCATTTACTATGCCCCCGGTCGGTGTCATCATCAGCCCCGTATCGGCATCCATCATCATAACCACTGCGCCGGTATCATCCAATACGATCGTACCGTCTAACACCTGCTGTGTGATATCCTCTCCATCCAATGTATAGCGGATGTAAAGCCCCGTAGCATCCGGCAGTGTCACATCCTGATCGTAAGTGATCGTCATATCATCGATCGGCGTCGCTTCCTTGCCATCGTTCGGATCAAAATGTAGCGTATAGCTGTTTGCTGTCCAGGATGCCGTCAGAACATCCGTCACGCCGTTTCCAGCACCAAACGTATAGACCGCATTATTAAGACTTCCGTAAAACGGCTCCGACTTTACCCAGCCGGAAAAGGTATACCCGGTTCTTACCGGATCCGGAATGGATTTAGCAGTTCCATAATTCTCACTAAAGCTCTGTACTCCGGTACTTCCACTCCATGTACCACCATTCGGATCAACCTTCAACGTTGACCGGTTAATCTGTGCTGTTGCCGTCATGCTCACATTTTGTGCAGGCATAGTAAAATGATACTGCTTTGTATTCGTCTGATATGATCCACTCCAGCCTGTCCAATGATAGCCATTTTTTACCACCGCATTGACCGTCACCGCCGCTCCTGCTGTATAATTACCAGCACCACTAACACTCTGGATACCGGTTCCTGCAGTCAGATCCACCCGGAACAGCGCATCACATCCGCTGGCTGCAGTACATGCCTTATCGATCCAGTGTCCCGTATCCACTCCACCAGACTTTAAATACCCGCTAAACTGATCTCTGTTATCAAACCGAGTCATACCAGATCCACTGATCCTGCAGTAGATCGTATACTCAATCTTATCTCCCTTGAACCAGCTTGATACGCCACCTCCGGAAAAGATAACCGTATTATGTACTGTCCCGTCTGCATCCGTCACCGTACCCTGCCGCACAGCAGCACCGGACGCAATATTGCCATTTACCGCAATACTGTAATTCGTCAAATCCGGCGTCAGATTCGGATCTAATATCACTGTCAGTTCACCGCCGTAAATTCCAGTATTTTCCTGTTCAGATGTATTCGTGATCGTTCCTTTTACCAGCACCTTCCCATCTGATATACTTGTTGTCTGCCGCGCCTCAAAACCCGGGAAAGCGATATCAACCGCCGCTCCAATGTATAGCTGCGTATTCCAGCTTACCCGCGTAATATCTACGCCGAACACAGATGCACCCTGATCCAGACCGGACACCTCATAAAGCACCGAACACATATCATGCCCTTGTGCAAAATAGTCTGATCCACGGTAAAATCCACCTTCCCGCGGCGTATCTCCGGCATATCGCAGGCTTTTTGCAGCACCTATCTGCTGCTGCGTATATAGATTGACACCCATACCGTTTCCAGACGTTGACGCGTTGATGCTTCCGAACAATACCTGTCCTGTCACATCACCATATTCCTTGGTTTTCAAGCCGCTGCCTAATTCCGTTCCCATTGTGACTGTAGCTCTCTCTGCGTCCGTGGAACCGTATGTGTCGCCCTCCCAGGCAGCATTACCAAACCGATATACAGATCCTACTTTTAAAGCAACCGCACGTACTGGATAGTCCTCATTTTCCTCCACAACGATCAGCTGCCAGCCGGTCGGTGTTCCACCGCCTCCCGTATCCTGCTCCCAAAGGTCTGTTGCACGACACAACGGTATATTGGCGACATAATAATCACCATACCCATAGGTCTGTACAATGTTTGTAACATCTGCCACATTACAGTACACGCGCGGTCGGGGCTGTTCCCAACCAGAGACGTACCGCGAGCTGCGATCATCTACATACACTCGATCCGGGTAAATATTCCAGCGAGTTCTGCCATCACGCATTATAAAACTTACATGGTTAGCATTATTATCATACTGGTTATAACGCTTTCTCGTCTCCCAGATCAGGTACGCCTTTACCACCTTAGTCGTATTATTATCCCCATAAAGCGTTCCCATCGAACTATTAGACCACACCGGCAATGTCTGACTAAGATAAGATATATCATCATTTCCAGACGATGGAGAAGAATAAACATTGATATTACCCGTATAATTCAAACCATATCTGCCTACTGTAGTATTTTCTCCATTCTGACCCGTTGGCAAGCGTTCAGATACATTTTTCTGTATTGTCACATCTCCTGCTGATGTTGCCGCCATAACCTTATCTGCATGTATCGCAATTACGATCCACGAAACTGCTATAAGTACACTAAATAATATTCTTTTGAGCTTTCGCTCTTCACACATACTTTTCTCCTTTCATAAGCCTATCAGAAAGTAGAATCCGGTGTATCAGTTGAATTTACTCCACCATTTCCACCTGTTCCTGTGTTGTCTCCAAGTGACGGATCTCCCTCAATAACATCATCTGGCTCTGACATTGTATAGTCACCGTTTCCAGACGTTCCGCTATTGCTTCCGGTGTCTGCACTCGGCGCAGAACTTCCATTATCTCCGCTTCCACCGTTTCCACTGTCACCACTTGGTGTTGTACTTCCACTCTCGCTACTTCCGCCATTATTGCTTCCGCTGTTGGTACTTCCAGACGTTCCACTGTTGCTATTTCCGGAATTGCTGCTTCCAGATGTTCCACTGTTGCTATTTCCGGAATTGCTGCTTCCAGATGTTCCACTGTTGCTATTTCCGGAATTGCTGCTTCCAGATGTTCCACTGTTGCTATTTCCGGAATTGCTGCTTCCAGATGTTCCGCTGTTACTGTTCCCAGAATTACTGCTTCCAGATGTCCCACTGTTACTATTTCCACTGTTACTGTTTCCAGAAGCACTGCTTCCTGTAGCAGCTGCACTGGTGGCAGTCGTATCTGATCCGCTTTTTGTGGTTGTATTCGTTTTCCCAGACGTACCATTCTTCTGCTTCTTCGTGTCCTGGCTTACCTTTTCCGTTTTCTTTGTCTGTTCTACGACTTCCGTCTCTTCCGTGGCTTCTGTCTCTTCTACAGCTTCCGTCTCCTCTACGACCTCCGTTGCTTCCGTTTCCTCCACAACTTCTGTCTCTTCCGTGGCTTCTGTCTCCACAACAGCCTCTGTTGCTTCCACCTCCGGAGCTGCCGTGCCACATGCAGACACACCAAGTGCTGCAATTATTAAAAATACTAAAACCATCTTTCTCTTCATACTCTTTTCTCCTCACATTTTAAAATACAATTCGGAAATGTTGACGGATCTGTCCGGAAATGATAATATAATCATAGAAGTGCTACCGATAGACGGTTAGCCTAC
>ULOT01039428.1_pt1 | contig 10216 bp, 8 predicted proteins | sample 1952811 | NCBI WGS metagenome assembly ULOT01 (sample SAMEA4835609, study PRJEB28245) | human gut metagenome | biome: gut microbiome; material: fecal sample | place: Denmark | collected 2008
CTGTTTACTATGTTACTACTCTACACATATCATCCGCCCGCGAAGTTTGCAGTGATTTATTAACATGCAACTCACAGGGTGCGGCGACCTCGACGCACCGCTGCCGCGCAAGCGGCACGAATTTCCTGAAATATCCATTGCCGACCATTCGTAGGGACAGCCCTTGCGGCTGTCCGTTATCGTTGTAGCCGATACAGGGGCATATAATTAGCTCCCGCCTTCGCTACGCACTCTAACCGGATGATATATATCCCGCGTTTCGGCATTTTCTTTTTATTTGAAAAAGAAAACGCCTGCAAAAGAAAAGCAAACTCAGGGCTTCGCCCCGAGACCCCGCAACGCCGCGCCGCAGCACATAGCCCGCGGCTCTCATTTAGTTACTCGGCACATTCGCCCGTAAACTCGCTTCGCTCAAACAATACGGGCTCGTGCGTCTTGCTTCGCAAGCCGTTCCCTCGCTCTCCTAAGAAAGCTTTCAAACACTGCGGCGCGGCTATTGAATGTATGATTATAAAATTTAGCTGAGTCGCTTGTCTTTACTCTGCTATGACTCAAGTGATAAATAAATCCAAGTTTATCAAACCGATAAACTTGGCACGTCTATACACCTTACAGAAACAAAAAACGACCTATGAGCCATAGATCGTTTTTATATTCTATAAGCACCCCGCTAAAATCAATGGGGAAAATTTATTCATCAAACAGACCGTCCATAAGTTCGAGAGCTGCTTTGCGGCGGCGTTCTTCTTCCTCGCGGTCGAGCACGAACGAGCCGTCCGGCAGGCGGCACAGGACACTGCCCTCACCCGCTCCGTCGGGGAGCAGAGCGCGGCTGATATTGACCATTGTTTCGCCGTCTTTTTCGCAGACTGCGTAGTTTTCTTCGATACGGTCGATGGCGTAATATTCCATTATTCCGCCTCCTTTTTTACTTCTCAGCGGTCTTGTTATCCGGGAAAGCCGTTGAAAGATGCTCGCCGTCCGAGCCGACAACTATCGTGCCTTTTATATCCGTGCGCTCATACGGAATATTATATTTTTCGAGCTTCTCTATAGTCTCCTTATGCGGATGACCGTAGTCGTTATCCTTGCCGCAGGAGATGAGCGCGAGCGACGGAGAAATGACTTTGAGGAACTCCTCGCTCGTCGATGTGCTGCTGCCGTGGTGACCGAGCTTCAGAACATCGGCTTTGATATCCGCGCCGTTTGCGAGAATCTTCTTCTCGCTCTTCTCCTCGGCATCGCCCGTGAAGAGGAACGAATTCTTGCCGTAGACAACCTTCATCACTACAGAGGCATTGTTGAGATCCTCAGGCGTGCCGACGGGTCCGACTATAGTTATCTTTGCGTCGCCGAGGGTATAGGTATCGCCGACTTTTGCGGAGATGACTTTGGCGCCGGACGCTTTAATAGCCTTTATGAGCTTTTGATATATCGAAGTTGTGGGCACAAGGGACTTCGGAAGCTTCGGCATAATAACATTGTCGACCTTTATACCCTCGATAACCTTGGGCATACTGCCGATATGGTCGGAATGGGGGTGGGTGGCGACTATGTAATCAAGCTTTTCAACAGAGTTCGCCTTGAGATAATCGAGTATCGTCTGATCGTTGCCGCGCTCGCCCGCATCTATCAGCATGGCGTGGTCGCCGTTCTTGACTAAGATGCTGTCGCCCTGACCGACATCTATAACATGGACGGTAAACGGCTGGTTGAGTGCGTCGCCGCTCTGTATCGTCTGCTCATTGCCCGAGAGCAGCTCGCCCCATGTGGGGATATCGAACGGGAGATTCATATAGGGCGCGAAGGTTATCAGCAGCGCGACGGCTATCACGACTGCGGTGACGATTATCTTCGTGCGCTTGTTCTGTGCGGCAGAGTCGCCTTTTCTCTGATTTGCCATAATTTCCTCCGATCAGGTCTCGTCGTCTGCGGGAGCATCCGACATGGCGCATTTTTCCATCCACTGCTGTTTGGTTATAAGCACCTGACGGGGCTTGCTGCCCTCGAACGGTCCGATGATACCCTTGCTCTCGAGTTCGTCCATGAGCCTTGCGGCGCGGGCATAACCGAGCTTCAATTTGCGCTGGAGAAGAGTTGTTGAAGCCATTTTGGCATCGAGCACGACCTCGACGGCGTTCGGGAACATCTCATCGCCCGGCTCTTCGCCGTCATCGCCGCCTGCGGCGCTGTTCTTCTTAGTCGAACCGGCTATTGCCGCCTGCCTGTTTATCTCGTCCATAATGCCCTCATCGTACTCCGCCTCGGCGTTGTGCTTGATGAAGTCGGCAACATCCTCGACCTCTTCGTCGGAGATGAAGCAGCCCTGGATACGGGTCGGCTTGTTTGCGCCGATAGGACTGAAGAGCATATCGCCGTTGCCGATAAGCTTCTCCGCGCCGGACATATCGAGTATCGTTCTCGAATCGACCGACGAAGAAACGGAGAGCGCGATACGGCTGGGGATATTCGCTTTGATAATACCTGTGATAACATCGACGGAGGGGCGCTGAGTCGCTATGACAAGGTGCATACCTGCGGCACGCGCTTTCTGAGCGAGGCGGCATATCGCATCCTCGACTTCATTGGGCGCGACCATCATAAGATCGGCAAGCTCATCGATGAAAATAACTATCTGATGCATCGGGCGCAGTGACTTGTCGCGCTCGGCTAATTTGTTATATCCTCTTATATCTCGGACATTCTTCTCGGAGAGTATCTTATATCTGTTCTCCATCTCGTTGACCGCCCATGTCAGAGCGCCCGAAGCCTTGCGCGGATCGGACACGACGGGCACGGCGAGATGCGCGATGCCGTTATAGACCGTGAACTCGACCTGCTTGGGGTCAATCATCAGAAGCTTCACTTCGTCGGGGGTCGCGTTATAGAGAATGCTGACTATCATTGTGTTCAGGCACACGGATTTACCGGAACCCGTAGTACCCGCTATGAGCAGATGCGGCATCTTCGCGAGGTCTGCGCAGACGGCGTTGCCCGCGATATCCTTGCCGAGGACAACATTGAGCTTGCTCTGAGCGTTCTTGAACTGCGGGGTTTCGATTATCTCGCGCATATAGACCATCGAACGCAGCTTGTTTGGCACCTCGATGCCTATCGCCGCTTTGTTCGGAATGGGTGCTTCGATTCTTATTCCCGACGCGGCAAGGCGCAAGGCGATATCATCCGCAAGGTTTGTTATCTTATTTATTCTGACGCCCGCGTCCGGCTGAAGCTCGTATCTTGTGACGGACGGACCGCGGCTTATCTCAGTTATCTTTGCGTGGACATTGAAGCTTTCGAGCGTGTCGAGCAGCTTCTGCGCGTTGGATTTGAGCTCATCTGAGAAATTATCGTTGCCGTCATGGATAGGCTCTTTGAGGCAGGTTATCGGCGGCTTGCGATAAGTCGGCTGACTCTCGATAACAGGCTCTTCCTCGTCCTCCTCCGGCACGTCGGGCACGGGATCAGGCTCTTTGACGGGCGGGAGCTCCGGCTCTTTCTTCTTCGGCTTTTCGGGCTCGGCGGGCTTCTTGCTTATATCGAGCATTTCAAGCTCGTCTTTCGCGCTCTCGGTCGGCAGAGGCGGCACGCAGGCGGGTCTGCCGTCCACAACGGCGGCGGCTTTTGACACGCCCTCGGCTATCTTCGCGGTCGCCGACGCGGCGTTGACGCGGTTGACTATATCATCGATGCCGACATCGGTCTGAACCGGCTTGCGCGGGAACACGGTGGGCTCGGGGCCTTCATCGGCGGCGGATTTTTTGCGGCTCTTTGCAGTTGCTGCAGGCGTATCAGTCGGCAGAGGCGGCACGGGGAACGGACGGGGGCTGACATAGGGCTCCTCCGCTTTTTTCTCCCTGCGCTTGTCTCTCGACGGCGCTCTCTCCTGCTCATCTCTGACGCGCTGCGCTCCGCGCTCAAGGCGTTCGTTGGTATCCTCGCTCATGCGCTTTAAGGGCTTGGCGATAGATGTACCGAGGCGGGACAGAGTGAGTCCCGTGAGGAACATTATGCTGACTATCAGCAGGATAATATTTATTATCGCCGCGCCTACCTTGCCCGCCATTTTGGCAAGCAGTCCGCCGACGAGCGCACCGAGCGCGCCTGCACTCGGGAATGTGTCATAATCCCTCCACGCGGTCTTTATCTGATCGCCGAGGGTCATGAGCGAAAAGTATTCCGACGGGTTCGAGAAAATATGTATCGCTGAGCACAGCAGCAATATTGATATCCCGACGCCGATAAGATTCGACGATATCGAGCCGAACGTCTTGTTCATGGCGAGCATGACCGAGACATAAATGAGCATGACGGGCCAGATATATGTACACGTGCCGAACACGCCGAACATAAAATTATGCACGGCGCGCCACGCGCTCTCGCCCTCGATAAACGCCATGGCTATGAGCAGAGCCGCGACAGCCATGAGCGCGATAGCCGCTTTCTGGCGGCGCGAGGACTGCTGCTCGGGAGTCTGCTCGACAGGCTCTTTTGCAGCCGCAGGCTTTGAAGCCGGGGCTTTTTTGGGCGCTGTAGTTATTGTTTTTTTCTTCTTAGCGGCCGTTGACTTTGCCGCAGTCTTTTTCGCAGCCATTAAGGCCCTCCTTAGAAATTTGAACGAACTTATCTGACCTTTTCAACTATGCCGGCGATGATAACAACAACGCCGAGGACAAGGCAGTAGTAACCGAAAATTTTGAACTTATCGATTTTGACGAGCCACTCGAGAGCCTTTATCGCGGCAAAGCCGACGACGGCGGCGGTGACAACGCCTATAATAACGGGCAGGATATCTATCTGCTCGCCGAGGGCTACGGCGTCCTTTATCTCCATGACATTGGCGGCAAGGATAGCCGGTATGCCGAGGATAAACGAATAGCGAACCATATACTCTTTTGAAACGCCGCAAATCATACCGGTCGAGATGGTCGAGCCGGAGCGCGAGATGCCGGGGAATCCGGCGGCGAAAGCCTGAGCCACGCCGACGGCAAGCGCGGATTTCGCGCCTATCTGGGGACGAGCTTTGACCTTCTTTGCGCGCCATGAGCCGACGAGCAGGAGAGCTGCGGTGAAGAGGAAGCAGACTCCCTCGACCAATATATCATTGTCATCGGCAAGACCGCCGAGAACATCCATGATGCGTCTGTCGCTGCCGACGGGAATGAGCAGAAACAGCAGAGGCACGCAGGAGATAACGAACATGAAGAGCATACGCCTGTTCTCGTTCATCTCGCTCCACTTGAACTTGCCGGTGAAGATATCTTTTATAGTGCTGAAAAATTCAACGATGAGACCCCATATGGTCTTGTAATAAACGACGAACACGGCTATCAGAGTGCCCATATGTAACAGCACCGTGAACAGCAGCGAGCTTGTGCCGCCGACATTGCCGAAGAAGTGCTGAAAGACCGAGAGATGCCCGCTCGATGAGATGGGCAGGAATTCGGTCACGCCCTGCAGAAAGCCGAGCAATATTGCCTTGAGTATTTCCATGATTATATTACCCCTTTTCCATTTTTCCGGCGGAATATAAAGTGCCGGGTGAATAACACGGTTTCAGATATTCAAACGGATCGGTCGTCACAAGTCTTTCAACGACCTCGCCTTTTTCTGTCCTTGAACACATCACGCAGCCAAACGGAGTCTGATGCTCGCAGATATCCGCGGGCGGCTGCATAAAAATCTCGGCGGGAGAAACAACTGTGTAGAGCATCACCCGTTCTCCCCTTCCTTTTCACTCTGCTCCTCGATCATATCGCAGAGCTTATCGAGGGCATCGGAGAGAGAGCCGAGAGAATCTATAAGCCCCTCTTTGACCGCCGCCTCGCCGTCGAGCACAGTGCCGACATCCATAACGAGCTGACCGGTTGCGAGCATAAGCGAACGGAAGCGGTCGGCGGAGATGCGCGAATTATCGGCGACGAATCTGACTATACGCTCCTGCATCTGCTCAAAATAGGACATAGTCTGCGGCACGCCCAGGACAAGTCCCGTCATTCTGACCGGGTGGACAGTCATGGTGGCGCTCGGCGCGATAAACGAATACGCGCTCGAAGCCGCGAGCGGCACGCCTATCGAATGTCCGCCGCCGAGGACGAGGGACACGGTCGGCGTTTTCATTCCGGCTATAAGCTCCGCTATCGCGAGTCCGGCTTCAATATCGCCGCCGACGGTGTTGAGGATTATGAGCAAGCCTTCGATATCGCGGCTCTCTTCTATCGCGACGAGCTGAGGAATGACATGCTCGTATTTTGTGGTTTTGTTCTGCGCCGGCAGGACATAGTGACCCTCTATCTGACCGATAACTGTCAGGCAGTGGATATAATGCCCGCGCTTGTCAACGGTTATCGAGCCTGTTTCGACTATCTGGCGAAGCTCCCTGTCCGCGCTGTCGGACGAATCTCCGTCCTCCTCGCTGACGCTCGGGGTCGGCGCGACGGGCTCCAATATGCCGTCTTTTTGTTCTTCGTGCTTTTTTCTGTTCATCGAATTCACTCCCGACAAACAGTATGCCCGAATAACTTTCGATAATTCAGCCATAGCACAGCGCACTGCGGCAGATTACATTTAATTATACCACGCAGAAAGCTTTCGGGCAACATAAAAAATCGTCATATATCAATTTCCCCTATAAAATGTAATATATACAGGTATATATTTGGCGCGGCGCACCTTGACAAAATCCGCGGATTGCAATAAAATTTAAAGGTAATTTTATTTTTATACGGAGGGATACAAGTGGGCAGCACTATTGCACAAAAGCTTATAAAAAGCCACCTGCTCAGCGGCGACATGACCGTTGGCAGCGAGATCGGTCTGAGAATCGATCAGACTCTCACTCAGGACGCCACAGGCACCATGGCATACCTTGAATTCGAGGCTATGGGAGTTGAGAGAGTAAAGACCGAGCTTTCGGTCGCATACATTGACCACAACACTTTGCAGACCGGCTTTGAAAACGCGGACGATCACAGATTCATCAGGAGCGCCGCGAAAAAGAGAGGACTGCTTTTTTCACGCCCCGGCAACGGCATCTGCCATCAGGTGCATCTTGAGCGCTTCGGCATCCCCGGCAAGACGCTCATCGGCTCCGACAGCCACACTCCTACCGGCGGCGGCATAGGTATGCTCTCGTTCGGCGCGGGCGGACTCGACGTCGCGGTTGCGATGGGCGGCGGCGCATACTACATAACTATGCCCAAGATGACGCGCATAAACCTGCACGGCGCACTTTCGCCGTGGGTCAGCGCAAAAGATATAATTCTCGAGGTTCTGCGCATAATGTCCGTCAAGGGCGGCGTGGGCAAGATAATCGAATACGGCGGAGACGGAGTCGAGACTCTTTCCGTCCCCGAGCGTGCAACCATAACCAACATGGGCACGGAGCTCGGCGCAACAACCTCCGTTTTCCCCTCCGACGAAGTGACGAAGGCTTTTCTCGCCGCTCAGGGCAGAGAGCAGGACTGGGTCGAGGTCAAGGCGGACGACGATGCAGTCTATGACGAGGTTATCGACATAGATCTCAGCACCCTCGAGCCCCTCGCGGCAATGCCCCACATGCCCGACAACGTAAAGAAAGTTTCAGAAATAGGCGAGATAAAGATCGACCAGGTCTGCATCGGCTCCTGCACGAACTCCTCGCTCTACGATATGCTCAAGGTGGCGGCTATCCTCAAGGGCAAGCGCGTCGCCCCGAGTGTCAGCCTCACTATCTCCCCCGGCTCGATGCAGGTTCTCAGAATGCTCTCCGAGGACGGCGCACTCTCCGACATCCTCGGCGCGGGCGCAAGACTGCTTGAGTGCGCGTGCGGTCCGTGCATAGGCATGGGTCAGTCCCCGAACTCGGGCGCTGTCTCCCTGCGCACCTTCAACCGCAACTTCGAGGGACGCTCCGGCACTGCCGACGCGGGCGTTTATCTCGTCAGCCCCGAGGTCGCCGCGGCTTCCGCTCTCACAGGCGTGCTGACAGACCCGAGAACCCTCGGCGAGGCGCCGCACATCACAATGCCCGACCACTTTGAAATAAACGACAATCTCATCGACAAGCCCGCTTCGCCCGAGGAAGCGAAAAATCTTGAGATAGTCTACGGCCCGAACATCAAGCCCGTCCCCAACGGCGACGCACTGCCCGAGAGCATCGAGGCCGAAGTCGTTCTCAAGGTCGGCGACAACATCACAACAGACCACATCATGCCCGCAGGCGCAAAGATTCTCCCCTACCGCTCGAACGTACCGTTCCTGTCGAACTTCTGCTTCAAGCAGTGCGACGAGCACTTTGCCGAGCACTGCAAGCAGGCAGGCAAGGGAATCATCATCGGCGGCAGCAACTACGGCCAGGGCTCTTCGAGAGAGCACGCGGCTCTTGTTCCGCTGTATCTCGGCATAAAGAGTGTTATCACAAAGTCCTTTGCGCGCATACATCAGGCGAACCTCATAAACGCCGGCATCGTGCCGTTCACCTTCGCCGACCCCGCCGACTATGACCGCATCGAGAAGGGCGACAAGCTCGCGCTCGACGGCATCAGAGAGACTATTGAAAACGGCGGCGAAGCTGTTCTTAAAAATGAGACAAAGGGCGAGAGCTACAAGCTCTGCTACAGCTTCTCCGGCAGGCAGAAGGACATAATCCTCGCAGGCGGTCTGCTCAACTACACAAGAGAATCACACAAATAAGAGAGGAAGATAAACATGACAGAGGCACAGGTCAAGAACGCCGTCGAAAAATTTGAGGCTCTCATCCGCGCTCAGAGCGACCGTTCGGACAAAATAAAGGCTCAGGGCGATTTCATCGACTTCAAGTCGCTTGACAAGATCATCATCGGCGTATGCGGCGGCGACGGCATCGGTCCGGTCATCACCAAGGAATCCGCAAGAGTTCTCGAATATCTGCTTGACGATAAAGTAAAGGCAGGCAAGATTGAATTCAAGGTCATCGACGGACTGACCATAGAAAACCGCGTCAAGGCAAACAAGGCTATCCCCGACGACGTGCTCGAAGAGCTCAAGAGCTGCCACGTTATCCTCAAGGGTCCGACCACTACCCCGCAGGCGGGCGATCCGTGGCCGAACATCGAGAGCGCAAACGTTGCGATGAGAAAAGCTCTCGATCTGTTTGCGAACCTCCGCCCCGTCAAGGTTCCCGAGCAGGGCATTGACTGGACTTTCTTCCGCGAGAACACCGAGGGCGCATATGCCGTCGGCTCGATGGGAGTCAATGTTACCGACGACCTCGCGCTCGACTTCGTCGTGACGACCTCCGAGGGCTGCGACAGAATCGCAAGACTCGCATATGACTACGCGCGCCGCAACAACAAGGGCCGCGTTTCGATAATCACAAAGGCAAATGTCATCAAGACCACGGACGGCAAGTTCCTCAACCTCTGCAAGAAGGTCGGCGAGGAATATCCCGACATCGTGACCGACGAGTGGTACATCGACATCACCACGGCGAAGCTCATCGACGAGAAGCGCCGCCGCGACTTCAAAGTCTTCATCCTCCCGAACCTCTACGGCGACATCATCACCGACGAGGCTGCCGAGTTCCAGGGCGGCGTCGGCACAGCCGGCAGCGCAAACATCGGCAAGCGTTACGCGATGTTCGAGGCTATCCACGGCTCGGCTCCAAGAATGGTTCGCGAGGGCAGAGCACAGTACGCCGATCCATGCTCGATGCTCAGAGCGAGCGTGATGCTCCTCTCCCACATCGGCGAGCAGGAAAAAGCCGATCTGCTCGAGAGAGCGCTCGACATCTGCATGTACGAGGACAAAAAGCTCAAAATCACAGGCCGCGAGGACGGCTGCACCTGCAGCGAATTCGGCGACTATGTCATGGAGACAGTCAGAAAAATCAGCGAGTAAAAAAATATATAAAGTCAAGCCGCAGCGATTTGTTTTGCTGCGGCTGTTTTGTTTTGCCGCGATGTGGGGATACGGAGAGATAAATCGAATTTGTCGCAAAAACTATTTAAGCTCCCCTGCAGGGGAGCTGTCCCGGCGTAAGCCGAGACTGAGAGGGTGTTTTGCTTCGCTCAAAGCAACAAATATATACGGTAGGGGCGAATATTATTTGATCGCAAAATTTGTAGTGACTTATTGTCTTGTATTTTGTAGGGTGCGGCAACTCGACACACCGACGCCGCGCGAGCGGCACAAAATCTTTGAAAAGGCTTGTTTTACCGACCACTCGTAGGGACCCCTCGCGGCTGTCCGATATCGG
>ULOT01066008.1_pt1 | contig 10160 bp, 10 predicted proteins | sample 1952811 | NCBI WGS metagenome assembly ULOT01 (sample SAMEA4835609, study PRJEB28245) | human gut metagenome | biome: gut microbiome; material: fecal sample | place: Denmark | collected 2008
TTTAATAAGTATAATGAAATCAGAGAAATAACAATAGCTATTATTACACCGGTTTTATACACACTCTTATATTTTTTAGGTTCAAAATTAAAATCAAAAAAACAAATTAATAAATAAACTATAAAAAATAAAAGCTCGGAGCAATCCGAGCTATTTTCGTATGATTTTTATAGTATGATTACATATACTTTTTGATTTCATCAACCATATCGGTCTTTTCCCAAGAAACACCGAGGTCTTCCCTGCCCATATGACCGTAAGCAGCAACATTTTTATAAATCGGCTTTCTAAGGTCAAGCCTGTCAATAATTGCAGACGGACGAAGGTCAAATACCTTATTAACGATATCTGCAATCTTTTCGTCATCAAGCTTACCTGTACCGAACGTATCAACCATAACAGAAACAGGCTTTGCAACGCCGATTGCATAAGCAAGCTCAACCTCGCACTTATCTGCAAGACCTGCGGCAACGATATTTTTTGCTACCCAACGGGAAGCATAAGCGGCGCTTCTGTCAACCTTAGTTGGGTCCTTACCGCTAAATGCACCGCCGCCGTGGCGAGCATATCCGCCGTATGTATCAACAATAATTTTACGGCCTGTAAGACCTGAATCACCGTGAGGGCCGCCGATTACGAATCTACCGGTAGGATTTACAAAATATTCTGTATCATCGTCAATAAGCTCATTAGGAATAGTAGTTTTAATAACCTTTTCGATAATATCGTTTCTAAGTTGAGAAAGCTCAACGTCAGCGCTGTGCTGGCTTGAAACAACAACAGCAGTTACCTTTACAGGCTTGTCATCGTCATATTCAACCGTAACCTGGGTTTTACCGTCGGCATAAAGATAAGGCAATGTACCGTTTTCTCTAACCTCTGTAAGCTTAAGAGCAAGCTTGTGAGCAAGGCTGATAGGAAGCGGCATAAGTTCCTTAGTTTCATTGCAAGCGTAGCCGAACATCATACCTTGGTCGCCGGCGCCGTTGAGGTTATATTCATCTTCTTCGTCATTCTTAAGCTCTAATGATTTATCAACACCCATAGCAATATCAGGTGACTGACGGTCAAGAGCAAGCAAAACAGCACAGGTGTTGCCGTTAAAGCCTTTCTTATCGTCGTCATAGCCGATATCGCAAACGGTTTTTCTTACGATTGACGGGATATCAACCGTAGCTTTAGTTGTAATTTCACCCATAACAAGAACTTGGCCTGTTGTGCAAGTAGTTTCGCATGCTACACGGCTTTGCGGGTCTTGCTCGAGCATTGCGTCGAGAATAGAATCTGAAATTTGGTCACAAATTTTATCAGGATGACCCTTTGTTACAGATTCACTTGTAAACAAATGTTTTGACATAATATATTCCTCTCATCAAAAAAATTTGTTAATTGCTTTAGAAAGAAAAAAGCACACGTAACGAGCGTGTGCACTTAGCTATCATCACTCGGTAAGCCGCAGGTATTAGCACCTTACAAATGCAGGTTGCTGTGGTTTCACAGGGCCTGTCCCTCAACCACTCTTGATAAAGCATATTAACATCACACATATAATACAACAACGATTAAATAAAGTCAACAAATATTTATAAAAATAAAGGTTATTTTGTATTTACTATTGTAATTTCTTAATAAATAGTTTATAATTATATAGCAATAAAAGGCATATAGCCTTATAAGGAGGAAAATTATGGCAAAGAAAACCGTATTTATTACCGGTGGTACAGGTAATATGGGTTGGGCTGCCGTTCAGGAAATGCTTAAGCATCCAAGTGATATCAATATCAAGATGCTTGCAAGAAAAAGCCCAAAGAACGAAGAAAAGCTTAAGGATTTAATGGCAAAGCCAAACGTAAAGGTTGTTTGGGGCGACCTTAATGATTACGATTCAATCCTTGAAGGTGTTACAGGCTCTGACTATGTCCTTCACGTAGGTGGTATGGTTTCACCGACTGCTGACTGGAAACCTTACAGAACACAAAAGACAAACATCGGTGCTGCACAAAGCATCTGCAAGGCTGTTCTTGCTCAGCCAAACCCTGATGCAGTAAAAGTTTGTTATATCGGTACCGTTGCCGAAACAGGCGACCGTAACTATCCTATCCATTGGGGACGTTGCGGTGACCCTATCAAAATTTCAATTTACGACCACTATGCAATTTCTAAGACCGTTGCTGAGCGCACATTTGTTGAAAGCGGTATTAAGAATTGGGTTGTAATGCGTCAGTCAGGTATTCTTTATCCTAATATTCTTAAGAATATGGATCCTATTATGTTCCACGTTCCAATCAACGGCGTGCTTGAATGGTGTACAGTAGAAGATTCAGGCAGACTTATGTGCAACCTTGTTCTTGAGGATAAGGCAGGCAACCTTGGCGCTGACTTCTGGAATCACTTCTACAACATCGGTTCAGGTAAGGAATACAGAATTTCTAACTATGAATTTGAGCAACTTCTTCTCGGAACACTTGGTCTTGCAGGCCCTGAAAAGCTCTTTGAGCCTAATTGGTTTATCACTAAGAACTTCCACGGTCAATTCTATGCAGACGGTGACAAACTTGAAGAATACTTACACTTCAGAGAAAATCTTCCTATAAAGGACTATTTCCACAGACTTGCTGACCACGTTGAATTCTATTTCAAAATACCAAGATATCTTCCAAAGAATCTTGTAGCAGCTTGTGCAAAGCCGTTTATGAAAAAGATTGCTTCTACTCCTGACTTTGGTACTCTTGATTGGGTTAAAACAAATAATCCTGAAAGAATGTCTGCATACTATGGTTCACTTGAAGAATACAACAAGATTCCTACAAAGTGGGAAGACTTTAAAATCATCAAGTTTGATAAGGATAGCAGCGCTGCTGAACAGTTTAAGCTTGACCACGGCTATGATGAAAGCAAGCCTGAATCAGAGCTTGACATTGAAGATATGAAGCAAGCAGCTAAGTTCCGTGGCGGTGAATGCCTCAGCGAAACAATGGTTAAGGGAGATATGGCTACAAAGCTTAAGTGGAAATGCGGCACTTGCGGTGCTGAATTTGAAGCTTCACCTGCACTTATTCTTCTTGGCGGTCACTGGTGCCCTGAATGCTACATTCCACAGAAGGAATGGAACTATGATGAGGTTGCTAAGACTAACCCATTCTTCGCTCAAGTTTGGTATCCTAACCACACTAAGGAAGAGCATAATGTTTACAAGTTTGACGACCTCTTCCATATTAACGGAGTTAAATGGGACGATATTAAGCACTAAGCACTGACTTAAATACATATAAATTACTAAACACCTTGCATTAATTTGCAAGGTGTTTTTTATTTTTTAAAATATCTAAAACAATAATATAAAAAAAGCTGTCATCAACGATGACAGCTTTTAAAATACAATATTAAAATGTTTTATGTATTAGTCAAACAAAATGTCAGTATTAGCAAATGAAAGCGGTACATATTCACCGTTATTTACATAATAAACTGCAGAAAGCTTAACGGCAACTGCATATTGCTTACCTGAACATGTAAACATATAGCAATCAGCACCATTTACGGTCTTAATACTATTATTAAATGAAATTGCGCTGTTTGATGCATCTGAACTGTAACCTATTTCTCTCCAATTATCGTGAATTGTTTGCTTAAGCATACGCTTAGCATCATTAACATTATAATCAGGCGTAGTAGTAATCTCGTGTGGATTAGAATAAAGGTCATATACAGCCGGTTTTTTGCTTTCCTCTGCAACGGTTGTTTCCTCAACAACAGGTGCGACATAAGCAGTGTTTACATACATAATGATGAAGTAAATTAAGAACCAAATAAGAAGAAGGAGAATTATCATAAGGATAATCTTTCCTGCCTTATTTTGATTTGCAGTTGATGAATTAGCAAATTCCTCTTCGGTAGGAATTTGAACAGGAACGAAAGGTTTACCTTTCTTTGCGCACTTTTTCTCTACCTTGGCATTCTTCTTTTCTAATTTCTTAACATACTTTCCGTATGCTTTAGTTGTAGCCTTTTCAGCCTTGATTTCCTTCTTTGTTTGATATTCATCAACATTAGGAATTGCGATAGGAACAAATTCCTTACCGTCTTTTTGAGCCTTAGCCTGAAGCTTTGCATTCTTCTTTTCAGTATCCTTTACGAAGCTTGCATAAGCTTTAGCATGTTTCTTTTCAGCCTTTGCTTTATATTTAGCATTTGCTTTTTCAGCTTTAGCTTCTTTCTTTTCAGATTTTGCCTCTTTCTTGGCAAGTTTCTTTGTTTGCTTTTCTTCTTTAGTCAAGGCACAATTACCCCCTTATAAGTCTAATAGTAGTATACCATTAAAGATATTAAATTTCAACAAAAAAATATACAGAAATGGCAGTATTTTATGAACAAATTGTAAACATTAACGCTTTTTGAACTATTTTGTAACAGAAAAATAAAAAATTTAGAAAAATAAGACAAAAGTTGAATATTTACAAATATAGTTATTATAAATTAAACTGACCAATATATAGTATATTTATTTAGTATAAAGCGAATAAGTGCCGTGATTTTCACGGCTGATAAATTCTTTCTTTTCAAGAGGAGAATTAATATTAATTGCCGCCTCAATTAGTTTCTTTGTAAGCTCAGGTACATCAGAACGATTTAAAGCCTCATCAACGTCAAGCCACAGCACCTCGCTGTTTTCATCATTGTCAGAATGTTCCCTACCGCTTACATAATCAGCGGAAAATGCAACATACCAATCCTTAAGATTAAACCTGACTGCGATAATATTTTTAGGCTCAATCACAACTCCTGTTTCTTCAAGGAATTCTCTTTTTACTGCCTGTTCAGGTGTTTCGTCTAAATTAAGATAGCCTCCCGGAACAATAAGAAAATCCTTACCGGCACCGTATGTATGACGAGCAAGAAGCACTTTGTTGTCCCTAAGTACCACGGCCGTGACAGATTGCTTATAACACGTATTTTCGCCGTTCATATTATAGTTCCTCCGCCAATGACCGTATCGCCGTCATAAAGCACCACAGCCTGTCCTTTGGTTATTGCTCTTTGCGGCTCATCAAAAATAAGTTTAAGTTTGTCGCCGTCCAAATAAGCAGTTGCTCCCTGCTCTTTCATATTATAACGCACACGGGCTTTACACTTAAATTCATTGGGTAAATCAGGAACAAGCAAATTAAAATCAACTGCGTTTACTTCCCTCGAAAACAGCTCGTCATTAGTACAAAGAGTTACCGTATTCTTTTCAATATCCTTATCGGCAACATACATAGGCTTGCCAAAAGCGACACCAAGCCCTTTGCGCTGACCGTTTGTGTATCTAATAATACCATGGTGCCTTCCGATTACATTACCGTTAATATCGACAAAATCACCGTCGGGATATGTTTTACCGAGATAACCTTCAATAAACTTAGCGTAATCACCATCGGGAACAAAGCAAATATCCTGGCTGTCACGCTTGCGTGCGTTCAAGAAATGCTGCTCCTCTGCAATTTTGCGAATTTCGGTTTTAGAATATTCTCCCAAAGGAAATTGAATATGCGCAAGCTGATTTTGAGTAAGCGAATAAAGAACATAACTTTGGTCTTTAGTATCGTCACTACCCTTTTTGAGATAAAACCAGCCGTCTTTTTCCTCAACAATTGCATAGTGACCTGTTACAACATAATCGAAGCCGAGCTCGTTCATACGCTGAAAAAGCTTTTCAAACTTTAAATATCTGTTACAATCAATACAAGGATTAGGAGTTCCGCCGTTTTCATAAGTTCTGATAAACTTATTTATAACATTTTCCTCAAATTCGTCTTTAAAATTAAAAACGTAATAAGGCATAGAAAGACGGCGTGCAACAGCTCTTGCATCTTCAATATCGTCAAGCGAGCAACAGGTCTTTTCCCTACTGATACCGATTTCCTCGTTATCATAAAGTTTCATTGTTGCGCCAATACATTCATATCCTTTTTCTTTCATTAAAAAAGCGGCAACGCTGGAATCAACGCCACCGCTCATTGCGATAATACATTTTTTATTCATTTAACCAAGCCTTATCATTTCATCAATGCATTTTTTTGCACCGATATATGTTTCTTCATCAAGAGTAATTTCTTCACCGAAAACACCCTTGCAACAATTAAGTACGTCAACAAGCGTGGTAGCCTTCATATTATGGCATACACAGTCCTTAGAAAGCGGATAAAACATTTTATCAGGACAGCTCATTTGAAGATGAGTTACAATACTGTTTTCCGTACCGATAATAAATTCCTTAGCGTCGCTTTCCTTGGCATAATTCATAATACCTGTTGTTGAGCCTACATAATCGGCGTGTTTAACAACATCAGGCACGCACTCAGGGTGAACAAGTAAAAGTGCATCAGGGTGAGCTTCTCTTGCCCTCTTAACGTCCCTTTCGCCCATTCTTGCGTGAGTTGGGCATCCGCCGCTCAATAGCTTAAAGTTCTTTTCCGGAAGCTGCTTAGAAATCCAATCACCTAAATTGCAATCGGGAATAAAAAGAATATTTTTGTTTTCAATCTGTTTGCAAATCTTTAATGCAGATGAAGAAGTTACACAAACATCACAAATTGTTTTAAGTTCACTTGTAGTGTTAATATAGGCAACAACCGTATAATCGGGATATTGCTCCTTAACAAGCGAAATAACCTCTTTATCCATCATTTCAGCCATAGGGCATCCTGCATCGGGATTTGCCAAATAGACTGTTTTGTCAGGTGACAGTATTTTAACGGTTTCAGCCATAAAGCGTACGCCACACATAATTACTGTTTTATTATTAACTTTTGATGCCTCTACAGAGAGAGCAAAGGAGTCACCGACAAAGTCGGCAACCTCCAATATTTCCGGTGATTGATAGCAATGAGCAAGGATACAAATATCCTTCTCCTTTTTGAGCTTAATTATCTCTTGCTGAATATCAGAAATCATATTAATTGTGTACTCCGCACTCCGCACAGTCAACACCTGCAAATTCAGCAGGGTCATATTCTATGCCTTTTTTATCATAATAATCTTTAACAGCAGCCTTAACTGCCTCTTCTGCCAAAACGGAACAGTGAATTTTAACCGGTGGCAAACCGTCAAGCGCCTCAACAACTGCCTTATTAGTAAGCTCTAAAGCTTTATCAATAGGCTGGCCTTTAATCATTTCCGTAGCCATTGAGCTTGATGCGATAGCAGAAGCACAACCGAAGGTGTTAAACTTAACGTCTTCAATAATGCCATCGTCGCTAACCTTAATATACATTTTCATTATATCGCCACACTTAGCGTTACCAACTTCACCAATACCGTCGGCATCTTCAATTTTACCAACATTTCTCGGATTTGTAAAGTGGTCCATTACTTTTTCTGAGTATAGAGCCATAATTATTTTTCCTCCTTTTTAATTCTTTCCCAAACGGGAGAAATAGAACGAAGGTAACTTACTACCTCCGGAACTGATTTTACAATATGATCCATCTGTTCCATAGTGTTATATTCACTTATTGACAATCTCAATGAGCCATGTGCGATTTCTACAGGGACACCGATTGAAAGAAGAACGTGTGACGGGTCAAGACTGCCGCTTGTACAAGCCGAGCCGCTTGATGCACAAATACCCTTAGCGTCAAGCAAAAGAAGAAGACTTTCGCCCTCAATGCCCTCAAAGCACATATTCAATGTTCCCGGTAAATGATGCTCAAGGTCACCGTTAATTCTGCTTCTTTCAATTCCTTTAAGCCCATCGATGAGCCTGTTTCTCATTGCGGTAACCTTTTCGGCATTTTCTTGAAGATGGTCTGTAGCATCCTTAATGGCTGTTGCCATACCGACAATAGACGCCATATTTTCAGTACCGGCTCTTTTATTACGCTCCTGAGCGCCGCCGTAAATAATATTTGTAAGAAGAATACCCTTACGTGCATAAAGGAAACCTACACCCTTAGGGCCATGGAATTTATGAGCCGAAACAGACAGCATATCGCAATTCATATCCTTAACATTAACCGGAATATGACCTACCGCCTGAACAGCATCTGTATGAAAAAGTACACCTTTTTCCTTACAAATCTTACCTATCTCGGCAATTGGCTGAATTGTGCCGATTTCGTTATTAGCTGTCATTATAGTTACAAGGCAGGTTTCTTCTGTAATAGCGTTTGCTACATCTTCAGGCTTAACAATGCCGTTTGAATAAACGTCAAGAAGAGTAACCTCAAATCCTTCTTTTTTGAGCGCATCAAGCGTGTGAAGAACAGCATGATGTTCAAACTTACTTGAAATAATATGCTTTTTACCTTTTCTTGCGCCAATGTAAGCAGCAGAACGAATAGCCTGATTATCAGCCTCACTGCCGCCTGATGTGAAATATATTTCTTTAGGGTCTGCTCCGATACATTCGGCAACAGTTTCCCTTGCAGCTTCCAAATGCTCCTTAGCAATTTGACCAACAGAATGGAGTGATGACGGATTACCGTAAATGTCGGTAAGAAGCGGCATCATTGCTTTTAACACACTATCGCTCATCTGAGTTGTTGCTGCATTATCTGCATAAACTGTCATAATATCGCCTTTCTAACCACAATTGTTTTTATGCCTGCTGTGGTTGACAGGAAATTAATAAAAATAAAGAAAGAATATATATGATAATATTCCTATCTTTTCAATAGGAAATAATAGCACTAATTTCCTACCTTGTCAATAGGATATTATGTATAAATTTTAAACAGTTTATACATCAAACGCAAAATGAATATTATTTTTTTCTGTTACCTTTAATGTCAAAATTGTCTGCCAGTGCCTTTTCTGTTTTATTAATCGTAAAAAACAAGGTTACAAATTCAGCGATAAAGATAACAAATCCAACAGCAACAAATACTCTTTGGTCGGTTTTGATAAGGCAAAGCATAATAACAATTGATGCCAAAATAAAAGCAATACTGACTTTAAGCCACAGCTTACCGCAATATTCGTGAGCAAAAATCCAAGTATCCTTATTAATCATCGACCAACCTGTTCTGTAGCCAAAAATATTATTAATATTTTTAGGACCGCCTGCAATAAAATAAAAGCTGCACATAAACATAATAAACGGTAAAACTATTACTATAAACAGCATAAAAAACCACATTTGCATAAATAATCACCCAATTAATTATATCATAATAATTCATATAAAACAATATAAAAAGAGTGACGAAAGACTTGAAAAATGCATTCAAATTTTGCAAGAAATAAAAAACAATCAAAACGATGCCGAATAACAATAAAAATAACAAAAGGACTTGGAAAAATCCAAGTCCTTATTTTTTATGCAAACATAACAGAAGCAGCTATAAGATACTGACCCGCATAATAGAGAAAATGATTTACAAACAAATGAATCGGTTTGTCCTTTCCTCTGCCAAAGAAGGTGTTAGACAAAACAGCATCCGAAAGTAAAAACAATACAGAACCGATTGCCATAATAACGTAAGCCTTTTGAAAATGAGTAACAAATACGGCAATAATTGAAATAACCGAAGTCATTGCAAGAAACGCTACATAAACTGCAACAATACGTCTGTATGCGCCGTAGTGAACTTTCATAAGATTTGCAGAAGCTACGGTCAATACGCCGATTATTACAGAAACAACAGCGGAAATAAGAACCAAGTACCATTCCATCTTAATTGAATAAATTACAGCGCAGAAATAGAAAATATGACCGATTAGAAAGAAAATAAATCCACCCTTCAAATAGATTTTTTCTTCATTTTTATATATTCCCTTTAAGTCAAGCAAAATATCGCCAACAAGACCAAGCGCTCCGCCCATTATAACAAGTGAACCGTATGTATATGCCTTATAATTTGTAATAAGAGCAAATACTGCTGTTAAAAGATAGCAAAGACTTGATACAGACTTAAAAATCAAATTATTCACACTGTAACCTTTGCTCCTGTTAAAGCAAAATATGAGAGAAATCACAACACCTACTGATAAAACAACATAATACATAATTAATATCACCCCCCTAACAGTTAAATTTGATTTTGAATCATCTGTTTAAATTTCTTTTTCTTATTAAGATAAATAATAATTAACGGTATGTCCGCAAGAAGCCACGCAACAGGACCTGCATAACAAATTGCGTTAAACCCAATGACCTTTGCAAATATAAGAGCAAC
>ULOT01017718.1_pt1 | contig 10059 bp, 5 predicted proteins | sample 1952811 | NCBI WGS metagenome assembly ULOT01 (sample SAMEA4835609, study PRJEB28245) | human gut metagenome | biome: gut microbiome; material: fecal sample | place: Denmark | collected 2008
GCCACCAGCACCTTGTCTCAACTCTCTCGCATTTATGGTTTGGGAACCAGTCATTTGTTTCCAGCCATCAGTTACCTATTTCTTTATTTGTTAGGCTTTTACATCCTATTGCGTGCCTTCAACTTCAAGCCCTATTTGGCCGCATTAGGTTCTGTGTTGTGGGCATTCTCCTCCTACTTCTTGATAATTATCTCTGCGGGTCATATTTGGAAAGTCATGACCTTGGCCTTCATTCCCCCCACGATTGGTGGCTTAGTGCTCTGTTATCGTCGCAAATACCTTTGGGGTGGAGCGGTGACCGCCTTGTTCACCGCTTTCCAGGTAGTGAGCAACCACTTACAGATGACCTATTATTTCCTCTTCGTGATGTTCTTCCTTGTGGTAGCCTATGCCGTGGATGCACTTCGCAAGAAGGAATTAGGTGCCTGGTTAAAGGGCACACTCGTGATCATCTTTGCTGGTCTCTTAGGTGTAGCGGCTAACTTGCCTAACCTTTACCATACGTACGCTTATACCGAACACTCCATGCGTGGTAAGGCAGAGCTCACACCGCTTCCTGCTGAGGCTAAAAAGGCAGGTAATGCTACCAGCGGTCTTGACCGTGACTATATCACCCAGTGGAGCTACGGCATAGATGAGACATTGACCCTTCTTATTCCCGATTATAAGGGTGGTGGTTCCTCTTCCATTCTCGACCGTGAAGGCGTAGAAGACCTTCCCGGTTATTCCGACTTTTATGAATCTGCCGGACAGACCCAGTCCATGATGCAGCAAAGCGGTATGCAGGCTTATCCTCCCGGATTGCAACTCTATTGGGGTGATCAACCGTTTACTGTAGGTCCCGTTTATGTCGGTGCTTTCGTATGCTTCCTCTTTGTGTTGGGTATCTTCTACGTACGTGGTCCCATGAAGTGGGCCTTGTTAGCTTCGACCGTAGTCAGCCTGCTCTTTGCCTGGGGTAAGAATAGTCCCGAGTTGACTAACTTCTTTATTGACCATCTTCCCCTTTATTCCAAGTTCCGTACCGTAAGTTCAGCTTTAGTTATTGCTGAATTTACCATCCCATTGCTTGCCATACTCTGCCTTTACCAGATTATGCAGCAGAAGGAACTCTTCCAGTTAACCTCCTGGGCTCATGCTTCTTGGCGTAAGCGTATCGGTTTACCCGTAGCGACTGCCCTCACCTTAGGTTTCTGCCTGCTCGTATGGCTGATACCTTCCGTTGCCGGCAACTGTCTTTCGGCCAGTGATGTACAGACCTTCCGTGCCCTTACGGAAGCAGGTATGCCCGCCGATTTCATCAGCCGTTACCAAGGTGCTTTGACTTCCATGCACCATGCTATTCTTTCGGCTGATGCCCTCCGTTCTGCTTTACTGATTCTCGTTGGCATCTTGCTCTTATGGGCTTATGCAGAAGGCAAAATCAAGGGTTGGATGGTTTGCGTATTGCTTGCCCTCCTATCTTTGCTCGATCTCTGGCATATTGATAAGCGTTACCTCAACGAAGACAGCTTTACCGAACCCAGTGTGATGGAGTCAGGTTTTGCCAAGCCCCCCGCCGATGTACAGATATTGCAGGATACGACTTACTACCGTGTGATGAATCTCGGGGCAGGCAATCCGTTTAACGAGACGACCAATGCAACCGCCTACTACCATCATTCAATTGGTGGATACCATGCAGCAAAGCTCCATCGTTACCAGGACCTCATCGACCGTCAGCTTATGGGTGAAATCAACCGTTTCGTCAATGCTGTGACAGCATCGGGTGGTGATTTGACTCAGGCAAAGGGAGCCGTGACCGGTGATTCCATTACGCCTGTGCTCAATATGCTCAATACGAAGTATGCGATCTTTGGTCAAGGCGACCGTTCGATGGCCGTGCTCAATCCTTATGCCAACGGCTGTGGTTGGTTCGTTTCCAAGCTCGACTTTGTACCCAATGCTGATGCAGAAATGGCAGGTCTTACAGGACTTGACACGAAGCATGCCGCAGTAGCCGACGCACGCTTCAAGGCCCAGCTTGACGGTTCAGCTCTCGACTCGGGTACAGTGGCATTGACCCACTATGATACCAACCTCTTGAAGTACAGTGTTTCATCCGATAAGGGAGGTGTAGTTGTTTTCTCTGAAATCTACTATCCCGATTGGACTGTGACCATCGACGGCAAGCCCGCCGAATTAGGTCGGGTTAATTATGTACTCCGTGCGCTTCGTGTCCCTGCTGGTAAGCATGAAGTAGTAATGGAGTTCCGTCCCGTTTCAGTGACCACTACCAATACCGTAGCTTATGCCGCCTTAGGTCTGATTCTGCTTCTCTTCGCCGTAGCCCTGTTTAAAGGGCTGCGCCGTAACGAAGAGCAGAAGGCGTAAACCTTACAGACAATAGAATACAAAAAAAGGCTGTCATCCATTGCGATGACAGCCTTTTTTGTTTGGAAGAATCATTCGGTCGTTATATCGATATAACGTTACCTAATGTCTCAACGAAATCTTGACCTATTACTCTCTTCCCGCACGTTTACGTGCCAAGTGGTCGAGAATAATCTTACGCATACGCATCGATTTCGGCGTAACTTCTACGTATTCATCCTCCTTGATATATTCCAAAGCCTCTTCAAGAGAGAAGATGATAGGCGGGATAATACGTGCCTTTTCGTCAGCACCCGAAGCACGCATATTGGTCAACTGCTTTGCCTTCGTCACATTGATGACCAAGTCGTTGTCGTGAACGTGTTCACCGACTACCTGACCAGCATATACCTCATCCTGCGGGTTGATAAAGAAGCGACCGCGGTCCTGCAGGTGGTCAATGGCATAAGCAAAAGCCGTACCCGATTCGAGTGAAATCATCGAACCGTTTGAGCGGCGTTGGATATCTCCCTTGTAGGGCTGGTAATCCTTGAAGCGGTGAGCCATGATAGCCTCACCCTGCGAAGCCGTCAACACATTGGTACGCAAACCGATGATACCGCGTGAAGGAATATCAAACTCAATATCCACACGTTCGCCCAAGTTTTGCATGGAAGTCATTTCACCCTTGCGGCGTGTCACCATGTCAATCATCTTCGAGGCAAACTCTTCGGGAACATTGATAGTCAATTCCTCAATCGGCTCACACTTCACACCATCGATTTCCTTGTAGATAACCTGCGGCTGACCCACCTGGAGCTCATACCCCTCACGGCGCATGGTTTCTACCAGAATAGAGAGGTGAAGCACACCGCGACCGCTCACAATCCAGCTATCACCCGTATCGTTACGCGTCACACGCAAAGCCAAGTCCTTCTCCAGTTCCTTTTCCAGACGGTCGTTGATGTGGCGAGAAGTACAGAACTTACCTTCCTTACCGAAGAAAGGCGAATCGTTGATGGCAAAGAGCATGGACATGGTCGGTTCGTCAATAGCAATCGTCGGCAGCGGTTCCGGATTTTCAAGGTCACAGATAGAGTCACCGATTTCAAAGTTTTCCAGACCAACTACCGCACAGATATCACCCGAAGAAACAGCATCCGTCTTTTGGCGTGCCATCCCCTCAAAAGTATGTACCTCCTTGATTTGCGTCTTTTCCATCGAGCCGTCACGGTGTACGATGGTACACTTCATACCTTCCGTGATAGTGCCACGGTGTACACGACCCACAGCGATACGTCCCGTATAGTTCGAGTAGTCGAGTGAGGTAATCAACATCTGCGGTGTACCCTCCAGTTGTTTCGGAGCAGGAATTATTTCCACAATCTTGTCGAGCAAGTAGTGAATGTTGTCCGTCGGTGTATTATAGTCCTCACCCATCCAGTTATTCTTGGCAGAACCATAGACAACGGGGAAGTCCAACTGGTCCTCCGTAGCATTGAGGTCACACATCAGGTCAAATACCATTTCGTAAACCTCCTCGGGGCGGCAGTTGGGTTTATCCACCTTGTTCACCACTACGATAGGTTTCAGACCGATTTCGAGAGCCTTCTGCAAGACAAATCGAGTCTGAGGCATCGGACCTTCGAAAGCATCCACCAAGAGGATGCAGCCGTCCGCCATGTTCAGCACACGTTCCACCTCACCGCCGAAGTCCGAGTGACCCGGAGTATCAATGATATTGATTTTCGTGTCCTTGTAGCGGATCGAAACGTTTTTAGAGAGGATGGTGATGCCGCGCTCGCGTTCGAGGTCGTTGTTGTCCAGAATGAGTTCACCGGCATTTTGGTTCTTGCGAAAGAGGTTACCGGCAAGGAGCATCTTGTCCACGAGTGTCGTCTTACCATGGTCTACGTGGGCAATGATTGCAATGTTACGAATGTCTTGCATAAGAAAAATATAAAGGGCATTTCTAAGAATGCCAGTTTAAGAGTGTACAAGTAGTGCGAGTTGAGGAGATACCAAGTCCAAGGACTTTGACGTTTAGGGAGGATGAGTCTTATCTCATAAGAGTTTTGAGGACGGCCAATCGTAACCTCTTCACTTCCTCAACATCTCCACTCCTCAACAGGTTCTGATTTCTGTTTCCTATTGAAATTGAGTGCAAAGTTACTGCAAGGCTCGTACGTAGCAAAGACCGTTGCTTCTTAACGTTCCTGTTTTTTTGAGAACGATTCAACAAAAAAGCCCCGCGACTGCCTGTAAAGTCGCGGGGCAAACTGTTTCCCCTATTAAAATAGCGTGTGAAAAACGGGGTAGACAGAGATATAAACTATTGAGTGATTTACTTCATGGAGGAGTGATTACACCCTCTTAAATAGGAAGACAAGGAGAACCTTGCACGAATGTGCAATTTTTTTTTTCAAGTATTCTGCTTGCATCGTCCGCATGGGTAAGCATCAAGCCCCGACAGACAAGTGCTGTCGGAGCTTGATAGTCTATTGTTGCAGAAGATTATTCTTCCGTGTCGTTCCAGCTTTCGCTGTTCCAACTGTCTTTGCTGTTACCTTCAAAGGTTACATTGTCTTGACCTTCGACACCAAGATCACCGGTAACCTTACTCAATGCGAGGGGAAGTTCAGCTTGAAGGCGGATAACTTCCGCGTGAGGAGCGATATAATTGATTTGTTTCATTGTCTTACGATATGAGTGTGTGATATACAATTTATTTTACGACCTTCTTTCCGTTGATGACATATACACCCTTAGCCAAGCCTTGGAGTGCAGTAGCTGCAGCCACCTGGCTGCGAACCAACTTACCTTCGAGGTTGTATACGTTCACTTTGCCGAGTTCGCTGTTTACGCCTACGATACCTGTTACTTCGCCATCGAGCTTGAGGCTGAGCGTAGCGGGAGCGGCAGTATTCGTAGCCTTAATCATCGTGCGGAAGGGGTTGAGCGTACCCGTGTTAGCCTTGACAAACTGACCGTTAGCATAGCCATAGTAAGTAGTCGTAGCGTCAGAGATTACTTCCTGTTTGGTGTAAGTACCTACGTGAGCGTAGTCACCGTTAACGGTTTCCATTGCAGCAGGAGTAGCTTCAACCTTTACATTGGTAGCCTTGAAAGGATTAGCTGCAGTAGCTACGATGAGGTAAGGCTTGTTAGCTTCAACCGTAGTAGCCTTCTTGAAGTTAATCGTGTTAGCTTCTACACTGGCAAATTCGTAAACTTCACCTTGTACATCACTTACATTCATGCTGTAGGGGAGAACGAAGCTGGAAATATAGTTGGTTTCCGTGCTGAATACGCGGTCGTAGTTAACCGTAGCAGCAGTGAAAGCAGTCGGAGCGTTGAAGGGCTGAGCTTCCGTGAGGTTAAGCTCGGTACAATTGCCAGCTACGATATCGTTAGCGCCTGCACCAGTGGCATCAGCATCAGCGTAGATGAGAGCATTCGGGTTGGTAAGAGCATCACGAACTACAGAGAAGTTAAAGCCAGTAATACCAGTCGCATCTACGTATTTACTTGAAGTTGATGCAACTTTTACCATAATAGGTGTACCGTCTAAATCAATCGTAATGGTAGCGGCCAAATCGTTGTTTGATAAAACACCATTCAACGTAAGCGATTTGATAGCTGAATTGATGTCTTGCGCTGCATCACCAAAGATTTTGAAGTCTTTAATGGTAGTATTCAACTGCACATCACCATTAGGCAATTTCTGATAAGGTACGTTTTCAACGAAAATATTACCCACTATCGTATTACCTCCATCCAAAGAGAAGTTCATCAACTGCAAGTCAACGGTGTTGTAGGGAGTGAGAGGAGTAATCTCAACGGCCTGTACAGGGGCACCTAAGAATATAGGCCCCATCGCAATCATCACTGAACTTGTATAGCTAGTACCCTTCTTTGCGAACTTAACAGAGTAAGTGTTGGTATTTTGGCCAGCATTAACTGAAACTTTTGCTGTGCGAGAGTTCTCGTCGTAGTTAGAAGTAACCTTTGCCAAATCGCCATCTTCTGCAGTCCATTGGATGCTCTGAGCGTTGTACTCACCATAAACGGTGTAATAGAACTGATTTGCTTTAAGTACCTCTGAGCCATTGACAACCAATGAAGAGAGTTTACCTGTAGTGGGAACTGGTTTTGCGAACTTAACTGTATAGGTCGTTTTGCTATTGGGATTGCTTGAGTAATCGTTACCCTGTACTTCGATTGTCAACGTTGCATCAGCTTCATTATACGACTTAACTACAGTTGCACCTACACCCTTCTTAATGTAGCTGAGGGTCTTGTTAGCATCGTATGTGGTGTTTGAAAAGTCAATTTCAGTTTGACCTTCTGCGATGTTTTTAGTTACGCCGTCGTAGGTGAATGACGTCAGTGCGTGATAGTAGATGAACTCTACATTATCAACGTCTAACTGATTTTCTTTACCAATGTGTCCACGAGTCCAATAGTCTGCGCTGGAGATGATTACATTCATCATCGTGGGCGTAGCAGTTCCATCTTTATATTCAATGGGTACTGTAATGGTTTCCCAATCGCTGTTCTTTGTCGTTTGGAAAGCATAGTCGCATTGGGCAATCAGTTTACCGTTGCCCGTAACTTCGCCGGCATTTGATTTGCCAAGTACGGCACGATCTACATTATCCTTTACAATCATTTTTGCATCGCCACCTTCCTTGCCGATTTTAGAAGTGAAGGTGCCGTTCCACAAGTAAACGATAATATGGGCCAGCTCGTTAGGCTTTTCCGTGCTCAGTGTTCTCTTGAAATCGCCCTTGATGGCGTCAGGCTTATGACTAAATGCCATACCTCCCACTGTTCCGCCGTCTTGATTATTCTTGGCTGCATATGACCAGGGCTGACCAAAAGTTAAATAGGCAGGGGCATTGGCACCAATACCGAATTTCGAAACGTATTTATTTACAAGGCTTGCGTAGTTTCCGTGTGCAGTATCATTCTTTTTAAAAATAAGTTCTGCAGTAGCTTCCAGAATAACTTTCTGTCTTACAGAAGTTCCATTCCAGTCGGTTGGTTCGTCTCCAGGACGTTTTTGAAGGGTTTCTTTATCTGTCGGTTGTCCATTTGTAGAACTTGCCTGAATGGTTTGGTCACAATTACCCCTACCTTTCCAGTTCTCAAAACCTACATTCGGCAACTGCTGTGCCTGCGCACCCGTTGCGATTCCTCCTGCCAGTGCAGAGAGGAGTAAAATCTTTTTCATTATAAGATATAGTTTAAAATGATTGATATAGAACGTATTTAAATAAATCTTCCCCATGGAATACGGATATAAGAATCCCCGAAGGGACACCATATCCTTTCTACCTATTGGAGTGAAGGTCTATTTTAGACCAGACTCTATGAATAAGTTGTTCCTTCGGGGAAAGTATCGAGTTTGATTTACAAACTCATCATTCAAGCACTATTTACTTGATTACCTTCTTACCGTTTACCACATACACACCCTTCGGAAGGTTGTTGTTCCAGTTGTTGGCAACACGTACACCATTAAGGTTATATACAGCTGATGAAGCAGGAAGAGGGGTCACAGCTTGGTCGATGCCCGTTTCTGTGGTTTCGCCAATCGCTACCTTAATCACCATGCCGAGGGCAACGAAGTTAATGTCAATCTTAGCAGAGAGCTTGTCTGCAGTCATTACACCCTTGAGGTCGATGGGTACTTCACCGAGCATGGGACCCATCCAGTCACTCGGCTGTGTGCCTTCTTTGTCACCCGGCAGGATGGTAATGTTTTGCTTCGTAGCAATGGAGTCACCACCATAGAGAGACTTTACTGTCACATTTTCGAGACGAATGGTGCCGACGGGAACTTCAGAGGTTTCGTCCGCCATGATGAAGTTGGGGAGAATGAAGGTGCAGGTACCGTCGGCGTTGCGTTCTACCTGAATGTCCTTCTTTCCCTGTTCGGTTTTATTACCGTTAATCGAAACGGAAAGGTCTTCCGTGTAGGTCTGTGCTACGGCAACCATGGCCATGAAGCAGAGAGAGAGAGAAAGTAAAAATTTTTTCATATATCAATGAATTGAGTAATTACAAAGAATTAGAGTGTGTTTAGTAGTCTGTCAGTCAAAACGAGAATGGAGAAAAACCTTGCTTCAACTCCGTGGTTTTTAGAAGAGATAGTGGAAACCAATGGTGCCGTAGATGGGGTAGAGGTCGAAGGTGACGCTCTGGAAGTCAGCAGGGAAGATTCCGTTTAAGCCCCATTGCACGTTGGCACTGACACTGAGGTGTTTGTAGGCTTTAAACTCTCCGCCCAATTGCAGTCCCCATTGAAAGCGGCGCAAATCCTTGGAGAAGTCGTAGGAAGCACTGGTAACTTCCGTCTTTTCACCTGTGGGATTCTGGTCACGGATGTAACCATCGTAGGCCTCGCCTGTAAAGTCACCGCGCATCATCCACGACAAGTAAGGACCTACGGCAATTTGCCAACGGTCGTTGAAGGAATAAGTAGCGAGAATCGGGAAGGTAAGGTAATTGAGGTCAACCTCGGTCTTAACATTACCCGTCCAGGCACCGACAATCTTACCCGAACCGTCTGCGTTGACTGCCTCCATGTGGTAGTTCTTTACACGGGCATCGGTCTCCATGCCTTTGTTCTCGAATCGTACACCGACCATCATGCCCCAATGGTCGCCAAATTTCTTTTGGGCAGCTCCTTCCAGCTGAATGCTGAGGGTAGGTTTGTAGTGGTTGATGGCACGGATTTCGGCAGGAATCGGCATCGGGGCACTACCACCAATGCTAAAGCCTGCACCGACACGGACATGCCAGCCCTTGAGGGCGGCTCTGATCAAGTTAATATCGGTTTCCTTAGCTTCCTTGGTGCTTTTCGGCTCAGTAGTCTGGGCAAAGGAAAAGGCGGGAAGCAGGACGAGAAGGAGGGATAGAAGAGATTTCATTGTGGAGAAATCGGTTATGAGGTTACTCGAGGGGTTATGTGGTTATGAAGTTATTTGAAGGGGAGGCGGTCATTCCGTTATAGGGTTGCATGACTTATTCTTCGCCTTCCCACACTACGCGGAGTTCATCCACATAGAGGGTAGAGCCGACAGCCCCTTCGAAGTAGGCACCCTGACGGCTGGAAGTGCAGACAATGGTAATGGCATAGCCATCGTTGCGCAGACGTTCGTCGCTGAAGGTTTTGCCCGGAAGGAGGCGGAAGGGTTCTTCAAATCGCTTCCATTCAGCCGGTTCACCTGGGTCGGCAATACGTGCCATCATGACAATGCGGTCAGAAGTCAGTACATCATCACCATTGAGTGAAACAAACTTTTGAGGGTCGACTTCATAGACTACAGCGTAAATATCAGCTGTATCCTTGCGGTCGGGACAAACATTGTAGTGTGCATCGGTGAAGGTTTCGCCTGCTTTGTATTTATAGTAACCAGTCAGTTTGACCGGCTTTCCACCAACGAGTTGCAATCCGAATGCCGTAGCTTCTCTGGGTTTACGCATGGCAATTCGTTCGTTGAAGTGGCCAATAAAGAGGTTGCCGGCAGCGATGGGTAATTTGGCTGCTTGGCCAAAAGATCCAGTCGGACGTGTTTCAAGTTTTACGCAGTTTCCTTCAACTCCCAGTGCGGCATTAGTGGTAGGATATAACTCCGGTTTTTTACCCATGCCAGTGATGGCATAGGCTCCGTTACCACTAGCCCAATAGTCGCGGCG
>ULOT01065088.1_pt1 | contig 10028 bp, 6 predicted proteins | sample 1952811 | NCBI WGS metagenome assembly ULOT01 (sample SAMEA4835609, study PRJEB28245) | human gut metagenome | biome: gut microbiome; material: fecal sample | place: Denmark | collected 2008
CAAGATTATCTGAAAATTCTGTTGGATTTTCAAGGTCGAGCCCTGCAATAAGCCTTGCTGATGAATAAAGAAGATTTGTATATTTCTTGAGTGTATCGTCATCTACACTCTTAAGCTTTTCAACAATTGGATGGTCTGCATTAACCTCAAGCACAAGCTGAGCCTTAACACCTTGATTAGCGCCGGGCATAGAATTAAGCACCTTTTCCATTTCAAGCGAAACATAGCCTTCTGCTGAAAGGCAAACAGGGTGTGAGCCGAGCTTATTTGTAAGCTTAACTGCCGTTACCTTGCCGTCAAGTGCTTCTTTCATTTTATCAAGAAGCCCCTTAGCATCCTCGTTTTTCTTTGTCATTGCTTCTTTTTCGGCATCAGTACTTAAATCAAGGTCGTCCTTGCAAACGTTTACAAAGTGCTTGCCGTCGTATTCCATAAGCATTTGAATTGCAAATTCATCAACCTCGTCGGTAAAGTAAAGCACCTCATAGCCCTTTGCCTTAACAGCCTCAACCTGAGGAAGAAGCGCAATTTTTTGGGCATTTTCACCGCAAGCATAGTAAATGTCGTTTTGCGACTCTGCCATTCTGTCGACGTATTCCTTAAGTGTTGTCGGCTTTTCGTCAGCCGAGGTTTCAAACAAAAGTAAGTCCTTAAGACCGTCTTTTTCCATACCGTAGTTAGCATAAACACCGTATTTTAACTGCAAGCCAAAAGTTTTGAAGAATTTTTCATACTTTTCTCTGTCGTTTTTGAGCATTTTTGTAAGCTCATTTTTAATTTTCTTGTCAATTGCCTTAGCAATAATTTTAAGCTGATGGTCGTGCTGCAACATTTCACGGCTGATATTAAGGCTCAAATCTGCACTGTCTACAAGACCTTTTACAAAGCTAAAATAATCGGGCAAAAGGTCGGCACACTTGTCCATAATAAGAACACCGTTTGAATAAAGCTGTAAGCCTTTTTCATATTCCTTTGAATAGAAATCGTAAGGCGGATTTTCCGGAATGTAAAGAAGTGCGTCAAATGTAGCCTGACCCTCTGTTTTTGTGTGAATTACGTGCAGAGGATTGTTGTAATCCATAAACTTTTGCTTGTAAAATTCGTTATATTCCTCCGGCTTGATTTCGCTCTTATTCTTTCTCCAAAGCGGAACCATAGAATTAAGTGTTTCTTCGCTTACTTCCGTAATGTATTCGCCCTCTTTGTCAGGGTCGGGAACCTGATGGCTCATTTCCATAACGATAGGGTAGCGAATGTAGTCGGAGTACTTCTTTACAAGCTCATCGATTGTATATTGCTCAAGGTATTTTGAGTAGTCCTCGTTTTCCGTGTCCTCTTTAACGTAAAGAGTAATTTCACTTCCTGCGTTTTCCTTTTCACATTCTTCGATAGTATATCCGTCAGCACCCGTTGAAACCCACTTGTGAGCGACGTTCTCGCCGAATGCTTTTGAAATAACCTCTACCTTATCAGCAACCATAAATGAAGAATAGAAGCCTACGCCGAATTGACCGATAACCGAAATATCGTCTGTCTTTTCATTGTCTGCATTTTCTTTTTTGAAATTGAATGAGCCGCTCTTTGCGATTGTGCCGAGATTGTTTTCAAGCTCTTCAGCGGTCATACCGATACCGTTATCGCTGATTTTGATAGTTCTGTTTTCCTTGTCAAGGTCAATATGGATTTTGAAATCTTCTCTTGCAAGCTTAACGCTGTCATCTGTAAGAGATTTGAAATATAGCTTGTCTATAGCGTCGCTTGCATTGGAAATAAGCTCACGTAAAAATATTTCCTTGTGAGTGTAAATTGAATTAATCATCATATCAAGCAGCTTTTTGGACTCTGCTTTGAATTGCTTTTTCCTCATATATATCACCCTTTGAATATTAATTAGCACTCACAGTACCTGAGTGCTAATTAATATTATAGACCATTTTCTTTTATTGTCAATAGGTGTAATAAAATTTTTATAAAAAACAGAGCCGCAAAAATTACGGCTCTGAAAAATCAAATATTATTTGGTTTTTACGGTTTTTACTTTGGACCATGAGGAATAAACCTTGATTGTTTTTCCTTTATATTTTACGTTTTTGTATGTGCGAATGCGAACGTAATATTTTTTCTTAGCTTTGAGCTTTTTAACAGTGGTTTTTGTGGTTTTCTGTTTAGAAATTGTAACTGTCTTTTTATTCTTTTTAAACTTCTTATCGGTTGCAAGTTGAATTTGGTATCCCTTGATTGTTTTTACTTTTTTCCACCTTACCGTTATTGCTTTTTTGCCCTTTGAAAGCTTTGAAATTGAAGCTTTTTTGTACTTGCTGTCAACCCAATTTCCGGATACCTTTTTCGCATTTTTTGTTGGCTTTGAAGCCTTTGTTGCAGTCGGTTTTGTAGTTGGCTGCGTTGATGAAGTTGCCGGCGGCTGCGCAGCCTGTGTTGTAGGAGCAGAAGTTGTTGTGGTAGTGGTTGTATAATTAGGATTTTTCACCTTGTGGCAAACTAAACAAAATTCCTCGTTATTTTCAAATACGTGATTATCGGTTTTCGCAAGTTCTTTTGTTTCCAAAGTTCTTTTGCAGATATCGCAAACAGTAGATAAAACACCTGTTTCGGCGCAAGTCGGCTCTTTTGTTATTATTTGAATTTCAGTACACATACGAAGTTTTGGGTATTCCTTATACTGTTTATCGCTTGTTGCCGCAGATATACTCGGTTTCCAAGTAGGCTCAAAGTGCCCATTTTCAGTATTACTGTCAGGATAAGCATTAAACGAAAAATTCGGAGCTTTTGCGCTGACTTCTTGAGCGGTTTCCCCGTCCAATGCATAAATTATTTTTGAAACGCTGTTATTTCTTTTTAAAAATGTAATAGTGTAAATATATTTAAACGGGTATTTATGATTTAAAGCCCATTCCTGAGTTTTCGATTTGTCAAAACCGTAAAAAGTAACATCATTTTTTCCGATAGGCAAAATTCCCTGTGCACTTATTTGACACGTTTGGTCATAAATAATTATACTTTGCAATTTATCAGCCTTGCTGAAAGCATAGTCTTGAATCTCATCAATTCCGACATTTACAATAACTTTTCTGATTTTGTCGCCAATGTTTCCATAATCGTAAGATGAAGCGCTGACAGTGCCTTTTCCGGTAAAGGTGAGCGTTCCGGTTGCCTCGTCAAAGCTTGATTTAACGCTTTGCTCCGCCCTTGCCGTAATGTTAAGCCCGGCACTCATAGTAAGAAGCATAACAAGGGATAAAAAGATTGATAATGCCTTTTTCACATAAACCACCCTTTATAATAAGTATATGTTAATTATAACAAATAAAATAGTATTAATCAATATACATTATTGATTAAATATCAATATAGATATTCATTGAAATATTTTAACAATTCATTAGGTGTAACATTTAAACATTTACAAAAAAGTGCAAATTCATAGTCGGTTACCTGACGTTGATTTTTTTCTATCTTACTAACCATTTGTTGGTCTATATTAACATTCATTAACTGCATTTTTGCCGCTAATTCATTTTGGGATAAGCCGCATTCTTTTCTCAATTCTGCAAGTCGTTTGCCTATAATGTTTTTATTACCGTTAAAAGTTATTTGTTTCACATAATCAGTCCTTACGTTATATTAACGTATTGACAATATCATATATTTATTGTATAATTACGTCACAATAACGTAATCGTTAATTAAAATCAAGGAGTAAAAGATAAAAATGAAAAAGAAAATAATTATACCGATTTCCATTGTTGTTTTAATCATAATTTTTATTGTGAGTTTTTCTATGTGTTCTTCAAGCAATTCGCAAGATTATTATGAGAATGATGATTTTAGCGAGACAGATGGATTTACAGAGGATAATGAAATTGAAGACAATATCAGTTCTGTAGGAAATGAAACACTTCAATACCCGTCTGAAAATGACGAATGGGAATATGACGTGTATGAAACATATATAACGCTGAAAAAATATAAGGGAAACAGTAAAACGGTGAATATCCCGTCCGAAATAGAAAATAAGCCTGTAAAATCAATAGGCTCTAAATGTTTTAATAAAGATGACCAAGGCGTTTATAATGATACACCGCCTCTCAAGGAACCCGAATTTACTTCAATTAACATTCCTGATTCGATTGAAGTTATTGAATCAGCGGCGTTTAAAGGTGTTCAAATATCAAAACTGATAATTCCCAAAAGCGTATATTTTATTGACGAGTATGCATTTGCATATAATGATAAATTAGAAAACATAATCTTGCCCAACAGCATTACCGTAATTAAACAAGGAACATTTATGAATTGCACAAATTTAAGTTCAATTCAATTACCTGATAATCTCGAAGAAATTCAGGGTGGGGCATTTGAAGCAACGGGATTAGAAAATTTAGTTATGCCTGATTCGGTTGCAAAATGCGGCGACCAAGTATTTGCTTATTGTTCAAAGCTGAAAAGTGTAACATTGTCTGAATCGTTAATAACAGACACTAACGGAAGTGAAATGTTTGAAAAATGTTCAAGTCTTACGGAAATTCATTTTTCAGGACTTGAAGCAGGATTGAATGAATATGACCTTATTGGGGTAAATATAGATAATTTAACTATATATGGCAAATCAGGTTCAAAAGCCGCAACTTCTGCCACAAGATTAGGCATAAAATTTGTTCTTGAATAAAAATAAAAAAGTGACCATAAGGCTGAATTAACAGCTTTTATGGTCACCTTTTTTATTTGAAATATTATTTTTTTCTGCTTTCTGCTTTAAGTCTAAGTGACTTGTCAAGAATAGTCTTTCTCAAACGGATTGACTTAGGAGTTACCTCCAAAAGCTCATCGTCAGCCAAAAATTCCATACTCTGCTCAAGTGAAAGGGTAGTAGGCGGAACAAGCTTTAATGCCTCGTCAGAGCCGCTTGCACGTGTATTTGTAACATGCTTTTTCTTGCATACGTTGCAAACGATGTCCTCGTCCTTAGCGCACTCACCGACAATCATACCCTCATATACTTCAACACCCGGACCTACAAAAAGACGTCCACGGTCCTGAGTGTTCCAAAGACCGTAGCCTGTCGTAGTTCCTGTTTCGTGAACAACGATTGAGCCTCGATCTCTTGTTTCGATATCGCCCTTGAATTCCTCATATCCGGCGAAAAGCTGGTTCATAATGCCGTTGCCGTTTGTATCGGTCAAAAATTCCGAACGGTAGCCGATAAGACCTCTTGACGGAATTTTAATTTCAAGGTGGGTCATACCTGTTGAACGGGTATCCATATTCTCAATTTCGCCCTTGCGTGAGCAAAGCTTTTGCATAACGTTGCCGACGTATTCCTCAGGCACTTCGATAATAGCAAGCTCCATAGGCTCAAGCGTTCTGCCGTTTTCGTCCTTTTTAAGGATAACCTGCGGACGTGAAACCTGAAATTCGTAATTTTCTCTTCTCATAGTTTCAATAAGGATTGAAAGATGAAGCTCACCTCTGCCCGATACCTTGAAAGTATCCATAGAGTCTGTTTCCTCAACTCTCATTGATACGTTCGTTTCAACTTCTTTGAAAAGTCTGTCACGAAGGTTACGGGAAGTTACATATTTGCCCTCCTTGCCTGCGAAAGGAGAATCGTTTACCATAAAGTTCATAGAAATTGTAGGCTCGTCAATTTTAACGAAAGGAAGCGGCTCAATGCAGTTAGGGTCGCATGCTGTTTCGCCGATATTGAGGTCGGCAATACCTGCCACGCAAACTATATCGCCGAATTCGGCATCGTCGCAGTCAACTCTTTTAAGACCTTCAAATTGATAAATCTTAGAGAATTTAACGTTTTCCTGAGTGCCGTCCTGCCTGCAAAGAACATAAGGAGTGTTTACCTTAATTGTACCTCTCTCAACTCTGCCGACGCCGATTCTGCCAACATAATCGTCATATTCAAGAGATGAGAAAAGGATTTGAGCAGGGCCGTTTGGGTCACCTGTCGGGGATGGTATGTATTTAAGAATAGCGTCAAGAAGCGGCCTCATATCGCCCTCTCTTACATTAGGGTCAAGGCTTGAATAACCGTCCTTTGCAGAAGCGAAAACAACAGGGAAATCAATTTGGTCATCATCTGCGCCAAGCTCTATAAAGAGGTCAAGTACCTCGTCAATAACCTCCTGCGGTCTTGCACCGTCACGGTCAATTTTGTTTACAACTACAAGCGGGGTTTTCTTAAGGCCTAAAGCCTTTTTAAGAACGAAACGTGTCTGCGGCATACAACCCTCAAATGCGTCAACAACAAGAATTACGCCGTCAACCATTGTAAGTATACGCTCAACCTCGCCGCCGAAATCAGCGTGACCCGGAGTATCAACAATGTTGATTTTTGTATCTTTATAGTGGATAGAAGTGTTTTTTGAAAGAATTGTAATTCCACGCTCTTTTTCAAGGTCGTTGGAGTCCATAACTCTTTCCTGCACCGCCTCATTGTCACGGAAAATACCGCTTTGATGGAGCATTTCATCAACAAGGGTAGTCTTGCCGTGGTCAACGTGGGCAATGATAGCAATGTTTTTTATGTCTTTTCTTGTACTCAATTAAATCACCTTATTTCAAATTCTGCGTTATTTTGTAATTTTAAAGCTGTCACGCAATGCAACCGTTCTGTTAAATACAGGCTTTTCGTCTGTTGAATCCTTATCCTTGCAGAAATATCCGTTTCTCATAAACTGATACTTAGCGCCGACTTCGCAGTTGCCAAGCGCTTTTTCAACATAGCCGCTTACAACTTTTAATGAGTCGGGGTTAAGGTTATCTTCAAATGAGCTTACGCCTTCCTCGTCGCTTGGGTTTGCAACGTTGAAAAGTCTTTCATAAAGTCTTACCTCGCAAGGCACATTTTCCTTAGCCGATACCCAATGTATTGTGCCTTTAACTTTTCTGCCGTCAGGGGAGTCACCGCCAAAGGTTTCAGGGTCGTAGGTTGCGTGAACACAGCAAACCTCGCCGTTTTCGTCAAGGTCATATCCTGTGCAGGTTACGTAATAAGCCTTGTAAAGTCTGACTTCGTTGCCGACAAAAAGACGTCTGTATTTCTTAATAGGCTCAACCATAAAGTCGTTTTTCTCAATCCAAAGCTCTTTGGTAAACGGAATCTTTCTTGTGCCGTATTCAGGGTGGTCAGGATGATATTCACACTCAATTTCCTCAACCTTGTCCTCAGGGAAATTATCAATAACAAGCTTAACAGGGTCAATAACAGCCATAGCTCTCGGTGAGTTAGTGCCGAGATTATCTCTTACGCAAGCCTCAAGAAGCGCAAAATCAATAACGCTGTATGCTTTTGACACACCTATTCTTTCGCAAAAATCACGAATAGCGGCAGCGGGATATCCTCTTCTTCTCATACCGCTGATTGTTGCCATTCTTGGGTCGTCCCAGCCGGAAACAATATTGTCCTGAACAAGCTTTAAGCACTTTCTCTTTGAGGTGAGTGTGTAGTTAAGATTCATTCTTGCAAATTCAATCTGCCTTGGTTTTTCACCCTCAATAAGTTCGTCTACAAACCAATTGTAAAGCGGTCTGTGATTTTCAAATTCAAGTGAACAAAGCGAATGGGTAACACCCTCATAAGCGTCTGAAAGCGGATGCGCAAAGTCATACATAGGATATACGCACCATTTGTCGCCTGTTCTGTGGTGGTGAGCATACATAATTCTGTAAATAATAGGGTCACGCATATTGAGGTTAGGAGATGCCATATCGATTTTTGCCCTAAGCACCATTTTACCCTCTTCAAATTCACCCTTTGTCATTCTGTCAAACAGGTCAAGGTTTTCATCAATGCTTCTGTCACGGTAAGGTGAATTTTTACCCGGCTCGGTAAGCGTGCCTCTGTATTCTCTCATCTGCTCAGGTGAAAGCTCACAAACGTAAGCCTTGCCCTTTTTGATAAGCTTGATTGCACATTCATATAAGAAATCAAAATAATCCGACGCATAGTAGAGATTGTCCCAATCAAAGCCGAGCCATTTGATATCCTCTTTTATGGCATCAACATATTCAGTGTCCTCTTTAATCGGATTTGTATCGTCAAGTCGGAGATTGCATTTGCCTTTGTATTTTTCTTTTACGCCGAAATTGATGCAAATTGCCTTAGCATGACCGATATGAAGATATCCGTTTGGCTCAGGAGGAAAACGTGTTTGAATTTTTGAATATTTGCCTTCGGCTAAATCCTCGTCAATAAAATCATGAATGAAATTTGACGGCGCTTTTACTTCTTCGTTCTTTTCTGCTTCTGCCATTATTTATTCTCCTTGTAATATTCAAGTGCTTTTGTAAGTCTTTCTTTAACTCTCTTTTCGCCTAAAAGAGCGGTGATAGAGAAAAGGTCAGGAGTGTTAGTTCTGCCTGTTAAAGCAACACGTATAATTGTTGATACGTCACCAACGTGACCTTTGAAATTGTCAGGATTTTGCTTGTATTCCTTAACGTTTGGAGTGCAGCCGCACGGCTCGCAAATTGATTTAATCCTTGAAAACCAAGCGTCCTTGTCATCGTTTAAATTAACTTCGTCAATGTATTTTTCAAGAACGTTCTTTGCAAGTTCATTTGTTGCATTGCCGCAAAGCTCATAGCAAGGGGTAAACGTTTCATCATACATATAGCTGATATAATCCGGAATATCGGACCATTTTGCGAGGTCCTTTCTCGGCTTCTTGTTTTCTCGGTCGATATTAAGAATATCCTTTGCATATTGCTCGTCCTTGGCATAAAGAGCTGCAAGCTTTTCGTTATATTCCTTTGCCCAAGCATTTGATAATTCAAATACTTCTTCGGCGCTCATTTTGCTTATAACGTTTTTGGAAATATCGGTAAGCTTAACAAAGTCAAACAATGCGCCCGACGCACTCATCTTTTTAAGATTGAACGGAAAATCATAAATGCTAGCGTTTTGATTTGCCCTTCTCCAATCCTCAAAGTTAGAGTTCAAAATTGTCATCATATATTCGTTTACCGAAGCGGCAGGGTAGCCAACCTCAGAATAATACGAAACAGCAGCCTCAGGGTCTTTTCTCTTCGAAAGCTTGCGCTTACCGCCGTTTTCCTCCTTCATAATCGGAGCAACGTGTGCATATTTAACAGGCTTGAAGCCAAGTACCTTAAAAAGCTGAAGGTGAAGAGGAACGGAAGCAATCCATTCGTCGCCTCTTGTTACGTGTGTTGTCCTCATCAAATGGTCGTCAATCGCATGAGCAAAGTGATATGTCGGAATGCCGTCTGTTTTAAGAAGAACTACGTCAATAACATTTTCAGGCATTTCAATTTTGCCCTTAATCATATCGTCAAAATAACATTTTTTTTCGATATCGCCGGGCGATTTTAATCTTAATGTCCACGGCATACCGTTTTCAATGTTTTGCTTTATTTGCTCAAATGAAAGGTCACGGCACTTTGCATATTTGCCCCAATAACCCTTTATGTCATCATTCTCTTGCTGTTGCCTTATTTCGTCAATCTCCTCGGCAGTGCAAAAGCACGGATACGCAAGCCCTTGTTTAACAAGGCTTTTTGCATACGTTTGGTAAATTTCTTTTCTTGCGCTTTGGTAATAAGGTCCGTAATCGCCGATTTCATTTCCTTCGCCGATAACGCCTTCGTCAGCCTTAACTCCATAAACCTCAAGACCTTTGAGCATAGCGTCAACAGCACCGTCAACTTTTCTTTTTTGGTCTGTATCCTCAACTCTTACAAAAAATACTCCGCCTGTGTTCTTAGCTGTAAGATAAGAAGCGAAGCAGGTGTAAAGATTTCCAAAATGGAGATATCCGGTAGGACTTGGTGCAAATCTTGTTACTCTTGCGCCCTCTTTAAGCTGCCTTGGCGGATATTTTTCCTCATAGTATTCAGGTGTTTTGTCTATGCTTGGAAAAAGCAAATCAGCAAGTTCGTCAAAATTCATCATTTTCTCACCCTTATGTATAAAATTCCAATTTAAAATTACATAATATTATTACATAAAATCTATAAATATTCAATATTAAATT
>ULOT01035204.1_pt1 | contig 9958 bp, 6 predicted proteins | sample 1952811 | NCBI WGS metagenome assembly ULOT01 (sample SAMEA4835609, study PRJEB28245) | human gut metagenome | biome: gut microbiome; material: fecal sample | place: Denmark | collected 2008
ATTTTCGGGCAGAATGCAAGCTTTCACCCTAACTTTCTATGTGAGAAAATCTATAAGTAGCTGCAATACAATAAGTTCTATTGATTTTTTGTCTGAACTTTATTGCAGAAACAATCAGCAATGGGAAAGTAAGGATGAAAAACGAGCGTGTCATTAAGGGTCAGTGTCATTAAGGGTCATTTAGAAAAATGAAAGTGTCATTTTGAGCTATAGTATATATAAATATTTATTTATATATATACTATAGGGGATTTTTCTCCCCCCGAAAATGAAAATGACCCTTAATGACCTTGACCCTTAATGACACGCTAGATGAACTTGTGAGTTTTACATGATATAGGTTGAATATATGTCTGAATGTGTTGGTTGTTAGTGTGTTATGTGTATTTTGTTATATTCATACTCTAATATTTTGTGTATAATAATTATCTACATATTAAGTCGTTTTAGTTAGCTGATATGTTGTTCGATTCTACATTTTTATCCTTGTTTCCTGTTGTATTTTGTCAAAAATGCGTCATGTTAGAGGCGGATTCACGTCTGAGGAGGGGCATTTTTTACCCTTAGAAGAGGGGGTAAAACATCTTCCTAACCTCCATATTTTGCATTTTTCCGTTAAATAACGTGATAAAATTCTTGGGTTTGCCAACTTTTTATTATCTTTGCTAGCAATTAACAAATTATTGACGTAGCAATAGTCTGGAAAGCTAGAAACTACATAATAACAGTACTAAGATGAAAAGGTGTAACTTCTTGACGTACAAAGCTTTAGGGGGGTAATTTTGCTCAGGCAAAGTTAGCCCAATATCATCATGTTCTTATCCGCAGGCGAATATTATCTTATTTTTATATGATAATAGTCGCTTTTTTTATGCTTTCTTCCACCGCCTGTTCTAGCGACGAAGAAACAGAAAAATCAGAGGATTTTCATTACGAAACCAAATTTTTAGCCCACGAATGGCAGATTTCAGCCCTTTATCAGCGCGTTGGAAGTATCTTTATCGACGTAAAAGAGGCTCCTTTGTTCTGCAGTTTCACCTCAGATGCTATTTCTTTCTCCGAAACGACGGAAGTGAACCACTTCGACGAAGGCGGTAAAATAACCCAAACTACCACCGAAAACGTTGCTTGCGGTAATTACACCTATTTAATAAAGGAGAACAAAATACAGATAGATAATCAGATATTCACCATTACGGACAACAACGGGACCCTCGTTCTGCAGAATGAGGACTGGAAGCTAGTGCTCGTAGAAAAATAAACATATTATGGCTAAGAAACAAGATACAATCAGCATTGGTTTTGAAGAGAAAATATGGAAGGCTGCCGATATTCTGAGAGGCAACCTCAGTGCTTCGCAATACGAGGGCGTGGTGCTCGGACTCATTTTTCTGAAATACATCAGCGACCGCTTCGAACAGAAGTTCCAGGAGCTGCAGGGCGACGAATACGCCGACCCGGAAGATAAGGACGAATACACTGCCGAGAACATCTTCTTCGTGCCTGCTGAAGCCCGATGGAGCAAGATTAGTGCTGCTGCCCACACCCCGGAAATAGGCGTGATAATAGATGAAGCACTTACCGCCATTGAGCGTGAAAACGAAAGACTGAAGGGTATTCTGCCTAAGAATTTCGCCCGTCCGGAGCTGGACAAGCGCCGTCTGGGTGATGTGGTAGATCTCTTTACGAACATAGAAATGCACGATGCTGGCGAGGAGAAAGACCTGCTGGGCAGAACCTACGAATACTGTCTGCAGCAGTTTGCTTCCTTGGAGGGCAAGAATGGTGGCGAGTTCTATACGCCTTCCTGCATTGTCCGCACGCTGGTAGAGATTCTGGAGCCTTACGAGGGCAGAGTCTATGACCCTTGCTGCGGAAGCGGTGGTATGTTTGTGCAGAGCGCCAAGTTTATAGAGCGTCATAAGGGAAACCTGCGCAAGATTAGTATCTATGGTCAGGAGGCAAACCCTGATACGTGGAAGATGGCGCACATGAACCTTGCCATCCGTGGCTTGGATGCGAACCTGGGCAATATCTTTGCCGACACATTCTATGATGACCAGCACCCTACGCTGAAGGCAGATTACATTCTTGCCAATCCTCCTTTCAATCTCAGCGACTGGGGACAGAATGCGCTTCAGGAAGATGTGCGCTGGCAGTATGGTTTGCCACCCGCTGGCAACGCCAACTTTGCGTGGATGCAGCACATGATTCACCATCTGGCACCAAACGGAAAGATAGGTTTGGTTCTGGCGAATGGTGCGCTTTCGAGTCAGAGTGGCGGCGAGGGACAGATTCGCCAAGCCATCATCGAAGCCGACCTGGTAGAGGGAATCGTGGCTTTGCCTTCGCAGCTGTTCTACAGTACGGGCATTCCTGTAAGTCTTTGGTTTATCAGCCGCAACAAGGCGCAGAAGGGCAAGACCGTGTTTATCGATGCCCGCAATCTGGGCACGATGGTTACTCGTAAATTGCGCGAACTGATGCCTGATACGGATATTAAAAAAATCTCTGACACCTTCCATGCGTTCCAGCAGGGAACCCTAGAGGATGAAAAGGGTTTCTGTGCCGTATGCACCACCGAGCAGATAGCTGCTCAGGACTTCATCCTGACACCTGGAAGATACGTAGGAATCGCCGAAGACGAAGGCGACGGAGTGCCTTTCGAGGAGAAAATGACGAATCTCACCGGAGAGCTGAAACAGCTGTTTGAGGAAAGCAAGAAGCAGGAAGAGGAGATCAGAATGCAGTTGAAGAAAATTGGATGGGAGGTGTAAAGTATGGAGTGGAAAGAAGTTGATATTTGCCAACTTTGTGATTCGGTTTCTGAAACCTATAAGGGTAATGCATCAGAGGTTGTTTTAATAAACACTTCTGATGTTCTTGATGGAAAATGTTTGAATCATGAATACGTTCCGAATAAGAAGTTAAAGGGTCAGTTTAAAAAGACTTTCCGAAAAGGAGATATTCTTTATAGTGAAATACGTCCTGCGAACAAAAGATTTTGTTTTGTGGATTTTGAGCCTAAAGATTATATAGCTTCAACCAAATTGATGGTATTAAGGGCACATGAAGATGTAGACCCACAATATTTATATCAGATTTTGAGAAGTAATGATACTTTGGCGCAATTGCAAATGCTTGCAGAATCACGTTCGGGGACTTTTCCTCAAATTACATATTCTGAGCTTTCTAACATAATGGTTAGTTTGCCTTCTCAAAAGGCACAAAAAAATATAGTTTCCATCCTTTCTTCTCTCGACCGGAAGATAGAGTTGAACAACAAGATCAATGCTGATTTGGAGGAGATGGCGCAGGCTATTTTCAAGAATTGGTTCGTTGATTTTGAACCTTTCAAGGATGGTAAGTTCGTGGATAGTGAATTGGGAATGATTCCGGAAGGATGGAAAGTAGTTGTATTCGATAATATATTGAAAGTGACAACGACTAAAACAGGTAAAGAAGGAATTCCTGAGTATTCTGTCACAAATACAGGTATTCACCCTCGTGATGAGAAATTCACTAAAAATCTTTCCAAGTCATCTGCAAAGAATAAGCTTATCCGAAAAGGAAATCTTGTTTTTGGTATGAGTCGGGAAATCCTTAATTGGGGAATTATGAAGGAAGAAGTCGGTGGAGTAAGTTCAGCATACAATGTGTATATTGTTGATGAAAAAATAGTAAGCACAACTTATCTTGAATGCTTTATAGCACAAAGGATGGATTATTTTGCTGATTTAATCAAACCAGCTTCACGAGAGGGGCAAGGCGTTGATAAAGCCTTATTGATGAAAAAAATAATATGTATTCCTCCATCTGAAGTCTTGGATGTGTTTTTGGAAAAATACAATTCAATCATGCATCTTACAGAAATACGGAATCAGGAGAACTCCCGCCTCTCCACTCTCCGTGACACCCTTCTCCCTCGCTTAATGTCAGGCGAGCTGGAAGTCCCGGAATAAGAAGAGCTACGAAAGAAAATAACGAGAAAGAAAATATAAAATATTAACATTATGGCAGACGACAAGAAATTCACCGAAGACGCATACGAGCAAACGCTCATTGCCCTGTTCCGGGACGAACTCGGCTATGCGTACGAATGTGGCTACGAGGTGGAGCGCAACTATAAGGAGCCCTTCTATCGTGCCGATTTGGTCGCCTCGATGCGACGGCTTAATCCTCAACTGCCAGCCGATGCAATGGATGAAGGAATCAAGCAAATCACCAACATCAGCATCGGTACTTTAGAACAGAACAACGAGCAGTTTACACTCTGGATGCAAAACGGTCTGGAGTTGGGATTCCTGCAAGATGGCGAAGAACGAACAGCCCTGATGAGGCTTATCGACTTCGAACATCCCGAAAGAAACCTCTTCAAGGTGGTGAACCAGTGGCGAGTAGAAGAGTATAAGAACAAGCGCTGCGATATGGTGGTGATGGTCAACGGATTGCCCCTCGTGGTGGTGGAGCTGAAAAGCGCCATTTCCGAAGATGCAACCGTAGAAGATGCCTACAAGCAGATCAAGAACTATCAGCAGAGCATTCCAAGCCTCTTCAGCTACAACGCCTTCAACGTAATCAGCGACATGAGCGAGACTCGTGCCGGAACCATCACCGCCAAGCTGGAACGCTACATGGAATGGAAGACCATAGACGGCTCATACGAGTCAACCCTCTTCGCCGACTATCGCACCTTCTTCCTCGGCATGTTCCAGCAGCAGCGACTGCTCGATATCCTGCAGAACTTCATCTGCTTCGACAAGAACCAGGGCAAATACGCCAAGATTCTTACCGCCTACCATCAGTACTACGCCGTGGGCAAAGCCCTGCAGCGCACCCGAACGGCAGTGGAAGGCAACGGAAAAATCGGCGTGTTCTGGCACACGCAGGGTTCGGGCAAGAGCCTCTCCATGGTGTTCTACGCCCACCAGCTGGTGCAACGGTTGCCCGAAGTAACCATCGTGGTGGTAACCGACCGCAAGGACCTCGACAACCAGCTCTTCGGTCAGTTCTGCCGCTGCCAGGACTTCCTTCGTCAGGAACCACAGAACGCCCAGAGCCGTGAAGACCTGGGCAATCTGCTCCGTAACCGAAAGAGTGGGGGAATCATCTTCACCACCATTCAGAAGTTTGAAGAAGGCGACTCGGCACTCTCCACCCGCCGCAACATCATCGTGATGACCGACGAGGCGCACCGCTCGCAATACGGCGAGGAGCACTGGGACAACAAGAGTCTGACGATGAAGAAGGGATTCAGCCAGAAGATGAGAGAAGCCCTGCCAGGTGCCTCGTTTATCGGCTTCACCGGAACGCCTATCAGCGACCGAGACAGAGACACGGAGGAAGTATTCGGCAACTACATCGACGTTTACGACATGAGTCAGGCGGTGGACGATGGAGCCACCCGTCCGGTTTATTACGAGAGCCGTGTGGTGAACCTGAACCTCGACGAAGACACGATGAAGCTGCTGAACGATGAGTTCGACAACCTAGCCGATGAGGGAGCCACCGAGGAGCAGATCAGGCAGGCGAAGCAGGAGCACAGCCGGCTGGAAGTGCTCTTGGGTGAAGACGCCACCATCGACACACTGGTAAGGGACATCATCCAGCACTACGAGCAGAACCGTGCGCAGGAACTCACCGGCAAGGCAATGATCGTGGCGCTGACCCGAAGCATCGCCATCAAAATCTATCGCAAGATGCTGGAGCTTCGCCCCCAGTGGACGGAGAAGGTAAAGGTAGTGATGAGCGGTTCGAACCAGGACCCCGAAGACTGGCAGCCGATTATCGGCAACGAAGCCTACAAAAAGGAACTGGCAAGAAAATTCAAGGACAACGACGATGAGATGAAAATCGCCATCGTAAGAGATATGTGGCTCACGGGCTTCGATGTTCCGTCGCTCGCCACCATGTACGTATATAAGCCGATGAGCGGTCATAACCTGATGCAGGCAATAGCCCGTGTAAACCGAGTGTTCCCGGGCAAGGAAGGCGGACTGATAGTGGATTACGTAGGCATTGCGCAGGCGCTGAAGAGTGCCATGCAGCAGTACACCAACCGTGACCGCCGCCGCTTCGGAGACCCCGACATCGCCAAGACCGCCCTGGTGAAATGGAAGGAAGAGATGGAAATCTGCCGAGACCAGCTTCATGGTTTCGACTATTCCGGCTTCTTCGAACAGGACAACTCGATGCGGGCACTCGCCATTACGAGCGGAGCCAACTTCCTGAGTTCTCCAGCCATGGTTCAGCGCAAGAAGAATTTCATGGAGCACAGCAATCTGCTTCACAACGCCACCACGCTCTGCCGTTCGCTTCTGAATGAGCAGCAGAAGGCGGAGGTGTGCTATATGGATGCGTTGCGCGTGATGATGCTCAAACTCTCGCAGAAGGGCAAAATCACCCGACATGAAATCAACGAGCGCATCGGTGAGCTGCTCCGTCAGAGCGTGAAGACCGATGGAGTCATCAATCTCTTCGGCGACCGCCAGATAGAGTTCTCGCTCTTCGACGACGCCTTCATCCAGGAGGTGAAGAACATGAAGGAGCGCAACCTGGCGGTGGAACTGCTCACCAAACTGATGAAAGAGAAAATCAAGCAGCAGAAGAAGACCAACGTGGTTCAGAGCGACCTCTTCTCCGATATGCTCAGCCAGAGTCTCTCCAACTATCTGAAAGGCTTGCTCACCAACGAGGAAGTGATAGAGGAGCTGTTGAAGATGGCTCAGCAGATGAAGCAGGCTGAGGCAGAGGGCAACGACCTGGGACTTTCGCCCGAGGAGAAGGCATTCTATGATGCGCTCTCCACGCCGGAAGGAGTGCGACAGGCTTACTCCGACGAGGAGTTTGTGGCACTGACCCGGGAACTGACAGAAGTCTTGCACCGCAACCGCACCATCGACTGGAACCGGAAGGAATCAGCCAGGGCGAAGATGCGAGTGATGGTGAAGCGACTGCTCAAGAAGTATAAGTATCCACCAGAGGGTGCAGAAAAGGCGCTGGAAACCGTGATGCGCCAATGCGACCACTGGGCGGATGATGAAGAAAACGTAGTATAAACCCTTTAAAATTTGAAGTAAGAAACAGAAAGTAAACAAGAAAAATAACATATAGATATTGACGCTGATTATCTGCACTTCTACAGTATTTAGAACCTGCAAAATTCAAAACGACAAGAAGAAGGTGACAGCAAGGCGTCCACTCCTCTACGGCGTGGGCAGTACTTGTTTGTACCTTGTCGTAGGTTCTTGCAGGTACCTTAATACTGGTACTTACAGGGAACCCCACGCCGCTTATTTAAACAACATAACAAATCAAACCTAGAAAAAGAATATGCAGACAGAGGAAATACCAAATACTGACAATAACTACAATTCTCTTCTGAAGATTTCATCAGAAGAAGATCTTTTTGTGGAAGATGAAGTAACAGGAGTCAAGAAATACACTCCAGTAACAACTACTGATGTGGGTCAGTTTAAGAGAGAGGCAGAACATTTGTATAAGGAGATTCAGCATGCTAAAGATGAATTTAAATGGAATGCAGGAAAGCATAAAGGTCTTACCTGTTATTTTCATATTTACCAGAACCTTGCCGAGCAGTTGACAGATTTTCTTAAATATATTCATTCGCTCCATAAGAAAGTCTACATTTCAATTTACAAGAGCTATGATGATGAATTCATGGGGATTTATACTGAAGTTTTAGAGAAGGTGCTCCAGGAAATTCAGACCATCGCCCGGAAGCATTCAGACTATTTGCTCGATAAGGAAGAGGAGTATGGTCAGATTCCCAGTGCTAAGGCTATTTTCGAGCAATGCGAGAAGCTTAAAGTTCCTGCCGGAGACGACTTCCCCCGTTTTGATTCCCATTTCAAGAACTTTGTCTCTACCGGTTTGCAGATGGCTTTGGCAGAAACCATCTCCACAGTAAGTACTATTTGTGCCGATTTCCTAGCCTTATACAGAACCCGCCTTTTCCGCACTGACCGTGAGGCTGTGATTATTTACCATTATATCAAGCGAATTTTCGACGAGCGCACGCTACCTGACCATCTGAAACATGAGGTAAAGGTAAAGAAACGTCATCTGAGAGAGAGAAGAATAGATATTACCACTTTGAGCTTGCAGAAAGTAATGAATGATATTGAAGGGAAATACAACAATTATACGCTTTGTTCAGACTGGTTTGAGCGAGAGGAGGATGAGGAAGAAGAACTTGTCCGTACGCTAGTCAGGGAGCAGGCTCCTCCCGAGGATTTTGAAACGCTATTCAAGTATCAGGGTGAGCATAAAATGTGGGAGGCTGAAATAGCCAGGGCTGATGATTTTGAGCGTAACAGCGATTCTTTCTTTGTGAACTGGGTAGATCCATACAAGTTAGAAAACATGCTGAAGTTCTGGCTAAAGGGCAACATTACCAAGCAGCAGGACTGGTACGTAGTCTGGTGCTTGATGAAATATACTTTCCGTATAGTGAAGGATGATCAGGACAAGAACGCCTTTGCCGCCCGCATGAACCTGATGTTTCCCGAAGTAGAAAAGAAGTGCGTGGTGGACTCGTTTCGCAAGCAGGAAACCCAGAAGAACCACAACCGCCACTTTTCGGAGTGGCTAGCAGAATCCGATAAAGATTATTCCAAAGCCCAGGAACTTTATGATAAGCTGAAGAAGGAAGAGGAATATAGGAGAATAGTTTGAGGAGAAAGAGTAGGGAAGGTGCGATGGGAGGGCGCCTTCCCCTTTCTCTCTACATCTCTCTTTCTTTTCCTTCTTTTGAAAGAAAATTCTAGAATTTCTTGGCAGTTTCAATAAAGTGTATCTTCGCATCAGATTTTAGAATCTAAACTGATTAAGTTTTTGCAAGTAAGCCCCAACACGCCCTGAAAGGGCAGAAGCTCCTAGCCCAGGGCAATCGCCCTGGGTATAATAACAATCAGCAAGGCGCCCTGAAAGGGCAAAAGCTTTAAAATACCTTGTAATTTTCATATTTTCTTTGTCTTTTTTCAATTTAATGTGTATCTTTGCAATGTCGAATGAAAATACGACTTAAGATAGTTAATTAATAATCGTGTAAGCTATGCAGTATCCTACAATATCAGAATATGTAAAGGTCTTTAAAAATGCTGGTGCCAATCTTGACAAGTTGGCTCACCTGACTCCCGTATTAGATAATCACGGAGAGCCATATCACATTAGTGGTGCTTTTGCCGTGGTGTTTAAGATGCAGGACAAGAGTACTGGGAAATATTATGCCCTCAAATGTTTCTTAAAAGATCAGAAGGAACGTACCGATGATGTGTGTTGTCAGATTACTAATGAACAGAATATGGTAGGGGCTTCGTACAGTACTTCTGTAAAGTACATAGATTTTCAGAGTCAAGGCACTGTGAAAAAAATTCCGGTACTGTTGGCAGATTGGGTAGATGAGAAATCGATGGAAGCTTTTCTGTCAATGAATGAAGATATGACTACATCAAAAATATTTGAAAATTTTAATGAAGCTATTATAGATGAATATGGAGTGATATATAGCAAAGACGGGAGAAAATTGTTAAGTTCTCCAAAAGAACTTGATGGAAATTATTCAATTAAAAAAGATACAAAGATTATTTGTGATTGGGCATTTGAAGGTTGCACTTCTTTGCGTAGTCTTGTTGTTCCTGAGAGTGTTATAAGCATTGGAGAGAGTGTATTTGATGGGTGCACTTCTCTGAGTAGTCTTGTTATTCCTAATAGATTAGTGAGCATTAAAGGAAATCTCTTTTGTGGTTGGTATGGCGAACTGAAATGCTTGTCGTCGTTCTTTATTTATGAAAATAATGTATTATTTGATGAAAACAAAAGTACAATTATCTCTTTTAGAGACCAAAACGCAACATCTTATGTCATCCCAGCTGGAGTAACTAGCATTGGGAATAGTGCATTTTATGGTTGCTCTTCTTTGAGCAGTCTTGTTATT
>ULOT01060963.1_pt1 | contig 9950 bp, 8 predicted proteins | sample 1952811 | NCBI WGS metagenome assembly ULOT01 (sample SAMEA4835609, study PRJEB28245) | human gut metagenome | biome: gut microbiome; material: fecal sample | place: Denmark | collected 2008
CGATGACCTGATCGACGAACAGCTCCCGGAGCGTCGGGGCCTGAATCTGCTGAAATCCCATCAGACCTTCTCGTCGACCTTGCGGTGGTCGTAGAGCTTATCCAGCAGCGGGCGCACCAGGAAATAGATCGCCTTGTTATCGAGATTGAACCAGTAGATAAGCATGCTCCCCACCCAGACGCCGGCCGCGCCGAGGAGCAGCTTTGGCAGCAGTTTTTTCATCGTCATTTCCTCCTGTTTACCAGCCTTCGTAGTCGTCATACTGCAGCAGGGACGCATCGAGCGGCTCGGCCTGCATGACGGAGTACATGTAGTCGTTGACCTGCTGGCGGATGTCGGCGCGGGAGACGGTGCGGTGGTCAAACATGTCGTTGGAGACCATCATGAGCTTCGTCTGCTTCTCCTTCGCCTGGTCGAGGATGACGCCCGTGAGGCCGAGCGCGCCCTTGCAGGTGATGTCATCGTGCAGGATGACCATGTCGCAGTGGAACTTCTCCGCCTCGTCCCAGAACTCCACGAGGTGCTGCCAGCCGCCGGTCAGGTGGCGGCGCATGACGCCGGTCTCGTAGTTGCGGGCGATGCCGTCAAGGATGGTTTCCTCATCGGTCGTGTCGATGATGACATTGCCGGAAAACAGGTCCATGCCCGCAATCATCAGAATGCCCCAGCAGTTATACAGCCAGTTCGGGAACTGCAGCCAGTAGCACGGCGGACCGCCCCATGTGAGGGCGCGGTAGCGCGTCTTGGGGAAGCAGTTGGTCTTGTCTGCATACGCCTGCTCAAGGATGCGCATGACCTTTTTCTCGGTCTTCATGACCTCGGGATTCCGGCCGCCGGAGAACGCATAGTAAAAGGTATGGAACAGTGCCGGGACCGCGAGCGCGGCGGCGGTGTAGGGTGTGGCCATGAAGTTCCACTTCTCCATCTCGTTGCGCACCTCATCATTGTGCTTTTCCATCATGGCGCGGCAGGCGTCCCAGTCATATGTCTCGCCGGTGTGCTGCTCGACAAAACTGATAACACGGCGCAGGGATGCGCGGGCGTACTTGCGCGTGTGCGGATCCTCCCAGCGCATGGGGATGGCAGCCGGCAGCGTGTCCACGTCGAGGTGGCGCTCGATGAGCTGGCTGTTCATGGTCGAGGAGTCACACGGAGCGTTATTCGAGATACAGCAGGCGCCGATCTTCGGGAACTCATCGAGCAGTGCGACGCCGGCGGCATTGTTCGACAGGCGGCAGGAATCCGCCGGCAGGCCGACACTCTCCATGGCGTCGATATAGTACGGGTTTGCACCCTGATCCATGTAGCACAGCAGCAGCCCCTGGAACGGCTCGAGCTGCGCGGGGCGCAGATTCTTGAAGCCGGCGAGGATCTCCGGGCACATGGTCTGCTCGAGCACGACCTGCGTGCGGCCGAAGGCATTGTCACCGAAGCGGCGGTCGCCCATCATCATCTCGGCGATGGAGGTCGTCGAGCCCTTCATGATCGTGTTGAGGTACAGGCGCGCCACGCGCAGCGCCGGGCCACGCAGCCCCTCGACGCAGCGATCGATCATGTTCAGCGCCGCGAGGTATGAGCCCATCCAGCGGTAGGTCAGCATACCGCGCGCGATGCGCACCGGGCTCTTGGCCACAAAGCCGCCCATAATGCCGAGCACCTTGACCCACTCGACATAGTCGTACCAGGTATCCTTCAGACCGCGCCACTCGCGGTGCTTTGCAATATTGCTGCCGGGCAGAAAACGATCCCCGGCGCCTTTGACCTTCTTGTCCGCCATCACAGTTTCCCTCCCTGAATGTGCTTGATCTCGAGACTCTCCACAAACGCCTGAATGCGCGTGCGCAGCTGACCGGCGCCGGCGAGGGTGTACTCCTTCTCGATGCCGACGGTCGGGATGCCCAGCTCCTCCTGCAGGATGTGCACGCCGAGCACGCGCTCATAGCTCCAGAACTCGCAGAACTTCATCTGCTCGTAGAGCACGCCGTCGGCGCCGTATTCCCGGCACAGGTCGCGGATGTAGGTGCGGCGGCCGTCGGAACGCGCGCGCTCCATGAAGCGCGGGCACTGGCTCGTGCGCAGATAGTGGCGGGCAACGGCGCGCAGCGGCGTCTCCCCGTCGAGAATTTCGATCTGCTCGCGGCCGGGCAGACTGCCGTAGCAGTAGCGGTCAGCCACGACCATCGCGCCGCAGTCCTCGATGAGCTTCGTGAACGCGGGGTCGTCGATCTCGCTGCCGGTCACGACCAGACGCACACGGAACCACGGCTGCGTGTCCGGCTTGCGGCGCTTGAGCTCGGTGAGCGTCTGCTTGAGGTACGGCAGGATGCGCTTGTGCGGGCACACCTGACTCACGAGCTGCAGCACGTGAAATTCATAGCCCGTGATGACGGGGTTCGCCGCCTTGCGCAGGTCGCCGATCTCGGTCATGACGCGGGAAATTTCGTTGTGGTCGCGGATCACCGCACGGATCGCCTTATCGGAGATGTCAATACCGTAGGTCTCATGCAGCGGCTCGAGCACGTGCACGCGCAGCTGCTCCTCATAGTGATCGACGGCGAAGTCCTCGTCCGAGAACGGCACGTCCATCATGCTCATGAAAAACTGCGGGTTTTTCTCCTTCACAAGGCCGAGAATCTCGAAATGCTCGTGACCGCGGTGCATCATCTGGCACGTCTCGGACGAGAGCAGCGCGTCGAGATAGTCATAACCGCCCTCGATGCCGCGCTCGAGGATGCTGCGGGTGTAAGAGCAGATCTTGCTCGACATGTAGTACGTGCCCACGTCGATGCTGCCGGTGTTCGGCGCACGCAGGCGGCTCGAGAAGCAGCCGGGCAGGTTCAGCAGCGTCTCCGGCACGAAATAGCAGGTGTAGCCCAGGGCGTGTTCCCCCTCCGCCTTGGCCTGCTGTACCAGCTCGTTGTTGGCCTCCTGCAGCAGATTCTCAAAATAGATCAGATACTTCAGGTCTTTCATGGTTTGCTTCCACCTCTCACAGTTCGTCGCGGGTCTCCGGTCTTACATCTGGTTCGACCAGAAGCCTTTTGAACCAAAGATAGCATAATTTTTGACAATGTGCAACTGGTTTTCGTCCACTGTCCCATTTTTTATCGCTTATCACAACGTATCTGGTCAGACCACGACCAGAGGCTGCCAACAAACCGGACAGTTTTTGCACTTTTCCGAACAACGATTGACAAGGCAGGGCGTCAGATTATAATATGGTATGGTTTGCCTCACAACAACGCCAAAGGAGTTACACAATACATGAACAGAATCTACGTCACCGGCCACCGGAATCCGGACACGGACTCCATCGCGGCCGCCATTTCCTATGCCGCACTGCGCAACGCGCTCGGCAACCGGGATTACGTGGCCGCACATCTCGGCCACATCAGCGATGAGACGAAGCGTCTACTCGATCGCTTCGGCTTTCAGGAGCCGGTCACGATCAGCAACGTCCGCACGCAGGTGCGCGATTTGGACTTTGACACGCCGCCGGCGCTCAACTCCAGCGTCACGATGGACCGCGCCTGGCACATCATGCGCGACCAGAACATCTCCGCCATGCCCATCATCAACGAGGACGGCACGCTCTACGGTATGCTCTCCGCCGGCGATATCGCGGCCTACAGCATGCGCACGATCAGCGACCGGCACGTGGACGCGCTGCCGCTGTTCAACCTCCTGAGCGTCATCGAGGGACGCATCCTCAACGACGGCGCCGAGCAGGTCGACCGCGTGTCCGGCGTGGTGACGATCGCCCTGCCGCAGAGCTGCGACAACCTGCTCTTCTCCGACCCCGACAGCATCATTCTCTGCGGCAACCAGCCGGATATGATCCGCCGCGCGCTCGACATCGGCGTGCAGTGCATCATCCTCTGCCAGACCGACGTCGATCCCGCGTGGCTTGAAAACGCCGGCAAGACCTGCGTCATCTCCACCCCGCTCGATGCCAGCCGCGTGGCGCGGCTGGTGTATCAGGCGATCCCGATCTCCCGCCCGTGCAACACGGAGGATCTGGTCAGCTTCCACCTCGATGATTACATCGACGACGTGCGAGAGGTCGTGCTCGAGAGCCGCTACCGCTGCTACCCCGTGCTCGACGAGAACGAAAAGGTCGTCGGCACGCTCTCGCGCTATCACCTGCTGCGGCCGCGGCGCAAGCGCGTCGTGCTGGTCGACCACAACGAGATGGCGCAGGCCGTGCCCGGACTCGAGCAGGCCGAGATCCTCGAGATCATCGACCACCACCGTCTGGCCGACATTCAGACCACGCAGCCCATCCGCGTGCGCAACGAGCCCGTCGGCAGCACGACGACCATCATCACCAACATGTATCAGGAGCATGGCGTCATGCCGTCGCCGAACATGGCGGGACTGATGGCGGGCGCCATTTTGTCCGACACGGTCATGTTCAAGTCCCCCACGTGCACGAAGCGCGACATCGCCATGGCCGAGCGTCTGGCCCGCATCGCCAACGTCTCGCTCAAGGAGCTGGGCAACCTGCTCTTTGCCGCCTCGAGCGCGGGCGACAAGTCGGCCGACGAGCTGTGCTTCACCGACTTCAAGGAGTTCCACATCGCCGACCACTATCTCGGCGTCGGCCAGGTCACGTCGCTCGACTCGGCTGCGGTGCTCGAGCGCAAGGACGAGCTGCTGGCCGTCATGGCCACGAAGCTCGAGCAGCAGCACTATGACATGATCGCGCTCATGGTCACGGACGTGCTCATGGAGGGCACGAACCTGCTCTACATCGGCAGTGACGACACGATCCGCTCCGCCTTCTCGGTCGAACCGAAAGACAGCGCCGTGTTCCTGCCCGGCGTGATGAGCCGCAAGAAGCAGATCATCCCCATGCTGACCGCCCTCTGGGGCTGAGGCCGCATATACAAAAAAGTCCGCACAGGCACTGCCTGTGCGGACTTTTTTCATTCAATCCGTCATGCGCACGATGCGGTAATACGTGCGCGCCGTGAGCAGGTACACAAAGGTGTACAGCAGCGCAAAGACGCCGAACGTTCCGAGCGTGCACAGCAAAAACAGATGCACGTTTTGCAGCCCGAAGGCGAACACGATCTGCTTGATGAGCGGAAATGCGAACGCGATGTGGATCGCCGCCGTCACAAGCGGCAGGAAGAACATGAGCAGCACCTGCGTGCGGATGGTCGCCTTGACCTCCTTCGGCGTCATGCCGACCTGCTGCATGATGCGGAAGCGCCCGCGGTCGTCATAGCCCTCGGAGACCTGCTTGTAGTAGATGATGAGCACCGTCGCAAACAGGAACACGAACCCGAGGAAGAAGCCGAGGAACAAAAAGCCGCCGTACGTGCTGCGCAGCGTGGGATAGCCGTCGGCGCGCATATCGGTCGTGTAATTCACGTTCGCCGCCTCGGCAGCAGACTCAAACGCGGGGTCGCAGAGCAGTGCGTGCAGCGCGTCGAGCTGCTCGTCGTCCGTGCCGGAGAGGTCGAACTGGTACGTGTAGTTGAGCATGCTGCGGGTGCCGCCGTGCTCGCTGGTGTAGGCGTTTTGCTGCGCGCGCAGCTCGAGCACGCTGTCGAGATCCGGCACGACCAGATACAGCGTGTGCAGACCCATGATGGAGCTGCCGCTGACGAGCGAGAAGCTGTCGAGCGGCCGCAGCCGCAGCGTATCGCCGCCGAGCGTGAGCGTGTCGCCAAAGGCTGCGCCGTCCGTCCATGCGAGCGCCTCGCCGGGCGCAAGCGTCACCTGCTCGCCGGTCAGGTCGGCATAGCCCTCCGTGTCCAGAACCATGACGGCGTATTCATCGGCGCTCGAACCGGTGAGCTGTTCGCTCGTGAGATCGAGCGCATCGCCGCTGCGCTGCGCGGAAAATCGGACGGTGCGATAGCCGTGCACATTGCTCTGCGTGAGCCCCGAGCGCGTCATGGCATCATCCACCACCTGCAAAACCGGCGCAACGTCCGGCACTGTGTTCGTCCGGGGGTCGGTCATGAGCGTGAGCGTCATATCCTGCGGCCAGCGCACGTCGGCGTAGGCATCCAGCCCCTTGTACAGGCTCACCGTGGTCGAGACCGTCACAAGTACCATCGTCGAGAGGATGCAGATGCTCGCAAGGCCGGCCGCGTTGCGGCTCATGCGGTAGATGAGGCCGGAGACGGTGGCAAAGTGGCTGGTTTTATAGTAGTAGCGCCGGTTTTTGCGCAGCGCCTTGAGCACGACGACGCTCAGCGCGATAAACGTGAGATACGTGCCGATGATGACAAGGATGACCGCCGGGAAGAAATTCTGGATGGCGTACAAGGCCACGTTTGTGCGCAGGGAAATGAGATAGCCCGCGGCAAGGCACACCGCGCCGAGCAGTGCGAGGATCCACTTGCTGCGCGGCTCGCGCTCGCCCTCGCTGCCGGCGCGCAGCAGCTGCACGGGGTTCGACAGATGGATGATGCGGATGGTATTGAGCAGGAGCAGCAAAAACAGCGCGCCGAAAAACACCACCGTATAGCCGATGCTCATCAGTCTGATGTTCAGCCCGAACGTGGCCTCCCCGCCGATGAGCCGCACGAGCACGAGCTGCAGGAGCTTGGAGAACACCCCCGCCGCCACGAGACCGAAAAACAGCGCCATGGCCGCCGTGTACAGCGACTCCCAGAAGAGCACGTAGGAGATGTGGCGCTTTTCCATGCCGAGAATGTTGTAGATGGCAAACTCGCGCTTGCGCTGCTTGGTGAAGGTGCTGTTCGTATAAAAGAGGATGATGGCGGAAAACAGCGCCATGATGAACACGCCGAAACCGAGCACCTGACTGACGCTGCCGCCGTGCTGCATCTGACCGAGATAGGGATCGCTCGCGAGCGTGAGCATGATGCAAAACAGCGCCACGATCACGATGCAGGCCAGCAGATACGGCAGGTAGAACCGGCGGTTTTTCTTCAGATTCGTCGCCGCCAGACGCGGGTAGAGATTACGCATGGTGCTCACCGCCCGTTGCCAGCATCGTGAGCGTGTCAGAGATCTTCTGATAGAGCTGCTCATCCGAGCTCTCGCCGCGATAGATCTCGTGGAACACCTCGCCGTCCTTGATGAACAGCACGCGCGAGGCGTGGCTGGCCGCCTTGACCGAGTGCGTGACCATGAGGATGGTCTGACCGCCGCGGTTGACATCCTCAAACAGGCGCAGCAGCTCATCCGTCGCGCGCGAATCGAGCGCACCGGTCGGCTCGTCGGCAAGCACGAGCTTCGGCTGCGTGATGAGCGCGCGGGCGACGGCCACGCGCTGCTTCTGGCCGCCGGAGAGCTCATACGGGAACTTCTGCAGCAGCTCGGCAATGCCAAGCTGCCGGGCGATGGGCGCAAGGCGCGCGGCCATCTCCGGATACGCCTTGCCGGCGAGCACGAGCGGCAGGAAAATGTTATCCTGCACGGAGAACGTGTCGAGCAGGTTGAACTCCTGAAACACGAAGCCCAGCTGCGAGCGGCGAAACGCCGCGATCTCCCGCTCGGGGATGGTGCTCAGCGGCCGGCCGTCGAGCACGACCTCGCCGCCGGTGGGCTTGTCGAGCGCGGCAAGGATGTTGAGCAGCGTGGTCTTTCCGCTGCCGCTCTCGCCCATGATGGCGACGTACTCGCCCTTCTCGACCGTGAAATTCACGTCCGTGAGCGCCTGCACCTTCGTGCCGCCGAAGCGTGTGGTGTAAATTTTCTGAACATGACGAACTTCCAAAAACGACATGACCGTTACCTCCTGTGTAATGACAGGCTCAGTATAAACCGCCGGGGAAATGGCTGCCATGCATCTGGCTTACATTTTCCCGGCGGAAACTTACGATTCTGTAAGGCTCACTCGACCTCGAGCGCGTCCTGCTGCAGACCGATGCGCACCGTCGTGCCCTCGCCGACGGTCGAGGTGATGGCGATCGTGTGGCCGAGCTTTTCAAGGATGCGGCGGCAGAGATACAGGCCGATGCCGGTCGCGCGCTTGTCCGTGCGGCCGTTGCAGCCGGTGAAGCCCTTTTCAAACACGCGCGGCAGGTCCTCCGGCGCGATGCCGATGCCCGTGTCGCGGATGCAGAGCGTTTTCGGCGCCTCGAGCGTGATGGACACCGACCCACTGCGGGTATACTTGAGCGCGTTGGAGAGCACCTGCTCGATGACGAACAGCAGCCACTTCTCATCCGTGATGACGCTGACGTTCAGCGGCGTGTACTCCAGGCGCAGCTTGCGCCGGATGAACTGCGAGGCATACTTGCGCACCGCCTGCCGGACGATATCGTCGAGCGCGTAGTTGCGGATGACATAGTCTGACGACGGGCTCTCGAGCCGCAGATAGCCGAGCACCATCTCCACATACTGCTCCACGCTCTGCAGCTGCTCGAGCAGCGCGCGCTGCTCGTCCGTGTCCGCGTCCTGCAGCAGCAGGCGCATGGCGGCGATGGGCGTTTTGATCTGGTGCGCCCAGACGGTGTAATACTCCACCAGGTCCTGATAGCCCTGCTGGCTGCGCGTCAGCTGTGCGCGGCGGTCGGCATCAAGCGCGCGCACGAGCGCCTGATACTGCGCCTCGAGCGCACCGTCCGGCTCGGGCAGCTGCTCGGTGCTGAGCGTGATCTCCTGCTCCAGCCGCCGCAGCAGGCGCAGACGCACGGCAAAGCGCCGGTAATCGACCGCAAGCCAGACCAGCAGCAAAAACAGGCACACGAGCGCCGCATACCCCACCGCGCCCAGCGGCAGCCGGTAGAGCCAGAATATGAATGCGAACACGGCCGTGTAGACCGCGAGCGCGATCACGACCTTGCGGTTTTCCCGCACATAGGCACCAAACATATTTTGCCCCCTCACTCGATGAGATAGCCGAGGCCCTTTTTCGTCGTGATATAATCCGACAGACCGGCGGCCTCAAGCTTGCGGCGCAGACGGGCGATGTTGACCGTGAGCGTGTTTTCGTCCACGAAGCTGTCCGTCTCCCAGAGCTTTTCCATGAGCGTCTCGCGGCTGACGACGCTGCCCTTGCGCTCGAGGAGCGTCTGCAGGATGCGGTAGTCGTTTTTCGTCAGCTCGATGCGCACATCCGTGATACCGTTGGCCTGCAGGATGCGCTGCGCCGCCTGCGCGCCGGTCAGCCCGCTCGTGCAGCGCACGCGCGCATAGCGCGAAAACGCGCTCTTGACCTGGATCTGCGCGATGAGCGCGATGAGCAGCGCCGGCACGACCAGCACCAGATACGTTGTATCAAAGCCATAATAATATCCATGGTACATGGCAGTCATCCTTTCTGATTCGTGCTGCTATTGTACCGCCAAAGCGTGCGCACGTCAACCGGGACAAGCATTTGCATATTGTGTGGTTTTTTCCCGAAAAAACATCCCCCCTCGGGGCTTGCGCGGCGGTCGTTTTTTGTTATACTTGTGTCAAATACACGATAAAGAGTATGGGCGATCCGATCATGATTGATGCACACGACATTCGATTTTCCTACGACGGGCCGGGCGGCCGCCGCTCCCTCAACGGCGCGCAGCTGCACGTCGCCCCCGGCGAGTTTGTGGCCGTGCTCGGGCACAACGGCTGCGGCAAATCCACGCTCGTCAAGCACTTCAACGCCCTGCTGCCGCTGCAGCACGGCACGCTGACCGTCGACGGCATGGACGCCGCCGACCCCGCCAACCGCTGGGCGCTGCGGCGCAAAGTCGGCATGGTGTTTCAGAACCCGGACAACCAGTTTGTGTCCACGATCGTGGGCGAGGATGTGGCCTTCGGGCTGGAAAACTACGGTGTGCCGGAAGACGAGATTCCCGCGCGCGTGGCCGCGGCGCTCGCCGCCGTGGACATGGCAGGTTATGAAAACCGTGCGACGCACACGCTCTCCGGCGGGCAGAAGCAGCGTGTGGCGCTGGCCGGCGTGCTGGCCCTGTCGCCGGACATTCTGGTGTTCGACGAGGCCACCGCCATGCTCGACCCCGACGGCCGGCAGG
>ULOT01050632.1_pt1 | contig 9804 bp, 5 predicted proteins | sample 1952811 | NCBI WGS metagenome assembly ULOT01 (sample SAMEA4835609, study PRJEB28245) | human gut metagenome | biome: gut microbiome; material: fecal sample | place: Denmark | collected 2008
GGGCGGACACCCGCGTGTTCTGGTCATGGCAACACCGATGACCCTGCGCGAGGAGAAGTTTCACGCCCTGATGCAGCGGTTTGAGTCGGATGCCGAGATTCTCCGGCTGCCGTGTCCGGGGCTGGTGGAGTATGTGGAGCAGGGCGTGCTGGAGGGCGCAGAACTCGAAGCGTTTCTTGCAAATCTGTTTGAACCGTACCAAAGCCATCCGGTGGATTGTGTCGTGCTTGGCTGCACGCATTATCCGTTTGTGCGGGAGACAATCCAGAAGCTTCTCGGAGCCGGAGTGCAGATCTTTGACGGCGGAGCGGGGACCGCGCGGGAGACAGAACGCAGGCTTAAGGATTGCGGTCTGTGCAGTGGCAGAGCGCAGCAAGGAACCGTGGAATTGTGCAACAGTCTTGCGTCGGAGCAGATGAAACAGCTGGAGATCCGGCTGCTTCAGTCGGGCACGGTGCAGGCAATTATAAAAAAATAGAAATAAAATATTAAAGAAATCTAAATAACATTGAACGTTTTTTTAGAAAGCTTTATGAAAATCGACATACTTCGGACACATTTTTTCCGTATACTAACATCATCGAAAGGAGCTGAGGACGGTTTCCCAGAGCTTCGTTCCCAGCAGCTCAGAGATGTGGAATAAAGGTCATATTTCTGCAGAACCTTTCGGTGAAGATTCCTTTATATAGATTAACATTTTCATAACTAAACTCCTCGAAAAACCCCCGGGACAGAGATGTCCCGGGGGTTTTTCATTGGGGGGAAAAGTTGTGTACAAACGGTCGAAGAAGTGCTATGATTGTCGTATGAATTATATTTATAAGTAGGAACAAGTCCTACGAAGATAGACAAAAGAAAAAAGCCTGCAAAGCAGGCTCCACACACTGTGGATCGCAAAAGCGATGGTTTGAATAAATTCTTATTTGAACTTATGATGTAAATTTAATATGGTATTAAACTTGTAATTAGTATAGAGCATTTTATAAAATATGTCAATAAAAAAATGGAGGTAAACGATGGGAGAAGAATATTTTTTGGGACTGGATATGGGGACAGGATCTCTTGGGTGGGCGGTGACCGATGACAAATACCAGATTTTGCGAAGACATGGAAATGCTTTGTGGGGCGTAAGACTGTTTGAAACGGCGAACACTGCGGAAGAAAGAAGAATGTTCCGCACGAACAGGCGCAGACTGGATAGACAGGGCTGGAGAATTAAGATTTTGCAGGAATTGTTCGCGGAAGAGATATGCAGGGTTGATCCTGGGTTTTACCTGAGAATGAAGGAAAGTAAATACTATCCAGAGGATAAGAGGGATGCAAATGGGGAGTGCCCAGCGCTGCCGTATGCGTTATTTGCAGATGCACAGTATACAGATAAAGATTATCATAGAGAATTCCCTACAATATATCATTTACGAAAAATGTTAATGGAGACAGAGACAACGCCGGATATACGACTGGTCTACCTTGCGTTTCATCACATGATGAAACACAGAGGACATTTTCTGCTGTCTGGAGATATTAGTCAGGTGACAGAGTTCCGGAATACATTTCTGCAGATGATTGCTAACATAAAAAGTGAAGAGCTGGATTTTTCCCTTGAAATAGAGGAAACACAGATGGGGCAGATTGAGGCTGTACTCAAAGACCATAAACTGACCAGATCAGAGAAAAAGAGGCGCCTGACACAAATTTTAAAACCGGCAACTGCCTGTGAAAAAGCAATATTCACATTACTTTCCGGAGGAACGGTAAAGCTGAGTGATATATTTGGTAAGGCAGAACTGGACGAGGGTGAAAGACCTAAAATTTCATTTGCAGATAATGGGTATGATGACTACAGCGCAAGTGTGGAAGCAGATCTGGGTGAACAATATTATATTATCGAATCGGCGAAAGCGGTATACGACTGGTCAGTTCTTTCGGATATTCTTGGTGACAGTGTTTCTATATCGGATGCAAAAGTTAAACTATATGAGAAACACAAAAAAGATCTGGCATACCTGAAGAAAGTGGTCAGAGAAAATCTGCCCCGAGAAGTGTACAACCAGGTATTTGTCAATACAGATGAAAAGTTATGCAATTATTGCGCTTACATCGGTATGGCGAAGAAAAATGGAAGAAAGGTGGCACTGGAGGGAAAACGTTGCACTAGAGAAGAATTTGAAAGCTTTCTCAGAAAAAAGATAGTGAATAAAATTGAGGACAAAGAGATTCAGGAATATTTGTCAGAGGAGATAGAAAAAGGCACATTTTTGCCACGACAGGTGACAAAAGATAATGGGGTTATTCCCTATCAGATTCATCTATATGAACTGCGAAAAATAATAGATAATCTGAGCCCTCGCATGCCATTTATACGTGATAACGGGGATAAGATAATCCAGCTGTTTACGTTCCGCATACCATATTATGTGGGCCCTTTGGGAAAGGGGGAGGGAAGCGAAAAGTTCTCCTGGGCAGTGCGCAGAACAGACGAGGCAATCTATCCGTGGAATTTTAAAGATGTTATTGATGTGGAGGCAAGCGCAGAAAAATTTATATGCCGCATGACAAATAAGTGTACCTATTTGTACGGAGAGGATGTTTTACCAAAGGATTCTCCTTTGTACAGTAAGTTTATGGTATTGAATGAACTGAATAATTTGAAATTAGATGGGCAGTCTGTTTCGGTAGAATTAAAGCAGAGAATTTATCAGGAACTGTTCTGCCATACCAGAAAAGTGACGCAGAAAAAATTAGTGTCCTATCTTGTGCGTGAAGGTATTACAGGAAAAAATGTAGAAATCAGTGGTATTGACGGAGACTTTAAAGCATCTCTCACAGCGTATCATGATTTTAAGGAAAAATTAACAGGAGTGGAGTTGAGCCAGCAGGAACAGGAAGAAATCGTCCGGAATATTGTACTGTTTGGAGAGGATAAAAAGCTGTTAAAGCAGAGACTGGAAGGAAGATTCCCTCAATTGACACAAAAGCAGATTAGCGTAATTGCTACATTGTCATACAAGGGCTGGGGGAGACTTTCAAGAGAATTTTTGGAAAATATAACGGTTCCAGCACCCGGAACCGGTGAAGTATGGAATATTATTACCGCATTATGGGAGACAAATGATAACCTGATGCAGTTATTATATGGAGAATATGGATTCCAGACAGAAATAGAATGTTTTAACGCAAAAGAAAAGAAAAAAAGTTTATCCTATGAGACGATTGAAGAATCCTATGTATCTCCGTCCGTAAAGAGGCAGATCTGGCAGACGCTTCAGGTTGTAAAAGAACTAAAAAAGGTGATGCGGGGAGATCCCAAACGCGTGTTTATTGAAATGGCACGAGAAAATCAGGAAAGCAAGCGGACAGAATCCAGAAAGAAAACTTTGCTGGATCTATATAAGAACTGTAAAAAGGAAGAACCGGAGTGGATTGCGGAATTGACAGAACATCTGGAAAAGCTTGATGACAGCCAGCTTAGGAAAGACAAGTTATTTTTGTACTACACGCAAAAAGGCAGATGCATGTATTCCGGGGAGAGAATAGAATTAGAAGATCTATGGGACAATACCAGATACGATATAGATCATATTTATCCACAGTCAAAAACAATGGATGACAGTGTGGATAACAGAGTTCTGGTGAAAAAGGAATACAACGCAAAAAAGACAGATGTGTATCCGATTGCAGCTGATATTCGGGGGAAAATGTCCCCGTTTTGGAAGAAGTTGCTGGACAATAAGCTGATTTCCAAGAAAAAATATGATCGTCTGGTAAGAACAGAAGAACTGACACCGGAGGAACTGGCAGGTTTCATTGATCGGCAGCTTGTGGAGACAAGACAAAGCACAAAGGTGGTTGCTGAAATATTAAAGGAGGCATTTCCTGACACAGAAATTGTATATGTAAAGGCTGGAAATGTGTCAAATTTCAGACATATGTTTGATATTGTAAAAGTGCGCGAACTTAATGATTTGCATCATGCAAAAGATGCATACCTCAATATTGTCGTCGGTAATGCTTATTATGTTAAGTTTAACAAAAATGCGGCGTGGTTCATAAAGGAAAATCCGGGACGTTCCTATAATCTGAAGAGAATGTTTGATTACGATATTCGCAGGAACAATGAGGTGGCGTGGTTAGCAGGAAGTACGGGTACCATTTCGCAGGTAAAAAATATGGTAAGCAAAAATCACATTCTTGTGACCAGAAAGTCATATGAGGTTACAGGAGGTCTGTTCGACCAGCAGTTGATGAAAAAGGGAAAAGGACAGGTTCCGGTCAAGACAAGCGATGAGCGCTTAGGCAATATAGAGAAATACGGCGGCTATAATAAGGCATCCGGTGCGTATTTTATGCTGGTCAAATCAAAAAACAAGAAAGGGGAAGAACAGCGGACCATAGAGTATGTTCCGATATATTTGAAACATTATATCGAAGAGAGTAAGGAAAATGCGCTGGACTATTTGAAAAATGAGCGAAAACTCAATGAACCGGAAATATTGCTTGATAAAATTAAGAAGGACACCTTGTTTCGGGTAAATGGATTTTACATGTGTTTGTCGAAAAGGACCGGAAAACAGCTTGCTTTTAAAGGTGCAAATGAACTGCTACTGCCGGAACCGGAAACACTTTTATTGAAAAAGATCACCAAGTATATCCAGCGGCGTAAAGAAAATAAAGATCTCAAACTTACGAAGCAGGATAATATTACAGAGAAAGAATTGCTGGAGTTATATGATGTGTTTACAGAGAAACTGAATCATTCGGTCTATGCGGTGTGCCTTGGAACACAGGGGAAGACCCTAGTGCAGAAGAAACCTGCATTTGTAGCGCTGCCGGTGGAAGAAAAATGTATTGTCTTAAGCGAAATACTGCATCTGTTCCAGTGCCAGAGCGGTTCTGCAAATTTAAAGCTGATTGGAGGACCGGCGAGTGCAGGAATTTTATATTTAAACAGCAATATAAGTGATGCTGGCGAGATATTGATTATCAATCAATCCCCTTCTGGAATCTTTGAGAAGCGGATTGATCTGCTTCGATTATGAGCTGGCGGATTATTGTCATTACCGGACGAGCCAAGCTGGATCTGCAGCTTGGCTATATGGTGGTGCGGAGCGAGGAGATAACAAAGGTTGCATTAAACGAGATTTCAATGGTATTGATTGAATCAACGGCGGTGTCGATTACTACAAGTCTGCTGGCAGAACTGGCAAAACGCAAGGTAAAGGTGATTTTCTGTGATGAAAAAAGAAATCCATGTTCCGAACTTGTCAATTATTATGGAAGTCATGATACCAGCAATAAGGTGCGCAAACAGATTGCATGGAAGCAGAGCACCAAGGAGGCGGTGTGGACAGAGATTGTAACGGAAAAAATACGAAAACAAAAGGAAACATTGGAATACTGGGGAAAGGAGGAAGCGCAGTTATTATCTTCTTATCTGAATGAAATTACATGGAATGATGGAACAAATCGCGAGGGACATGCGGCAAAAGTGTATTTTAATGCGCTGTTTGGACTTGATTTTACCAGGACGGCAGATATTCCGGTCAATGCAGCATTGAATTACGGGTATTCGATTATTCTTTCTGCGTTTACCCGTGAGGTAGTGGCAAACGGATATATTACGCAATTGGGATTGTTTCATGATAATATGTTTAATCAATTTAATCTTGCCTCAGATCTTATGGAGCCGTTTCGTCCGCTGGTGGATCAGAAGGTTGCACGGATGCAGATAACGGAATTGGAACAGGGAGAAAAAATGCAGATTGTCGACATACTCAATCAGGAAGTGGTAATAGATGGAAAAACGCAGTATGTAAATAATGCAATCAAAATTTACTGCAAAAGTGTATTTGAGGCGTTAAACGAAGATGACTGTGCGCTGATCCGGTTTTACAGGAATGAGTTATAGATTTATGAGAGTATTGGTATTTTTTGATCTGCCGGTGGTTACAGGTGAAAATAAAAAGGAATACAGACGTTTTCGGAAATATCTTCTGAAAAATGGCTTTCTGATGCTGCAGGAATCTGTATATTGTAAGCTGGCGTTAAATGGTACAGCGGTAAAAACAATTGCAGATGGGATACATAAAAATAAGCCGGATGAGGGGTTAATTCAAATGATTACTATTACGGAAAAACAGTATTCCAAGATGGACATTGTAATAGGAGAGCTAAAGAGCGAGGTTTTAAATAGTGATGAGAGGCTGGTGATCCTTTGAAACTTGTGCATGTGAATATGGAAAGGAAGCTGCTGGATGATAATGTGGTAACGGAGTGGGTTATTGAGGCACCAGAAGAATTTACGCGATACGTTCAGGAACTTTATATGCAGTGTGAAGGGGCGGCGGGAGACTTCGTCCTTTCAGATGGAGAAAAGGAATTAGGTATTGCAAAGAATGTAGAATTTCTGGACAGTGTATTAGATTTGGACGTCAATGAGAGAAAGATTTTAGGAAAACTATATGCAGATTTGGAACAACTGGCATATTCAGAAAAATTTGTTGTACGAACGCAGGAAATGATTCAGTATTTGCGTACATATATATTTGAACTGGAACAGGAAACAGATTTTATGCTGGATGTAGATGATGGTGTGGATATGTCTGCTATTTTTAAGGGAAATGGTGTAAAACTGGAAACAGTGGAAACAGGAATTTTGGAAAAGATTGTTCACTACATAAAGGTTGTCCGGCTGCTGCTGAAGAAACAGGTATTTGTCTTTGTAAATGTAAGAAGCTATCTGACGGTCAGACAGGTGGAGCAGTTGATAAAGGAAGCTGCATATCAGGAAGTTCAGATTTTATTGATAGAAAATGTAATGGGAGATTGCGTAAATAGTGAGAGGCGTTGTATTATAGATTCAGATAAATGTGAAATTTAGAGAAGGTTTGAATACCGGAATCTTATGCAGATGATGGCATATCATTTTTGAATTTGAGGTTTGAGAATGATGTAAAGATATATGGTATTCAAACTAACGACGACGCGAACGAAACGCTTCAAAAGGTTTGAGAATGATGTAAAGATATATGGTATTCAAACAGTTTGCAGTATCGCTGACCATCCTGCAGGTTTGAGAATGATGTAAAGATATATGGTATTCAAACAATTTAAACTACTGGGTATATCGCATATAGTTTGAGAATGATGTAAAGATATATGGTATTCAAACCTCTGGTATCGCGTCCCACGTCTTTCCATCGTTTGAGAATGATGTAAAGATATATGGTATTCAAACATATTTCGAGGTAAAGACCACGGAAGCGAAGTTTGAGAATGATGTAAAGATATATGGTATTCAAACTCAGAGAAAGAAAAGGGGTCTCCCGAACGCGTTTGAGAATGATGTAAAGATATATGGTATTCAAACAATGATCTGCGGCTGATAAACGATCTTCGAGTTTGAGAATGATGTAAAGATATATGGTATTCAAACCGACAGAAGCGGCAAGAACACCGACCACCGGTTTGAGAATGATGTAAAGATATATGGTATTCAAACAAAGGCTATCCACAAATGATATTGTTATCGGTTTGAGAATGATGTAAAGATATATGGTATTCAAACTAAAGATCATGATTTGAACTTGTCAGTTAGTTTGAGAATGATGTAAAGATATATGGTATTCAAACTGGGCGTCTGTACTTTCTGCTATGACGGGTGTTTGAGAATGATGTAAAGATATATGGTATTCAAACGGGAGTAAGTACATCGGGAATATCCAGTGAGTTTGAGAATGATGTAAAGATATATGGTATTCAAACTGTGCGGAAAGGATACGGTAATGTATAACAGTTTGAGAATGATGTAAAGATATATGGTATTCAAACGCAGCTGAATATTTTATTGACCGTCAGACAGTTTGAGAATGATGTAAAGATATATGGTATTCAAACACAGAAAAAGTATGTGTATACTGTGGTCGGTTTGAGAATGATGTAAAGATATATGGTATTCAAACGTTCGGTTTGTGATGCTGGCTGTATCTTGCGTTTGAGAATGATGTAAAGATATATGGTATTCAAACTCATTGAACCCTACTGAAACGTAGGAATCAGTTTGAGAATGATGTAAAGATATATGGTATTCAAACGAATTTGCTTTCAGGCTTTTCCCCGCTTATGTTTGAGAATGATGTAAAGATATATGGTATTCAAACTAACATAACTAACTACAAAACATACATAAGTTTGAGAATGATGTAACACCATATGCCCAAAACGGCATTGTCATTTACGTTGTCAGAAAATGATGAAAAGGGGGGGCCATCATTCATCATATGCACAAATATAAGAAAAATCTCGATCTGCCTACTAAAAAGCAGAGAGGAGCCCCAATTTTTTATATGATAAAAGATCATGTTTGCGTAGCTTGTCAGATCTGTAAAATCCCCCGAAAATCTGTTGAAAATTCCCAAAAAATGTTATTATTTTGATGTTTTTTCTTGAAAAACGCCACTTACATTTTGTGAGATAAAGCGTTAGAATAGCTATGCTATAAGAATACTTTATACATATTTAATAATTTATTAACAGAAAGGGAGTATAGATATGGAATCGTATTCATTTTTACTGTTCTTGGCGATTATTATGATCTCAACCAAGATTCTGGGTTTATTTACCCGCAAGATTCATATGCCGGCGGTTGTCGGTGCATTAGTTGCAGGTGTGATCTTAGGACCGTCCTGTCTGAATTTGATTACATTGACCGGAGATACCGGCGTCTTTCTTGAGCAGATGGCAGAGCTCGGTGTTATCCTCCTGATGTTTAACGCAGGACTGGAGACGGATCTGTCCGAACTTAAGAAAAATGGTGTGGCATCTTTCGTAACAGCATTGATCGGTGTGATTGTTCCGTTGATTGGTGGATTCCTGGGGTATGCATTTTTCTTCCACACAGACTTCAGCGATTACGATGAGGTGTTAAAGGCAGTGTTCGTCGGTGTTGTACTGACAGCAACATCTGTAAGTATCACAGTTGAGACGCTGCGTGAGATGGGCAAGCTGAAAGGAAAAGTCGGAACGACAATCCTTGGCGCAGCTGTTATCGATGATATCATCGGTATTATCGTACTCACAATCGTAACCAGCTTAAAGGATACCAGCGTAAGCCCGATCACAGTTGTGTTAAAGATTGTACTGTATTTCGTATTTATTGCAGTATTGATCTTCGTGCTTACAAAGTTAAAGGTATTTGTGGAAGAGCAGGATGAGAAGAGAAGAACCGCTATCATCTGTGTAGCGCTCTGCTTCATTCTTTCCTATATCTCAGAGGAATACTTCGGTATTGCAGATATTACCGGTGCTTACTTCGCAGGACTGATGCTCTGCACGATGAAAGTTGGACCGTATGTTGCAAGAAGATGCGAGATCCCGTCTTACTTGATTTTCTCACCGGTATTCTTTGCCAGTGTAGGTCTTAAGGTAACACTCGGCGGAATGGATGCCAGCATCTGGATCTTCGCAATCATTCTGCTTGTTATCGCCATCTTAAGCAAGGTTGTCGGATGCGGACTGGGTGCAAAGATATGCGGATGTACCGGAAAGGAAGCGTTCCAGGTCGGTATCGGTATGATTTCCCGAGGTGAGGTTGCACTGATTGTGGCGCAGAAGGGATATGCAAGCGGTATGTTAGATGATGTCCTGTTTGCTCCGATCGTTCTCGTTGTTATTGTAACGACGCTGATCACCCCGATTCTCTTAAAGCTTGTCATGAAAGACAATGATTCTGAGAAAGCTGCTGCATAGGGGCATAGAACAGATATTATAAAATCAGGATTTAAGAAGCCGTCACTTTTGTGGCGG
>ULOT01014226.1_pt1 | contig 9776 bp, 6 predicted proteins | sample 1952811 | NCBI WGS metagenome assembly ULOT01 (sample SAMEA4835609, study PRJEB28245) | human gut metagenome | biome: gut microbiome; material: fecal sample | place: Denmark | collected 2008
ATAATAAAAGAAAACGGCGTTGAAACGCCCGTCTGCACGACGAAAGACACGAGTCTTGTCGGCATGCACAACTATGAAAATATCATGGCGGCTATCGCAATGACCCATGCTATGGGCGTGCCGCTCGACACCATCCGCCAGGGCATAAAAGAGTTCACGGCGGTCGAGCACAGGATAGAATTCGTCACCGAGAAGAACGGAGTCAAATACTACAACGACTCAAAGGGCACGAACCCCGACGCGGCAATAAAGGCGGTATGTGCCATGCCCTCGCCGACAATTCTCATAGGCGGAGGCTACGACAAGAAGTCGAGCTACGACGAGTGGGTAGCGACATTTGAGGGCAGGGTAAAAGAACTTCTGCTCATAGGCAAGACGAAGCACGACATTGCCGCCGCCTGCGACAGAGCCGGCTTCAAGGCTTACAAATTCGTCGACACGCTCGAAGAGGCCGTCAGCATAGCTGCCGCCGACGCAGAGAGCGGCGACTGCGTACTGCTCTCACCCGCATGCGCGAGCTGGGATATGTTCAAATGCTATCAGCAGCGCGGCGAGATATTCAAGGACTGCGTAAGAGCGCTGTAAAAGTTGATAAGACGAGCCGCCGCGGATATCCGCGGCGGTTTTGTGTTGGAGTGCTCGGCATGCGTAATAACTTGGCGTTAGATATAGCAGTGGTACATCGAGTCGCCGCGCAAAAGAGTTTCGCACCAATAAAATCGTGCAAACTTCGCGGGCGGATGATATTCGCCCCTACTTACTTTGAGCGAAGCGAAACCAAACCCTCAGTCTTGGCTTCGCCGAGCCGACTCCCCTGCAGGGGAGCCTATGGCGATGCTGATTTTGTGCTTCCAGTGTGAGGTCGGTTTGTAGGGGTCGGCGACCTCGACGACCCTTTGACGCGCAAGCGTCACGGTGTTTTGAGGTAAGTGCAAGTGTAACAATCCCTCAGTAGCTTTATCCACTATATAGATTTCAAGGGCAGGCGAACGAAGTTCGCCCCTACGGTCGGTAGGATAAATCTTTGCGAAGATTTCATGCCGCTGTCGCGGCAGCGGTGCGTCGAGTCGCCGCACCATACAAACTGAGCATCAGCAAACAGCAAAAATACCGCAGAGTTTTTGCTCTGCGGTACTTTGATTTCAGGCTTTATTTATGCTCGGCGAGGTATCTGTCCACGACGGACTCGACATAATCGGGGCGGTCGGTGATGATACCGTCAACGCCGTTTTCGAGCATCTGGATAACATCCTTTTCCTCGTCGACGGTCCATGCGTTGACCTTAATGCCGGCGGCATGGGCGCGGCGGACGAGCGCTTTTGTCGCAAACGCCTTATGCGGATGCAGTGCGTCGCAGCCGATCTTCTTCGCGAGGTGCAGGGGCTGGAAGAACCATCTTCTGACTACCTGTCCGTAAATCGGATAGAGATACGCCGTCTTACACTTGGGATCGTACTTCTTCGCCTCAACAAGCATCTTATAGTCGAAGCTCGAAATGAGAAGCTCATCGAAAAGTCCGTAGTCCTTGACTGCCTCTATCGTCTTGCGCACTATGTCTTCGCGCTCGGACTTGTTGGGCTTTATCTCGATATTCATAACGCTCAGCTTGTCGCTCTTCTTCATGCACTCGAGGTACTCCTCGACGGTGGGTAGAGTGACGCCGGCGAAGTCCTTTGAGAACTTGCTGCCGAAATCGAGCTTGCGGATATCGTCAAACATATAGTCGCCGATAGCGCCGGTGCCGTTGGACATCTCGTCAACGGTGTCGTTATGGCAGATGACTATATGCCCGTCCTTGGTGATATGGACGTCGGTCTCGGTTCCGTCCGCCCCGAGCTCGACTGCTTTTTCAAATGCGGGTATCGTGTTCTGGGGAGCATAGCGGTTAGCACCGCGGTGTGCGATTATCTTTGGCTTATTCAACACTGTTCACCTCTGAAAAATTTCTGAGGACATTATAGCACTTCGCCGCTGAAAATTCAACAGGAATGTGATAACGCTGAAATAATTATTAAATTTCTGCTTTTATTGTACTTAAGTCCAAAACGCTGTTGCAAGCTATTAATATTTTTGCTATAATGATAAGAGCTTTTATGCAAATTGTCGATGCTTCCCGATTGAATTTTTTTCATATCGGGGGGCTAAAACAACTGTCTGCGGGCGTATTTTCCCTGCTTCGCCGCGGACCTGAAGGAGTGTTGAAATGGGAAAGAGTAATCTAAAGGAAAAGGTCAGCACGACATGGAACAATGTCGTACTGCACTGGAAAACACCCGCCTTGGGCAAATATGTCTCCTACAAAGAGATAATTGCCTACGGCGTCGGAGGAATGGGCGTTCAGTTCGTCATGTTCTTCTGCTCGCTCATCGCGCTTTCCGCAACGAGTTTCCTTGTCGGAAACACGATAGGCATCAAGCCGATGCACTTGCAGTATATGGCGGTCGCATCGACTATTATCGGCTTCGGAATCACTATCGGACGCTCTTACATAATCGACAGCGCCCGCTTCAAATCCGGAAAATTCCGTCCCTGGCTTGCGATAACCGGTATTCCCACCGTTATTATAGCGGTCGTGTTCGTCTGGCTGCCATATGAGACGATGTCGTATATGCAGAAAGTCATTGCGGTTTTCCTCTGCTATAACCTTCTGCAGTGCTTCTATCCTTTCTTCCAGCAGGCATACACAGACCTTGCAAACGTCATATCGCCCAACTCCCATGAGCGTACCGATATCGTTTCGGTCTCGTCGATCATCTACTCCATGGCGCCGTCCCTCACGGGTCTTTTCGTGCCGATGCTCTCGACACTCACCGGCGGTCTGAACTCCATCACCACCTACCGTATAATCCATCCCCTTGTCGCCGTTGTCGGACTTCTTCTGTCCTATGTGGCATACGCGGGAACGAGAGAGAGAATAATCGTGGCGGAGAGCCACGTTACCCAGTTCAAATTCTCCGACGCATTCCGCGCCGTTGCAAAGAACAAATATTTCTGGATAACCTCCCTTGCAGGCTGGCTCGGCTTCCTTGAGGGCGCGGTCGGCGTTATCATCGGCTGGACATTTATATATGCCTACCCCGACAGAATGGGTCTTTACGGAGTCGCAACGACGCTCATCGGCAACGCGGCGCTCTGGGCAATGCTCATCTGTCCGATAGCGATAAGAGTCCTCGGCAAGAGAAATCTGCTCATCTGGTGCAATGTTACAAACGTCGTGCTCATCGGACTGCTCTATCCCCTTTACAACAACATTCCCGCGCTTATAATCCTCTACTATCTCAACGGATTCATCAACTCTTTCTCGATAGTCTACAACCCCGGCATCAACGCCGACATGCGTGACTATCAGCAGTATTTCACCGGCGAGCGCATAGACGGAATGTTCGGCGCGGTCGGCATAATCGGCTCGTTCATCGGAATGTTCACCGGCATGGTGCTCCCGACCATCTATCAGATGCTCGGCCTTGAGGACAACTACGACGTGCTCGAAGTCGCTTCGTTCAGAGAGGATATGTTCGACGTGCTCATCATCGCCGCAGTTATCGGCGCGGCGCTCAACTTCGTCCCCTACCTCTTCTACGATCTGACCGAGACCAAGCAGCGCGGCATAGTCAAGGTGCTCAAGATACGCGCGATGTTCGAGGACTACGGCAACGGTATTCTCCGCGACGAGAGCATCGTTGAAGCCATAGACATAATCGACGAAGCAAATCTCCTCTACAAAGACAGAACTCTCATGACCACAAAGGACGACATCAAGAAGGCAGAGAGACTGCCCGCGAGAACGCCCGAGGAAAAAGAGTTCAAGAAGAATGAAATCAAGCGACTGAAAGCCGCTTACAAAGAATTCAACACTCAGAACCGCGGCATAAAGAAAGACCGCATAAATCAGGCAAAGGCCATGCCCAAGAGCACCGACGCCGAGAAGGCGGCGAGAAAAGCCGCGATAAAGGCCGCGAAGAAAGAGAACAGAGAGCTCAACAAGCTCAATGCGGACATCTCCGTGTGCGATTTCATCATCGACGAGATGAACAAATACGACACTCTGCGCATCAAGAAGCAGGTCGAGCGTTCCAGAGCGCTTGAGGCTGCCGGATATGCCGGAATATTCTACTACAGCAAAGAGGACATGGCTGAAGCCAAGGCTCTGCCGAAGTCCACTCACGAGGAGCGCGAGATTCGCAGCGACGCCATAACCCACGCCCGCGCACTCAAGAACGCCAGAAAGGCAATGATAAAGTTCTACGGCTCGCCCGAAAATATCGTCGAGCCTTCAGACGATGCGTTCAAGGCCGCAGAGGCTCTGCCGGACGACACCTTCGCGCATCAGCTCGAGAAGAAGAGAACCGTCAAGAAGCTCGTCAACGAGAAGTCGAAGTACATCAGAAGCGTCAAGCCTCTTCTCGACGCAAGACGCCAGCTGACGGAAAAAGAGAATTACGCGCATCTTGACGATATCCGCGCAAGATACGCCGACGCAAAAGCGAACACCGACGCCGAGTACGAGGCGCGCAGAGTCGAGATTGAGAGACTCGAAGAGGAGCGCAAGGCAGACCTCGAGCGCAGGAAGCAGGAGCGCCTGGCAAAGAAGAACGGAAAGTGAGGAACAGACGATGAAAAAATTCAGTAAAATAGCAGCCGTTGTTGCGCTGATGCTCGTTGTCTGCCTCTCTTTCACAGGCTGCGGCAATCTCGGCAACGCGATAATCTCCGCCCTCTCCCTCGATGTCACGGTCGACGACCCGGCGCTCATCAAGGTTGAGGATATACTCGACAAGACCGTCAAGACGGAATCCGTCAAGAGCGGCGACTTCACCTATACATTATATACCGACAACACCGCCTGCATCACGGGCTACACAGGGAGCAGCCCCGTTGTTTCCATTCCCGCGGAGATAGACGGCGCAAAGGTAGTCGGTCTCGAGAACAAGGCTCTCAAGAGCAGCAGCACGCTCAAGGAGCTCATCCTCCCCGACTCTGTCGAGGCAATCGGCAACTATGCCGCGATGTACTGCGACAGTCTTGAGAAAGTAACCATCGGCAAGAACATCAAGCATATCGGCATCAGCGCGTTCGAGGGCTCGCAGGAGAACGCCTACACCGGAAAAAGCAAGCTTACGATCGTTGTTTTCAACGGCGCGCCCAAGACCATATCCGAAAAGGCTTTCTACTTCTGCTCCGCGCTGACCGAAATAGTCCTGCCCGAGGGCGTTGAGACCATCGGCGACTGGGCGTTCGCGAAGTGCTTCAGCGCAAAGAAGATAATTATCCCCGAGGGCGTCACTCAAATTGACGACCACGCGTTCCTCAAGTGCACCGGAGCGGTCGAGATATCGATTCCCGGCACGGTTGAGAGCATTGCGGTGAGCACATTCTACCGCTGCTCCTCTCTCGAGAAGCTCACTCTCGGCGAGGGAGTCAAAAAGCTCGAAAAGGGCGCGTTTGAAGAGTGCAAATCGCTCAAGACAGTCGTCCTGCCCGAGAGCATGGAAGAGCTCGGCAAATATGCGTTCTACAACTGCACCGGACTCGACGAGATAACCATTCACTCCGGAGTCACCGTGTTCGGCGGCGAGATATTCAAGGATGTCGGCAAGCTCACGATTTCGACCGAGAGCGGAAGCGACGCCGAGAAATACGCGCAGGACAACGGCTTTGATGTTGCCGTTATCGGCTGACGGAGGACGAATGGGAACGATAATCGCACTCGGCGGCGGCCGTTATGACGACGGCGAGGTCATGCCGATATTTGAAAGAATAGTCCGCGAATCGGGCAAAGAAAATCCTCATGTCGTGTTCCTGCCGACTGCCGGGCACGACGACACCGAGGGCGACGAGCCCATATGGGAGAGCTTCGAAAAGCTCGGATGCACGATTGAAATACTCAAGCTCACCGACCCCGCTAACTCCCGCGAGCACATATATAATACGCTCGTGAGCACGGACATTGTCTACGCCGGCGGCGGAAACCTCGAGTTCATGATGAACACATTCAAGGCGACCGGCGCGGACGAGGCGCTCAGAGAAGCGTATAAACGCGGAAAAGTCCTTTCGGGGCTCAGCTCCGGCGCGATGTGCTGGTTCGACATGGGATATGACGACTGCGGCGAAAACGGCAGCTTCATGTTCGTCGACTGCATCGGACTTCTCCCCTACTGCTACTGCCCGCACTTCATCAGCGAACGCTGGCAAAGCTTCGGGACAGCCGTAATAGGCTGCCGAGTCTCGGGCATCGGAGCCGAGGACGGCGCGGCGCTCATATTCAAAGACGGTCATTTCTCCGCCATGTGCGGAAACGACGGCGGAAGCGTGTTCTATTTTGACAAGGACAACGGCTTTGCAAAGAGCGACATAACCGAGGATGCGTCTGCGCTGGATATATAAAAATCATGCAGGGGAAACGGATGATTTCTGTTTTCCCTGTTTTTTATTGAGGTATCTATAAGCCTGTAATTCCGGCACACGGTTTAATAACGAACTTGCCTAAATCTGCTGAATATGCTATGATTCCGATAGCGGACAGCCGCAAGGGCTGTCCCTACGGGATATATGAGCTATAGTCATTGCTGAATATTCGATTTAGTTGCAATATGGAGGACAATTATGTGGTGCTTGCCCAAAGACAACTCAAAAGCAGTTATTACTGCACAAGATCAAATACATAGCGCTCATCGCGAGTGTCACTTGCAACTACCCGAAACGGCAATTTTATTCTTTATGGGCAAAGCGACGGATTACCTCATATCGCAATATAATGCAACAGAACTGCCTGAACCACTTCCGCGATTTCTTAATTCCTGCCCAATTTGGGAGATTGGGAAATTCCAGCTATGCTTTGCAGACGGAGGACGCGGTGCTCCGCAAGCAGTAGATACAATCGAAACTCTCGCCGCATTAGGAGTAAGAAATATTATTTCCGTCGGAATGTGCGGAGCATATGATGAAGTCGTCCATGTCGGTGAAATTATCGCTCCGCAAAAGGCTTTTGTGGAAGAAGGAACATCACTTCATTATTACGAGGACATCGAATATTCAAAGCCAGACGATAACCTTCAAAAAGCTGTCACATCTTTGCTTGGCATACGCAACTATTCTATTGTCTCGACAGATGCCGTATATCGTCAGACGTTGTGTAAAGAACAGTTATGGCGAGATAAAGGTGCTGTCGGAGTAGATATGGAAACATCGGCAATCTTCAGCGTTTCCAAATATCTCGGATTAAAGGCTGTCGCTATGCTAATGGTTTCTGATATACACCCAATTGATTCAAATTCTGCAAAATGGGAATGGAAAATGACAAATGAAATGAGATATAATCTCGTCGATCAAGCCGTTGCATTTGCAAAAGCAATCAATAATACAAAATAATATCTCGCCTATGCTGGATTGAGCCTATTCGAGTTTGTGCCGTTTGCGCGGCAGCGGTGCGTCGAGGTCGCCGCACCCTACAAAATCAGACTTTATTATTGGGCGCAAGCGAGGCAATTAACCAACAACACTCCCTCCGCATATTCTTATAGTAAATGAATATACGGAGGTATTTTTATGCCCGATGTCTATCTCAGTCCTTCAACTCAGGACTATAACCCCTACATAATCGGCGGGAGCGAGAAATACTACATGAATCTCCTCGCCGACGCGATGGAGCCGTATCTCTCTTCAAGCGGGATAAGCTACGGCAGGAACGACCCGAACGGCAACGCCGCGGCGGCTGTTGCACGCGGAAACAGAGGAAACTATCGGCTCTATCTCGCCCTGCACTCAAACGCCGCGCCCGCCATATATGAGGGCACTCTGCGCGGACCGGACGTCTACTACTATCCGACGAGCACACAGGGAAAGCGAGCTGCCGATATAATCGCAAACGGACTGCGCGAGATTTACCCCGAGCCCGAGCTTGTGAACACACGCACCTCAACAACACTGCTCGAGCTAAAACGTTCGAAGGCTCCCGCGGTTTACCTTGAGCTTGCCTACCACGACAACGAGCAGGACGCGCGGTGGATAGCCGACAACATCGACGCGATAGCCGAAAACCTTGTTATAAGCATTGCGGATTTTCTCGGCGTGCCGTACTATCCGCCGATATTCCCCGCCGAGGGTACCGTTAGCACGCGGGGCGGAGTGCTCAATGTCCGGCGCGCGCCGAATACGACCTCCGCCGTTATCGGCACTCTCCCAAATGGACGCGCCGTAAAAATAACCGGCGCACTCAACGGGTGGTATGCCATAGAGTTTAAAAACACAACAGGTTACGTTTTTGCAGGAAACATCAAGAGAAACTGACACAGTTTGTACACAAAATTGACATATTCATACACTTATACGCTTTTTTACGACGGCGTTTGTATAAAATGCAGATTTTTAAACTTTTCCTTGCTTTTACCCCCAAAAAGCCCTATACTATTATTGTATTTTCACCGAACTTTTCTTTAGGGGGAACGAGGATTTGAAGCTGCTTGAGGAGCGCATAATTGCTGACGGCAAAGTGATCGGGGACGATATTCTCAAGGTGGATATGTTTCTCAATCACCAGATCGACGTGCACCTTCTTCAGGAGATCGGCAAGGAGTTCAAGCGCCGTTTTGACGGGTGTAATATAAATAAAATTCTGACTATCGAAGCATCGGGCATAGGGATCGCGTGCATAACTGCGCAATATTTCTCTGTGCCTGTTGTTTTTGCCAAAAAGGGCGCGCACAAAAATGTGGGCAGCAATGTCTACTCCTCCGTTGTCCACTCCTTCACAAAGGGCACGGACAGCAACGTTACAGTGTCGAAAGACTACATAAACAAGGGCGACAAGATACTCATCATCGACGATTTCCTTGCAAACGGCGCCGCCGTTTCGGGACTTATCGATATAATCAACCAGGCGGGCGCCGAGCTTGAGGGCGTCGGCATCGCCATTGAAAAAGGCTTCCAGCCCGGCAGAAAGGTTCTCGAAGAGAAGGGCGCGAGAGTCGAATCCCTCGCCATCATCGAGAAGATGGGCAACGGAACAATAACATTCAAAGAACAGGACGACTGAGTTATTTTTTCCCGTGCAGGACTGCGGGATAAATATAAAAAAATTTTTTGGAGGTAAGTCAAAAAATGAAGAAATTCACAAGAATCCTCGCGATCGTTCTTGCGCTCGCCACCATTTTCAGCTTTGCAGCTTGCAGCAGCAAGGACGGCGGCGAGAAGAAGATGAAGGTTGGTTTTATCTTCCTTCACGACGAGAACTCGACTTATGACAAGAACTTCATCACCGCAGCTGAGGAAGCTTGCAAGGAGCTTGGCGTTGAGATAGTCAAGAAGACCGGCATCGGCGAAACTCAGGCTTGCTACGATGCAGCGGCTGACCTTGCTGATCAGGGCTGCTCAATCGTTTTCGCTGACAGCTTCGGCCATGAGAGCTTCATGATCCAGGCTGCCGAGAAGTATCCGGACGTTCAGTTCTGCCACGCTACCGGCACCCAGGCTCACACCAAGGGCCTCAAAAACTTCCACAACGCTTTCGCTTCCATCTACGAGGGCCGTTACCTTGCAGGTATTGCCGCAGGTATGAAGCTCAACGCTATGATCAAGGAAGGTAAGTTCGAAGCTAAGGACGCTAAGATCGGCTATGTCGGCGCATACCCCTATGCAGAGGTTAAGTCCGGCTACACCTCATTCTTCCTCGGCGTAAGATCCGTCTGCAAAGAGGCTACCATGGAAGTCCAGTTCACCGGTTCCTGGTACGACGAGGCCAAGGAGAAGGAAGCTGCTACCCTGCTTATCGGCAGAGGCTG
>ULOT01021261.1_pt1 | contig 9716 bp, 10 predicted proteins | sample 1952811 | NCBI WGS metagenome assembly ULOT01 (sample SAMEA4835609, study PRJEB28245) | human gut metagenome | biome: gut microbiome; material: fecal sample | place: Denmark | collected 2008
CAGCTCTTTGAAATTGACAGAATTGTCCTCGACAGAACTGTTCAGAACAAAGCTGGATTAGGACAGAATGCAGATATGGGATATATCGGGGATCCGAACTCATTCCTGTTAGCATATGCGACAGACACACCTTCCGTCGAGGAGCCTTCTGCAGGTTACATCTTCACATGGGATATGCTGGAGAATGGAATTTTGCTTCCGATTCTGAATTATCCTGGCGCACCGGGAACACATTCAGAGCTCGTTGAGGGTCTTATGGCATACGACATGAAGAAAACCGCAGATGATCTCGCATTCTTCGGTTGCGACGCTGTATAAGGAGGTTCGCCATGAAATTGATTGCAAAGAAACGCTGCAGTTATGGCGGCAGAAAATTCTTCGCAGGGGATGAAATCCCGGCAGACATTGTGTTAAATGTCGAGAGGGAAGAAAAACTCGGCGTAATCTCAATCGCAAATGACGAAGCAGGGGTACCGGAACAGTCCGGTGCCCTTTATTCGCAGGAGCAGGTGGACGAGATGATCCAGTCCGCAGTCGCAGAGCTTAAACCGTTCGACTCCGACAATGCCGGTTTTACCGTGACAGTCAAGGGCGAGGGTGACAATGTGACGGCGGTTTCCTGCAGTGCAGAGGATATTCAGTCTGTGGTCGATGTACTGCAGATGAATGCGGACGATGGTGCAAAGGCAGTAGCCAACGTACAGTCCGACAGCGTTCTGATTTTGATTCACGCCTTAGACACACGCGCTACGGTCAAGAAAGCGGCTCAGAAACAGCACGACACTTTATTCTCCGCTGACGGCAATTCAAACGAATCCGTAGGCGGTAACGCAACCACAGACAGCATTACGGAGGGAGCTGATACCTAATGTCAAAAGGTGCATACACATATGAGCCGGGAAACATCACGGAGTTTGGCAAAGACCGTATGAGGTTTGAACTTGGAGACACGATGGTAGAGGGCCTGGCAGATACGACGGCATTGACCGACGAGGAGATACAAGCAGCAATCGACGCATACCCGAATAAGTGGAAGCGTGCGAAGCTGATGCTTCTTGAAAGTTTGTGCCGTCGTTTTGCGTATGAGGTCAACACAAAGACCGGTCCTCTCAGCCTGGATATGAATGGCAGGGCGAAACTTTGGAAAGAAGATTACGACAAGCTGAAAAAAGAGGTCCAGGCAGAATCAGTGTCAGTGCCACGGTTCGGAAATGGGGTAGATGGTCCGCCTTACTTCCATACCGGAATGCACGAAAACGAGAGGGTGTGGAACGGATGATAAATGCGAGATTTATGTATTTAAGGCCGGGAAACTTATTCAAGGATTTTGTTGTCGAGTCAAATACGCAGGTTGTAACAGCGAGCGGAAGGGTAGTAAACGACCCGAAAGGAGACGGCTCAAAGATCATCAGAGGATGTCTTGCCGAGTCCACGAAGGAACAGAAGGAATCTCATTCAACGAGAGACCGTGTTTGCACCCATACGATTGTGCAGGCGGGAAGTCCGGAAGCAAAGAAGTCCGATAAACTCATACTCGGAAATCGCACGTTTTACATCATCGACCTGGACGAGGTGGGTAGCTTGGGTATATCCACAATCTACTACGCCGAGGAAAGGAAGGATGTCAAGTGAAACTGTGGAACGATGGAAAAGCAGGGAGCGCAGGAAGTGCCATAAGGGCAACAGTCAAAGGACAGGTAGCCAAAATCAACCGGCAAGTCGTAGCCAGGGGCGTTAGGGCAGTGAATGCTATGAGAAACGCAGAACTGGAAGTGCTAAAAGGTCAGAGAAGCGGGCGAACATATCGCAAGCCGCACAGCAAAGCGACCTACACAGCTTCGGCACCAGGAGAACCACCGGCAAGACGTACAGGAAATCTCCGTATGCACTGGAATGGCCAGGTAAAGAGCGAAGGCAGTACCGCTGGTGGCGGAGTCCAAATCATTGCAGAGCTGGAAAGCCAAGAGAAGTATGCTGGCTACCTTGAAAACGGAACGAAGAAAATGGCAGCAAGACCATTCGTAGACAAGATCAAGGAGAAGGCAACCCCGGAAATTGAGAAAATTTACAAGGAGCCGTATGGCTAAGGAGGCATGATATATGGCACTGGTAGTAGAACAGCCGATAGCAACCTTCGATTTGAGTGAGATTGCCAGGGGCGATTTGGTCTATGGCAAGCATCGCACATGGCCGGAAGGTAAAGCCGGATTTGTAACATCAGCCACCGAGAAGGAGCTGATCGTCCAGTATCATCCGGGTATCGGCAATGTAACTAATCACTTTCGGATTCCCATTGATGAAGCGGTAGACGCTCAGTGGGAAATCCGATATTCACACGATATGTCGGAGGTCAAGACCTACGGCATCGAAAAGCAGGACACTGAGGAAGGAGCGACAGAGTGAAGCTGGAAGAACTGATTCAGAAAAGGTTCGTCAGTACGGCAGCACTCGCAGAGAGGCTTACAACCTACAACGGTGTGCCTGCTGTTTTTAGTCCGGAAGCACCGGGCGACGAACAGGATGGGTGGGGCGGTGAAACGCAGTACCCTATGGTAACTTACAACTACGACCTGCAGGCAAACGAAGAACGAAACAGTGCCGGTAGTCTTTCGGTATCGATATTCTGTCAGAACACAACAGATGTATTCCCGGAGGACATAGCGCCTATCGTGAAGGAATGCCTGCGTGATGTGATCCTTCTTCCGGAAGGCGGTACGCCGTACTGCTTTACCTGGGCGAGGACGGATGCGTTCACTATGGGCGAGGATGCAGGAAAAGCCGGTGTTGTAATCGGCTGTGAAGTCAGATTTGACATCTTGGAATATCCGTCTATGGAAACGTCCGACCCGGACCCAGTAATGGCGGTTGATAAGTATATCAAGGAATTGTACCCGAAATGCCTGGTGATGGGGTATGACCGGATGGAGGAGATAACCGAAGCCTCAGCGGATCAGCCGGTGGTTTACTGCAGACTGATTTCATCTGAGAAGCAGGAAGAAACGAATACAGTAGCTTGGATGGACGGTAGAATTGCCGTCCATGTTTTGTGCCCGGAAAGCACAGTGAGATTGAAGATGGCCGCAGATATTGCCAACCACCTGTCACTCGACGGAGAGGTAATTATGCTGGACCATTCGCCTATGTTCATCAAGAGACTGCAGGTGAATTACAAATCTGACTACTTGAAGGAAGGCCAGGTATTCATCACAGGTCACTATGGATTGCTTAGGTACAAGGCTAAGCCTCACGTGCTTATGGCAGCTCATGGAAATTACAGTTAAGGAGGTAAAGCATGGCTAAGGAAACAGCAACTCCGGCACCTGCTGAAACAAAGGCAGAAAAGAAGCCGGAGAAAAAGGCCCCTGCAGAGTCCGTTTACACAGTAAGCGAGCTTGCAGGCAACGCAAGAAGCGTATTCGGCACAATGCAGGAATGCGTTGTAGCCGCTCTGAAAACTGACGGCAAAGCCGAGTACACAGTATCAGAGGCAAAGGAAATTGTAAGCAAGTTCTTACAGAAGGAGGTTAAGTAGAAATGGCAGGAACATTCATTTTAGGCGAAACTAAGGTGCGTCCTGGTACCTATTTCAACATTCAGAAGAAAGGCGGAAATGCCGCTGCTGGCGTTATGAATGGTGTTACCGCAGTAATCTTCCGTGCAGATTTCGGTCCTCTCAACGAGGCAATCGAGTTATCTGCAGAGGATGGCTACGAAGGAACATTCGGTACCGCACTTACTACGGACGCAATGAAAGAGGCAATCGCCGGTGGCGCAAAGACGATCATCGCCTGCAGAGTCGGTAACGGCGGCACTCAGGGCAGTATCAAGTTGCAGGACAGCGAAAGCACAGATGCAGTAAGCATCACAGCAAAATATCCAGGAGCAAAGGACTTTGTAGTAACAGTCCGTGAAAAGCTCTCAGACAGCACTCTCAAAGAGTGCATTTTTTATGCCGGTACAACAGAGTTTGAGAAGGTGGAATTTGCCGCCGGAACAGACGAAGCTAATGCCCTTGTGGATGCACTGGCATCTTCCAAGAATTTCAAGGCAGAGGTTATCAAGTCCGGCACCGTAACATTACAGAACGTGTCTCAGTCCCAGTTTACAAAGGGAACTGATCCGCAGGTAACGAATGGGGACTACTCCAATGCGTTTAAGCAGGTAGAGGCGTATGAGTTTAACACAATCTGTGTCGATACCGAGGACACTTCGGTACATCTGCTTCTGCAGAGCTTCATCAATCGTATTTTTGATGCGGCATCTCTTACACAGGCGGTCGTTGCTGAGAAGCACACGGTAGACTTGGAAACAAGGGAAGCACACGCCGCTTCATTCAATGACGAGAAGATGCACTACGTTCTCAATGCCCATGTGAATGAGCAGGGTACGGAGATCGACGGTTATCAGACTGCAGCACGTATTGCTGGTATGATCGGCGCAGTAGCGGCAAACTCTTCGCTCACTCATACAGTAGTCAGCGGCTTCTCCGAGACCAAGGAAAAGCTGACAAACACTGAAATGATTGCTGCAGAGAAGAAAGGTTGCCTGGTACTCAGCTATAACAAGGCTAAGCAGGTGTGGATTGATAATGCAATCAATACCCTCATTACGCCGAAGGACAACCAGGACGATGGCTGGAAAAAGATTCGCCGTGTTAAGACTCGTTTCGAGCTTATCAGACGTATCAATACCACCTCTGACAACCTGGTAGGCAAGGTAGACAATGATACCAACGGTCGAGCAACTGTAATTTCTCAGCTGCAGGCAGTCGGTGATGCAATGAGAGAGGAAGGCAAGCTGGTAGCCTGCACAGTAAGCGAGAGTTCTGCTTACACAGCAGACGGAGACTCCGCATGGTTCGACATCGATGTGATCGACAAGGATTCTATGGAGCATATCTACCTCAGTTTTATTTTCCGTTTCAGCACCAATGAGTAGAAGGAGGTAAAAAGCGATGATTAGAAACGAGAGAGCCGCCGGTGATTCAAGACACGCACGTACCGGTAAGGACGGAGCGTTCTACAGTGAGGACGGCGTTTTACTTGCGACCGTTGATACGTTCACTTCCAACGTGAACTACAACAATGCTAAGTACAGTGTGCTTGGAGATGCACAGGAACATGAGACAGCCAACACATTTGCTGTCAGCCTCACGATGTCTCAGATCGTAGTAGAGGACGACCAGTTCTTTGTAGAGGTCATGGAGGCATTAGAGACTCAGATCCCGCCGCACTGGAACTTCCAGGGTTCACTTCTCGGACGTAATGGTTCTGAGGAGCGTGTGGTTTACAAGGAGTGTATTCCTTCCGGACAGATTGACATTCAGAATGTCACTGTCGGCGATGTTATCAAGAGAAACTGGAACTTCTTTGTCAACAGACCGCCTAAGTTACAGTCGTTACTCGGCGTAGACAGATAAGGAGTACCACATACGAAACCAGTAGGGGAACCGGAGCGGTTCCCCTTTATTTAATCAAAAAGAATTGGAGGACATTCAAATGGCTAAAGAATTTGTAAAAGGCGTAACAGTAGGCGAGGCAACAGCTGAGGAGAATACTCAGCCTGCAGTAAGTACAGTGAAGACAAACGAAGAGGAAACAAAGCAGGTAATCAGAGCGAATGAGGAGGACTTCATCGCAGGTCTGATTGCGGCTGCAGATTTCGCTTCCGATGAAGAGGAAACACAGAGAATTGAGATTGTCAGAAACGGCAAGCTCGCTTTTGCATTCTCTATCAGACCTCTCGGCTCAGAGGAGTACGACAAGTGCCGTAAGAAATTTACAAAGTATGTTCGTAATAAGCAGCTCGGTATCAAGATGCCGGAGGACACAGACCGTATCAAGTACCAGTCAGCAATCATCCACAAGGCGACTATCGCAGAGGATAGAGAGAAGTTATGGGACAACAAGAAGGTATGGCAGGCGCTTGAAAGCAAAGGATTTCAGATTATGTCCGGCCTGGATGTAATCGAGTACACCCTTAAAGCGGGCGAGAAAGACCGTATTATTGATGCGATCGACACCCTCAGCGGCTACGAGAGCAACATTGAGGAAGTAGCAAAAAACTAATTGAAGCCGGGGGCAAGATGTGCTTGTTGCATCACATATTCCAAAAGACAGGAATAACCCCCGATGAATTTTACGAGAAACCGAAAGGCGTGCAGGCGTTCATGCTTGCGTCTATGCGGACAACCCTAGAATCACAGAAAGGAGGTAATGACGGTGGCGGAAACACTTAGAATCGAAATTCCTATTGAGACGGTCGATAATACCGATCCGGGAGTCTCCAATGCTACGAAGAAATTCGAGAAAATGGAACGAGCGGCCAATAGTGCGAATAGTTCAGCCAAGAAAGCGAGCGACACAGTTTCCAAGTTTGACAAGCAAGCTCAGAAAACCGAAAAGAGCCTGGCAAGCTGGGCGAAAGAAAAGTACGAAGTCCTGCTTGAAGCGAAGGAACGAATCAGTCCGGTACTCTCTACGCTGGGTAATGGGTTAAGGAGTTTTGCAGGGAAAACGTGGAGCGTTACAATGCGAGCGATTGACCTCATAACCTCCCCGGTTCGAGGGATCATAAACCTGTTGAAAAATCCGATTTTCCAAGTCGGAGCGGTCCTGGGAGTCAGTATCGGTCTGAAAGACACGATAGAGACATACAAGGACTTCGAGGCCGCAATGTCACAGGTCCAGGCTATAAGCGGAGCCACCAGCACAGAGCTTGTCAAACTGACGAATAAGGCGAAGGAAATGGGAGCAACCACGAAATTCACAGCCGAAGAGTCGGCGCAGGCGTTTAATTACATGGCGATGGCTGGATGGAAAACCGACGATATGCTGAATGGTATCGAAGGTATTCTCAGCTTGGCAGCAGCTTCCGGAGAAGATTTGGCAACGACATCCGATATTGTTACGGATGCGCTCACGGCGTTCAATATGAAAGCCGGTGATGCCGGACACTTCTCAGATGTTTTGGCGGCGGCTGCATCAAATGCGAACACGACAGTCTCCGGAATGGGCGAGACTTTCAAATATGCAGGCTCTATGGCAGGATCGCTCAGTTACTCCATAGAAGATGTTGCCCTTATGACAGGCTTAATGGCAAATACTGGAATTAAGGGAACAATGGCCGGTACGGCACTCAACTCAATATTCACGAGATTATCGACGAACACCAACGGAGCGGCTGATGCTATGAAAGACTTAGGCATCAGCTTTTTTGATTCCAACGGACAAGCCAGGGATTTATCCGATGTGATGGGTGAGTTAAGGACGGCTACGGCAGGTATGACGGCTGAGCAGAAGTCAAACCTGGCAAATACAATCGCAGGAACACAGGCACAGAAAGGTTTGCTTGCTATCTTGAATGCCACAGAAGAGGACTATAACAAGTTGGCAGACGCCATCAACAATGCAGACGGAGCGGCAGCGAATATGTCTGAAACGATGATGGATAACCTGCAGGGCTCTATCACGTTACTGCAGAGCGCAGTAGACGGAGTGAAAATCTCATTTGGCGAGAGACTATCTCCATACGTGAGAAGCCTGGCAGACTGGCTTACCGATCAGATGCCAGCGGTTGAATCCGGTCTTGATGAAATGATGGACTGGGTAGATACAAAGGTGGACCGCATGAAGAAGAAATTCCACGACTTAACAGAGTCGGAAGAATGGAAAAACGCAGATTTCCTCGGCAAGGTGAAACTGAGCTGGGATGAATTTATTGCTGATCCGTTCAAGGAGTGGTGGGACACCAAAGGAAAAGCAAAATTTGCTGATTTCGCCGGAGACATCGGAAAAGGCATCGGCAGCGGAATTAAGATCGGCGTTATGACAATGCTCGGTATTGACATCTCGGAAACATTCGACGAGGGAACCAGTATCGGAGCGTCGTTCGCCAAAGGCTTCTCAGAGGGATTTGATTTCGATGCCGTATCTGCGAAGTTGATGGACGGACTCGGTAATTTGGTATCAAATGCGGGCAAACTGCTTCCTGGCGGTAAGTCTGCAGATTTGTCGTCTGTATTCTCAGCGGTATTGCTCGGTAAGATTGCCAGTCCGTTTATCAGTCTTGGCAAGGGAGCAATCAGCCTGGGAAAAGCAGGAAAGACAGTATTAGGTTCGGGAACCGGAGAGATGGGACTTGGGGCAGCAATGCTTGGTTCGTCTGCAATGGGTACCGGACTTCTCGGAAAGTCGGCAATGCTGGCAATCAACCTCGGAGCAGGAAACCTGGCCGGGGGAGCATCACTAAGCGCAGGAGCTTTATCTGCAGTCGGAATGGGTGCAGGAGCAGGAGCGATTGCCGGTGGTGCAACGCTCGTAAGTAGTGCAATGGATTTGTATAAATCTATCAAGTCCGACAATAAGGACGAGAAAGCCGCTTACGGTGGTTCAGCCGCTTGGAAAGCAGGCGGCGTAGCAGCTGGTGCGGCGGCAGGTGCAGCACTTGGTTCTGTAATTCCTGGTCTTGGTACAGCGGTCGGTGCTTTAATCGGTGCCGGTGTCGGAGGTATCGCAGGATGGATCAAGGGCAATAAGGTCAAAGAAGAGTACCAGGATAATGTCGAAGAAATGCAGAAGGAAGCCGAGAAAGCTCAGAAGATTTTCCAGGCAACCGGTTTGTCAATCGAAGATGTACGATTTCAGAATAAGGCTCTGCAGGACGCTATGAACGATAGCGAGGTTTCTGCGGAGCAGTTTTCAGCTATGTTCCAGGAAGAGTGCGAAAACGTGGCAAAGAATGCTTTCGGAAAGATTAAGTTATCCCTGGAAGAGGTCAAGAGTATTGCAAGTGATATTACATTCGGCGATATGACGGACGGACTGAACACCTTCACAACAGCAACTAGCGACACACAGCAGGCACTTAGCGACCTGCAATCATCAGTATCGACCTTGAAAAAGGAGAACTGGAAAGTCAGCTTAGGAATGAAACTGGATGAACTGCAGAAGGACGATTACAAGAGTGCAATCGAAAACTTCATCAGCGACAGCCAGTCCTATATTGACAACAACCATTACGAGGCGACAGTCGCTTTGAAACTGCTCACTGGAACCGACGCAGACACCAGCGGTATCGACAGTTACTACGGCAGTATGAAGAAACAGCTGGACGACTTGGGAAAAGAACTCAGCGGAAAAGTGGATATTGCCTTAGAGGATAGCGTTATCAGTCTTGACGAGTCTGCAGAAATTCAGAGCTTGCAGGATCAGATTTCGGCTATCACAGGAAAGATTTCGCAGGCCAGGACGGATGCGGAATTTGACACATTGAAGATTAAGTATTCCGGCGCAGAGCTGGATATGGATAGTTTCAATGCTTTGCAGGAAGAGCTGCAGACGCAGGTAAGCAATGCGTCGGATCAGTACGAGCAGGCACTCACGCTCACGCTCACAAATCTGAACCTGCAGCTGGCAGACGGAGCTATCACGCAGGAAGAGTACGATGCGGCCGTGAAAGAGGCGACCGATGGCTACTACGCCCAGCTGAATGAGATTAACGCAAGAGTATCTTCGTTCAACCTGGAAACGATTGCCGAGGCGTGGGACTCCTCACTTCAAGGTTATATGCCGGAGATTGAGGGAAGCACGAAGGAGAAGTTGGAAACAGCTTTGAACAATGCGTTGCTGGCACACCCGGACGTACAGACTTGGACTGCAGCTGATGTGGCAAGCTGGATGGGATTAGACAAGCTCAATCTCGATACGGCAGGTCAG
>ULOT01007453.1_pt1 | contig 9651 bp, 14 predicted proteins | sample 1952811 | NCBI WGS metagenome assembly ULOT01 (sample SAMEA4835609, study PRJEB28245) | human gut metagenome | biome: gut microbiome; material: fecal sample | place: Denmark | collected 2008
GATTCAAAAGGCAACCAAGAATAGGACACATCCTTATTTCCTGAGATACAACAGAATATGGTAGCACAAGCACAAAATAAGGGCGGTCATCATTGGCCGCCCTTATTTTCAGATTCCGTCGCTCACGCCCAAATCACGTCGAGGCGTAACATGATACCCAACGCAGATGCGATGCGAATAAACGAGGAGAGTTGCAAATCGGTTTCTCCTTTTTCGATACGATTGATGTAGGTGCGTTCCCGTCCCACACGTTCGGCAAGTTCCTTTTGCGTCATACCGAGTTCTTTGCGCCGCTCCCGCAGCATTTCGCCATAATACCATGCACGAGCCTTTGCATCGAACTCCTCCCGTTCCGGAGTGCCGACCTCGCCAACCTCTTTGCCGAGTACCGTTTCGGCCTTTACGAACCCCTGTTTCTTGCTGAAATCCGTCTGCCGGAGTTTCTGCAATTCCTCTGCTGTTAATCGGTTGTTTGTCGTACTCATAGCAATTTCCTTAAAATGTTGATAGCCTTTGTAATCTCTTTGTCGTAATCCTTTGTGCTTTTCTTCACAAAGCCGTTCAGTAGGATAACGCTCGATGCGAGGCTGATATTCTCATTGTCTGCCGAAAACAGGATAACCCGAACTTCATTATCAACCGAAACACGCAACTCGTAAAAATCAGTATTCATCAATTTCTTCACGAACTTGGTCGGTATCGGCCGTACGGTTCCTAAAATTGATACCGCATAGCGCAGTTTTTCACGGGTGCGAGGGCTCTAACTCTGTTCAAAATCAATGTATTCCGGCGAAAATATCAAATTTCGTTTCATTCTTATCGTTATTTCTACAATGTAAAAGTAATTAATTAGTTACACTTGTACAAATCTGTTACAAGAAATGTGCCTATTTACTCCGTATTTTTCTCTGCACGGGTTCTTTTGCGATGCGACACCGCCGAGCATTGTCCGGATTATCGGGAGTGATTTTCAAATTTCACAGGCGGGACGCCTTGCAACCAATCTGTTCGGGCGTGAAATTCTCGTATATTACCGACAATGAAGCAAGTAAATTATTGAACGCCACAAGATAGATAAATTCCAATTCACTCATTGTTGCCCTCCTTTCGATACCAGCATCAGTTGGTTGAGACGGTCAGGAAACCAATATGCGTCGCTATCTAAAAAGACAATGCCGAATCCTCGTTTTTGGGATAACGATGCGGGCACAGAAAACTATCCGGCTTGCAAAATCCCAACACTTCATGAGGACAGAACGCTACCCTATAATCGTTGGTAAACATAATCGTATCACCGACGGCTAAATCGTTATTTGTGCTTATCACGTCCCAGAGATGAACGTAAATCATCTTACCGTGTTTCGCTTCTAATTCAGCTTTCCAATGTAGAAATTATAACTTCGATTCATAACTAATGTGCTATCTGATAAATCATCGGTTCTTTCGGCACGTTGTAAATCCAACTGCCACAACGTACCAGCAAGGCATCCTTGCCATAGAACATCTTTTTCATGCCAGTAATGCTGCCAGTAATGTAATAGGGAAACTGGTCGATTTTAAGACGTTCTCCGTCTGCTTTGTACTGGGTTTTCGTTCTCATTTATTTAATTCATCCATGTTACAATGTTTCTCGGCATATTCTTCTGCTTGCGCTCTGCTGTCGGCTTTGATTTTGAACTCGCCCCTGAACACGTACTGAACAGGAACGGTATAAACTTGTTTTTTGTCGCTCATTACTTCAGGTTTTGCTGCCTGACAATATCAGGAGATTTTACGAATATCTTCATTGGAATATATTTCTACTATACTCTCCTTTACTCTACTATGGGGTGCTGAAACACCGAAATTTCGCCGTAATTTATTGATTTTCATATAATTTCGGCGTATCATAATTACGTAAAGTCGGAATATGTCATTTTGATAGACATATCCGGTTCTCTTATTATCGCAGGAGATACGAAAACGCGGGACAGATTGCTGTCCCGCGCAGTTGGAAACAAGGGTTATTTGCGGCGCTCGCGTTCCTTTTCATCGTCGCGCTGCATCCGCAGGTTCAGTCGCTCACGCATCTTGTCGAGAAAGTACGTCCGGCTGTCGTTCTTGCGGCGTTTCATATCCAAATAGGCGTCGTAGCAATTACGAACGTTGATCTCCAGCCCGAACCGCGAGCTGAAGAGAGCGATCAACTCGTTGATCGACGCTTCGCCGTCATTGATGCAGCGCATTTCCTGCAAACCGTAGATCAGTTCGACCAATTCGACGAGTGTTCCCGTCCAGCGGATACGCGGTACGGATGGCTTGGGTTGACCGCCGTAACGGGCGAGCAGCTCCAGTTCGGTATCGATATATCCGATTGCGATCTGTACCGTAGGATCGAACGGGCGTATCGCTGTCATGTCGATACGTTGCGGATCGTCGAGCCAAGCATCCAACCGGATGCGGGTATGCTGCAAGGTCCTGAACAGTTCGATGTCCTGTTCTGTGGTTTCATAAAGTTTATGCAGGGTCCGGGCTAATTGCGCCAGACGAACCTGTCGTTGACCCGCATCCGTAACGGGCTCGGCCGCCATACGGAACAGCAGATCTTCGCTGATATGTCTTGTCATGTTTTTCTGTTTTCGAGTAAATAAATCCGTTCATACACCGTTTTTCGACAAATTGCCGAGGTGGGGATTTGTTTCTCTGAACAGATGCGGGAAAAAATTTAGTTGTTAGCTAATAACGAGCACGTGTACGCTTTCTTCCGTTCCGACTTGCATCTCGGATGCGCTCGCGACACCTGCCCGTTGCATTTCCTTGTGCTTAAACAATCGTTTGTGTTGTTCCTCCAACTCCGGGAAATGTCGTTTGATGAAATCCCTGAAGGAACAATCGTTCAAACCGAAGCGGTGGGCGATAGATTTTAACGACTCGGGCGTAGTTTCGTAGACACGGATCGCCTCGGCGTACTTCTCCATGCTGCGGCGCGACACCATGCGTCCGTTGGCGTCCTTTACCATTCCTTGCCTTGCGTACAGCTCCGGCTCGTGCTCTTTGAGGTAGCTGCGGAAACATTCCGCATGCAATCCGTATATCGCAGCGACTGCGGCCGTCGATAAATTATTCTCTTTCAAATGTCGGATCGCGCCGGCGTATTTGGCTTTCGTCGCGGGGTTGTATTTGCGTGTTTTCGACCAATCCACCGGGCGCCCCTCCTCGCAGGGGATATTCTTTCGCTCGCAGATCGACTCCCTGTGCCACTTTTGCAGATAGGCATAAAAGCCCTTCTTGGACACGTTCGTCTGCCGGGCGATGCGGGCGGCCGACTGCGGGGTCGTGCGATAGAGCCGCAGCGCTTCGGCATATTTCTGCACGATGGCCGGCGACGGAGCGTGCGTGCTTCCGCGGCCGGTGATCTCTCCTTTACGCTGCTGCCCGACGGCCTGTTTCCGAATTCCGATGCGTCGGGCTACGAGTTCCTTGTGATAGAAGAGCAGATGCTGCTCCAGTCCCGAACAGGAGACCCCGCACGACTCGGCGGCTTCCCGTACCGTGACGTAACGGTCCGCTCGCAACAGTTCGACTGCATCGGCATACTGCTCCCGACAACAGCGTCGGCTCCCGCGAGGCAGACGGTCGTCGTAGCCTAAGCGCAGGCGTTCCGCCTCGCGCCGCTCGAGCACTCCCGGATAATGCGTCCGCAACTGGCGGGCGAGCCCCGAACCGTCCACGCCGAAACGGCCGGCGAACTCCGAGAGGTTCTTTTCGAGATGTTCCATGCGTTCGCATGCCTCGATCGCTTTCCGGTATTTGGCTCGGGTAGCGGGACGCTGCCCGCGTAAACCGCCCATCTTGATATGGAGGGCTTGTTCGCTATCGCACGCGATGTCATACCGGGCGAGCATTAAGTGGCGGTGATATTTACCGATATGACCGCTCAACCCCGACGGTGTAAGACCGCAGATTCGGCATATTTCGCGGCACGACAGTCCGGTGCTGCCGTACAGCTCCACAGCCTCGCGGTATTTCGTCTCGCTTCGAACCGTGGGTCTCGGCGGACAAGTTTTCTTATTTGCAGAATCGACTGTCATTTTCGGGATTTCATTCGATCGGTTCCTTCCACGCCACATCGCCACGTTCTGCGTTTGTTCAGGAGCAGCCCGACGAGAAACAGATTCGTAAGCGTCAGCCCTGCAACGAATGCCGTGAATACAGAGAAGAACTGTCGCAGCAGCAGGAATATCCCCGCAACGACGATTATTCCGGCGGCAAATCGGGCCAGCAGTGAAATCACGGCTGAACAGACAGGGACAAGTATCTCAGCCTGAGCGTCATGTTCGTAAGATTCGTACATAACTATCGATTTTCAGTATTACGCGGCATACCTGTCGATCTGCTGCGGACAATTTCATTCGAGCGAAAAAAGCGCAGGACCCGATCTGCTTCGTTATAGCAAGAGTCCACCAGACCTTCGGTTCGACAGACCGAGCCCCGCAATTATCAATAGCCTTCGCCGTCGGATGCCCGTTCTCCGGTTTTGCGACTCAAGGCTCCCCATACATACCAGATGTAGGCCACCACGAAGGGAATGAACAGTGATACCCACGCCATCGTCTTGAGCGTGAAGAGGCTCGACGAGGAGTTCGAGATCGTCAGCGACGACTGCATGTCCGTCAGCGAGGGATAGTAGGCCGTGCCGTTCCACCCGGCCAGCAGAAGCAGCGACAGCACCGTGAGGACCGTGCCGGCACCTCCGAACCAGATGGCCTGCCGCTTGCCGTGCCATCCCAGAAAGAGACTCCACAGCACAGCTGCCACGCCGACAAGCAGTATAACTGCCACATAGGGCATATCCATGAGGTTGTGCAGGTATTTGCAGGGTTCGACGGAGATGATCTCCGCGGCGTTCGCCGTCCATCCGTCAGCGACGAGCAATCCTGCGGTCCAGATGACGAAGTGCAGGACGAACAACGGGCCGAAGATCCGCACACCGCGACGTGCACGCCGTAGAATCGCCTCGTCGTCGATTTGGTGCATGAAGTATTGGCATGCAAGCGTCTTGGTAAGCATCACCAGCGCCGCACCCAGCAGGACGTTGCGCCACTCGGCGATGGCTTCGAGCCCGTGCCACGGCGTCGCCCATTGCGAGATGACCGCCGCGCCGCCCTGATTGGCGAGGTTGAGGCGATCGACCGTGAATTCCGCTCCCGTGAAGAAGGTCCCCACGGCGGTGCCGATCAGCAGCGGCCCCAGAACGCCGTTAATCAGCAGAAAGGCGTTGAAAGTCCGCTCGCCGAAGACGTTGGCGGGTTTGCGGCGGTATTCGTAGGCCACGGCCTGCAGCACGAAGCAGAAGAGAATGGCCATCCAGACGTAGAACGCCCCGCCGAACGACGTGGAGTAAAAGAGCGGGAACGAGGCGAAGAACGCGCCGCCGAATGTCACCAGCGTGGTGAAAGTAAGTTCCCATTTGTGGCCCAGCACGCCGGTCAGCAGGTTGCGTTCGCGCTCGTTGCGCCCCAGCGCGTAGAGCAGCGCCTGTCCGCCCTGCACGAACATCAGGAAGACCAGCAGGGCCCCAAAAAGCGAAATGATGAACCACCAGTAGTGTTGGAGCAGTGTGATCGTATCCATGAATTAGTCGTTTTTAGGTCCTATCTTGATCTGCCGGAACATGATGCTCAGCTCGGCGACGAGCAGCGCGGTGAAGAGCGCCAGGAAGAGGAAGAAGGTCACGGAGACCGATCCGCTGGGGATCTTCGAGGCCGCGACGCCCACGGGCATCAGGTCCTGAATGGCCCACGGCTGGCGTCCGATTTCCGTGACGATCCATCCTGCCTGCGAAGCCAGATAAGCCAAAGGAATGGACCACACGGCCACCCGCAGCAGCCAGCGTTTGTCGGCGAGGCGGTCTTTGCGGTTGAGCCACCAGACGACGCCCAGCAGCAGGATGAAGAAGCTGCCCGCGCCGACCATCACGCGAAACGAGTAAAAGAGTATCGGAACATTGGGTATCAATTGCTGCGGGGAATCGATATGCCCGTAACCGAAGTAAGCGAAATACTCCCGAAGAAACTCTTGCCCCGCTTCCGTCGCAGGATTGAAGCGGCAGCGTACCTCGTCGGCCGTCGTCGTATCGCCCGCAACGAGTGCTTCACGGTAGCGGGGCATCTCGGCGATGGCCACGCGACCGCGCTGCATCTTTTCCTCGGCGGACAGGATGCCGCGCTGTTCGTTGCCGTCGATCAAATCGTAGATACCCGGTACATAGGCCTCCTTGTCTCCGAAACTCATCCATGAGAGCAGTTTGGGAATGCCGATTTGGAAGCGGAACGCCTCGCCGTTGACCGGGCGGCCGTGGGGTTGCAATAAACCCACGGCGGTGAGCGACGCTCCTTCCTGCCCTTCGTAGAGGGCTTCCATCGCGGCCAGCTTCATCGGCTGCACATGCGCTACGATAGCCCCCGAGCGGTGCCCTGTCACCGCTGCGGCCAGCGCGAAGACAAGGCCGAAAGCCGAGGCGACGGCGATGCTCTTGCGGGCCATCCGCTGTTCGCGCCGGCGCAGCAGGTACCATGCCGAGACGCCCACGACGAACAGCGCCGCGAGCACGAACGACGAGGTGACGGTATGGAAGAACTTGTTGACAGCCACGGGCGACAGCGCCACAGTCGAGAACGAGGTCATCTCGTTGCGAACGGTTTCGAGGTTGAAAGTGCACCCCACGGGATATTGCATCCACGAGTTGGCTACCAGAATCCACCACGCCGATAGGTTTGCCCCGATAGCTGTGAGCCACGTAGCCGCGAGGTGGAAGCGTTTGGAGACCTTTCGCCAGCCGAAGAACATGACGGCGATGAACGTGGATTCGATAAAGAAGGCCAAAATGCCTTCGACGGCCAGCGGAGCGCCGAAGATGTCGCCCACGAAGTGCGAGTAGTTGGACCAGTTGGTGCCGAACTCGAATTCGAGAATCAGCCCCGTGGCGACGCCGATGGCGAAATTGATGCCGAAGAGGCGCATCCAGAAAGAACTTGGTGGTGCGTTTCCAGAACGCATCGCCCGTGCGGACGTAGCAAGTCTCCATGATGGCGATGATAAAACTGAGACCGAGGGTCAGCGGCACGAAGAGCCAGTGGTAGGCGGCCGTCATAGCAAACTGCGCACGCGACCAATCGACAGTGGATAAGTAGTCTGTCATGATAATAGTTGTTATAGGTTTTTCCTCTCGTATATGTATTTCTATATTTTCTTAACTTCGGCAGCCCGGAGCCCTGCCGATCAGAAAGGTCTGTCCGCGTGCGAGGTATCTGGAAAACCGAAGTGCGGCGCTGGCGGCATGCCGCCATTTAGGGATAACCGGTCTCCCATACCGAGGCGGAAGCAGGGAGGAACGGCCCCGTGCCGCCGCGGGATGCCATAGAGGCGATACCCGCCGGCACCGCCGCCCGAAAGAGACGGGCGTTCGGAATGGCGCGTGCAGCCTGCAAGCAGGACAGGCATCGTAGTGCGGAAAGGCAGGAGGCTGGTAACGGTTTCGGTCATAGACATTTTAAGGTCGGGTGCGGTTATTAGTGTCTGCCTTCAGGAGGTCAGTTCATAAAGAAAATGTTTCCGGCGCTGCACGTCGTCTTTTCCTGAGAGAGGGTCTGGAAAGAAAAAGACCTTCAGCACGGCGAACATGATGAACAGCTTGGCGAGAATGATAAGCCACAAGGTGCGCCCCAGCTTCATTTCCCGGAAGCCGTCGATGTAGAAGCGGAGGATGGATGTAAAAAACATAATTGGCAGAGAGTGTCGGTATTATTCGAACCTTTATTTACAGCAACCAAACTGCCGTTTATGATATGGTCACTGTGAGATTCGATGATTATTTGCACTCCATTTTTTACAGCTTTGGCTATCAGTTCCATCAAAACCGCTTGTCCTTTGGGGTGTATATGTGCCTCCGGGTTCTCGATGATGATCAATGCTCCTTTGGAGGCACTCAACACGGCAATTAGGATAGGAAGCACATAGGTGATGCCAAATCCTGTATTTAATGCGCTGACCTCTTCGGTTATCGTATTTTCTTCTCTGTTGAATTTGTATTTGAGCCTGAAGTCTTCTCCACTCTGTTCGATATTGATTTTTATGTTAGGTGATATTTTTCTCATCCAACGTTCAACCTGTACGGACAGCCTGTAGTCTTTTGTCACTTCTCCGTCAGCTTCTATGCCTAACTTTGTCAGTGGAATTTGCTCGTTTTTGTATTGTTCCAAGTAGTGGATTGCATATTCGCATTGTCCCATGATTTTGGAGATTTGTTTTTTTGTAACGACCAATGACGTATCTCTGTTATAACTTTTCTGGGGACCAAAACGGAATGCACTTAAGTATTGGAATTTATCATTGAATAGAGAGTATGCGGACAAGGTATTTTTATCGACAACATTGTTCTTATCACCCAAGAGAAAGGTATCAAGTATATCATCCGGATAGTTGAACGTATAGTTTAAATGAGGCTGATCATCAAAATTCATCTCCAAACGGAGACTATGTTCCTTTGAGGATTGACAGGCCAATTCTCCCGAAATACCCAAATCACACAAGTCGCCTTTCAGATTCAGCCCTGATTCGAGGTCATTCATAAAGAAAGACTGCCGTAACAGCAAAAGCGATTGTATGATGGATGATTTTCCCATTCCGTTCATACCGGTAAAAATAGTCAAACCACCCACTTCTATTTTAGTATGATCATGCAATTTGAAATTGCTTATTTCCAGTTTATTTATCATCTGATTTTTCTATTATTTGGTTTATAAGATTTCTGACCTGTTCAAACCTTAATTCCACATTGTATTTTTGTCCGGTACCTGTTGATATAGAATTGATGAATTTACTGTTGTTGAACAAGTCCATCATTCCTTTTCTGAAGTCTTTTGCATAAGCAGACAGTTGGTCTCTTTGCGCATCGGACAGCCATGCTATATTTACGCTGACCGTATCGTATACAGACTTTGATATGGGTTTTCGTTTATGGTTTTCATCATTTCTCTTGCGAAAAGTGTCTTCTTTAAAGATGTTGTAACAGCAAACCATCGATCGGTCAAACGCTTTTTTTATTTGTTGTCTTTGCTGCTCTGTCATTTTATTCAGTTCGCCCATTTTATCATTCAGGAACAAGTCCAATTCTCCGGTGTAATCTTTGTAACCAATATAGAACGCAACAAAACGATTGACAAAATCCCTATCTTCCATTCGTTTAGATTTTATTGAGTAATTGGTAGCTCTTTTAAAAGAATCCAACTCTGCCAATTCTTTTATAAACGAGGCTGCTACACCTTGATTTAAGGCATGTCGCATTTCCTGTGGTTTGAGAGGTTCTCCCGCTGTATTTACTCGTTGGAAGATAATGTATTTCACATCGTTGGGAGTTCCTTTCCTGGAAATAGTGAGCATCGAAAAGAAGACCTTCGAGGAAATGAAAGAACGCTTTGAAAAGTTCTCGGAACATGTGAAAGGCCTCTGTGCCCGTTACCGTCCGCCTGAAAGGATGAACTGGATGGACAGTGCGGATGTCTGCGAGAAGTTGGGCGTCAGCAAGCGGACGGTACAGACCTACCGTGACCGGGGACTGTTGCCGTACAGCCAGATCAACCACAAGATTTACTACCGGACGGAGGACGTGGA